>Ga0105048_10001352_pt1:20000-39763 | contig 39763 bp, 38 predicted proteins | sample MAT05_FD_78382 | JGI IMG/M metagenome (GOLD analysis project Ga0105048, IMG submission 78382) | Freshwater microbial communities from Lake Fryxell liftoff mats and glacier meltwater in Antarctica - MAT-05 | ecosystem: Environmental > Aquatic > Freshwater > Ice > Liftoff microbial... | reverse complement strand
CCTAGTAAAATATATTCAATGAATAGTACGCCCAAGATAGCAAAAAGATTAAGTTGTTTAGCAGGATTACCCATTTTATCGAAGCAAGTAAAATCTTGCTCAATGTAGGTAGTGCCTGGAAGGAGATTTAAAATATTTTCATCGCGATTAAGCGTAGTTCCGTTTTCGCACAAACAAATTTCAACAGGTGTATTGTAAATGAAGTTTCCAGTTTGGTCGATTGACGCACCCGTTAATGCAAAAAAAGCATGAACCAATTGCACGGCCAAAATTGCCAATTTGCTCCGGTTTGCGCAAAGGAACTATGCCAAAACCAATTACGCCTAAAATTAACAGCAACATGCTGGCAATGCCTTCAATAGTAGCTGTAGCCACAAACGAACCAACAGTTGCAATTAAAATTCCAGCTACACCCCCATCAAATATAATAATCCAGGCCCAAGCCGGAATACGTTTCCAAATGTTTTTTGGCTTGGTTGCCGGTGTTTAACCTATAGCAACGCCGCAGTATCTGCAATAATTGAAATCATCAGGGTCTTCCTTTTGGCAATGATGACAAGTTTTCATTTACCAGCCAAATTAAGGAAAAATTTATCTGTCCTGCCAAACGAGGTTAATTAGCTATGCATTTATTACCTTTGTACGAGATGGAACCTAAACATCAAGACGAGGAAAAAGAACAGGAATACACCCCAAATATGTTTTGGCAGGGTTTCTTTTATTTGTCATTTTTCATTTTTGCCAATATTGTGCTCATACCCTATACTCCAAAATCGTGGTCGTTCGGCAGATACTACCCTGTAGCGATGATTTTTTATGGCGGCGCAGGTTTGTTGTTAGGCATGATTGCTTATCGCTTACTTAAGGATGCTCCAGGATGGGTAAAAACTGTCATCGTAACAACTTTGTATGCAATCATACTATACTATCTAATGGATAATATCGAAAGGTTTACGATTCCTGATTAATTTTTGTCCCGTTTACGGCCTTTTTTATCTCGAATTTTGCAATATCAGTAAGTTCAACGTCATCATTTTATCTTTTTGTAAAAAATGTTGCGTTTTAGGCCTATTTAATTGCTAATCTGAAGTTTCGTTTTTTATCTTTGTCAAGTATATTTATTAATCCTTAAAGGACAAGTTGACCAACATTATGGCTGAAAAAGCGTTTATTAAACTCGGAGAGAAAGAAATAGAATTGCCTATTTTTATTGGCTCCGAAGGAGAAGAGTCTATTGACATTAACAAACTCCGTGATTTAACAGGTTATGTTACCCTCGACAGTGGCTACAAAAATACTGGCGCTACAAAAAGTGCTATTACTTTTTTAGATGGTGAACTGGGTATTTTGCGATACCGTGGATATCCTATTGAGCAATTAGCAGAGAAATCTAATTTCATGGAGGTGGCGTATTTACTATTATACGGCGAATTACCAACCAACGACCAATTTATAAACTTTACCGACAGGATAACAAATCACACCCTGGTTCATGAGGATGTGAAACAATTTTTCGATGGTTTTCCGTCAAACGCACATCCAATGGGACAACTTTGTTCTTTGATGTGCACACTGAGCTCTTTTTATCCGGATTCCCTAAATCCAAACATGAGCAAAGAAGCTACAGATCTTACCATCATTCGAATTTTAGCTAAAATGGGTACTTTGGTATCGTGGATTCATAAAAAATCTGTGGGCCACCCAATTATGTATCCACAAAATAAATACGACTACGTTTCTAACTTTTTATATATGACTTTCGGTATGAGAACCGAAGATTATATTCCAGATCCTGTAGTTGTTGATGCCTTAGATAAATTACTAATCTTGCATGCCGATCACGAACAAAATTGCTCAACTTCTACAGTGCGCATGGTAGGTTCTAGTCAGGCAAATGCTTATGCAAGTGTTGCAGCTGGTGTTGCGGCATTGTGGGGTCCACTGCATGGTGGTGCCAACCAACAAGTAATTGAAATGTTGGAAATAATTAAAGCCGATGGTGGTAACGTTGCTAAATTTGTTGAGAAAGCAAAAGACAAGAATGATAATTTCCGTTTGATGGGTTTTGGCCATCGCGTATATAAAAACTTTGACCCTCGTGCAAAAATTATTAAAGAAGCATGCGACAATGTTTTAAATAAATTAGGCGTATTTGATCCTGTATTAGATATTGCAAAACAATTAGAAGAGGTTGCGCTGCGCGATGAATATTTCGTAGAAAGAAAATTGTATCCGAACGTAGATTTTTATAGTGGTATTATTTATCGCGCTATAGGGTTCCCAACCGAAATGTTTACAGTATTATTTGCATTAGGTCGTTTACCAGGATGGTTGTCGCAGTGGAAAGAAATGCGCGAAGCAAACGAACCAATTGGGCGCCCTCGCCAAATTTATACAGGTGCAACAACTAGAGATTATAAGAATATTGCAATCAGATAATCTCACAAAATTTTAAATTTATAATCCCTTTCACCTTTGGAAGGGATTTTTTTTATCCCCTAAATTCTCCCAACCTCCAAATTAACATCACTACCTCATCAATCCGGCTGTTCAATTAGCACATCAGCACATTAATTCACCACTTCACATCAATTATCTTATACTTTTCTGCATACCCTTTTGCTTCCAACTCACTTTCAAATATTTTAATTAATTCAAAAGATGTTGTTACTACTTCATCATCATCTCCCAAATTAATAATCATACCATTTGGATCAATTTTTTCGAGACATATATCTAACAAACAATATTTAGCTGGGAATGCAGTTGCATCTTCAACTTGTTTGTTTGGTGCATAATAGGAAATAGCTAACTTTCTTATAACCGTACAGAATTCATTAGGTTGATTTTTAAATGGTTCTTCAGGGGTAATTAATGTCGCATCTTTTATTTCCGGTTGTTCAATGGAAACTGATTCATTTTGCAGTTCCGCCTCATCTGCGGTTTTTCTGCCGCAACCCGCAATTGTTATCATAACAAAAATGGAAAAGATGAAAATTATATTTCGTTTCATATTTGGTTGTAATTATTTAAGTTTTGCTTTAAATGACCAAACTATAGTAAAATTGCTCACAACAGTGCCATCTTTTAACCTGCCTATCGATTTACAACTTACAGTTACGCCTTCACCGTCCGATAATGTTTTGCTAACGGCCGACTTTACTTCAACGCCATTTTCACAAGAAAAGTAAACGCGCTCCGATGCCTTTTTGGTGTATTCAGCCTCAAATTTCAAAACTAACATTGAAACGCGATGTGGTGCACCTTGTATTGCCATCATGCCCAAAACACCTGTGCTCATTTCGGCAGCCATTGCTTGAGTGGCAAAGTATACCGACTTAAAAGGGTTTTGCGACAGCCACTTAAATGGAATGCTCACTACCGCTTTTTCGTCAGTTAACGACTGGATTCGTAATCCTGCCAAAAGTGCAATAGGCATGTTTTTTAGTAAAAACAGCTTGAAAAGCCACTTATTGAGCACTTTTTGCCTGTATTGTGCTTGCTTTGCGTTTAGTTCTTCCATGAAGGTTCGAAATTAAGTCTTTCTGTAAGAAACAGGGTTGGCAACTTGACGTTTTTAGCATTTAACGCAAAAATTGAACAATAAATCGCTAAATTCGTTACCTTTGTAGCAAATTATTACAACAAATGGGTAATGTTTTAACCGATTCGAGAATTAATGTTGATGAACTTATCGACGATATCATCGGCGTGCGCTTAATAGTACATAACGATGATGTTAATAGTTTTGAATGGGTTATTGAAAGCCTTATTGAAATCTGCAAACATAGTCTTGAACAAGCTGAACAATGTGCATATATAATTCACTACAAAGGAAAATATGCTGTGCAACAAGGTTCAAGATCGACATTGTCGCCAATGCGTGAGCAACTTACCGACAGAGGAATTAACGCCACGCTGGAATAAGTAATATGCCAGTCTGGAGACTAGATGAAAGACTCATTTTTCCTGACCCATCGCTAGCCGAACCCGACGGCTTATTAGCTGTTGGAAATGATATTAGTATTGATAGATTATTGCTCGCTTATCGCTCTGGAATTTTTCCTTGGTTTAGTTATAAGAAAGATTTTTTTTGGTTCTCTCCAGACCCTAGATGTGTGCTTTTTCCAGACGAAATAATTGTATCAAAAAGCATGCAGCAATTATTTAAAAAAAATATTTATTCGATTAAAGTTGACATTGATTTTGAGCGTGTAATTAAAAAATGCTCATCCATAAAGCGGAAAGGTGATAGTGAAACTTGGATAGATAAAAATTTTAGAAAAGCATATACTAAATTACATGAAATGGGAATTGCTCATTCAATTGAAGTTTATGAAAAGGATGAATTAGTAGGCGGCTTATATGGGCTTTCTGTGGGCGCCTGTTTTTCAGGTGAAAGTATGTTTAGCCAGAAAAGCAATACGAGTAAAATGGCATTTGTTTTTCTGGCGCAACAACTTAAAAAATTAAATTATTTATTTATCGATTGCCAAGTATATAATGAGCATCTTGCTTCAATGGGTGCTAAAGATATTCCGCGAGAGCAATTTCTACTTTTACTCCAACAAGCTTTGCATGCAGAAGATATCCATGATTTTAATAAAATTAACGAGGTATAATTAAGGTGCTAGTCGCTTTATTTGCCAAGTGTTATCACTAACTTTTTCATAGAGCAATCGGTCGTGTAAACGATTACTTCTTCCTTGCCAAAATTCAAATGCAGAGGGATTTAAAATATATCCACCCCAATGCTCAGGTCGTTTAATTTCACCCTTTAATTGCACCTCAATTAACCGATGTTCTAACCATTCGCGACTTTCAATTTCTGAACTTTGTGGTGAAATAATTGCACCTGCCTGACTACCAATTGGCCTCGAATAAAAATATTCATCACTTGCTGCTTCAGCAATTTTTGTAATCGTTCCTGATATGCGAATTTGTCGCTCAAGTTTACCCCACCAAAAATTTAAACATGCATTTGGATTTGATAATAAATCTAATCCTTTTTTGCTTGCATAATTCGTAAAAAATACAAATCCGTCATCATTAAATTCTTTCAACAAAACAACTCTCGAAGAAGGATGTTGTTCGAGATCTACAGTTGATAAAACCATAGCGTTATGCTCTTCAATTCCGGCATTGCCTGCTGCCTCAAACCAAAATGCAAATTGCTGCATCGGAGAGGGGTAAACGCCAGAAATATCTAATTCACCACTTTCGTAGTTTTCACGCATGTGATGCAAATTGCCTTCAATAGGTTCCATAATTGTTAATTAAAGTGAAATTACATGCAAATCTTACAAAATATTTCATAACAAATCATAACTTGCGTCATTATTCGTTAAAGAATTAATGATTATACATAGGGTATTTTTGAGCAGACTTACTTCACTATTTTTATTCGTATTTATAGCCGTAACCTGCCGTGCTCAACAAACCGATATCATTCAGCTCTCAGGCATAGTTACCAATCAGCAAACCATGTTTCCAATTGCTTATGCTACTGTTTCGGTGCCATCCGAATTTCGTGGTGTAAATGCTTCCGCAGATGGCTTTTTCTCAATTGTTGTTAAACGGACCGACACACTCCAGTTTTCCGCCATTGGTTATAAATCTAAATTCTACATCGTTCCCGATACGGGTGAAGATAAAATTGAGTCAATAGCTGTTCTATTGGCAATCGATACCTTAACACTCGACCCTTTCGTTATTTATCCTTGGCCAAGTAAGGAAGATTTTAGAGATGCATTTTTAGCGTATCAAGAAATTCAACAATATCAAATGGGCCCTATTCCAGGTATTAAAAGCCCATTTCAAATAGACACCGTTCCCAAAGCGCCATCACCAATAATGAACCCAATTTCTTTCATCTATGAGGAAGTGGTTAAGCCAATTCAATGGAGTAAAAAGAAGAAAAATATGGTTGATAAATTACCCGAATGGGACGATTAGCCACAAGTTTATTTTTCGCAAACTATTTTTCTTAAGATGAAACGGTTGCCAAGTGCACCAATGGTCTTGACTTAGATTCTGCACCTATATTCGGTGACTTCAATCATCCTTTTCTGTGATAATCATCACGTTCACTCACATGACTATGGGCGTAGCTTTGCATTATAAATCATCAAAAAATGACACAACGTAACATTTTAATCGCAGGAGCCGGGTCAGCTGGAACAATGATGGCGAATCAACTCAAAAGAAAGTTGAATCATCATGAGTGGAAAATTACTATTGTTGATGAAGCCACTACACACTATTATCAACCAGGATTTTTATTTCTCCCTTTCGGAATTTATGATGAGCATGAAATACAAAAACCAATCATTAAATATATTCCCAACGAGGTAGAGTTTATCAATACAAGTATCGATAAAGTAGAACCTGAACGAAATATTTTAAAATTGGTAAATGGCGCCGAATTGCCTTACGATATTTTGATAATTGCTTCTGGTTGCAGCATTGCCCCCGAAGAAACTGAAGGCATGAAAGGTAAACTTTGGCATAAAGACATATTCGATTTTTATTCTTTTGAAGGTGCCAAAGCATTGCATGATAAATTGCAAGGATGGGAGGGAGGCCGAATGGCAATTCATATTACAGAAATGCCAATTAAATGCCCCGTTGCACCTTTGGAATTTGCTTTTTTAGCTGACGATTTCTTCAGACATAAAGGCATGCGCGATGAAGTGGAAATAACATACATTACACCATTAAGCGGCGCTTTCACTAAACCATTCGCAGCAAAAAAATTAGCACATCTTATAGCAGAAAAAGGAATTAAATTGGTTACCGATTTTAATGTTGAACGAATTGATAATGACACCAAAAAAATTATCGATTATGGCGGACAAGAAGTTGAATTTGATTTGTTAGTTACAGTTCCTCTAAATAAAGGAGCAGCATTTATTGGCAGATCAGGTTTTGGTGATGATTTAAATTATGTGCCTACCAATAAAGAAACTTTACAAACAACAGTTAAGGATAACATTTTTGCAATTGGTGATGCAACAAGTTTACCAGCTTCAAAAGCGGGGTCCGTTGCTCACTTCGAATCTGAAATTTTAACAGAAAATATTTTACACTATATCAATGGTGAAGAACTCAAAGCACATTACGACGGTCATGCTAATTGTTTTATAGAAACCGGAAATCACAAAGCATTACTAATCGATTTTAATTACGACCAAGAACCAGTTGATGGCACTTTTCCATTTGCAGGTATAGGTCCAATGTCGCTAATGGAAGAAACAATGCTCAACCACATGGGTAAGCTCGGTTTTAAATGGATTTATTGGAATGTGCTTATGCATGGAAGGGCAATACCTTTTATTCATCCAAACATGCAAAAAAGCGGAAAACATATTACTGTAACAGAATAATTAATTAATCAACTCACAAACAAAAAATTTATTATGGAAACTATTATTAGTGGTAATACCATCAAAGTAAATGAGGAAGGTTACCTCACTGACTTTTCGCAATGGAACAAATCAATTGCTGAAGAAATAGCTATCAAGGAAGGTGTTGGAACACTAACGCCAAAACATTGGGAAATTATTAATTTCCTGCAAGAACAGCATCATAAAAATATCCCTTTAACAATTCGCAAAATTGGTGGAAGTGGCGTAACAGACATCAAAGCGTTTTATGCACTGTTCCCAAATGGGCCACTTAAAAAAGCTGCGAAAATTGCGGGAATTCCTAAACCAGTTGGTTGTATTTAATTAACAAAATAAATAAAATTATTATGGAAGATATTTTAATGAAAGAAGTTCCTTCAGTAAATGGAGTTGAACATAAAGAACCCATCAAAAAGATGTGTTTTATCTTATCAAAAGCAGGATTAGAAAGTGTTTATGCTTGCTTTATTATGGCTAATGGTGCGCGTATGGAAGGTATAGAAGCTGAAATCTTTTTCACTTTTTTTGGCTTAGACGCAGTGCATAAAAAACGCCTCGAACATTTACATATTGCAACAGTAGGTAATCCTGGTATGCATATTCCAACAATTTTAGGCGGAATTCCTGGTATGGAAGGCTATGCATCCAGAATGATGCGCAAACAAATGGAAGCAATGGATTTGCCTACAGCACATGAGTTTTTAGATATTTTATCTGCTTCAGGTGTAAAAATGTATGGATGTAAACTTGCTGCCGATATGTTCAAAATAACTAAAGATGATTTATACGAAGGTGTTGAAAGTATTATCACTGTCGGCGAGTTCTATCAGCATGCCGGAGGTGAAGGTGTGCATATGGTTTTTGTTTGATGATTAATTACCAGTAAAAAGGGTCGACAAGTTGCCGACCTTTTTTTATTTGCCTGAATTACGTTATAAGCATGTCTATAACTTGTGATGTTTATTTAATAACACTGGTTTGTTTTGAAAATTTGCAAAAAAACTTGAATAAATCAGCTAACTTAAATCGAATATATACTATCAATTTTATCTGATATTTTGTAATAAGAATGTTGAACGTGGTTTCAATCTATTATCAGTCAGCACAAACCATTATTGGTTATATTAGTCCATACTCCTTCATCATTAAAAGTTTATATCCTTCCCAAGCTGCATGTTTGTCAATTAATATTTTAGCTTGCTGTTCAATTTCATCCCAACTTTGAAGGTGGCGAACTAAATGCGCTACTGCTTTTACTTCCTCATCTGATGGAACAGTATTAAAAACACCCAACTGTCCTAAATTATTCCCACTTAAAATATGCGAATTGCGAATGTATTCAGGTAATTGATCTACACCTAAAGCCGAACCATCTTTTGGTTGCGCCAATGTAAATATGGATTCCGGAATTACCCTGCAATAATATTCGCCACCCATGCGTGCCACCAAATCCATTTTATAGGGGTCAGGCTTGCCGGCTTCATCCAGTATCGACTCATCAATATGCATTAATACAATTTCGCAAATAATAATATTACCCGCTCCACCTGTTGCACCAGTGCGAATAATATCGCGCACTTTACATTCCATTTGAACAATACTTTCTTTAACGCGAAACGGTTTTACAATTTCTGATGCAATTGGTGTTAATCCCGCTTTTACAAATTCATTTACTCCTTGCGGATATGCAGAACTTGCCAAACTCATTTGTTGAACAATAGGATAGTTTACGATATTTATTACCACCTCTTTCATAGCATCTGCATTATTTAACGTATGCTTTGTAGTGTTATCGCGTCCACTTCTGGCGGGCGAAAAAATTATCATCGGAGGATTGCTCCCTATCGCATTAAAAAAGCTAAATGGTGCTAAATTGGCATTGCCATCAGCATCTGTAGTGCTGGCAAATGCAATTGGTCGTGGCGAAATACTGCCTAGCATATATTGATGCATTTTAGGCATCGGTATTGTGGCCGGGTCAATTCTTAACATATCAATTATTATAATTAAATTTATTATTGTTTAAAGGCAGGTAAAATTTTATTGCGCACTTCACCAAATCCTATTCGTACACCATCTTTTTCACACCATGCTTTAATAAATACCGTGTCATAATCATTTATAAATTTTCTTTCAGAACCGTCTTCCATTATTAATGGATTAGCACCTCTCCAAGTGAGCTCCATCATACTGCCAAAAGAATTTGGCTCGTTGCCACTAATTGTTCCAGAAGCATAAATATCGGCAGCACGCACATTGCAGCCATTAACGGTTTGATGGGCTAATTGTTGCGTCATATTCCAATACATAAATTTGTAATTGGAACTACTAACTAAACTTGCATTTGTAAACTCAGGGTGGATATAAACTTCTAAATTAATATCAATGTTTTTATTTCCCTCAAATTTTAAATAATCCAATACAGCTGGTTCTTGTATTTCTCCTGAAATTCTAAATGGTTCAAGTGCATCTAAAGTTACAACCCATGGGGAAATAGATGACGCGAAATTCTTTGCTAAAAATGGTCCTAGTGGAACATATTCCCAACGCTGAATATCCCGTGCACTCCAATCGTTAAATATTACCATTCCAAAAATAAAATCATCTGCTTCTGCAGTAGTAATATTTAAACCTTGCATTTTTCCTTCATGGGTAATAAATGCCATCTCTAATTCAAAATCAAGTTGTTCAGTTGCTTTGAATTGCGGCGCATCTCCATCCTTGTAAATTATTTGTCCCTTAGGCCTGCGAATTTCGGTTCCTGTTGGTACAATAGATGAACATCGTCCATGATACCCAATTGGCATATGTCTCCAATTTGGCAGCAATGGGTTGTCGGGTCGAAACATTTTTCCAATATTTGTAGCATGTTGAATGCTCGAATAAAAATCGGTGTAATCTCCTGGTTCTATGGGTATTAATAATTCAACATCTTCCATCCGCAATAAAAATTTGCCATACACTTTCTCTTCATTTTTAAGCCTAGTGTTATCACTCCTCAACAATGTTGAAATGGCATTGCGCAAAGCACGAATTTTATATTTTCCGGTTTTAATTAATGTATTTAAATTATTACTTCTAAAGGCCGCATCTTCTATTAATAGCGCACCAAAGTAATCGGCTTGTTGCATGGCATATAAATCGAGCACATAGCTGCCAATTGCAACGCCAATGCGCGGATGGTCATCACCCCGACGAAAAACGCCAAATGGAAGATTCTGAATCGGAAAATCACTTCCCGCCTCTACTGGAACCCAAGATGTTAATTTAGGGTCATTTGCTTCAATCGTCATGATTATACTTTATTTTTGCAAAAATACAACAACAGGTGTTTTCGCTCGTTGATATAAATCAATCATGGATATATTTTTATTGATATTAGCAATAATCTGCATGCTCATAGGCATTGCAGGTAGTTTTTTGCCCATTTTGCCTGGCCCTCCAATTTGTTTTGTTGGATTTTTATTGATTGAATTTACTGCTTATGCCAACTTTAGTAACTCATTTCTCATTATTTGGGCCGTTTTAGTAGTAATTTTAGGAATATTAGAATACTACATCCCAACCTGGGGCACAAAAAAATATGGTGGAACCAAATCGGGGCAAAAGGGAGCCATTGTTGGAACAATTTTGGGAATTTTTATTCCACCTCAACCACTCGGCTTAATTATAGGGCCGTTTATTGGGGCATACATCGGAGAATCTATACATGATAGTAAAAATCATACTAAAGCAATGCGCAGCGCTTGGGGAAGTTTTATCGGATTTTTGGCAGGAACATTTCTAAAAATTGTGACCGTAAGCGTGATGTCATATTTCTTTGTGGCTGCATTAACTTAATCTATTTGGTAGAGCACCCATCCATCAGTAAAATTCTCTATTTGGCGCAACCTATTGCGTGACTTCAAGAATTGAAAGTTGGTTTCAGGTAACAACCCTGCAAACTGTTTTGGGAAGTCAATATTATTATATAATATGTAACCCTGCACAGTATTATTTTCGGTTAAGGTAGTGTTGTATAAATTAATTATTTCAATTTCAGGATTATATGCCGACAATGCGCCATCAATACCCAATGTATAAACTGGTAATACAGGTAATTGGTGCACATATTTTGCAATAACAGCTTCTGATTTATTCATTTGAACAGTTGCGCGGAAACCAATGGTAAATAATAAAATTTGTATAATAAAAACAATCAATACGGCCAGGTATGCGATTGTTCCTTTAATGTTAAAGCGCATAATCAATCGGCTGAAAGGCAGATAGTAAACCAGTAACACAGCTGGTAATGCAAACATTAAATATCTGTTATTTTGGTAGGGATTACATCCAATAAACAACGTATATAACAAAACAACTATAATTATTGGAATTGTGTAACTATGCCGGTTGTGTTTTTTAAAAAGAAGTAATAAAAAGACTAGGCCACAAAAAATAAATGCAGGATGAAAAAACTGAAATAAACCAAATATGATATTGGGCGTATCATAATGTTGATGACCATCAATGTTATAAAAATTGCGTTGAAATAAATTATTTATACTAAACTGATTTGCAAAAAAATCGTAGGAAAAAGCTGGCTCATGATTGCCAATATTCCAAAATATAAATCGTTGCCGTATTACTAAATCGGGAATAGTGCAAATTAATGCAACCATTAATACCAGTAGCAAGTAATAATATTTTTTTGTGGAGATAATAGTTTTAGTGCAAATCCAAACAGGAAGCAATAACATAACTGCCGCGGGATACCTCGTAATTACAGCAATTCCAGCGAATAAAGTCGCTAAAAGCAGGTGCCTCATTTTTTTACCAGATTCGAATTTCAAGCTATAAAATAAACTTGCCAGCCACATGGCAATGCAAAACATATCGCTCATGGCTATAATACTAAACCTTAGTAGGTAAGGTGATACAACAAAAAATAGTAATACATACAAATGAATAGCAGCAGTAACGTCGCTCCAACGTTTTAATATTTTAACCATAAATATTGTTGCGGCTACCAACGAAATTATTGATACCAGTTGCATCGCAACCATAGTATCTGGAATAAAAATATTTACAATACTGCAAACAATAGGATACATAATTGGATAAACCGTGTATGCAGGTTCAGTTCCTGTAGTATAAAAAGCATTTAATGAGCGTGTAATGCGCAAATACTCATAACTGTCTTGCCCGAAAAATCCATTAAAATTATAATAACAAATAACCACAGTTTGTAATATAATTACAACTGTTATTAGTGCAATCAAAGGCTTTTTTATTAGTAGATTTTGCAAACTTATTTACCTTTTAAAGGTAAATATACTTATAATCTCAAATCATCGTCGTCGTTGCTCAAAAGCGCCGATTGTTCAAATTGTTTTTTGAATTCCTCTTTTTTAAGTTGGCGCTGCAGTATAAGTTCTGCCAATATGGCTGGCGCTTCTTCAGGAATGTGTTTACTTAATAACGACTTTGCTTTTTCTTCATCCACATCAATTCGATATAGAATCCATAATAATTTCTCAAAATTATGGTCAATCAGAAATGCAATTATATCAGTTAGGGTTTGCTTAAACGATGCTGTTGAATCAATTTGAAGCATGCTATCCTTTATTTCTAAATCACACATCTCGGCTATTTCCGTAATTGTGTGTTGCATCCAATTATCTGTTTTAGTCATGTTGAACCAGTTATTGTTTACATTGGCGAAAATATCATGCCACTTTCTCCATAACACCACTCCCAAATAAAGCAAAATCATATTTTACAGGATCATGTGGGTCAAATTGCTTTAAATTTTCGGTTAATTCCAAAGCTGCAGTCCAATCAGTTTGTTTGCGAGTAAGCAATTGTAACCTACGAGCTATTCGGTCAACATGCACGTCCAATGGGCATACCAATTGGTCTGGGCGAATATTTTTCCAAACACCAAAATCAACATTTGTTTTATTGCTCCTGACCATCCATCGCAAAAACATATTCAAACGTTTGCAAGTGCTGTTCGATAAAGGTGTTGGCACATGTTTACGTGTTCGGTGTGGTGCATGTTCGTCATTAAAGAAAATAGTGTGGAAATGAATGAGCATTTTTTCTACATTCAATTCTTTTTTGTAACCCGGGCATAGAAATGCATTTTCAAGACTATTGTTTTCAGTATAAAATTTATTAAAGAAATGAATAAAGTAAAGTGTATCGGTATAATTAAAGGTTCGATGTTTGAAATTAGCTAAACGTTTGAGGTCAGTTTCGCAATGTCCTAGCATGAATGCATGAGGTTCATTGTCCATTAACTCAAATAGTGCTGTCGATTTATTTATTATTGTTTTCCGTTGACCCCATGCTAACATAGCTGTCCAAAAACCACTAATTTCAATATCTTGTAGCTTCGTAAATTGATGCGGAATTAAAATTGGATCGTTAGCAATAAAATCCGGAATATTATACAGCGCAGTTTTTTGCTCCAGTAATTTACTTAGCGTATTAAAAGTTGCTTTGGAATATTTAACTCGGTTTGGTTGGAGCATCGAATTCGTTATTGTTGTTATTAGAATCAACAACTGCAGTAACAACTTGTTTTTGTTTTGCTTCAGGATGTAATTTGTGGAGTTTAATGGCACGCTTTGCAAACCATATACCAACAATTAGCGATGCTACTGCGCCTAAATATAATCCTACTGTGTAATTTTGGAATAAGAAAAAATCGTAAAATCCATGTAAAATGGTAGCTAATAAAAAACCTCTGAACATTAAGGAACGTTCATTTTTATGATTAAATTTGGCAAGCCCAACAAAGTATCCCATCACTACTGCAAAAGTAGCATGTGCAGGCACCGCAGTAACAGCGCGAAGTCCAGCAGTGCTCCAAGCCGCGCCTAAAGTGTCAGAACCAAATACATACATCAGATTTTCTATTGTTGCAAAGCCCATGCCTACCATAACCGCATAAATAATTCCATCATAAGGTTCATTAAATGAAGGTTTGCGATATGCATAATATCTTAAGAAAATATATTTTGAAAATTCTTCGCTTGCTGCAATTATTACAAACGTATAAATTGCAATAGAAATTAGCGAAGTGCCATAACTTCCCGGTACAATATTAGGTAACAAGGTTTCCAATATTATGGCAGGTAGAACACTAAAACAGCCAGCCATGAAACTCATAAGCAATACTCCAAATGGCTCTCGATCATGTTTATCTTTTGTATAAAAATAAATAATGATTGCAGCGGCAGGTCCAATTGCTAGGGTAAATAAAGCTATTGTTGCAAAATCCATGTGACTTTTTATTTTAAATCTTGTAAAATAAAATTATCCAATTGCAATTTTCAAATCTTCAATTAAATCATCAACATCCTCAACACCAACACTTAAACGAATTAGCGAATCAACTAATCCATTTTTCAATCTTTCTGCTTTAGGAATTGATGCATGTGTCATACTTGCTGGATGCCCAATCAAACTTTCAACACCGCCTAAGCTCTCTGCTAAAGAAAATAAATGAGTTGCCGATAATATTCGAGTGGCCTCAACAAAATCATCACCCTTTAAAGTAAATGATACCATTGCACCAAACATGCGCATTTGCTTTTTTGCAATTTCATGATTTGGATGGTCGGTAAATCCTGGCCAATAAACCTTTTCAATTTTAGGATGATTACGCAAAAACTGCGCAATAACAGCTGCATTTTCACAACTGCGCTGAACACGCAAGTGTAATGTTTTTATTCCTCTTAATATTAGGAAACAATCTTGCGGCCCTGGCACTGCGCCAGTTGCATTTTGAATAAAATATAATTGATCAGAAAGTGCTTTATCATTTACTATAACGCATCCGTGAATTACATCGCTATGTCCACCTAAATATTTTGTAGCCGAATGCACAACAATATCTGCTCCTAAATCTAATGGATTTTGTAAGTAAGGTGAAGCAAAAGTATTATCTACACAAACCAATATATTATGTTTCTTCGCAATAGCACAAATTGCAGCAATATCAATAATACTCAACATTGGATTTGTTGGCGTTTCTACCCAAATCAATTTGGTATTGCTATTAATAAGAGGTTCTAGATTTTCAGTATTGGTTAAATCGGCAAAATGAAATTGCATACCAAATCGTGCATATACTTTTGTAAAAGCACGATATGTTCCACCATATAAATCGTTCATGGCAATCACCTCATCGCCCTGACTAAACATTTTTATCACACCATCGGTTGCAGCCAAGCCACTCGAAAAACAAATTCCGAAATTTCCGTTTTCCAATGCAGCTAAGTTTTTTTGCAATGCATCGCGCGTAGGATTTTGCGTACGTGCATATTCATATCCTTTATGATCACCTGTTGCATTTTGAACATACGTGCTTGTTTGAAAAATTGGCGTCATAATTGCCCCTGTACTAGGATCGGGCTCTATTCCAGCATGTATAACTTTGGTATTAAATTTCATGAAGCTAATTTTAAATTATTAAACAACCTGTCAAACGACAGTATTTTGAAGTATTAAATAAAAATGATATTATAAAATTAATAAATCCAAGCTTCCCCTCCCAAAACCTCTGCGTCTCCGCGTGCCCCTCCCATCATCCCTTACCAAAACCTCTGCGTCTCTGCGTGCACCTCCCATTATCCCTTACCAAAACCTCTGCGTCTCTGCGTCTCCGCGTGCCCCTCCCATCATCCCTTACCAAAACCTCTGCGTCTCCGCGTGCCCCTCCCATTATCCCTTACCAAAACCTCTGCGTCTCTGCGTCTCCGCGTGCACCTCCCATCATCCCTCCCAAAACCTCTGCGTCTCTGCGTCTCCGCGTGCCCTTCCCATTATCCCCTCCCAAAACCTCTGCGTCTCTGCGTCTCCGCGTGCCCTTCCCATCATCCCTCCCAAAACCTCTGCGTCTCCGCGTGCCCCTCCCATTATCCCTTACCAAAACCTCTGCGTCTCCGCGTGCCCTTCCCATCCTCTTAAAAAGTATGCACCACCAACCCGCTCCTCAACTTCGGCTCAAACCACGTCGATTTTGGCGGCATCACATTCCCACTATCAGCAATATTTATCAATTGTTGTATAGAAACAGGATATAAGCTGATAGCCAATTTCATTTCACCGCTGTTCACACGTTTTTCTAATTCACCTAATCCGCGAATACCACCAACAAAATCAATGCGTTTATCTGTGCGTTGATCTTTTATTCCTAAAATTGGATCCAATATATGATTAGACATAATCGTAACATCTAATACATCAATAGGATCGTTATCGTTATAAGTATTAGGCTTTGCAGTTAATTTATACCAAGTACTATCCACATATAATCCAAAAGTATGCAGTGATTCGGGTTTGTAAATTGAATCGCGTTTTTCTAAATCAAATTTTTCGGTAATTGCTTGTAAAACTTCAGCAACCGTATAACCATTTAAATCAGTAACAAGGCGATTGTAATCCATAATCATTAACTGACTCGCAGGGAAAATTACGCTTAAAAAGAAATTGTATTCTTCATTGCCTGTGTGATTTGGATTGTTTTGACCAATCGCCTTTCCAACTTTAGCACTCGAGGCGCTTCTATGGTGACCATCAGCTATATAAGTAAAAGGCACTTTCGAATTAAATAAATTAGTCAAGCCCTCTACATCATTAATATTGTCAATTATCCAAAAAGTATGCTGAATGCCATCGTCGGCAGTGAAGTCATAAATGGGAGATGTAGATGTTACTATTTTATTAATAATGGTATCAATTTCGGCTACATCTGGATAAGTTAAAAATACAGGTTCTGGGTGACATTGTAATTCTGCCATATGGCGAATACGATCGTTTTCTTTTTCAGGCCTTGTGTATTCATGTTTTTTAATGATATCATTAAAATAATCTTCAATTGCAGAATTAGCAACCAAACCAACCTGTGCATGACCATTCATAATTTGACGGTAAGCATACATATTAGGCGTGGCATCTTGGTTAAAGGTTCCATTAGATTGAAATTTTTTCCAGTTCTCTACTGCTTTGGCATATACTTCATCTGCATAATGATCAGTATTTTCGGGTAAATCAATCTCAGGCTTGCAAACATGTAAAAAAGAAATATCGTTGCCAGCGGCTTCTGCACGAGCTTCTTCACTATTCAACACATCGTAAGGGCGACTAGCCACCTGAGCCGCTTGTTCCGGCTTTGGTCTCCAGCCGTTAAATGATCTTATAATTGCCATAGTAGTTGTTTTTTGCGCAAAGATAGCAAGTGTTTTGGCTTTTTAGGATTAAACCAACAATTGGCATTTCCTGTTCTAAAGTATTTATTATTAATAAAATACAACGATAAAAATAACCCTTAACAACATTTTTTGAATATTTAATACTTGATGTACCCAAAAAAACCTATTTTTAGCCGTTAATATTAATTTTAAAATTATGAAGAAACTTTACAAAGCAGAATTAAGTTCAAGGCTAAAAGCCTATTCGTCAATGGCATTAGCATTAACGGCTGGTTCAACAGCATTAAATGCTGAAATTGTTTATAACGATATTGCAGATGAAACAATAGAAGTTGATGGACTGTTCAACCTTGATGTAGACGGCGATGGTTCAATCGACTTTCAATTTACTGCTGGTTTGACCTTAAGCTCAACAAGCAGCGGCGTATGGTCGTTTGGTTCTGTGTTCGGGTATGTTACTTCTTATTCAGTTGGTAATGCAGGCAACCAACTTATTGGATATGCCGGTTCATTTTATAACTATGGCAGCGCATTGGATTCTGGCGCAAATATTGGGCCAGACGGGCCTTGGCTCAGCTATCCGAGCTATGGTAATTCAGCGGTATTAGCATCTAATTTCTATGGAACAACCTATGGTGCCTTCCCAGGTCAAGGAGAAAAATTCCTCGGATTTAAATTTTCAGCAGGCGGCAACAATCATTACGGCTGGATGCGCATCACAGCTGATGTTGATCCGGTTACTATAATTATTCACGATTATGCATATGACAATACTCCAGATGCAGCAATTGAAGCAGGAGCAACCATAAGCATCGCGGTTACTGAACTTCCCGAAGGCGCAGTTAGCATCTATAGCTTTGGTAATATGATTAATGTGATGAATACTATTGGATTAGAAAATGCTACGGCAACTGTATTCGACTTATCAGGAAAGCAAATATCTACTATTAATATTGTAGCAGGTTTAAATCAAATTGAACTTGATAATGTTGCAACAGGCAATTATTTAATTCAAATTGCAAGCAACCAAGGTAATACAAGCAAACAAATATTTATTAATTGATGCCATTTTATAAATAAAAAAAGCGAGGCTGATGCTTCGCTTTTTTTATGCAATCTCTGCAATATTTTTATTCAAATTAATCATTAGACATTATCAAATTAAACAATCTATTGATTTAGTTGGGTTCAACCTGAATAGCAAACAATTTAAAAAGTGCGAGATATTCGGTCTAAACATCTGATTTAATTGCAAACTATGAGACAATAAAATTTCTATTGCTTATTTTGAGTTTAATTCACCTTAAAGGTGTCAATACCTTTGTCAAGAAAGTCTATTATTTGTTTCGCAGCTGCAATACCTGCATTTACATTTGCTTCCTCAGTTTGAGCACCCATTTTTTTTGTAGGATAAAAAATTCGTTTTCCAAATTGTTCTTTAAAAGCAGTTTCCATCTTGGGCACAAAATCAGAAACATAAGCGATATCATTTCGTTCACCCATTAATTGCAACAAGTCATCTTCGTTTACAACATCAACCCTTGCTGTATTAACTAGCATAGCATTTTTAGGCAATAATTTTAGTAAATGATAATTAATAACCCCTTTTGTTTCTGCAGTTGAAGGAATGTGCAATGAAACATATTCGCAATGTTCAAAAATATCTTCGAAGCTGCTTGCAGGTGTTACGCCATCAATCTGCAGGGCAAGTCTGTCCATATTGCGCTTATAAGCAAAAACTTCCATCCCGAACCCGCGACCAATCTGCGCCATATATCTGCCGATATTTCCATAACCAATAATGCCAAGTTTTTTACCACGTAATTCGGTGCCAGAACTGCCACTAAATTGTTTACGCGCCATATATAACATCATACCAAAAGCACATTCAGCTACCGCATTTGCATTTTGACCTGGTGTATTCATGCAAACAATATTTTTTTGAGATGCTGCTGATAAATCCAAATTGTCGTAACCTGCGCCAGCGCGCACTACAATTTTTAAAGCATCACCTGCATTTATTATTTCAGCATCAACAATATCGCTTCTAACAATTAATGCGTCGGCTGCTTTAATTGCATTTAGTAATTCTGATTTGTCTGTGTAGTTTTCGAGTAGCATCATATTATGCCCTGCATCGGAAATCACTTTT
>Ga0105048_10001352_pt1:0-12500 | contig 39763 bp, 38 predicted proteins | sample MAT05_FD_78382 | JGI IMG/M metagenome (GOLD analysis project Ga0105048, IMG submission 78382) | Freshwater microbial communities from Lake Fryxell liftoff mats and glacier meltwater in Antarctica - MAT-05 | ecosystem: Environmental > Aquatic > Freshwater > Ice > Liftoff microbial mat... | reverse complement strand
AAATTTGTAACTGAAAAATTTACCGGTATGTATCGAATAACAGAAATAGCGGATAAAGAATGGTTCCTCTCTACTAATAAAGATTATTGGGTCATTGTAAGAAAAATTGGAAAAACAGTAGTAATTGCTGCAATGATTTCCGGCACCGAATGGGGATTTGAATAATTAATCACACTTATTGTATTTTTACAGCTGATGTTATCCCTTAATATCTTCATTATCAATTTAGGTATACCTATGCCTGAACAATTAAAGTATTTTGGGTTAATGCTAAATGATTTCATTTATTTGTTTATCCTTAAAAATTCTTTATGCAATTAATTAAAACATTCGGTAGCTCAGTACAAGGTGTTAACGCATTTACTGTTACTATTGAAGTTAACGTATCTACTACAGGCGCGGCAGCTGAATTTAAATACTTTATGGTAGGCTTGCCTGATAATGCCGTTCGTGAAAGTTGGCATCGCGTGGAAACCGCAATGAAACACAATAATTATTCAATGCCGCGAACAAAAATTGTTGTTAATCTGTCACCAGCAGATGTTAGAAAAGAAGGTACCTTGTACGACCTGCCAATAGCAATCGGAATTCTTGCGTCTTCAATGCAAATGACATCGCATAAACTAAATGATTATATTATTTTAGGCGAGTTGTCACTTGATGGAACAATTAAACCTATTAAAGGCGCTTTACCTGTAGCTATTCAAGCTCGAAAGGAAGGGTTTAAAGGTTTTATTTTACCAAAACAAAATGCGCGTGAAGCGGCTATTGTCAGCGATTTAAAAGTTTATGGTGTTGAACACATAAATGAAGTAGTACAATTTTTGTGTGAAGAATTAATTCTTGAGGAAACAATCGTTAATACTCGCGATGAATTTTTTAATCAAGTTGGCGATACTGATATTGATTTTAGTGATGTTAAAGGGCAAGAAAATATTAAAAGGGCACTTGAAATTGCTGCAGCAGGAGGTCATAATGCGATATTAATTGGGCCTCCAGGAGCTGGAAAAACTATGCTTGCCAAAAGATTGCCAGGTATTTTGCCTCCATTAAGCTTATCTGAAGCTCTAGAAACAACAAAAATTCATAGCGTTGCAGGCAAGTTGCCAGCTGATTCAGCATTAATGTATGCGCGCCCCTTTAGAAATCCCCATCATACTATAAGCGATGTTGCACTCGTAGGCGGTGGAAATAATGCACAGCCCGGTGAAATATCGTTCGCACACAATGGTGTGCTATTTTTAGACGAACTTCCTGAGTTTAAAAGAAATGTGCTGGAGGTGCTTCGTCAACCAATGGAAGAACGACGTGTTACTATTTCTAGGGCACGCTTTTCTGTTGAATACCCTGCCAACTTTATGCTCCTGGCTGCCATGAACCCATGCCCATGCGGGTTCTTTAATCACCCTGATAAAGATTGCGTATGCGGACCAGGTGTAGTTCAAAAATACCTAAATAGAATATCAGGACCTCTGTTAGACAGAATTGACCTTCATGTAGAAGTGGTACCAGTTGGAGTTAAAGAATTATCCCAAGTTTCCGAAAGCGAAAGAAGTGAAATGATCAGGAAAAGAGTTATTGTAGCCAGACAAATTCAAGAGCTTAGATTTGCCGATAATCTGATTCATAGCAATTCACAAATGAATGCTAAACAGGTGAAAGAAATATGTGTAATTACTTCTGCTGGTCAAAGCCTGTTGAATAAGGCCATGGAAAAGCTAGGCCTTAGCGCTAGGGCTTATGATAGAATATTGAAAGTTAGCAGAACAATAGCTGACCTTTCAGCTTCCCAAGAAATTAAAATTGAACATCTTGCAGAAGCTATTCAATACCGTAGTTTAGACAGAGATAATTGGGCTGCCTAAATAGCTGTAATTGATTTAGGACATAGTTCTCCACCGCTTTGTGCATATAGAAAATGCGGAACTCAGAAAGGTATGATATATTTGGATTGTGTAAAACATTTACGACTGGCATACAATAAAAACAATTTGTGGCAAGTTTATTGTAAAATTCAAGATATGGAATGTAGTTAATACACTAAATTAAATTTATGAGTTGGCTAACCGGGCAGAAAAATGTATTAATTCTAACAGCTTTATTGGTGTTTGCTAGTTTCAGCTTGCACGCAACAGCCGTTAAATCCATTTACACTTGGACCTACGGTAGTAAGCTTTATACAATGGTTTATTATTACGACCAACCTACCTATAATTATTATAAAGGTCAAGACAGAGTTTATAATGATTTCTTGTTTTATTTAAATGAAAATCCTAAGTATCCTGTTATTGCAAATTTTGCTGCAGAATTTAAACGCATTGCCGCCGAAAATAAATTAAGCGATTGGCAACTCGCAGAATGTGTTGTGAGTTTTATTCAAACAATGAAATATAAAAATGACGGTACTTATGAATATCCTCGTTATCCGATTGAAACATTAGTAGAAAAAGGCGGAGATTGCGAAGACACGGCCATATTGCTAGAGGCTATATTAAAAGCGTTGGGTTTTGATTGTGTTTTAGTTTCCCCGCACAAGCACATGGGAGTTGGTATTGCATTGAAATATGAAATTTCAGGCACTGCATTTCAACATCGCAATAAATTCTATTATTATATTGAAACTACGAGTGCAGGATGGGGAATTGGCGATTACCCTGAACACTTAAGTATAGGTGTTACTATTTATGACCCAGGAAATGTTGACGGAGGCATTTTGCTTTCTGAATATAGTTATACTTATAAAAACTACGATGGTGAAATAGCAGTTGAATCGGAGTCCGTTGCACAAGAAACAGATAACGACGCATCTGAAGTTGAGCAAGAGCCTGCTGCAGAATATGGATTAGACGAAAATTTTAATTTCGAAGCAACACCTGAAAACAGTTACACAATTGATGTAGATCAAGTGGTAATTGATGGTGAAAAAGAAACTGTTGTTACAAAAAAAATAGCATCAAATGGAAAGGAAAAAATTGTTGCAACGTCCAATTAGCGAATTAATCAGGTTTGTTTATTTTAAAGTAACGAAAGTTCGTAGCATATAAAAATGATTTTTTTATAAATTAATATCCGCATTTTTCTAGCACATGTTGCGCCCTCAAATTTGTTTGATTTGTTATGCCAACAATGACTGATAATCCACATTTGGTAAATCTATAATCAATTAAAGCTTGTGCACTTTCGGTTGCATAGCCCTTGCCCCAAAAGCGATGTAGCAATCTAAAACCCACCTCAATTTCTTCAGTGTTGTCCAAATCTTTTAAACAAACCCAACCAATGGCTTCATTTGTTTTAATTGTAAATGCAATCCAATTTCCGTACCGAACATCTTTTTTTCTTGTTGTTATTATTTTATCCCAAATTAATCAATAGACATTAATAAATCAATCAAAATATTGATTTAGTTGGGTTTAACCCCAATAGCAAACAATTTGATAAGTGCATGTTATTTGATGGGCAAATCTGATTTTATTACATATTAAAAGATGTTACGATTGCTATTGTTTATTCTGAGATTAATAATCAATTCAAAAATAAAAAATCATCATTGTAAAAAATAGCAAGTGCAAATTCTACAATGATGAATAATAATTAGTCTGCATTAGCACTACTCAATCTTCTTTTTTAATAATGTAAATGCAGTCGGCTTCTGCTACTTTATAACCATACTCATAGCAATAATAACATGCTTCTTTCAGGTTAGTTTCAACAGATGTGATGTAATTAAAATTAAAACCCTTTGCATCTAATTTGTTTTTCGAAACCCTTGCATTTGTTTCAGGATTAAAATCCGCAAGAATGTTTCTGTTTTTGCGCAAAATCGCGTTAATCGTATTTACATAAGTTCCACTTGCTATGCGCTCGCGGTTGTTGTGGGAGTGACGACAGATGTCACTGCAATACTTCTTGTCGATGCGGCCAAACACAAGTTTGCCACATTCTCTGCAATGTTTGTTTTCCATAGATAAACAAGTTTTTAAAGTTTTTAAGGTTTAGGATATAAAACATAGAACAAATATATACAGTTTTTTTAAAATTGTAATTAAGCGCTTATATTCGAATTTAAGCGCTTAGAATTTTGTGATATTATTTCGTTTTTACATCTTTGTTTAGTTGCTGCTAATATCAGTGGCATAGCAAATAAAAATGCTGATTGTTTAACCCTTAAAAAATTAACGTATGAACAACCTTAGAAACAAGGTACAATTGATTGGTCGCCTCGGCGCGGATCCAGAAGTTAAATCCGGTGTCGGATATGGAAAGTTTGCAAAGTTTAATCTTGCTACAGATGAAAGCTACAAAAATGCAAAAGGTGAAAAAATTAAAGAAACCCAATGGCATAACTTAATCGCCTGGGGAAAAACTGCAGAATTTGCTGAGAAGTACCTTACAAAAGGAATTGAAGTTGTAGTAGAAGGTAAATTGATTAACCGCAACTACACCGACAAGAATGATGTAAAGAGGTATGTTACCGAAATTCAGGTAAGCGAACTGGTCATCGTTAGCCCGAAGAAGTAATATCCCCGCGTTACAAACTGCCCCGACATTCCTTTATGTGCTGTTGTCGGTTAGCTTTGGAAGGAAAGGGGATTAGGGGCAGTTTTAGGTTTTTTGCAATTAAGTGATTTCATTAATTTTGGAATTGAGCTATTAGTTATTCTATTGTGCTGTTAAAAAAGCTTTTAACAGGGAATTAAGCCTATATACTGATAAATTATTGGGATAATACCGCTTTATCAAGAAATGCTTTGGCATCGGCAAATGTCAGCACTTTCTTTACTTGTAGTTTTTCATCACAAAGTGCAATATCTATTGGCTTTCCATCCATTACAGCATTGCTCATGTCAACAAGTAGAAAGTAATAGCCTACTATGACTTCTTCATCGTTTTCAATGCCTTCAACTGTAGCGAAATTAACGGTGATGAGATCTTTTTTGACAACCTGAACAGTAAATCCACTGCCAGTAAAATATTTATAATCCTTTAAAAACTGACCAATACTTGTGGCGTCCAATTCAGTAATCGGTTCTTTGTAATAAACTTCATCACCCTCAAAATCTATGCGGTCGCCTAAATTACTACATGAACTGAATAATACTGTGAGTAAAGTGATATACAAGATGAACTTCATACGCGTAAGATTTAGCTGCAAAAATAAGTCAATCGAAACTTTGCTAGCAGTAAAAATATTTATCTCTTGATTTTAGCCAAAGAGATTACGACACTCGGGTTAAGAAAGTTAAGCAATTCGAAAGGCATGTTCGAGTAAGTTCGGTTGCTAATACCTATTTTTGTTGCCACAAGTCCCAATTTGAAGCGTATTGTTAAATCAGCATTTTTTATCACCGCAGGAGGCGCACTTCCTCTCCTTTCGAGCGTGGTATTGCTTATACCGTATACTCAAAATCTGAATACCGCCGATTACGGTTTATTAGCTATCTATATTTCTTTTGCGCTACTAGTGCAAATATTAATGAACTATGCTATCGACTCATATCTTTCTGTTCATTACTATGATCATCATGAAGACAAGTCGAAATTAAAGCAATTTCTTTCGTCGATATTTGGAATGTTATTGAGCTTGGGAGCAATTCTAACCTTGTTGTTTTCTGTAGTTGGTTACTTTTTATTTAATTTAATTTTTAAAGAAGGAACAATATCTTTTTTTCCTTATGGATTCATGAGTGTGTTAACGGCATTTTTTAATGCATGGTTTCGCACTTATGTAAATATTCAAATATTTTCGGATAAGCCTGTTAAATATTTTTTGTTCGGATTATTCAACTTTGTGGTAACAGTCGTTATTTCTACTTTGCTGGTTTATGAATATGCATTTACTTTGGTTGGCCCCATGTGGGGAAGGTTGATTTCAGGTGTGTTGATTTTCTTTTTAACTTTTATTTATGGGTGGAAAGAGTTTGGAATATCTTTTAACTTTAAACTATTACCTCAAATTAGAAAGTATGCAACGCCAATTGTTTTATTTAGTTTGCTAACTTGGGTTTTGGGCTATATTAATAATTATATTCTAAACGGATTTGCAACAGCAGCTGATGTAGGTGTTTACGATTTTGCATTAAAATGCACATTGGTTATTGAATACGCTAGTCTCGGTATTACTGGAGCAATAAATCCTCGAATTTACCAATTATGGAAAAAGTCGGGACTTGCTGAAAGTTCAGCAGAAGAGAATCGCTATTACCACGTTTTTAGCGCTATGAATATTTTTATCATTGCCTTAAATATTTTTTTATTACCCATAATAATTAGGTTGTTTGTGAGCAATGAACAATATTATGATAGCATTCAATATTTAACTATTTTGTGTGTTGCTGCTGTTTTTAAGGGACTTTATATTATTTTTATTAACCCGCTTTTTTATTTCAAACAAACCCGCGTTTTACCAAAGGTGCTTTTAATTTCTGCTGCTGTACAAATTATATCAGGCATTATTATGGTTAATTATTTCGGCATTTTAGGAGCTGTTTGGAGTTTCTTTTTGGTAAGGCCAATCCAAGTTTTACTATTATGGTTGGAAGCCAGAAAAATTTATAAATTTAGTTTTAACATATATAAAATATTGGTTATTCCGTTGGTGTATACTTTAGCAGTAGTTGGGTTACAGGAGTTAAATGTATTAACCGAGTTGGCGTTTGGATTAGCCCAATTAATTCTTGCCGTTGTGCTCATTCTTGGTATATATAGAAATGAATTGAGGCAGTTGCCACTTCTGCTCAAATCAGGTAAAGGTTCAATTAATGAAAATTGAATTTAAGATAGTTGTTTCCTATTCTTGCTTTTAAGTGTCTGAATGAGATTTAACTTTGATAGCATTTAAATTGGTAAAAGCAAAATTGCCCTGTAAATTTTTGGTAAATCTGGTACCATCTCAAATGAATGATTTTGGGTTCGCTCAGAAAGTGTCCGCAGCTTTTTCCGCTTAAGCCAAGATAACGTCACAACTTATTCGTTAGTTTGGGTTAGAAATGCAATCTAGACGTATTTGGACTCGAAGTCGAAGGAAAACGTAATGAATACCCGAAAAGTGCACGAAAGCACTTGTAGTTGCTATTATTGTATTGAGCGAATGAGTTAAGCTTTACAAGAAGACATAGCAGCCGTGGATGATTCAACAGGTTTGAAGTAATACGAAATCAAGTTTTTATAATGTTGGTTCGACCTATGTTTGATGCTGATTTAATCGATTTTTTACGATTTGTTCGCAAAATGCGACAAAATAGACTATAGGATTAAAAAATATGATGTTTTGTTCGTTTTTTTATTAACTTTACTTTTAAGAATGCATTTTTTATAGGGTTTTTAATTTGTTATAATTGCAAAAATTAGCATAGTAATATGTTTACAAATCCTATAAGATATAATTGCTCAGTTTAAAGAAATATTATTTATTAAAAACTATTTAACTTAAAACACTAATTACACACCTAAAACATAGAATCTATGAAAAACCAAAGAACATTACTCACATCCATTGCATTTTTTGTTATTTTTAATATCAATGCTCAATCAAATTTTGTTGGGTCAGGGCTAACACTTGATTTTGATGGCGATGCTTCCAATTATTATGATTTAGGCAATAACTTCAATAGCTTGAATTTCCCGCTTACCCTTGAAGCATGGGTTTTCCAAGAGGAATATGAATTATTTGGACCGATATTTTCAACAGATGGTAGTACTTCTGGCAATTATTATGGCTTTTATGCTAGATTTAGCCCAGTCGGTAATTTGATTTTTGAAATAGGAAATGGTTTAGGTGCTGGTGGCGCGCATAGGCGAGGCAAAACAACAACTACAATTGCTCCGCTAAATGAGTGGATACATTTAGCCATAGTTGCAAATTCTATTACGGATATTAAATTCTATTTTAATGGAGTTTTACAACCTTCAGCGAATACAGATGGTGGTGCAACAAATACTACGATTTTACATAATTCTAATACTGCAAATATTGGTCGATATGCTACGGTGCATCGAGCAGATGCATTTAATGGTAAAATTGATGAAGTTCGACTTTGGAATATTAGTAGAACAGAAGCAAACATTCGTGATAAAATGTGCGAAAAGTTAACCGAAGCTGAAATTGGTTTAATTGGCTATTGGATTGTTGATGAGGATTTAACTTCAACTACAGTAATTGATTATTCTCCTTCAGGAATAGATGCAAATTTAGTTGGAATTGTGAATAAATTGAATTCAGGTGCTCCAATTGGCAATGAAAGCGTGTTGATTTATGATGTTGACTACGCTGGAGACGTGTTGACATTAAATTCTGCTGGCGGAGATAAACTTAAGGTAAGTAAGATTGGAAATTTGCCTTATGGAGTGCATTTATATAGGGTGGATACCGCTCCTTTTTCAACTACTGGATTGTCATCTTATCCATCATATTATTATGGTGTTTTTTCGGCAAATAACGCTACTGATGCTAAATATACACTAACATACACTTATTCCTATAGCAACGGCATTGTTACCGTGGTTAATGAAATTAATTCTTCTCTCAGTAAGAGATTAGATGGCAGTGTTGACCTATGGACTCCGCAGCCTGCTGTATTAACAACCGCAACAAAACGATTAACAAAGAAGAATTTTATAGACCGAGGTGAGTTTATTTTTAATATTTTAACTCCAAATGAACCGAAGGTGAATGTAGGCAGTCTTGCTGATTTGAAAGCGTATCCTGTGCCAGCCTCTAATGAAATTTTAATCCAGGGTTTGGAAGAAGGCGCCAAAATCGAAGTCGTTGATATTTCCGGAAGGGTAGTATATGTTTTAGATAATGCCGCATCAAATATGCTTATAATTAATGTGGAAGCATTTGAATCCGGAATGTACATCCTAAAGCAGTCGCTAAATAACTCATCAACAACCTTGAATTTTATTGTTCAACATTAAATTAAACTGTTAATCAGTTTATTAGAATTTAGTTTAACCAGATGATAAAAGATTTAGTAGTAAGAGTAGCAAATAAATTAGGATATAGAATTGAGAAGGATAGCGCTCGTGAACTTGAGGAATTTATTATTGATTCTAAATTTAAAACTATTTACAATCTCTGCAGCCCATTTACAATGACTTCCATCGAGCGGATGTTTTCGCTTTATAAAGCAGTTAGATATGTTATTGATAGCGATTTGGGTGGCGATTTTGTTGAATGTGGAGTTTGGAAAGGCGGAAGCAGTATGTTAGTTGCGAAAACGTTCCTTGATAATAAAGTTACCAATAGGAAAATGTTTTTGTATGATACTTATGAAGGGATGAGTCTGCCAACAGATAAAGATGTTTCAATTAATGGAATTGAAGCAATTAGAGACTGGGGTAAAGTTAAAAAAGAAGATAAGCTATTTTGCTACTCATCATTAGAAGAGGTTGAATTAAATTTAAATTCAATTGGATTTCCGTCTAGCTTAATTAATTTTGTCAAAGGCAAAGTTGAAGACACAATTCCATCAACTATCCCAGATCAAATTTCAATATTACGTTTAGATACAGATTGGTTTGAATCTACATATCATGAAATGCAACATCTTTACCCAAGGTTAGTTAAGGGTGGTGTTTTAATTATTGATGATTATGGCCATTGGCAAGGAGCGAAAGAAGCAATTGATAAATATTTCAAGGAGAATGGTATTTCACCGCTTTTAAACCGAATTGACTATACTGGACGAATTATGATAAAGGTTTAGGAAGTATTAACTGTAATACTTTGCTATGCATTCGCTAATATAATTTGGATTTTCTAATGAAATTTGTTTTTGTGCTTCAGCAAGGAACAGCCTATTGTCGGATTTATAACAACCACCACGATTGAAATATATTTTTTCTATTTTTTTACGTAATAAGTTTTCGAATATTGCCACAAGATTTTCCATGGTTATTTGATTGTTGTAGTTTACATCAATAGTGATATTTATATAGGATTTATTTTCAATAAATATTGGGAGAATTAAACTTAGGTCATCAACATCAATTAGGTACCTGCAAGCATTTTTAAAAATTTTTATTGGCTTATTACTATTAATTTGATTTGCAATATGATTGCATAAAGTAAACGGATTTTTAGTGTGGCCAACTAAAATTGGGAGTCGGAATATTAAGTAATCATTGCTACTTTCACGAATTATACTTTCTATTTTTCGTTTATGATTTATATATAAATTATCTTTCAAATCAGGGTCATAAATACTTATTGTACTGAAGTAGATTAAACGAGTCTGGCTTTTCAATATTGTATCAAGCAAGCTTAGCTCTCTACCAAATTCCTGCTGATTGTTGCTACTGGAGTTAGATACTCCAGACGCAAAAACCAGAATTTCTTCGTTTAATTTGTATTTGCTGAAAGCATTAGACAATAATCCGTTACCAATAACCATTACTAAATTTCTTAATTTTGAGTTTAATTTATTTCAAACCTCAAAGGCTGTGTATGTCAAAAAGGGTGTATTATAGTTATCCAGTATATATCTCATTTGTAAAAAATGATGAATCATTATTAAAAAATTACTTTGACGTGATATCATTTCATTTTAACCAAAAAACTTTAAATTTACCGGTATATTTTTTTAAACATTTTATTTCGCTTTTAAGGCATATAGGATCAACACAAATATACGTTTCGTTTTTTGCTGGATACTCTTCGTTTTTACCTGCTATATTTGCAAAATTAAGTAATCGCCCTCATTTAATTATTCTTGGCGGTACAGATTGCGTTTCGTTTCCTGAAATGGATTATGGTAATTTTAGAAAGAAGTTTTTGGGATTCTGTACACGATATTCAATTAAACATGCTTCACATCTTGCACCAGTTGACGCTTCGTTAAGGTATGCCGATTATAAATACTTGCCTGATGGGCCTAGAAAACAGGGGTATATAGTATATTGCAATAACCCTGAAACTCCATTTACGGTGGTAAATATTGGATATGACTATAATAGGTTTTATTGCAAAGAAGCTAAAGTGGCTAAGTCGTTTTTGACTGTAGGGCAAATGAATAAAGCTAATTTCACTCGCAAGGGAATAGATTTAATATTTTACATAGCCTACTTGCATGCGGATTGCACATTTACAATTGTTGGGGATTCACCTGGAATGAATTATGGAACTGTGCCACCTAATGTTACAATATTGCCTTTTGTTCCTTATGAGGAGCTCCGAAGTATTTATGCCTCACATCAATTTTACTTGCAATTATCTGTAATGGAAGGATTCCCAAGCGCACCCTGCGAGGCTATGTTATGTGAATGTGTCCCAATAGTTTCTAGTGTAGGTGCCTTGCCGCAAATTGTGGGTGATACTGGCTTCGTTTTGGAGGCAAAAAATCCTGAAAAACTTGAATTAATTGTTCAAGCTGCGTTAAAATGTAATGTCAATCTCTTAGGGAAGGCAGCACGCGATAGAATTATTGAAAAATTCCCATTGGAGACAAGAAATAAATTAATAGAAATTATACAAGACATTACGCATTAAATTCTGTGTCCTTCAATTGTAATCTTAAATGACTTGTCAGGAAATTTCGGATAATCGTATTTGCTTGATTTAATGTGATGAGGAAGATAAATGGCGCATAAAGAATTTGTGATATGATAAATTGAATCATGTGCTTTCTCTGGCGCCCCAGATAAAATGCCTGCAAACACCTCCCAGTTGATATGCTCATATTGCTCAGTGTAGTCGTGCCAAATAATAATTGAATTTTCATTTTTCAATAACTTAAATGCATTTTCAGTATCACTTTTTACGGCTTCATAGCGATGGTCACCATCAACAAAAATTAGATCAAATTTCCCTATTTTACTAAAGTCAAATTTGGTAGAATCACCTTCAAGATGTGATACATTTTTTAAATTCTTAGAGTAAAATCGCTGCATGGAAATCACCTTCTCGCTTAATCCAATTGAACGCATTTCATCATCAGATAAACTAAGTGAAACGCAGCGTTTACAGTTTGGAGCTATGTTAGCAAGACTTTCACCTCTCCAAGATCCTATTTCCAAATATTCACAATCTGTAATTTGTTTGGCAATTTTTTTTAGAATTGCCAAATCTATTGGAAGAGAAGTGCCATATAAATGTGAGAAAGGTTCAACTACCTCATTAAATAATGGAAATAAGTCTAATAAATCCACCTCGTTTAAACCATTTGACTTGCCAAATTGCGAAATGACGAATGCCTTCCTATCATGAGGAACAATGCCATGGTATAATGATTTAAGTATAACAGCAGGTTGAGTAAATAATGCCTTAAAAAAAGGTAAAATTAATTTTTTTCTTTCCATATATAATTGTATTTATAGAGTAATTGCTTAAATATAAAATATTATTAAAACACCAAACTAATATTAAGGTATATCCAATCTCCTCAATACGATACTACTATTTTCTTGCTCCACACCTTTTCTCTATCCCTCAATTGCAAAAAGTAAATACCTGGCATAAGGTTGCACATGTCAATTTCATAAGTCAGGTTAGATTTAGGTGT
>Ga0105048_10001350_pt1 | contig 39768 bp, 29 predicted proteins | sample MAT05_FD_78382 | JGI IMG/M metagenome (GOLD analysis project Ga0105048, IMG submission 78382) | Freshwater microbial communities from Lake Fryxell liftoff mats and glacier meltwater in Antarctica - MAT-05 | ecosystem: Environmental > Aquatic > Freshwater > Ice > Liftoff microbial mat | place... | reverse complement strand
CGGCGGTTGGCTTTCCAGAGCCAATTGCTCTCCGGATCCTTGGCAGCGTAGGCCTTTTCGTTGGCGGAACGGCTCGACTGGCGGTAGGCCGAGGATAGAAGAATCATGCGGTGAAGCGGCTTCATCTTCCAGCCGGCTTTTACGTACTCATTGGCGAGCCAATCGAGGAGTTCGGGGTTGGTGGGGCGGGTGCCCATTTTGCCGAAATCGTTGGGCGTGGTGACTAAAGGACGACCGAAATGGAAGCCGAATATGCGGTTGGCCATGACGCGCGCGGTTAACGGGTTTGCCGGTTCGGTGATCCATTCAGCGAGCTTGAGCCGGGGCGTTTCGGCGCTGAGCGGGAGTTCGGCGGCGCCATCGGGGAGCAGCACGCCGGGAGGGCGCATGCCGACTTTGGGGCCTTTGTTGCGGTAGTCGCCGCGCTGGAGCATGTGGATCTGCGTCATGTCCTTCGTGTCGTTCTTCACGGCGTACATGGCGGTGAGCGGGGGCGGGATCTGGCCATCGATTTCTTCGAGCCGGGTGAGGATTTTGCCTTTTTCCTCTTCGGAGGCGCGGCGCATGGAACCGCGCAACTTCCGCATTTCGCCTTCAAGCGGAGCCATGACTTCTTTGTGTTTGGCCTGCTCTTCGGGAGTGGCGACGATGACGTCGTTCTCCTTCGTTTGCGCGAAGTAGCCCTGGAGGCGGTAGTAGTCGGATTGGCGGATGGGATCGAACTTGTGGTCGTGGCAGCGGGCGCAGCCCATGGTCATGCCAAGGAAGCCGGCGCCGACGATATTGGCCATTTCGGTCAGGACTTCGGTGCGGGAACTGGCGACGTCCTGGTTGCCCTGATTTTTACGGAGCGGGCCGAGACGATTGAAGCCGCTGGCGACGAGGAGCGTGTCGTTTTTGGGGTCGATTTCATCGCCCGCCAACTGTTCTTTGACGAACAGGTCATAGGGCTTGTCTTCGTTGAAACTGGAGATGACGTAATCGCGGAAGCGATAGGCGTCGGGGCGATGGGTGTCGTATTCGTAGCCGTCGGATTCGGCGAAGCGGACGACGTCAAGCCAGTGGCGGGCCCATTGTTCACCGTAGCGGGGAGAGGCGAGGAGGCGGTCGACGAGTTTTTCGTAGGCTTGCGGGGATCTGTCGGCGACGAACGCGGCGACTTCTTCGGGAGTTGGGGGGAGGCCGTGCAGGTTGTAGGTGACGCGACGAATGAGGGTGGCGCGATCGGCTTCGGCGGCGGGGGTCAGTTCGGCTTTGCGCAGACCGGCGAGGATGAAGGCATCGATGGGAGTGCGGATCCAGGCCTTGGCGGCGGCGTCAGTGAACGCCGGCGGCGTGACGGCTTTTCGCGGCTGGAAAGCCCAATGCCGGCGTTCAACAGGAGTGAAGGAGCCGAGGGGCGCGACATCGGTGACCTCCGGCGCGGCGAACATCACCGTCATGAGGGCGAAGGTCGAGAATTTCCGCAGTGTTGAGTGGAACATTTTTGGTACACCTTGAGTTTAACCAAATTGAAAGTGGTTTTGGGAGGCGTGGTAGGGTATCGAGATGAGCGATTGGGATATTGACTCTTGTTTGTTTGCGGAACGGAACCTGTATACGGCGGTTGTTTCGGATTCGCTGGACCAGCTAGGCGTGCGACAACAGGCGATGCGAGAGTATTTGCGGCCGGTGCATAAGGGCTGCGTTTTTGCGGGGTGGGCGCGGACGATTTCGTGTTCAGACGTGTACCATGTGCCGGAGAATCCGTACGATGTGGAAATCGCCGCGGTAGACAGCTTGCTGCCCGGAGAAGTGGCTGTTGTAGGGACGCAGAAGTCTTTGCGGAATGCGCCGTGGGGAGAATTGTTGTCGACGGCGGCGAAGGCAAGGGGCGCGCGCGGGGCGGTGATTGACGGCTTGGTGCGGGATATTACGAAGATTGAGGAGATCAATTTTCCAGTGTTTGCGGCTGGGATAAAGCCGGTGGATTCAATGGGGCGAGGGCTGGTGACGGCGTATAACGTGCCGGTGGAGTGCGGGGATGTGCTGGTGAATCCGGGAGATTTTGTGTTTGGGGATTTCGATGGGGTGGTGGTAATTCCCGGGGGGATGGTGAAGCAGGTTTTGGAACTGGCTTTCGATAAGGTGACTCGAGAGAATCACTCGCGGGCGGAGCTGCAGCGGGGCGCTTATTTACGGGACGTGTTCGCTAAGTATGGGGTGTTGTAGGGATCATGACGACTGTTGGATTGCTGATTTTGTCGAAGGTCTTTATGACAGTGGCATGGTATGGACATTTGAGGCTTGGCCACGACTGGAGGCTTTGGAAGGTGGTTCTGATTTCGTAGGGGATCGCGCTGTTTGAATATTGCCTGGCGGCGCCGGCAAACCGCCTGGGATATGGGCAGTTTTCAGGTTTCCAGTTGAAGATTATTCAAGAAGTGATCACGCTAAGCGTGTTCATTATTTTTGCGGTGGCGATCCTGAAGGAACGCCTGGCTTGGAACTTCCTGGTGGCGTTTGGGTTCCTGGGAATGGCGGCTTGGTTCGCGTTTGCGTTTGATTCGAAGTCGGCGCGATTATTGGCGGCCTTTGTATTTCGCGCGGAACGAGATGAGACGTCCGTACTCGACTTCGGTGACGTAACAGGTCTTGCCGTCGGGGCCGCCGAAGGTGATGTTGGTTGGGTTCTTCCCGAGAACGCTGACTTCGCGGAGCAGTTTGCCTTTGGAGCTGACGATGGCGACGGTTCCCTTGCCGTGACGGGTGACGTATAGGTTTCCTTTGACATCGGCGCGCATGCCGTCCATGCCGAAGCCGGGGAATTCGATCAGTAGGGTTTTATCGGACAACGATTTGTCCTTGCCGATTCGGAAGCGCCAGATTTTGCGGGAGCCGGATTCGTTGACGTAGAGAAACTTGCCGTTGGGGCTGACTTCGATGCCGTTGGTGGTGCTCATGCCGGTGGCGACGTTGGTCACTTTGGCGTCGCGGTCGATGCGCCAGACTTGGCCGGTGCCTTCTTTCCAGGCGGGGTCACTAGCCCAGAGAGTGCCGTCCGGGCCGAGCGCGATGTCGTTGGGCTGGTTGGGTGTCGGAACCTTCGCGAAGACGGAGAATTTGCGAGTGGCGGGATCGATTTCGAGAATGTTGTGACCTTTGTAGTCGGCGACGAACATGCGGCCTTCGGGCGTGAAGCGGATGCCGTTGCCGAGGCTGCCGGAGGGCATCGTCACCCATAGCTCGGCTTTGCCTTCAGGGGTGACACGGCCGATGGTGTCGGTTCTCTGGTAACTGACGGCGTAGACGTTTCCGGCCTTATCGGTGGCCGGCCCTTCGACGCCGGAAGTAAAGCTGTGTTCCGGCGTGAAGGGGGTGGCTACGAATAGGGCTTGCGCGAGGAGGAGTAGCATCATTTACTTGGCGGCGGGGGGCACGAGACGGGTTGTGTGACGTTCCACCATCTGCCAGTCTTTGCCATTCTTGACCCAGACTTGGAGCATCGCGAGCGGAATGGGTCCGTTGGCGCCGTGCGCGGTGACTTTGGCGCGGATGGTGGCGGCTTTGCCGTATACGTGGATAGTTTGATCGTGGACTTCGAAGTTGCCTTTCGACTTGGCAAGCGCGGCGATGGCCTGTGCCTTGGTCTCAAGGTTTGCGTTGGAGTGGCTGTACTGCAAGCCTTCGGCGAAGATTTTGCCGAGGGCGACGGCGTCGCCGGCTTTCGCGGCCGCCACGAAGGAGGCATGAGCGGCGCGGACGGCGCCTTCATCGGCAGACTCGGCGAACCCGGCGGCGGAGAGGGCGAGGACGAGGGTAGTCAACAACAGAGTTTTCATAGTTCCCGATGATATCCGATTTACTGGACGCATTCGAAGCTAGCGGCGTCATCGGTAGAACCGGAGCCCTTGTACTTCGCCGTTTTCGGATAGGCACAGAGGGGCCGGGTGCGGCCGGGGCGGGCGGCAACTATCTGCTCGGGCGCGGTTCCTTTTTCCACCCACAGCTCAAGGGCGGCAGCGATGTTTGATGCAGCAGAACCACGGGGCGCACCGGCCTGGCCGAAGTTGTTCGGGCCGGCGCCGGCGCCGCAATGTTGCATGCCGGGCACCATGAAGAGGCGCACGAACTGGCTGGTGGATTTGGCGCCCATTTTCTTGACGACGGAGTCATAGTAGTCGATCACGGCTTGGCCGGGGATGGCGGCGTCACACCAGCCGTGATAGAGAATCAACTTGCCGCCGCGCGCTTGAAAGGGTTTCAAGTTCGGGTCGGTGGCATTGAGATGAACGGCGAGTTTTTGGGCGGCGGGAAGGTCGATGGCGACATCGAAAGTTTTGTAATCCCAGTCGGGATTGCTGTGAACCATGTATTTGAAAAAGTTAGTACTGAATTGGAAGAGAGCGCTTTTCTCTGGCGCGGGTCCGGTTATCCACGCGCCCCAGCCCCCATTTTCCGCTTCACCGGACAGGGCGTAACCGGGATAAATCAGCTTGCCTTTGGCGTCGCGGAGGCCGGCGTAAAGTTCCTTCAGCGCGCCGGCTTGCGGGGCGGTGAGACAGGCTTTTGTGTCTTCGCCTTTGCAGAGCAGGACGGAAGGATCGAAACCGCATCTGCCGGGATTCTCGATTACGCCATCGGCGACGGCGTCGTTCCTGTCACAAGCGGCCAAGGCCGCGGCCTGGATCGCCGGGAGCTTCTCGGACGGGATGTAGAACGAAGTATCGCGCATCGTAACGGCGGAGTTCTTAGCGGCAGCGGTCATCAGGTAGGTCCAGTTATTGGCGGGTGCACCGGCGATTATGCCGTCGTAGTCTTCGGGATAGCGCTGCGCCTCCATGAGTGCTTGCCGGCCGCCATTGGAGCAGGAAGAGAAGTACGATTTCTTTGGCGCGGAACCGTAAAAAGCGGCAGTGATCGCTTTGCCTTGGACGGTCATGAGATGGATGGCGCGGTGGCCGAAGTCGATGATTTTCCCGGGATGATTCAAGGCCCATTTTGCATCGACGCCGCCGGTGGTGGTGTGGCCGGTGTCAGTGGAAGCACTCGCGTAGCCAGCGCGCACGGCGTCGGCCAATCCGCTGGTGCTGATAGATCCGGCAAAGCCGCCGTTGCCGATGCCGAGGAACTTGCTGTTCCAGTCCGCGGCGGGGAGCCAGACGGCGAATTTGATTTCGGAGTCGGCGGCCGGGGAGATGATGCCGGTGACGCGGCAGTGCGCCGGGATTCCTTTATCGGCGGGTATGATCGCCGCATCGGTGAGCTTCGTTGAGGGGAGGGTTAACTTCGCCAGAGCGCCGCAATCGGCAGCCAGGCTGATTGCCGTGGCGAGCATTCCGGTGATGATGAAACGCATCATAGATTCCTTTATCCAACTACTTCGCGAAGGCGTCGAGCCAACGCGTCCAATTCATCATCGCGCAGGCAGGCCGGACTGATGGAGATAACGCCGTCGGCGGCGCGCGAGGCGTCGACGTAGACTGAGGGGTTACCGAGTTGCAGGCGGAGACAGGCCTCAGCGGCGTTCGGTATTTCGATGACCAGGCGAGGTATGAGGCCGTCACGAATGGAGCCCCGGGCGACACCCAGTTGCGAGGCGAGCCGGTCAATCCGGGAGCGGTAAATAACGCGGCGGGATTCATCACTGTCGGCGACGAATCGTTTCAAAGCGATGAGTAGTCCCACGATGGTTTCTTTGCCGACTTTGGAACTCCGGCCGATGCCGTGAGGCGGGAGACCGACGAGGCGATCCTTATCGATCAACGAGGGCGGCGGGACCCATTGGGACCACTCGATATCGAGGTCGAGAGTCTGAAGGACGGCGGACATGATGAGATCGCGGCGACCGCAGAGGATGCCTGAGCCCTGGGGCCCGGCGATGGCTTTGCCGCCGCTGAAAGCGACGAGGTCGGCGCCGGCGGCGATGAAATGTTTTAAGTTAGAGACGGGCGGCAACTGAGCGGCGGCATCGACGAGGACGGGAACGTTGCGACCGTGGGCGACACGGACGACCTCTTCGAGCGCCGGTCGGGCGTTGCCGTTGGCGACGTAGACGACGGCGGCGGTGGCGGGGGTAATCGCATCGGCAATTTCCCAGCCTTCGGCGTCGCGAACACCGGCTCCGGCGACACGATCGGGCAGCCCAACTTCGACGATACGGACGCCGGTGGCGCGGACGGCGTGATCGTAGAAGTTGCGCTGGCTGCGGATCATGATGACTTCGTTCTTCATGCCGGTGGTGTCGGGGAGCCGGGCCATGCGTCCCGGCTCGAGACCAGCGACACAAGCCGCGGTGCCGAGGAGGAGCCCGGCGGCGGCGCCAGAGGTGACGATGCCCGCTTCGGCCCCAGTAATGCCGGCGATGATTTGGCTGGCGCCGGCCTGGAGATCGGCCATGTCGACACAGTAAGTAGCCGCGTCTGCCATGGCGCGGGAGACTTCGGCGGAGAGGAAGCCGCCGGAGACGCGGGTGGAGGAGCCCTTGGCGTTGATGATTGTACGAACTCCGAGATCGTCGTAAATTCCCATGAGACTTCATGATATCCGCTTGGGGGGATTGGCACGCGACGTGCAGGGATAGGAGTGAAATGAAAATACTACTCGCTATCGATGAGAGCCCGGCGAGTCAAATCGCCGTTGAGGACGTTGGGGGAAGGCCGTGGCCGGAAAATACCGCCGTGGAAGTGCTGACGGTCGCGGAGACGCTGGAATCGGCTTACGACGCGGCGAGGGAATTGGTCGATGAAACGGTGATGGTGCTTCGCGATTCGGGGCTGCACGTGCATGGGAACGTGGCGGGAGGAGATCCAAAATCGGTGATCCTGGAACGCGCGGAAGATACGAAACCGGAACTGATTGTAGTGGGTTCGCATCGCGCTTCGGTGCTGCTGGATTTGTTTCTAGGGAACGTGGCGGCCCATATTTTGCGACAAGCCGCGTGTTCGGTGGCGATCATTCGACCGCGGGCGGACGAGGACATCGTCACCCGAAGGGTCCTACTGGCCACCGATGGTTCGGCGCACGCGGAGGCTGCAGCGCATGCGATTGCGAACCGTCCGTGGCCGGCGCGAACAGAGGTGCGTGTGTTGAGTGTGGTGGAAGTGGTCCTGCCGACGATGCATGCTCTGTTCGAACCGCCATTTGTGAATTCGGAGGAGGTGCAAAAGCTGCGGGCGGAGGCATTGGCGCGAGCGCAGAAGGCGGTGGGGGAGGCGGTGGCAATACTGGCGCCGGCTGGGCTGGCAGTTTCGGAATCCGTCTCCGTGCTGCTGGATGGGACCAAGAATGTAATCCTGCAGGAGGCTCGCGATTGGGGGGCAGACTGGCTGTTTGTTGGCTCTCACGGGCGACGCGGGGCGGAGCGATTCCTGATGGGTAGCGTTTCGGAGTCGATCGCGTCGCAGGCTCCGTGTTCGGTGGAAGTCGTACGAGTTCGTGCCAGTTAACGCGGCTGTGGGTGAAATGCCCCGGCTATTGACAGGTTCGGGTGGCCGGTGGAAGTATCGTGAACGGGAGGACTTCGGTTTCGCCGGGCAGGGCGAGTTTCACAGCGGCCAAGCCATTCGTGACGATCCTGCTGCCATTGCCCATTTTTTTCGCTACCCTCGACTTTGAAACTTACGCCCCGCTTTCCGTGCACCGAGGCGTAGAGCGTTCCGTTTTGGGGAATTGGCGGCCACGCCAGTTGAATGCTGGAGCAGGATACGATCAGGCGGTAGTGCCGGGCTTCGATTCGGTAGGTTTGGCGAGGGTACTTCATGGAGGATGCTGACGGCGCCCGCCGAATCGACCTTCCATTCCCCGGCGTTCGCGGAGCGGGCGGCGAGGGATTGGATAAACGTGTCTACTTCCGGCTTGGCGGGAATGGGGAAACCGATGGCTCCCGGTTTCATTTCTTGATTCAAGAGTTCGATCGGCGCGGGATCGGCGGACGCCTTCACGAATTCGATGGCGGCGCCACCGGTAAGTTTGCTCAAGAGCACAGGTTTGGCTGTGCAGTGGCCGCGTCGTAGTGTTGACGCGAGAGTCAGTCGTTATCGGCGGCGCCGGTGTGGCAGACAGCACCGTACTTGTGAACCACGGCATTCTGCTGGGCGACTGGCGTGATCTCCGCAGCCGTTGCCCGGCCCACCAGGGCGAGGGTTAGGCTTTGCCGAATAGTGCTTGCGCAATGAGAATGCACGTGATGCCAACCAGCGATGTGATGACTTTCATGGTCGTCCAACTGCGGAGCGTCTGGGGGACGGTCATCCCGAAATATTCGTTGACAATCCAGAAACCGGCGTCGTTGACGTGGGAGAGGACGGTGCCGCCGGCGCAGAGCGCAAGGACGATCATCTCCGGGGTGTAGCCGGGAATGCCCTTGACAAGCGGGGCGACGATGCCGGCGGCGGTGATGATGGCGACGGTGGCTGAACCCTGCGCCATCCGCATACCCGCCGCGACTGTGTAGGCGACGACGAGCGGCGAGATGGCGGAGGATGCGAGAAGTTGGCCTGCATATGGGCCGACGCCGGAATCGACGATGATCTGTTTGAAGGCGCCGCCGCCGCCCATGATGGCGAGGAGGGTGCCGATGGGCATGAGGGAATCGGTGGCCATTTTGCCGAGTTGATCGCGGTTGAGGCCACGGCGAATGCCGAAGACGTACATGGCCGCGAGCGCGGTTATCAGCAGGGCGGTAAAGGGATGGCCGAAGAAGCCGAGCGCGCCGCCGGTGTCGAATTTGGCGAGGTCGGCAATCGAGGAAGCAAAGATGAAGCTGACGGGGAGGAGGAGGATGAGGATGACGAGGCCGACGCTGGGCGGAGGAAGGTCCGACTTCTCCTCTTTGAGGCGGGCGGCGATTTCCGGGATGGGGATGTAGAGCCTGTTGGCGATCCATCGGCCATAGATGATGCCGCCGGAGATGGCCATTGGAATGGAGAGCAATGCACCGTAGAGGATGGTGAGTCCGAGGTCCGCGCCAAGAAGGGAAGCGGCGGCAGATGGCGCTGGATGGGGCGGGACCATGGCGTGGGTGACGGTGAGCGCGGCGGTCATCGGCAGCCCGTAAAACAGGAGAGATTTCTTCGATTCGCGGGCGAGGCTCCAGGCGAGCGGGACCATGATGATGAAGCCGACTTCGAAGAAGATCGGCAGGCCGACGAGGAAGGCGGCGACGAGGACGGCCCAGACGGCGTTCTCCTTGCCGAACTTGCTGAGGAGCCAATCGGCGAGGACGCGGCCGCCGCCGGAATGTTCGAGGAATCGGCCGATCATGGCGCCGAGCGCGACGACCACGGCGATGAATCCGAGCGCTTCGCCGAAGCCGGTTTGGATCGACTTGATGACTTTCAGTGGAGCCATGCCGACCGATAGGCCCAGGGCCATGGAACTGATCAAAAGCGCAAGGAAAGCGTGAAGGCGGACTGCGAGGATCAGGAAGAGCAGGAGCGCGATGGCGCCCAGCGTCATGGTTAGAAGAAAGGAACCGTTATCTGGCACGAACTCGTAAGTTTACACTGTATTTATGCACCGTCGGAACTTCTTTGGATCGAGCTTGTCGGCAGGCCTTATGCAAGGCACGCCGGAGCCGCAGATTGACCGTGAGTATCAATCAGGGGGGACTGGGGGCGTGTCTTATCAGACTCCGGTAACCATAGAGCGCAAGCAAGCGGGGAAGCCGCACGCCGGGAAGGTGTTTGCGGCGATCCAACCGCACTGCGACGATATCCCGATTTTCGCGGGCGGACTCGTATTGAAGCTGATCGATGAAGGGTATACGGGGTATTTGATTACGATGTCGAACGACTCGATGGCCGGGACGGGGCCGACGTTTGGCGACATCGTGTTGAAGAATGAGCAGGACACGTTTGAGGTGGGGCGGCGGCTGAAGTGTAAAGAGTCGATCTTCCTGAATTATCCGAATCACAATATGGATGCGTGGCCGATTGTGGAGATGCGGGCGCGGTTGATCTTTTTGTTTCGCGTGCTGAAAGTGGACACGGTGATTGGGTACGACCCGTCGTCGTTATATGAGCGGAACCCGGATCATACGGTGGGCGCGAGGGCGGTGGAGACGGCGTTCTGGATGGCGTCGAGTCCGTGGGATTATCCGGAGCACTTTCGAGCGGGATTGACACCGCATGGACCGAAGGATGCGTATTATTTTGCGCGAGGGCCACAGATTGTGAACCGGGTGGTGGATATCGGGGACTATATCGATGCCAAGGTGCATGCCAATCTGGCGAATGTGACGCAGGGGCCGGCGGGGAAGAATGGGGCGATGCTGCGGGCACGATTAGCGGCGCAAGGGAAGCGGCTGCCATTGTTAGGGAATGACGATGAGACGGCGAACCGGCAGTACGCGAAGTATTTTGCGTTGTCGCGGGACCGGGTTCGAGGGAAGCAGCACGGGTTACGGTATGCGGAGGTTTATCATTACATTTCGCGGGATGAGAGCCCGGTGGATGAGTATGTGGCGCAGAATGCGGTGGCGTTGTAATGAAGACTCCCGTCGGTCGCAGGAACTTTGTCGCCGCTGTCACCTCGAGCCTCGGCGCCTTAGCTCAGAGCGCGCCGGCGCCAGGAACGACTCGTCCCTTACCGCCCGACGCTGGCCTGTTCCCGGGCTTTGAGGCTAAATGGGTTAGCTCGAACGGCGCCGGCATCTTCCTGCGCCATGGCGGCGAAGGCCCGCCCTTACTGCTTCTTTATGGCAACCCGCAATCGTTAACTTGCTGGCACAAAGTCGCCACGCGGTTAGCCAAGCGATTCCATGTGGTGGCGGCGGACCTGCGCGGGTACGGGGATAGCATTGGCCCGACCGATGGCGGTAATGATCACATCCACTACTCGTTCCGCGTCATGGCGCAAGACCAGGTGAACATCATGGCCGCGCTTGGCTACGACCGCTTTTTCGTCGCCGGCCACGATCGCGGCGCGCGCACGGCACATCGAATGGCGCTTGACCATCCGGGGCGCGTTCTCAAGGCCGCACTTTTGGACATTCTTCCCACGCGCCACGTGTGGGCGAACACTTCGAAGGAATGGGCGCTCAACTCCTGACACTGGACTTTCATGGCCCAGCCGGACGACATGTTCGAGCGGATGATCGGGGCGATCCCGGCTCGTGAGATTGTTTTGCGCCATCTGGGCCGGAGCGGCAAGCCCGCATTTTTCGACGATCGCGCCTTGGAGGAATACATCCGGTGTTTTACGGCAAAGACCATTCACGGTTCCTGTGAGGATTACCGGGCGGCGGCGGGGATTGATTTGGCGCACGACGAAGCGGACTTCAAGGCGGGACGGAAGATCGCCACGCCTGTGCTGGCCCTGTGGGGGCGGCGCAGCCACACAGGCAGATTCTACAGCAGCGACCTTTTGTCGATCTGGCGCAAGGAGGCGGCGTCCGTTAGCGGCGGACCACTTGACAGCGGACATTATCTGGCCGAGGAAGCGCCGGTGCCAGTTGGCGATGCGTTCGAGGAATTCTTCCGGTGGTACAAGGGCGCGGTTATGCTGGATCGGGAGTGCAGAGGGGAAACAGGGCCAGGACCGGCGGCGTTAGATGGTAACTTCGACCGCCCTCGTCGTGGTTGTTAGCGGCAAGGCCATTTCAGTCCGAACGAGGAGACACTCTCGAATCGCTACGGATATGATAGGTTCTGCCGCTGCTTCGCTTCGTCCCTGACGGACGCAACCAGGAATGGAGGGACATTCGGCAATGGACACGCCGTCCTCATCCCGATAAATATTCACGAAAAACTTCAGCCAGACTCACCCTACGCGACGACGGCGTTTAGAGTTTGAAGCTCTCGAGAACTGTGGCCCACGGTTTGCGATAAGGGCGAACGAGCATTGCGGCAGCCTCTTTATCGCCGATGATTGCCTCCTTTTCGGCATCCCACTGCATCTTGCGTCCGGTGCGGAGCGAGATGTTGGCGAGATGGCAGGCGGTGGCGACGCGATGGCCGTCTTCGACGTCGGCAATGGGGCGCTGTCGGGACTTGATGCAGTCGAGGAAGTTGCGGGCGTGGAGATCGAACTGTTGTTCGCTGGAGCCCTTCTCCTTCATAGCTGGCGTCCAGGGTTCTGCCTTTGTATCAGAAATGCGCGGGCCGCCGCCGGGCTGACCTTGGAACCGAGGGATAGCGCTAGCGGGGTCGATCTTCATGTCGGGGATGATTTCAAAGCCGGCGCGATCGACGGTCATGCTGCCCTTGGTGCCGAAGAATTCGAGTGATCCTCCGCGCGGCGTTCCGCGGCTGGCTTCCCGGTGGGACCAGGCGGCGGACCATGTGCCAAAGTCGAAAAGGGCGTCTTGCGTATCAGGCGTTTCGCCGTCGTCCTGCAGTGCGTAGCGGCCACCGATGGAGACAACGGACTTGGGACCTTTCACGTTGAGCGCCCAGTAGATGATGTCCAGAGAATGCGCGGCGAGGTTCGTCATCTGACCGCCGGAGTAGTCCCAGAACCAACGGAAGTGATAGATGCCGCGATGGGGCGAGTACGGGCGCGCCGGGGCGGGGCCGAGCCACATGTCATAGTCAAAATCCTTCGGCGCGGCGCCAGGAGGCGGGGAGCCAAAGCCGGGCATGATATTGCGTGCGGACTGGCAGCGGACGGAGTGAATTTTGCCGATTGCGCCGGCGGCGAGCAGTTCTTTCGCCTTGCCGTAGTGCAGACCGGAACGCTGTTGAGTGCCGACCTGTACGACGCGATTGTATTTGCGGGCGGCTTTCGTCATCCACTGGCCTTCCGCATGGAATAGCGTCATGGGTTTTTCGACGTAGACGTCTTTTCCAGCGGCGCAGGCCATGATGGACATCAGGGCGTGCCAGTGATCCGGCGTGGAAACGACAACGGCTTGGATTTCTTTGTTGTCGAGAAGTTTACGGAAGTCCGAGTAGGGCTTCGGAGTTCCTCCCATGGCTTTCAAGCCCTCTTCCAACCGAGGCTGGTAAGTCTCGGCGAGCGCGGCCATTTCGACGTCTTTCTGATTCTTGAAATCGACGACGTGTTGAGCGCCGATGAGGCCGAAGCCGATAAAGCCGACCTGAATCCTATCATTGGCTCCGAAGACGCGCGTGGCTCCGAGGGCGGTGGTTGCGGCGAGGCAAAAATGGCGGCGGGTGGTCATAAAGGGCTCGCAGGGATTTTATCACTTGGGTTGGGTACACCGCGATATTCTCCATGCCGTAGCTATTTGAATAACAAGCCGCTTCGCTTTTCGAACTATATCCTGCCCATAAGCGCCCGGCCGGATCATTGTCGATTACCGCGGAGGACTTGTTAAAGCGGCCGTCCGGCGACATTTTCGGGTTGACGCAGAATGCCGGCATGGGATGGGATCCGCGATTGTTACGGGGCAGGCCGGACTTAACACCGGTGGCGCCTGGGTATCACACAGGGCATTGGGAAGTTGGGTTGCTGGTGGAGGCGGCGGCCGAAGAGCTGAAAACGCTTGGGCGCCGTGTCGTTTGCTGGCGCCTGCACGGATCCGTGCGATGGACGGACGCAGGGGACCACGGGAATGTTCGATTCCCTGCCCTTCCGTGACGATGCATCGATGGTGATGCGGCGGCTGATCCGTTCGCTGCCGACGCGACGCGGCGTGATCGGCGTGGCGACTTGCGACAAAAGCCTGCCGGCGACGATGATGACGCTGGCCTAGCAGCGAGACACGGCTTGCGTGCTGGCGCCGGGGGGCGTGACGTTGATGCCATTCGATGGAGAGGACGCGGGGAAAGTACAGACGATTGGAGCGCGGTTCGCGCATGGGCAGATCACGCTGGAACACGCTTAGGATAGGGACTGCCGCGTTTACGGGTCACCGGGCGGAGGATACCGGTTTTTGGGAACCGCGGCGACGGCGCAGGTTATCGCGGATGCGTTGGGGATGACGCTGCCGCGTGCGGCGCTGGCGCCTTCGGGTCACCCGTTGTGGCTGGACATGGGGCGGAGGAGCGGGCGGGCGGTGTTGGAGTTCGAGAACGCCGTGAAAAGTATCTGCTACCTCCGATGAAAGAGTACAAACGGATGCTCGCGGAGCAGTATCAGCTCAACGTGAAATGACAACTTCGACGGGCCCGAGACCGGGTGCCCGATTTGATACGATCAAGCTATGCGTTTAGCCCTCCTATTCTGCGCGGCCCCGTTGTTTGCCGCACCGGACACGGCCGCGGAACAGTTTGAGATGAAGGTCCGGCCGATATTGGCTAACCGCTGCTATGGATGCCACTCGACGGCGCCACTGGGCGGGCTGGCAGTGAACTCGCGGAATGGGCTGTTGAAGGGCGGTAAGACCGGGCCGGCGGTGGTGCCGGGGAAGCCGGAAGAGAGCTTGTTGATACAGGCTGTCGCGCATACGAACGAGAAGATGAAGATGCCGATGGGCGCGGCGCGGATGCCGGAGAGCGAAATTGCCATTTTGACGGAGTGGATTAAGGCAGGCGCGTATTGGCCGGAAGTGAAAGTGGCGGCGACGCCCGGCAAAGGCAAGTATGTGATCACGGAGGAACAGCGAAAGTTCTGGGCGTTTCAGCCGATTACGAAGCCTGTGCCGCCAGCGGGAAATGGAACGCCGATTGACCGCTTTGTCGATGTCCAATTACGGTCCAAGGGCCTGACGGCGAACAAGCCGGCTGCGCGGCGAGACCTGATCCGTCGCGCGTATATCGATTTGACAGGATTACCGCCGACGTTTGAAGAAGTAGGGGCGTTTGAAAAGGATGCGTCGGCCGATGCGTTTGCGAAGGTGGTTGATAAGTTGCTGGCTTCCCCGCACTACGGCGAGCGCTGGGCGCGGTATTGGCTGGACGTAGCACGGTATTCCGATGACCGCATGGACAGCGATGTAGATCTGCCATATCCGAACTCGTTCCGGTATCGCAACTGGGTCATTGATGCGTTTAACCAGGACATGCCCTACGACCTGTTTGTGAAAGCGCAGATTGCGGGCGATCAATTGGACAAGAAAGAACTGGCGGTGGGGTTGGGTTTTTACGGGCTGAGCCCGGAGTTGACCGATGACAGAGTTGATGTGACGACGCGGGGTTTCCTTGCGTTAACCGGGGCGTGCGCGCAGTGCCATGACCATAAGTTCGACCCGATTCCGACGAAGGATTATTACGCGCTTCAGGGGGTTTTCAGTTCGACGAAGCGGGCGGAGTTTGAACTGGCGCCAGCGGACCAGGTGAAGGTTTATAAAGAGCAGGCGGCAAAAGTTGCCGCGGTGAAGAAGCGGATTGAGACATTTCTGAAGGGGCAGGCGGAAGAGTTAGCGGAAATGCTGGCGTCGGAATCACCGAAATACATTCGGGCGGCGCGCAATCCGGGAATGGCTGCGGATGGGTTGGACGCTGAAGTATTGGCGCGGTGGGTTCGGTATTTGAAAACGGGGCCGCTGGATAACAAGTATTTGCAGGGATGGGAGAAAGAGACGTTCGACTTGAGCGCGTTCCGGCAACAGGCACTGGCAGTCTTGGCGGAGCGGAAGAAAGTTGACTTGCAGAATTTGCAGAGTGGAGCCAAGAACGAGGATACGGTGAAGGGCACGACGTACGCGCTGCCGCCCGACCGCTACTTTATGTGGCGCGACCTGTTCTTTAACGACTTCTATGGCCGTGAATTTAAACAGGAAGAAGATGGCGTCTTGTGGTTCGGTCCAAATCGCGGTTTCTATACCTCCGATGGGACGATTGAACGGTTCCTGACCGGCCGATGGAAGGGATACCTGGACGACATGCGGGCGGAGTTGAAGGATCTGGAATCGGCGCTGCCACCGCAGTATTCGTTCGCGCACGCAATCAAAGACAATCCGACGCCGATCAATGAGCGGATTGCGATTGGCGGCGCTTCCGAAAATCAGGGCGAAGAGGCGCCGCGGGCGTTTCTTTCGATTCTTTCGAAGGGCGAACCGAGGCCGTTTACGAAGGGTAGCGGACGGCTGGAATTGGCCGAGGCTATTGTTTCGCCGGAAAATCCGTTGACGGCGCGAGTGATGGCGAACCGGATTTGGCAACATCATTTCGGCGAAGGGCTGGTGCGAACGGTTTCGAACTTCGGACGGATGGGCGAGACACCTTCCCATCCGGAACTTTTGGATCATTTGGCTTCGTCGTTCATTGCCAATGGATGGTCGATGAAGAAACTGCACCGGGAGATATTGCTTTCGGAGACGTACCAACGCTCGGCGGAACAGAACGCGAAGAATTTCGCGGTTGATCCGGATAATCGGCTGTTGTGGCGGGCGAACCGGCAGCGGTTGGATGCCGAATCAATGCGCGATACATTGCTGCGGGTGAGCGGAGAACTGGACGGGACACCAGGCGCGAAGCCGCTGCCACTGGATCAGCCAGAGAACCGGAAACGGTCCGTCTATGGCTTTATCAGCCGGCGGAAATTGGACGGGACGCTGGCCCTGTTCGACTTCCCGAATCCAAACCTTTCGGCTGAGAAACGGATCGTGACGGCGACGCCTTTACAGCAACTCTACTTCCTGAATGGAGAATTCCTGTCGGCGCGGGCCGAGGCGTTGGCGAAGAAATTGACGGGAACGCCGGACGAGCGCATCCGGCAGGCGTACCGGACGATTTTCGGGCGCGAGGCGACGGCAGCAGAGATGAAGCTAGGCCAGGAATTTGTGGCAAGCGGCGAATGGCGCGCGTATGCGCAGGTATTGTTGAGCGCGAATGAGCTGTTGTTTGTGAATTAGGCAATTATGAACCGAAGAGAAGCATTGGTCCGAATGACGAACGGGTTTGGGGCGATCGGCCTGGCTGGCCTTTTGCACGGCGAGTCCGCGTCGCTGCTGCCAAAGAAACCCCACTTTGCTCCGAAGGCGAAGCAGGTGATTTTCCTGTTTCTGAACGGCGGACCGTCGCAGGTGGACACTTTCGACCCGAAGCCTTCGCTGGCCAAGTATCACGGGAAGCCGATGCCGGGCGAGTTTAAGGCTGCGAAGCAGGAACGCGGCACGCTGATGCAGTCGCCCTTTGGATTCAAGCGGTATGGGCAGAGCGGATTGGAGATCAGCGATCTATTCGCGAAGACGGCCGCGCATGCGGATGACCTTTGCGTGATTCGCTCGATGCACACCGACCTCCCCGCGCATCAGCAGGCGATTATGCAGATGAACTCGGGTCGCGTGATTCCGGGGTTTCCCTCGTGGGGTGCGTGGACCACCTACGGATTGGGAACGGAGAACGCGAATCTGCCGGGGTTCATTGCGTTGTGTGCGGGCGTACCGGATGTCGGGCCACAGGTTTGGAGTTCGGCATTTCTGCCGGCGGCGTATCAGGGGACCTATGTGCCGGCCGATGAAAGCGATCCGGAGAAGATGATTCAGCATTTGCGGAATCGTACGGGGAGCCCGGCGGAGCAGAAGCGGCGGGTGGAGTTGTGGCAGAAATTGAACCGGATGGAGTTGGCCGATCGCGGCGGAGATGCGCAGTTAGAGGGGCGCATTCAGTCAATGGAAGTGGCGTACCGGATGCAGGCGGAGGCGCTGGAGGCGTTCGATATTTCCAAGGAGTCGGCAGAGGTTCGGGCGCGCTACGGGGCAGATCAGTACGAGAACGCGGCGGAGATGAAGATCAAGTCAGCCACTCGGGACGGTGATTTCGCACGAGGTTGTTTGGTGGCGCGGCGATTGATTGAACGGGGCGTTCGTGCCGTGCAGGTTTATGCCGGAAACGACAAGCCATGGGACAGCCATCACGACATTCTGGTCCACCGGAGGCTGGCGCGGCAGGCGGATCAACCGATCGCGGCGCTGTTATCGGACTTGAAATCCTCGGGCTTGTTGAAAGAGACGATCGTGATCATCGGCGGCGAGTTCGGCCGTCGCCCATGGACGGAAGTCGCGGGACGAATTAATGTGCAAAACGGCCGGAACCACAATAATGAAGGCTTCACCACCGTGCTGGTTGGCGGCGGCGTGAAGGGCGGTTACGCGCACGGCGCGACCGATGAATTTGGTTATCAGTCGGTGGAAAAGAAGGTGCACGTGCATGATATGCATGCCACGGTGCTGCACCTTCTCGGGTTGGAACACACTCGCCTCACCTATCCCTACAGCGGACGGGATTTCCGGCTCACGGATGTGGCCGGAAATGTGGTGAAGGAGATCATCGCCTAAACAGCTTTGGTGAGGACGCGGTTGAGGCGTTGCACGAACGCGGCGGGATCTTCCAGGGCGACGCCTTCGATGAGCAGGGCTTGATCGAAGAGCAGGAAAGCGGCGTCGTTAAGAAGGCTATCGTCGCTTGCGGCTTGCAGCTTCTTGACGATCTCGTGATCGGGGTTTACTTCCAGGATCGGTTTGGAATCGGGTAGCCCGCTGGACTGGCCCATGGCGCGGAGCATCTGACGCATTTTCATGCTGGGCTCCTCCTCGTCGGAGACGATGCAACTGGGGCTGTCGGCGAGACGCACGGAAGCGCGAACGTCCTTAACCTTCGCACCGAGCGCGGTTTTCAGCTTTTCGAGCAGCGGCTTCAGATCTTCAGTTTTATCTTTGTCCTCGTCGGTTTTCAGGTCGTCGCCCGCCGAGGTTTTGTTGACTGCCTTCAGCTCGATTTCGCCGTACTTTTCGATGCCGGCAAAGACGAATTCGTCGATCTCGTCGTCGAGGATGAGAACTTCGATGTCCTTCTTTTTGTAGATTTCGAGCAGCGGCGAAGTGCGGAGCTGCGCCGAGACGCCACCGGTAATGAAGTAGATGGCCTTCTGGCCTTCCTGCATCCGGTCCTTGATCTCGGCGAAGCTGGTCCACCCGTCGGATTTCGTCGTCTTTACGCGGATGAGATCGAGCAGCGCTTCGCGGTTGGCGAAGTCGCTATAGAGACCCTCTTTCAGTGGACGATTGTACTGTTCAATGAAGGCGGTATACTTATCCTTGTCCTCTTCGGCGATGGACTTGAGTTCGTTGAGGATTTTCTTCACGCTGGCGTTACGAATGGCGGCCAAGGTGCGGTTTTGCTGGAGAATTTCACGACTGACGTTGAGCGGCAGGTCTTCGCTGTCGATGATGCCGCGCAGGAAGCGGAGGTAGGTCGGCAGGAGTTCTTTCGAGTCGTCGGTGATGAAAACCCGCTTGACGTAGAGCTTGACTCCGGGGGTATAGTCGGCCTGATAGAGATCGTAGGGCGCCTTCGACGGGACGAAGAAGAGAGTAGTGTACTCCATGGTTCCTTCGGCCTTGGTGTGGAACCAGAACATGGGGTCATCGTAGCCGCCGGCGATGGTTTTGTAGAGCTCTTTGTAGTCTTCGTCTTTGAGTTCGGATTTCGACCGTTTCCAGAGGGCACTGGCGGAATTGACCTGTTCGGATTTGTCGCCTTCTGCAAGATAGATGGGGAAAGCGATGTGGTTGGAGTACTTCTTGATGATGTCTTTCAGCTTCCAGCTGTGGGCATACTCCTTGCCGTCGTCGTTGAAGTGGACAGTGACGCTGGTGCCTTGGGACTCGCGTTCGGACGGCTCAATTTCGAAGCCGGTCTTGCCGTCGCTGGTCCAGCGGTAAGCTTGTTCTTCGCCGGCTTTGCGGGAGATCACATCGACGCGGTCGGCGACGATGAAGACGCTATAGAAGCCGACGCCGAACTGGCCGATGAGGTTTGAATCGCGCTTGGCGTCGCCGCTCAGATTGGCAAGGAAATTCTTAGTGCCGGAGCGGGCAATGGTGCCCAGATGGGCGACAAGATCCTCTTCGTTCATTCCGATTCCGTTATCGGAAATGATGAGGATCTTCTTTTCCTCGTCGAGCGTAAGTTCGATTTTGGGATCGAACGCTATCGACTTGAAGGGTTCTTCGGTTAGCGTCAGATACTTTAGTTTGTCGAGCGCGTCTGAGGCGTTCGAGACCAACTCGCGGAGGAAGATTTCCGGGTGCGAGTACAGGGAATGGACGATCAGATGAAGGAGTTGGTTGACTTCTGTTTGAAATTCGCGTTTTGACATGGCTGTTTAAGTAGGGGATGGACCGGCTTGGGACCATCTTCTATTTTTACAGATCCAGTGGCAACCGCGCGAACTTCAATGAAGCCCCGGCGCGGGCCGGAGCCATTGAATCTAGTAACCCTTTTGTTTGTCGACAACGTTCAGGAGGGGCTGGCCATTTACGAACCGGCGAACATTCTCCTGAATCGTGCCAACCATGCGGGCGCGGTCTTTATCCGACCGCCCGGCGATGTGCGGGGTGATGAGGGCGTTGTTGAATTTCCAAAGCGCGTGGCCCTGGGGAAGCGGTTCCGGATCCGTCACGTCGACGCCGGCGCCGGCGAGCTTCTTCGAATCGAGCGCCTTGACCAGACTGGGCATGTCGTAGATGCCGCCGCGGCTGACGGCGATGAAGTAGCTGTCCTTCTTCATCAGGTCAAACTGCTTGGGCCCCATCATTTTATTGCTTTTTTCGGTGTGTGGAGCAGATATGAAAACGACGTCGGCCTGGGGAACAACTTCATCCAACTGGTCCGGCTTCACGACCTTGGTGATGAAGGGGGAGTACGGAATATCTTCAGGATCGACACAGATGATGTTCATGCCGAAGGCCCAGGCGCGCAGAGCGATTTGGCTGCCGATGCCGCCGCAGCCAATGACGACGCCGGTGCGGCCACGAAGTTCGATGCCGGGGTAGGGGCGGGGCTGCCAGGTTTCCGTGGCGCGGTGGCCGATGAAGGTGTGGATGCCGCGGCTGAGGGTGAGCAGCATGGCCATGGCGTGGTCGGCGATTTCGGGGCCCTGGACGATCTGGTTGTTGGTGACGATGATCTTCGAGTTCTTGAGATCATCGCTGCCGGATTTATGGAGGATGGTTTCGACGCCGGCGCTCATGATCTGGGTCCATTGGAGCTTCTTGCCCGCGCGGACGTATTCAGGCTTGATGGTGCCGATAAAGGCATCCGCATCGGCGAGTTCCTGCATGACGTTGGCCGTGGTGACGGGAACGATCTTGGCTTTGTCGGTGACACCTTGGAGGGCTGTCAGCATGTCGCCTTCGCCCATGAAGAGAATCTTCTTTTGTTGGGCGAACGCGGCGAGGGAGAGGCAGAGCGTTAGTAACAGTGTGGCGCGCATAGGTGGTTTGAATTCTATCGCACAACGGAGGGGCTATTGCGCCGGTCGGCAGATCTTTTGGAACTCTTCCTTTTCATTGGGCGCGGCAAGGGGGGCAAGGTCGCGGCGCATTCCTTCTCCGCGGCACGGGCAGAGCGTCGACTGAGCGGCCCCGCGCAAGGCCCACTTTCGCTACCCGTAACTCGAAATCGCGGGCTCGTCCGGGAAATTGAGTGACACCGGCCTGATAAACCGAAACGGCTCGATCGAACTCGCCAAGGCAGGGATACAGGTCTCCGGCCTCAATGTGGCCATTCGGATAGCGCTCGGGGTTTGCCAGCGTTTCACTGATCACCCTTTCCATTTCCGCGGCCTCGCCGGCGGCGAAATAGTGGGCCGCGAAACGCATGCGGTTACTTACTAGACCTGGTTCGACAATTGACGAAACAGAGCCGATTTCGTACTGAACGCGACAAATGCGGCGAGACCAGCCGGCAGTTTCAGACCGGAGAAGTTCGGATGGGGGCCAATTCGGAGGAAACTGCCGCGCCGCTGCGGAGAGGCAGAGCGGCAATGGCAGGAATCGAGCGGCACGCATACTGGCTAGCATGCCTGTTTACGATACCTCGCTGAGCGATTCCGAAGCGGTTTCCCAATCGGCGAGTAGCTGTTCGTGCTTCGTGCGGAGGGAGGCCAATTCCGTCCCCAGCCGGGCGGATTCGTCGGCGTTGGAGTAATTGGATAGGCTCGCTTCAGTCCCGGTCATGTCGTTTTCGGTTTTCGCGATGTCGGCTTCCAACTGAACGACCCGGTCCTGCAACAGCTTCAGCTTGATGGGGTTGATCTTTTTCTTGGCTGACGTTTCGACCGTAGGAATCACGGCCGCGGCCTGCGGCGTTGGAGCGTGCGTCTTAGCGATCTCAGCCTCCATCTTCTGCGCGCCGCCGCTCTTGCGCCAGATGTACTCTTCGTAGTTGCCGGGGTAGACTTCCACGCCGCCGTTGCCGACTTCGTAGACTTTGGTCGCCAGTTTGTCGATAAAGTACCGATCGTGTGAGACAAAGACTACCGTTCCAGTGTAGGACTCAAGGGCGTTTAGAAGGATGTCTTTGGCGCGAAGATCGAGATGGTTTGTGGGTTCGTCCAAGAGAATGAAGTTCGACGGGCGAAGCATCATTTTGCATAACGCATAGCGATTGCGTTCACCGCCTGAGAGAACGCCAATTCGTTTGAAAACATCGTCTTCGCTGAATAGAAAGCAGCCGAGCAGGCCGCGCAGTTCGGTTTGCGTCTTCATGCCGGCGAGGCTGGTAAGGTCGTCCAGCATGCGCGCTTCGGGATCGAGTTCCTTGTATTGATCCTGGGCGAAGTAGTCGAGTTCGACATTGTGGCCGAGAGTGTACTCGCCTTTGGACAGCGGCTCCGTGGCCGCGAGGAGCTTGATCAAGGTCGATTTGCCGGCGCCGTTATGGCCAACTAGCGCAATGCGTTCCCCGCGCTCAATGACGAAGTTGACCCCGCTGAAAACGTGCTTTTCGCCATAGGATTTGGAGACGCCGCGGAATTCGGCGACATTGCGGCCAGAGGGCTTGGGCTGCGGGAACGAAAAGTGAATGACCTTTTCCTCGGTAGGAATTTCGATACGCTCGATCTTGTCCAGTTCCTTGATACGGCTCTGTACTTGCTTGGCTTTGGTCGCCTGCGCCCGAAATCGATTGATGAACGCTTCGAGGGCCTCAATGCGCTCACGTTGGTTTTTGTAGGCGGAGATTAACTGGTCGCGCCGCTCTGTCTTCTGCGTCAGGTACTTTTCATAGTTCCCGCTATAGAAGTGCATGTTCTTGTTCCACAACTCGACGATGCGCTTGACTGTCGTGTCGAGGAAATAGCGATCATGGGAGATCATCACGTAGGCGAACGGGTAGTTGATGAGGTAGTCTTCCAGCCAGTTGCGCGCTTCGAGATCGAGATGGTTGGTGGGTTCGTCGAGGAGGAGCAAACTCGGCTTCTCGAGCAGCAGTTTGCCGAGGGCGATCCGCATCTGCCAGCCGCCGGAGAACTCTTCGGTGTATCGATGCCAATCTTCCTTGGCAAAGCCCAGACCGTCCAGGACCATGCCGACTTGCGACTCGATAGAGTAGCCGTCACGAGTGGTGAATTCGTTCTCAACGCGATGGAAGCGATCGGTAACGGCAAGGTATTCGGGACTGGCGGGATCAAGCTCCGACATCTTGTGCGTGAGCGATTCCATCTCGACTTCCATGTCACGCAGATCGTCAAAGACGGACATGCATTCGGCGAAGACGGTGCGCCCTCTTAGGGACAGACCGTCCTGCGGAAGATAGCCGATGGACATACCCTTCGTGAAGGTGATGGTGCCGTAGTCGAGATCTTCCATCCCCCCCAGGATCTTCAACAGGGTGGTTTTGCCGGTGCCGTTGCCGCCGACGAGGCCGGTCTTTTCCTGCGGGGTCACAAGCCACGTGACGCCGTCGAACAACAATTTCGGGCCGAAACGTTTTCCGGCGGCGTTAAGCGAAATCATTCTGCTTTATGGCGAAGAATCCGGCCAGGCCGGTTCTCGTTCAATTTCCCTTCGATGACAACAGGCTGTCCGTTGACGAATACATGGTCGAAACCTTCGGTGTAGTGATGGGGGTCGGCGTACGTTGAGACGTCTTTGACTTTGGCGGGGTCGAAGACGAGGACGTCAGCGGCGTAGCCCACGCGCAAAAGCCCGCGGTCATTGAAACGGAAAGTGCGGGCGGGTAGCGAGGTCATGCGCCGGACGGCGTCTTCGAGTGTCAGCGTGCCGCGGTTGCGGACAAATTCGGCGAGGACGCGAGCGTTGGTGCCGTAGCTGCGAGGATGGGGCATGCCGGAGCCAAACTCACGGATACCGCCGTCGGAGGCGATGGCGGTATTGGGGTAACGCAGAATGCGTTCGACGTCTTCCATACCCATGGAGTGATAGACCATCTGCGCGCCGCCCTTGACGATCATTTCGAGAATTGTCTCGACTTCGTTATCGACGGTGGCTTCGCGGCCGGCGGCCTTGTTGATTTCTGAAATATTTTTGCCATTGCTGCTGGCGTCCGCGCCATAGTTGGCAACGATGGCGTAGGAGTAGTTCTTGTGGCCGAGCGCGTTGAGGCGCTGCTTCATTTCAGTGGCAACGCGTTTCCTGGTTTCGGGACTGGCGAGACGCTCTTCAACGGCTTTGGGCCCATCCGCGAGCGCCCAACTGGGCAGGGTAATACCGAGGTTTGTGGATGAATGATCGTAGGGATACTGATCGACGACAACATCCACGCCTTGTTTACGGAACTCTTCGACGAGGGCAATTGAATCTTTGCTGGCTCCCCAGAGCCGCGGCGTGTCGATCTTGAAATGGCTGATCTGAACCCGCAGACCGGCTTCGCGTCCGACGGTCACGGCTTCGATGATCGCTTCCTTCACTTTGGCGCCTTCATCCCGCATGTGGCTGGCATAAACCGCGTCGTATTTGCCAGCCGCCTTGCCAAGTGCTACGACTTCGCGAGTATCGGAATAGGTCCCGGGAATGTAAATGAGGCCAGTGGAGAATCCGACGGCGCCGTCCTGCATGGCTTTGTCCACCAGGGCCTGCATCTTAACAATTTCTTCGTCGGTGGCGAGTCGATTGGCCCGGCCCATGACTTCGCCACGGACGGAATTGTGGCCGATGAGGGTGGCGAGGTTCAAACCGAGCTTGATGGATTCCAACTTTTCGAACCAAGCTTTCAAATCCACGCGCGAGCCACCGCAGTTGCCGGTGACGATGGTCGTGACGCCATCAAGTAAATAGTTGGCGCCCATGGGATTCAGTTCCACGGCTCCCTCAACATGCGTGTGAACGTCAATAAATCCCGGGGTGATGACGCGGTTGGCGGCGTCAATGGTGCGATCGGCGGTCTTGCCAGTGAGGTTCCCGATGGCCGCAATCCGGCCTTCTTTCAGTCCCACGTCGGCGCGGTACCAAGGATTGCCCGTCCCATCGATGACGCGCCCATTGCGAATCAATACGTCAAAATCGGCGGCCGCCGCCGCCAGCGCGAGCAGGAAAATTAGAAGTTTCACTTGATGGGTCCACAGAAAAAGTCGAACGAATGGGCGAGGTACTGCCGCATGTCCGAACGGGGGACCACTGCATCGAGAAAGCCGTGTTTCACGAGAAATTCACTGCGCTGAAAGCCTTCGGGCAACTTCTGCCGGATGGTTTGTTCAATCACACGGGGGCCGGCGAAGCCGATGAGCGCGCCGGGCTCACCGATGTTCAGATCGCCGAGCATGGCGAAGCTCGCGGTAACGCCGCCGGTGGTGGGATCGGTCATGACGCTGATGTAGGGCAAACGCGCCTCATCAAGCTTCATGAGTCCAGCCGAGATCTTGGCCATCTGCATCAGGCTGACCGCGCCTTCCTGCATGCGCGCGCCGCCGGAAGCGGAGACGATAACGAGCGGACATTTCTCAGCCAGGCAACGATCGATAGCGCGGGCTATGGTTTCGCCCACGACGGCGCCCATGCTGCCACCGACGAAGCGGAGGTTCAAGGCGCAGATATGGACGTGGCGACCCACTAAGGCACCAGCGGCGGCGATAATGGCATCGGCATGGCCGGTCGACTTGCGCATGGAAGCCAAGCGGTCTTTATAGGGCTTGGAGTCGACGAAATCAAGCGGATCGGTTGACCGGAGCCCGCGATCGAATGTCTCGTAGACGCCGTCGTCGAAGAGCATCTGCAAGCGCTCTTCGGCGCTCAGCTTAAAGTGATAGCCGCACTTGGTGCAGACCTGCTGTGCGTCGTCGAGTTCTTTCTTCCAAATGATCTGGCCACAGCCGTCACACTTTTCCCAGAGTCCTTCGGTCTTGACGCGGCGTTCTTCATCCGGAATCGGGGTTACGCTAGGGGCTTTTCGGTTCCACCAGGCCATATCCATCTATTATCGCTTATCGCACGTAGGGATGATTCTTTAGAATGGCGAAACCGCGATAGATCTGTTCAACGAGCATCGCGCGGGCAAGTTCGTGAGGCCAGGTCATGCGGCCGAGGGAGAGGAGAAGATCGGCCTGTCGACGCATCTCCGGGGTCAGTCCTTCGTGGCCGCCAATCAGGAAAACGAGATCCTGGCCTTGCATACATGCGGTGTCTAGGATTTTAGAGAAGTGATGGGAATCAAGTTCTTTTCCGAGAGGGTCAAGGAAGATTTTGCGGGCAGAGGGGTGGCGGCTGACGATGTCGAATTTGGCGGGATTAATCTCGCGCATTTCGCAGGCGGTGAACCTCGCGGCGCGTTCGATGAAATCGGTGGCGATGGCGTTGGCGTGGTTGTCTTTGGGGCGGCCAATGAAATAGACGAAGATCTTCACATCCAGTATTCCCATTTACCGGTGGCGATGGTATAGATCGAGAGGCAGAGGTTAGTCACACCATGAGCGAGGATGCAATCGCCGAGGCGCTTGGTGCGGATTGCCCAGAAGTTGTACGCCGCGCCAGCCAACAGGCCAACATCCCAGTACGGACCGTGCTCGGAAGCGAAGAGGGCGGCGGAAATCCAAAAGGCCTGATGGGCATAACGCCCGAAGGGCACCTTTTCGAAATCCGGATTATCGAGCCAGCGCATAAGCCAGCCGCGCCAGAACAGTTCCTCGATGATCGGTACGAGCAGTGCGGCACGGAGCGTACGGAAAACGAGAACAAGGGGTGAGCGGAGGTCCTCGGAGGGAATGGAACTCGACACAGCACCGGTAATGGAGTTAGTGAACAGCCAGTGGCCCCTGTAGCCCGGGAAGAAAAGGTCCGGCAGGATCCAGCCGATAAATACCGCGACACCGAACGCGGCCGTCAGTAATGGCGTGGCCAGACGCAGGTCGAGTACGGAACGGGAGAAGTACCAAACGACGCCCGCCAGAATGGCAACGCGAACAACCTGCTCGATCGGGCCTGGGAGAGGGTTGTATGGCTGCAACGCCAGGAACATCATGAAGACGGCAAAGGGCAGAACATACGGCACAGCAGGGTGACGGAGCATATTTTTTCGACTAAGGCTTTGTGCCGCGAATCCAATTCAGAATGGTGTTGTATTCCGGCGCGCCTTTTTCGAAGCGGACGCCGCCGCCGTGGGCGGTCTTGCTGGCATTTACGACGCCCTCGGCCTCGGCGCTTGAAGTGGGCTTTACCAAGAGCAGGCTGCTTTCAGGGTCTTCGAGGTTTATGACATTCTTCGCAGTGCCGAGAGTGGCGTTGAAAAGGGTATGAGTGGCGTGGCAGTGGACACAAGCCTGGCCGTCCTTGCCGCGCGTCGTAAGGACTGGTTCGACATAGCCGCGGAAATAGTCGTCGTCCGGACGTGCCGTCCCCGCACGAGCCCGGCCCCCGCCGGCGGTTCGGGGCGGAGGCGCGGGTTGGGCCGCTTTGACCGCTTGCAGAATCGGATCGCGAGCGCCATTCGGTGGACCGGATATCTTCGAAACTTCGCCGAATGCGGCGTCCCGCAGCATCTGACCGGCGAGCAGTGCCAGGCGCCGGGTTTCCGGATCGTCACTCTTCAAGAGCGGAGCCAATGCCTTAGCCATCCGGTCATTCGCCGCGCCAAAGAAAACGATCTGTTCTACGTCGTTACCGATGCGGTTATAGACGCCGGGGAATTTGGTGGAGCGGTCCGCCGTGGGATCGTAAACGTCGCCCCTGCGCAGTTCAAACTCACCCAGGCCGGCTAACAACCACTGAACTTGTCGACGTTCACCGGACTCCAGAACCTTGGCGAACTTCGTGGCGAGGCGGTCTTCAATCGCCAACCGGCCGCGGATGGCGCGCTCCCGGTCGGCCGGATCGGCTCAGCCCGGGACCCAGTTGTTATAGAGATAGCGAATGTTCTCGTCAGCGAGGTTATAGACGGCTTCCTTCAGGTTCCGTTCAACCCAGGGATGCTGGGGCTTTGCCATGGCGGTTAAAATCGCGTCTTCGATAAGCTCGCGCGCGGGGAGTGAAGGCGTCCAGTACCAATACTGCCAAGCGGCCTTGATGGCTTGCATGGCAATCGCGGGACTGGAGTCCCCGGTTCGCTTAACCAGAAGAGGGACGAACTCGTCGCGTTTGGCAAGTGCTGAGAAATGAGTGGCGAAAACACGCGTCGCCGACCAGCGAACTCGCTCGATGGGCGAATCCAGCGCGGTTATCAGGGCCTGACTCGATGCCTCTGGGCGACGGCTATAGACCTGCCGCATCGCCCATGCTGCGGCGCGCATCACCAACTTGCTGGGATCGTCCATCCGCGCCGCGATAATGGGTAGCGAGTCGGCACGGCCAAACCGGCCCAGCGTTTCAAGCGCTTGCGCGCGAAAGAGCGGCTCCGGTACAGTTGTCAGCGCTTCGATCTCGCGCAATCGCGAGGTATCGGGAACATTCCAGACTTCGTTCAAATCGTCGAGGGTTTTCAGCGGTCCGGCTGGCGCACGGCCCCAGGCCGTTTTCGCCTTTTCGGCCGGGTAATACGCACTCAGCGCCAGCACCGCCATCTGCGTTTCGCGAAACGGAGTGCGAAAATTCTCGTAGGTTTGAAGCGGATCGAGCCAACCTCCAAACGGCTGTTGGCGGCTCAGCAGGTAGGCGAGGCCCTTGGCAACCTGCGGATTGTCGCGTGGAATTCCGGCGGCGTGAAGCGCCCACAGCGCGTGCCCTGTCTGGAACTCCACCGCGAACGACTTTTCATCGAAGCGCGCGGACCACTGTCCGTCAGGCCGCTGCAGTTGGAGCAGCCGCTCGGAGTTCTTCCGGATCTTCTCAGCATGGAGAGTTTTGTCTATGGCCGCCAGCGCCAGCGTTTGATAACAAAGGTCGATGGTGTTCTTGATCTCATGATCCTGTTCAATGAGGGCCGCCAGCCTGGGGTCGCGGGTCGTCTCCCAGGAGTACCAGGCAACCTCGTAGGCGCTCACCAACGGCGTATTTCCGTTGGTTTCATCACCAGGTAACTTCACGCGATCCTTATAGTAGAGACCGAGATAACCGGCGACGCCACTATGGTAGGCGGGGCGCGGATCGTGTGTCAGTTCTCTTTCATAAACTTGCATCAAGTGCGACATCCGGCTCAAGACATTGGCCGAGGCGGAGATTACGCGCGACCATACCGCGCCTTCCGCCTCAAAGCCATAGAAGGGGCGCGGGTTGTTGTAGAAGCGTTCGGCCAGGAATGAAAGCTCATGCGGATAGTTCACCTTGTACCCTTGCCGGACGGCATAGAGCTGCGCGCGCTGGGTGAAATGCGTGGCATGGCACGCAACGCACAGCGTCGTCTCCTGGTGGTTGGCTGAGACGCGATGGAAAAGACCGCCACGCCGCGGTGTATTGGCGTGCCACGAGTCGCCGGCGCCTATCAAATAGTCCACCGCGGCTTGCACGGCCAGTCGAGGATCGGCGTACGGCGGCGCGTCATAAAGCCGGGTTCGCAGGCGGTAGAAGGGGTGGGTTAGTTTCACCCGCACGTAATACGTTCCCGGCTGAGTGAACATCCGCGTCGTAAACTTGTTGCCGGGCAAAGCCTGCACTTCGTGGGGAATCGTGACCGGATCTTCGCCTTCAGCGAACTCCCTCAACTGGCCGTTCTCCAGGCGATGAACAGAAACGTCCACGGGGATGTTGTCACGGTCTAGCACTTCCAGACTGAAGTAGACCAGTTGGGGCTTACTCCCGCGCCAATCAAACCGATACCAGTCCTCGTGCGAATTCGGCTCAATCCGAAAACTCTGCTCGGCGGGAATGTAGGGAGCTTCGTCGCCCGACCCCCATATCGTCTTTCCCAATTCCAGGGGGTTCGCCGTCTGCCAGGAATTGTTCGGTTCCGCCTCCAAGTGGGGCGCGATGCCAAGATCGATCAACTGAACAGCTGCCGGCGTCGTCAATTCGATCCGTTTCGACGACCCGCCGTTAATGAGCGTGTACAAATCGGGATCGCCAATATTTAGAGGCTTCTCAATGAGTACCGACTCACCGGCGAGGATTCGAACTCCGCCTGGTACCCTTTGCTCGCCGGGAACGGGGACCGAAACCAAAACACTGTAGGTTCTTCGGGCATCCGGGGCGGGCAACAAGTGCACCCCAGGAGGCAGCAATCGTCTCCAAACAGGTGACGGCTGGGCCACTCCGGCCAGTCCGAAGAGCAGGACAAGGATTCCCCGAAAAGCCACCGGCTTCATCAATCCCTTTCCCTGCCTATCCGAGCTTGCCGGACAGCTTCTGAATTTCGTCCTGATCGACCTTACTGGGATTGAGCTTCCTGGCGTCATCCAACTCGCGCCGGGCCTTGGTCTTTTCTCCCGCCTGCAGATGAGCGGTCGCGAGACGGATGTGGAAGAGAGCTATTTTCGGATACTTGCCAGTCAATTCTAAGAAAATCGAGGCCGCATTCTGCGGCAAATTTTTCTTCAAATAGACGAAGCCGAGTGTGTCGGCGATCATCGGATCGGCCGGGGACTTCGATTTCGCTTTCTGGGCGTAGCTGAGTGCAAGGTCCAAATCATTCCCCTGATCGGCCAAATAGTAAGCGTAATTGTTCAAAGCGATGACATTGTCTGGTTCGTTCTTTAAGACCTGTAGATAGAGCGGCGCCGCTTCCGATCTTCGGTTCACCTGATCCAACGCCATGGCCCGATTGATGATGGGTGAGATGCTGTTGGGCATCAACTCTCCCGCCTTTTTCCAGGCGTCGATCGCTTGCGGCAGGTCGCCTTTCTGGCGAAGCCCTTCGGCGACGCGCATTTGAAGATCGAAGTTCTTCGGATCGCCGGCCAAGACTTTCCGGAACATGGCGACGCCTTCATCTATCTTTCCGGCGCGGACGGCGATGTTTCCCCAGGCCACCTGAAGCATGGATGCCTTGGGAAATTTCTGAATCGCTTCATCGAGCATTTTCAGCACGCGGTCAAACTGGCCCTGGGCAGTATAAACCTCGGTCAGGCCCATCAGGCCCCGCATGTCAGGCGGGTTTTGCGCATAAACCTGCTGAAAGAGCACCTCAGCCTCTTTCATTTTGCCTTCCTTGAAATACACATAGCCCAGCTGATACTTCGCGTCTCGCTGATTGGGGTTAATTTTCAGAGTGTCCTCAAGTACACGCTTCGATTCCGCGAATTTCCCCTGCGCCATAAATGCGTGCGACATGATCAGACGCGCGTATTGATTCCCCGGATCGAGCTGAACGATTTCGTTCGCGGCGCTCATCGCCGCCGCATACTCTCCGCGTGTGACCAGTATCTGTGCCAGTGCAATGCGCGCCGGCAGATAGTCCTTGCGGTACTTCAGCGCGTCGACAAACTGAACCCGGGCGGAGTCAATGTCGCCTTTGGCCATCAACGCGCGCCCCAGGTTGTATCGGAGCACAAAATTTTCGGGCATCTTGTTAACGACCGAGAGTAGTTCACTGATGGCGGTATTGATTTGATCCGGCTTGCCGGCATAGAGCCAAAGCGACGCTCGCATCGCGATCGCCTCATGATCTTTCGGATCATCCTTTAAGATTTTTTCGCACAACGCGAGCGCTTCCGCGGAACGATTCTGCGCAACGCGAACCTCTACAAGCCGCTTTTCAAATGTTCGCGCACGCTCACTGTCCTGTTTCGCTCCCTCAAGATATGTGTTAGCCGCACGGTCATAGTCGCGGACTCGATAGTAAAAATCCGCCACATCCATGTAGGCATTCGGAAATTCGGCCCGTCGTGCAATGGTTTCTGCGAGGACCTTCTCCATCTCGCCGGCCTTCTGATTTACAAAATAATGGGCAGCCAACCGTAAACGGTTCGCTCCATCCTTAGGGTTGTGGTTCACCCGCATGACAAGGACCTTTTCGGCTTCGTCCGGCTTTGCCTGCAGCATGTAGATGCCATACAACAAATCGTAGTTGGGGCCAAACGTCTTGTCTTTATCGATACTTTTCCTGATATAGTCTACCGCCTCATCCGTTTGCTTTAGCGCCAGCATTGTGCGGGCGATCGTTAGCTCCAGGACAGGTTGGTTTGGCTTCACCTTGTCGGCTGCCCGGAACAGGGCGAGGGCGTCTTCCGCTTTCTGATCTGCCAAGGCAATGAAAGCGCGCAGACGCAAGTCTTCATAGGAGCCCTTCCCTCGCTTTTCCATCCGAACTGACAAATCGCGGATATCGGCTAAATACGTCTTGTGCTTGGCCGGATTCGAGGAATAAACGTTCAGGTAGATGTCAGCCAGTTTGCTATGTGCATCCAGATTCTCCGGCTGCATCTCGATCGTTCGCTGCAAATTGCCCACGGCCTCGGCGTACGAGCCCAGCCGCAAATTCGTGAGCGCGAGTTTATAGTACGCCTCGCCAAACCGCGGATCGGCTTTTATGGCGTTGAGGTACATCAAACGGGCTTGCTTATACTGGCCCTTTTCAAAATATTTGTTTCCGCCGTCCAAAGCCTTCTTCTTTTTGGCTTCGGGGCCACAGCCGGCGGCAAAGAGCGCCAGCAAAATCAAGCAAAGGAGGGAGATGCGTCGTCGTGTCATGGGGTTACCAGCAAATAGAAAGCTCCTTACAATGATATCGCGCTTAGCCAGACATCGCGCGCTCAAGCCGCCGAATCGTGTAAGTACCTGTTCTATTATCGGCAGAAGCCGGGAAATCTTGACCCCGGGCGCTTGCGGCTACTCCACAGCCACGAGCGGCACCACAGGCCCGGTAATGGAACTATTCAGGCCGCCAATCCGCACCACAACCTCCAGTTCCGGGCCTTTTTCGTGAAAGCCGGGAACGCGAAAATTGATCTGATAGAGCCCAACGTAACCGGGGACCAAGCCGCTCCAGTCGACGATGACCTCTTCCTGAACGCGGAATCCCCGCGTCTTGTCCGCAGCCGATTCCACCTTTTTAAAGTAGACCGCGACGGCGTCGGTTTCCGCCAGTGTGGCCGGCGCCGGCGCTCCTGAAACCAGCCGTACGCCCCCCTTAGGATTGCCCAGCCCCACTGCGTACATCGCCAGCGGCTCGTCTCGCTTTGCAGGTTTCTGCGTGGTTACGGCCTCGCCGTTAGGACGATAAATAAAGGCTCGCTTCGTCGCGGGGTCCGCTAAAACCGCGGGCGCGTACTTGGCAACGGTGACTTGCACCGCCTGGGACGATATTTTCCGGTCGATCGAGCGCACGAGCATCGTATACCGGCCGGCAGCGAGTTCGGGCGGAATCTGAGCATTAATTTGGCCGGTCGATGTCATCAGCAGCGGAATCGGAGAGTTGTTGATGGTTACGCAAGTGCCGCCAAGCGTCAGCGGCAACGGTGTAGAACTCGCAGTGGCGGACGCCCCCAGATTTTGTCCAAAGATCGAAACCAGACCATTCGGGGCCGCCGTCGCTGTGAAGTTGCCGACATTCACGACGCCGGCTGCCGGAACCTGCGGGCGGTCGGTCGCGGCGGCGACGGTCAATGGAACAATGCCTAGGCCGCTCGCGGTAAGTACATAGGCGTTTTCCAGCGCCGCATCCACCGCCATCGTCCGGCCATCAATGTTCACGCGCGCCGTTCCCGTTACGCTCGATACCGGGCCCTCTAACGCGGTCGCGCTACGCAGTGTGGCGCCAGTCGTGGCGTTGACCAATTCAACCATCGGTGTATCGGTCACCACGGCGTTGGCATTTGCCCGGATCGGCTGGGTAAACTTCGCATACATCGCACCCGAAGCGGCGTAAACCGCTGCGACCGGGCGCGTGTTTGTGGGCGTCGGTACGGGGCGCCCGGGCACGCCGCCGGGGTCGGTCCCGACCGATCCGGCAATCGGCGACAAGCTTTGGTTCAGAACAATGTTGTTTACAAGAAAATACTGGCCGCGCGGGCCGGCGCTTACCGGTCCGAAGAAGCCCTGGATCGGCGCCACCGCCACTTGGCGCGCGGCGACATAATCATCCACGAGGGCATCGTAAAGGTAGGCATTTCCGTTACCGGCCAGCAGCAGCATAAACTCGCCGTTCGGCGTGGCTGAGATCGTCCGCGGCGCGGGAATGGTCGCTGTCCCAATAATCGCGCTAACCCGCCGGGGGACGGCCTCATCCCCGACCACGCGCCACAGCGTGCCGTTGCTCATTACGATTTGCAGTCCGCTCTGGGTCACGGCAAGCAGGGAGGGAGAGATCACCGCCGTCGCCCCGTTAAACGGTATCGCCGGGAAACGGATTCGCCCCGTAACCGCCAGCCGGTCGAGGTCGATCACGCTAATGGACTCGCCGCCGGTATTTGCCACATAGAGCGTAGAAGCGTCGGGCGACATCGCCAGCGCACGCGGCAACTGGCCGACCTTGATAGGTGCCAGGAAGCGCTTCCCGCGCGTATCGAACACTTCCACGCGGTTCATTCCGGAGTTAGAGATATAAAGGCGGTTCCTGGTCGCATCGGCTATGATATCGGTCAATCCTTCATTCGGAGAAATCGCCGTCCGAACCGGAATCAGGTCGCCGCGGGACTCCGTGTTTCGCGAATTTTGGAATACTCGAATTGTCGCGGGGACGTTCACCGCTTGCGGCGAGGTGATCAGGAAGTCGTGCGCCGCGGGAGTGCCCAAAGAGCGGGAATTCACGAAGTTGTACGCAATTTCAAAGGCCGTATTCGGGCCATCCCGTACAACGCGTAACGATGGCGCCGTTTGCGCGGTTACCTGTTGCGGATTTGTAAGACCGGGAATTGTTCCGACGCCCGGAATAGGGACCGTAGGCGCGATAATAATGACACCACCACCCGGCGCGCCGCCGCCGGGACCGCCAATCACGCCGGGAAACCCGCCGCCCAATCCCGGAACGGCCACGCCGCCCAATGACTGCACCAAAGTCGCCGTTGCCGTCACTGGGGTGGTGGCCCTGCCCAAATTCAACAAGCTGATACTCGACCGCGTGCCTTCCGGCGCCGAGTTGCACTGATCCGATGCCAGCAACAAGACATTTGAGGCCGGCTGAAGCAACGGATTCCGCGATACTTCATTCATTGGAATGATCGTGAAGCCCGATTCCGATAGCGCATACAGATTGGCTCCGTCCGCGGACATCACCATCTTCCCGGCCAAATTCTCCGGCAGTTGCAATCCATCTTGAATCAGGAGATTATCGGCGTCGTTGACCAGCAATTGGGTGACGTTCGCGCGAGCCGCCGGACTCTGAATCGGCGCAATATTGAAAGCCGAATAAACCGTCGCGCCGTCGGGGGAAAAGACGCTTCCGCCCTGGTTCGCCTGGAGGTTGAACTGTTGACCGACCTGTGCAAAGCCCTGCGCCGTAATGTTTGACGAAAGCGGGAAAGGAGCGTTGGCAGCATTCTGTTGCGCGGTGACGGCCAAAGATTCCGAGTCGAAGAGCCGCAGTCCGACCATGAATTTTGAACCATCCGGGGAAACGGACAGGACCGTGGAAAGGTCGCCTACGATCCGGCTTCGCAACACCGTCCGCGACGCCGATTCATAAACAAACACCACCCGGTTTTGCGCTTGGTAGGCATTCAACCCGATAATTTTCGATCCATCTTGAGTTGCCATGAGTTGGCTTCGATTAGCGAGAAATGTACGTCCGGCGGGCGCGGGTAAAGTTGGCGGGAGAGGAGGAGGAGGCGCGACGGGCACCGTGGACAGGCTTGCGCCGGATTCCGTCGCCGACGGGTCATAAACCAGCATCGTGTTTAAAAGGTTCCCCGCGCCCGATCCGATTGTCGTAACCAAGACTCGCCCGTCAGCCCCGACAGCTATTCCTTCGGGCCGAGCGGGCAGACTGACCTTCGCGATAATAGCCGGCGTGGCCGGACGCGTGTCCATGATGTTGATCGATGACGCATCATGACAGGTAACGTACAAGAAGTTGCCGTCCGGAGAAAGCGCGGCGGCCAACGGATTTGAGTCGGTTGGAATGGAAGAGATCACGCGTCGCTGGGTTGTCGAAAAAACGTCGATCCGGTTGTAGGGGACCGCGCGCACCAGGTATAGCAACTCGCGCCTGTTGTCCAACACCAAATCGCTGGCGCCGCCCGTGACGTTGATCACCGTTCCTAGCGTGGCGGCGGGCACAACCCACAACCCCGTTGAAACAAAAAGACTTAGAAACGAAGCGTAGCGTAAGTGGCCCATGAATTCACCAATATAACCCACTGCCGGAAAGTTAGTTGCGCAGCGCCGCCATCAGTGTCCCGGTTTCCTTTAGCAGTTCAAGGCGGGCCCGGTCCAATCCGAACCGGGCATCAAAGAGCGCCATCCACTTCTCGTTCTCCGAAAACCGCGCTTCTTCCAACTGCTTTTGCGTCGCCCGTCCCTCCTCCAGAAGTGCTAGCAACAAAGTCGTCTGTTCCCGCGCCACCTGCAAATCCAGATTTGCAACCTCGACACCCGCCTCTTGGGCGGCGATCTCCGCCCACGCCTTCCGCGCTTGTGCGGATGCCCGGCCCCGTTCGGCGTTCAATTGCGTCTTCAACCCGGCAACTTCGCCGTCCACCATCTCCTTCTGGGCCTTCGACGCTTGGCTGGGAAGAAGTGGAATCTGGACCGAAACGCCGAATTGCCCGTTGTGTCGCTGAAAACGGTTAAAAAACTTGTCGTAGTTGTTGAATTTTGAGAACAGTCCGTATTGCGCAACCAAGTCCAGTCGAGGAAGCCGCGCCGCCTCGTGTGATCGCCGCTCGAATCCCTTGGCAATGACCACCGATTCCAGCCTCCGGATTTCCTTGCTGTTTTGCAATGCCGCCACCACCGCATCGCCCTCGCTCGTAATCCCAAGCCGGATTGGCGTCTCCTGCTCCGCCGGTCGCGCGCGATCTCCGTCCGGCAATCCAAGGAGCAGCGCCAACTGTGCCTCCGCGTCCGCTTGCGCTGTCTCCAAACGCAGCGTCCGCTGTCTCGCCTGGGCCACGCGCAACATCGCCCGGCGTCCCTCGATCGCCAGTTCTCTGCCCCCCTCCACGCGCGCCTTAACCGTCTCCGACACACGTTCCAACGTTCCCGCCTGCTCCCTCGCCGCGCGGACCGCCGCCGCTAATCGACCTGCTTCAACATAAAGTACCGCCGCCCGATAGCTGGCCTCTTCCTGCCGCATCGCCGCGGCGACAACAGCCGTCTTCTGATCTGCCTTCGCCTTTTCCAACATCATTTTCTGCGGCTGGTTAAAGACACTCGCGATCGCCCGCGATTCCAGAATGGATGGCGCCGAGCCCTCAATGCTGAGTGGAAATCCGCTGGAATACGCCAGACCGCTCCCGGCAAATATCTTTGGGGAAAACGGATCCTTCGCCGCCTGAACCGCCGCCGCCGCCCGCCGCTGGTCCAGCCTTGCTAAAACTGCCTCGGCGCCTTGTGCCGACGCCAAGTCCAGGACCTGCGCCAACGTAACAGTTCGCACTTCACCGAAACCCGCCACGGCGGCCGATAGAAACAGAAGAATTCGTCGCATCCTCCTTCTATCATCTCGCTACCGTGAAACGAATGAGCCAACTTCCGGTAATCATCGTTACAGGCGCAAACTGCGGGATCGGCGCCGCAACCGCCACGCTCGCAGCCGAGCGCGGGTACGCCGTCTGCGTCAACTAGCGCCAGGACCGCGATTCGGCGGAAGCGGTCGTTCAGCAAATTGTCAATCGCCACGGAACGGCGATCGCCCTGCAAGCAGACATCAGCCGCGAAGCCGACGTGGTGGCTCTCTTTCGCGAAACCGATGCCTGCTTGGGACGGGTCTCAGCTCTGGTCAACAACGCGGCAACGCTTGAAAAACAGATGCGCCTCGATGCGATGGACAGCGCCCGAATGGAGCATGTCCTGGCGGTCAACGTTCGGGGGGCAATGCTCTGCGCGCGCGAGGCCGTGCGACGCATGTCGACGCGCCACGGCGGAAGCGGCGGCGGCATCGTCAATGTTTCGTCCCTGGCCGCCAAATACGGATCGCCTGGCGAATATGTCGACTATGCTGCCAGCAAGGGCGCCATCGATTCATTCACCATTGGCCTCGCCAAAGAGGTTGCCGAAGAGCGTATTCGTGTGAACGCTGTCCGCCCCGGCTACATTTACACGGAGATGCACGCAAAGGGTGGCGAACCGGCACGGGTCGATCGAGTAAAATCATCGGTCCCGATGCAGCGTGGCGGTCAACCCGAAGAAGTCGCTCGCGCAATCCTTTGGCTGCTGTCGGAAGAAGCATCCTATATCACCGGCACGATTGTCGACGTCGCCGGAGGCAGATGAAATCTATCGTTGCGACAATCCGCCATCCACCGCCATGATCTGTCCGGTCACAAAATTTGACGCTCGCAAGAAGTAGACCACCGCGTCCGCGATCTCCGCCCCCGTTCCCACGCGCCCGGCCGGTGTGGCCTGCAGCATCGCCGTCATCGCCTCATTCCATTCGCCGAACGGTATCACTCCAGGCGCGACGGAGTTCACCGTAATCTCTGGCGCGAACGCCTTCGCCAGCGCCCGCGTCAGCATGATCACGCCCGCCTTCGACGCACAATAATGCGCATGTTCCGCCCACGGACGCAGCCCGCCCAGAGAACTGATGTTTACGATACGCCCGGAACCCTGCGCCTTCATCCGCCGCGCCGCTTGCTGGCAGCAGAAGAACACCGCCTTCAGGTTCACGTCATGAATAAGGTCCCAGTCGGCCTCGGTCACGCTCAACGGATCAAACTTCGTAAATCGCGCGGCATTGTTCACCAAGGCATCGATCCGTCCCAGCTTTTGATCTATCTCGACGAACATTCGCTCGATTTCATCGACGCTTTCCAGATTCGCCCTGAACAACGGCGCGTCACCGCACTCCGCCGCAGTCTTCGCCGCATCCTCTGCTGACGACGAATAGTGAATCGCGACGCGAGCCCCCTCAGCTGCCAGGCGCAACGCAATCGCCCGCCCGATCCGCTTCGCCGCGCCCGTAACCAGAATCACCTGTCCGTTCAATTCAGACATTCTGCTCTCCGTGTACTTCTACTTCATCGCCCGGCACATCATGCGCCACTGGGCCAGGTTCAGGCAGTCGCCCTGTGACGTCACCCCAAAACCAACCGATCGCCGTGAAACTGCTCAACACGCCGCTCGCGACGCCGATCCAACGGGTGTCCACATGATCGCTCGCCAGTCCCGCCGCCGTCATCGATAGCATCATCACACCCCACGTCAGCGTTTCGAGCGTAGCAAATACGCGGCCCCGGAAGGCATCGTCGACGATCCGCAGAATTTGCGAAACGTTCATTACCGAACTGACCGCGACCGCTGAACGCGACAGGCCAATCATCAACAGCGCCAGCCAGTATGGCTCGGAAAGTGCGAAACAAACATACGCACCACCATGAACGATGTAGGCCATGGCAATCGTTCGCTTGTACTGCGCGAAGGAAAGCCGCGGCATCAGCCAATGCGCAAACACGCCACCGCAAACCAGTCCAAACCCGGCGGCGCCCCACAGTTGCCCGGTCCCCATGGCGCCCCGGTGAAACACCCGCTCCCCAAAGAGCGGAAACAGTATTTGCGCCGCCCCGCCGCCCGACGCCCATCCCACGCTGACAAAGCCCAGCCCCGCCAACAGCGGTATCGACCCCATATACCGCAAACCTTCTTTGTAGTCGTGCCATGGCTTTATAACTTTGGTTTCATCCAAAGAATTCCGCTTCGCCACGAATCCGCCCTTCGGCACTTTTAGCTTGCTGATACAAAGCGCGGAAAACAGGAACGAAAGGGCGTTTAGGAAGAATGCGACTTCATACCCCATCGTT
>Ga0105048_10001348_pt1 | contig 39803 bp, 31 predicted proteins | sample MAT05_FD_78382 | JGI IMG/M metagenome (GOLD analysis project Ga0105048, IMG submission 78382) | Freshwater microbial communities from Lake Fryxell liftoff mats and glacier meltwater in Antarctica - MAT-05 | ecosystem: Environmental > Aquatic > Freshwater > Ice > Liftoff microbial mat | place... | reverse complement strand
GCATGGGATCTTCTCGATGACCGTGGTCCGGATTTCCCTCGGCTTCGTCACCTGTTCCAGCAGATCGAAGACGGCGTTGTCCGCTTCGCTCAACTCGGGCTGCGTCGGCGTAGGGACGAGGAAGCCGAAGTCCTCGGCGTTGCCGCCGCGGAACTGGGCGGCGCGAATGAAGTGCTGCGTTCGGTACTCCGCCTCCCAGACGATGAGCGCCCGTTCGGCAGCGACCTTTACCGGTTCCGCACTCGGCCGCCAGATCACGGCACAACCGACTGCGGGTGGTGCACTCGGCCCGATGGCCACGAGCAACCCAGCCAGGACGATTCCCAAGCCGATGCCGAACTTGCGCATGCGATCGTCTCCAAAGGGCTACGGTTCCAAGTCGTCGTGGCCGCCGGCGTGGCAGCCGTGCATCACCAGCGTGGCCGTCAGACAGACGGCGAACAAAAGTAGGATCGTGAGCCGCGAGCCGAAGTGAACATCGGGAATGCGACCGAGGATGCGGGTCAGTTTCAGGAGCATCACGGCTTCGCCTTGAAGGCGTCCGCGAAGAAGGCGAGCATCTTCTTGTTGCTCTCCTTCACCGATTCGTCGAACCAGCCGTGGCCGCGGTTCCGCATCGGGATGAACTCGCTTTTGACGCCGACGGCGAGCAGCTTCTCGTGCAGCCGCTTGGAATGCAACAGCGGCACGATGACGTCCAACGTGCCGTGCATGATGAGGAAGGGCGGATCGTCCTTGGTGACGTATTCGATCGGCGAAGCCTTGCGGAACAGTTCCGGCTTATCCGCGTAGCGAGCGCCGAGGAGCGGTACCATGAACGCGTCTTCGATGCCCGGAGTCTCGGCGTACAGCGACATGTCGGATGGTCCGAAGAAGTCCGCCACCGCCTGCACGCGGCTGGACTGATCGAGGTGCTCGCCGACATCGAAGCCAGCGTCCTTGTCGCTCGTGCCGACCAGAGCCGCCAAGTGACCGCCGGCGGAGAAGCCGAGGACGCCGAAGCGCTGCGGGTCGATGTTGTACTCGGCGGCATGGGCGCGGAGCCAGCGGATGGCCGCTTTCACGTCCTCGATCTGCGCCGGGAACTTGGCCTTGGGAACGAGTCGATAACTGACCGTGACGGCGACGTAGCCATGCGCCGAGGTGAAGTCGATGAAGGATCGTTCGCCGCCGCCGAAGTCGAGCAGGGGCAGTTGGCGGTTCAGGTCCTTGCGGCTGCCGCTCTTCCAGGCGCCGCCGTGCAGGCCGATCAGGCAGGGGTAAGGCCCGCCCGCCTTCGGCATGGCCAAGTCGAGTTTAAGTTTCTCCGTGCCGACCGTTGCATAAGTAAGATCCGTCTTCACGACTGTCTCGAGCAGTGCCGGCTCGGCGGCCTTTGCCGATCCGAACGCGAGGCAACCGGCCAAGGCCCACATCCACATTCCGCGCATCGTCGCTTCCTCGCTCCGGTTCCGCCACTATCCTGTTTTACACGCCAAGCCATCCACAAGCCGAGCGAAATTCAACAGGAATCCTTCCGGAACATCTTTGTGGAGTTCGCGGAGAAATTGCCGCTTCTTCATAAAGACCTCATCATCGTCTGTTAACTCTTATCAATTCTTCCCGTCATTCTGGTCGATCGCCACCGCATGTTTCGTCGCCTTTTCCTCACGTATTTGCTGATCAGTGGCGCTGCGGTGCTGTTGGTCGGCATCGTCCTGCGGGTCCAAACCGAAGAGACTTGGGGCGAGACGGCCCACAACGTCGGCGTCTCGCTCTTGCTCGTGCTGCCCATCACGGCCGTGCCGGCGTATGCCCTCGCCCGGCGGTTCACCAAACCACTGGAGATGCTCACCAAGGGCGCGCAGCACCTCGCCGAAGGGGACTTTCAGTTCAACATCCGTCCCGCCGGCGGCCGCGAGACGCGCACGCTGGCCGAGACGTTCAACACCATGTCCGTCAAGCTCGCCCACTCCTTCTCCGAGTTGGAGAAGGATAAGGAACAACTCGAAACGATTCTCTTCGGAATGGTCGAAGGGGTGATCGCCTTCGATCAGGAGCAGACGATTCTGTTCGTCAACGATCGGGCCGGCGGCCTGTTGGAGTTTCCCTCCGAGGAAGCCGTCGGCCGGAAGTTGGGCGAAGTCGTCAAACTTCGGGCCATCGTCGAGGCCGCGACGAAGTCGCTCCACGGCAACGGTCCCTACCGCGAGGAATTCGACAATCTCGGGGCGGACAAGAAGAGCCTCGCCGTCTACGTCGGCCGTCTGCCGGACATGCATGGCGCGATCATGGTGGTCCACGACATCACCGAACTGCGGCGGCTCGAACGCCTGCGGCAGGAATTCGTCGCAAACGTCTCGCACGAATTGAAGACGCCGCTGGCCAACATCAAGTCGTCGATCGAAGTGCTGCTCGACGGCGCCGCGGCGGAGGAAAAATCGAGGACGATGTTCCTGCAGGAAATCGACGTCCAGGCGACTCGGCTCGATGCCTTGGTGGTAGATCTGCTCCGCATCGCCCGCATCGAAAGCGGTGCCGCAGCGCTGCACTTCGAGGTCGTTCCCGTCGAGGAGGCGATTCACGCAAGCCTCGACCGGCACCGCACCCGCGCCGAGGCCAAGGGCCTCATGCTCGACGGCGTCGCACTGGTCGGCTGCCCGCCGGACCTGAGCGTCTGGGCCGATGAGGAATCCTTGGCGCAGGTGCTCGACAATCTCGTGGACAACGCGATCAAGTACACGCCGGACGGCGGTCGCGTCACGGTCCGTTGGGAGTCGAGTGCCCAGCAGGTCTGCTTCGAGGTCGAGGACTCCGGCATCGGCATCCCCCAAGGTGACCTGCCGCGCGTCTTCGAGCGCTTCTACCGCGTCGACGCCGCCCGCAGCCGGGATAAGGGCGGCACCGGCTTGGGCCTGTCGATCGTCAAGAACATGGTCCTCGCCATGAGCGGCACCGTCCGCGTCACCTCCGAGATGAAGCGCGGCACCACCTTCCGCATCTGCCTGCCGCGCGCGGCGGACCGGTGAATCATGGAATAGTGATCCGTTCAACAAGTCCACACCAACTTCACGCCACCCGCGGGGCGTGCTCGGCCGGGAGGCTTTTCAGGATGTTGTCGAAGATCACGTCCACCGGCTCGGTGCTGTCGATGTTCCGGACGAGGTTCTGGCGTTCGTAGTGGTCCAGCAGGGCGTCGGTGTTCTTGTGGAACTCGACCAGCCGGCGGCGTACCGTTTCTTCCTTATCATCGTCCCGGCACATGAGCGGCGCACCGCAGAGATCGCAGATGTTCGGCTGCTTCGGCGGGTTGGCGTGCAGGTGGTACGGTGCTCCGCAGGCGGCATTCGAGCAGATGCGGCGGAAGCTGATGCGGGAGACGACTTCCTCATCCTCGATGGCCAAATTGATGACCGCATCGAGTTTGAGAAATTGCTGCCGCATGAGGGCATCGAAGGCAACGGCTTGAGCATACGTTCGCGGATAGCCGTCCAGGACGAATCGCTCCGGACGATGCGGTCCGCGGAACAGTTCGGCTACGACTTCGTTGACCAGCGGATCGGAGACCAGTAAGCCCTGCTTGATGAGCGGCTCGGCCTCGCGCCCCACAGGCGTTTTCTGGCGAATCGCTTCGCGCAGTATGTCCCCGGTGCCGACGTAGGTGAGTTGCAGCGTTTTGATCAGGCGTTTCGCCTGCGTGCCCTTGCCGCTGCCGGGAGGGCCGACCAATACCAATCGCATAAGCCGATCCATCCGCAGGGCTGCCGTGACCGGGCCGACCCGGCGGAACTCTTCACAGAATCACCATTTTCGTAAACAGCGAGGAAACCGGCAAGGCGCCGCAGCGAAAACGTACGATTGGGTCCGCAATTCCGGCGCAGTCGACCGAACGAGGGGCTGTTATACGATTGGCGCGATTTTGACGATTTTTCCGTGAAGTCTCTTGACTTGATGCGTAGTCGTAGATTATTGTCCGATTCGACCTAACCTAACCTTCACCACGATCATGGTCCGTGCGGCGTAAAGCTGCGCGACTCCGCAGACACGGATGTGTGCGATGCCGACGGCATGGCCCCCCAGCGCCTTGAATGAGGCCACGGATGGGGGGGCACTCAGGACTGCGCCTGCCCGGATCTCGCCGATGTCGGCGGAAGCCGCCGTGTTTCCCGCAGGCCGCGACGGTCTGATCGGTTTCACACCCGCGAAAGTCAATCTCTTTCTCGACGTGCTCGGCAAACGGCCGGACGGCTTCCATGACGTCGAAACTCTGCTCGCGTCCATCGACTTGTACGACACGATTGAAGCTCGGCGGCGGAGCGATGACGCGCTGACGCTCGTCTGCGAACCGCCGACCGTCCCCAACGATGGACGCAACCTCGTGCTGATGGCAGCCGAGGCTTTGCGGATGCAAACCGGCACACGCTTCGGTGCCGATCTGCGGCTCGTCAAGCGCGTCCCCCAGGAAGCCGGTTTGGGTGGCGGCTCCAGCGATGCGGCACTGACGCTCGTTCTGCTCAATCGGCTGTGGAACCTCGGGCAGGACCGCGACCGGTTGTTGCACGCCGCCGCAGCGGTCGGCTCGGATGTCGGCTTCTTCCTCGATCCGCAGGCCGCGTGGTGTACCGGCCGCGGCGAGATCGTCGTGCCGGTGACGCTGCCGACGACTCTCAATCTTGTGCTCGTCAAGCCGCCGATGGGACTCAGCACGGCTGCCGTGTACCGTAATCTGATTCTCGACGCCCCACCGGTATCGTCGGCAGCCATGCGGTCGGCGAGTTCCCTGCCGAACCTGATCGCCGCGATGCACAACCGCCTTCAGCCTCCTGCGTTTGCGGCAGCGCCGGCCGTTGCCGCGCATTTCCGCACACTCCTGAACTGCAACCCGCAGGCCGCGATGCTCTCCGGCAGTGGCTCGAGCCTGTTCGCCGTCGCCGAGGATCGTCCGGACGCCGAACGGATCGCTCTTGAATTCAGAGCGGCGGCTCCGGATTGTCGCGTGTTCGTCGTCCGCTGCCCCGCCCCCGCATTCCCGTCCGCAACCTCGGCTTCGTCGCATCAAGGAGTCCCCCGGTGACCATCACGGAAGTCCGCATCAAGCTGTGCGAGGAAAACAACGAGCGGCTGCTCGCGTTCTGTTCGATCACGTTCGACCAGTCGTTCGTGATCCGCGATCTGAAGGTCATCGAAGGCACCCGCGGCATCTTCGTCGCCATGCCCAGCCGCAAACTCACCGACCGCTGCCCGGGGTGCGGCGGCAAGAACCACCTGCGGGCCAACTTCTGCAACCAGTGCGGCAAGCGGCTCGACGGCATGCGGGCCATGATGCTGACGCGAAGCCCCGAGACGCGGGCGAAACTGCACGCGGACATCGCCCATCCGATCCACGCCGGCAGCCGCGAGCAGATGCAGGTCTCGGTCGTGCGGGCGTATGGGGACGAGAAGGAAAAGGCGAAACAACCCGGCTACCTCTGCCGGTACGACGACTACGATTCGGACTACGAGGAAGCCGACGCCGCCCACAGCTACGGCCCCGTCCTGGAACCCGGCAAGCACCTCAAGGCCCACCCGCCGCAAGCTCCCAAGCCGCCGCACTTCGCGGCCCCCGTCGCGGTGTCGGAGGAATTGACGGCCCGCACGTAAAATTTGTGCAACGGAGGATCACAAACTGCGTGAATTCGGGCAAACCATCCGAGCCGCCAATACGGGCAGCCTGGTAGACCCTCGGAAGTGACGAATCGAAGTCTTGGCGACTTGATCCCACATGACGATCAACGCAAAAACGGCGAGCTGTTCGGCTCGCCGCTCGCGTCGTTTTCGAATTGACTGTTGCGGATTACTTGCCCGCCCTTCGGCGACGAACGCCTGCGAGCGTCAGCAATCCGAGTGTGCTCAAACCGAGGATGGTCGCCGGTTCGGGCACGGGGGTGAAGTTCAGGTAGATGCTGTTGGCGTCCACCGCGAGGGTGAACGTACCGCCGGCCAGGCTGCCGAAGTCGGTCGGGGTTCCCAGGATCGGCGTGCCGGTGACGCCGCCGGTGGCGGTCAACACGGTCCAACTGTAGGGGTTCGCATTGTTGAAGCCGCTGCCGGTCAGCGCGATCGGGTTCACCGTCAGGCCGGAGACGTCGGCCGCGCCGGTAATGAGCAACAAATCGTGGTTCGTTTGGGGCAAGGTCGGCGTGCTGCCGCCGTTGTTACCGCCCGCGGTGCCCGCGGTGGCCAATTCAAAATCGTAGATCCCGGTCCCGGCGAAGGTCCCCGTCACGCTCAGGGTGCCTGCGCTGTTGCCCGGTGCGACTCGGCCGCCGCCGACGAGAACGAGGTTGCCGCCGACGGTACCCGTACCGCGAACCGTGCCGGCGGCGTTGACCGTGACGACTCCCGAACCGGTGCCGCTGCCGGTCGTGTTGTTCACGGCCAGGATGCCGGCATTGATGAATGTGCCGGCGGTGTAGGAGTTTGCGTTGGTTACGCTCAGCGTACCTGTGCCGAGCTTGTTCAGGCCGCCCGCGTAGCCGCCGGAAATCACGCCGGAGAGCGTCACGTTGTTGGCATTCGTGTTGATCGGCCCGCCGCCGCCCGTCACGAGTTCAATCGGGTTGGCAAGCGTCACGGAGGCCTCGAAACGCAGGTCGCCGAGCGTCGTGTTGTTGTTTGAGTTGAAGCGGATGAGGTTGCTCGAGTCACCGAGTGCGGTATTCGAGGCGACGATCACGCCCCCGCGCCAAACCTCGATCGTCGCCAGGAAGGTGTTGTTCCCGGCGAAGCGATAGGTCGTCGTGTTGTCTCCGCCGGACGAGGTGTTGAGGAACAGCTTGGTGTCCGCGTTCCCGCCGGAGATGTTGCCCGTGAAATTGATTTGCCCGTCGACGCCGGTTTTTTGAATCGTGTAGGTGGTTGCGGTTCCGGGCGAGGGCAGCACGATCGCGTTGGCGACGGTCGTATCCGTCGCAATCGTATTGTTGAAGAATGCGGTCGGCGGCGAGCCGGCCGCCCCGGCGACGTTGGTCACGCCTGCGGCGAAGGTGATCGTGCCGGTTCCGAAGGCGGAGCCGTTCGTGAAGTTGATCGTGCCGGCGTTCACGGTCGTGTTGCCGGTGAACGTGTTGAGCCCGCCGAGGGTAAGCCCGCCGGCGCCAGTCTTGGTGATTCCGCCGCTGCCGGCAAGGATGCCGTTGTAAGTCAGCGTTCCGGCGGTCGGGTTGAAGGTCGCGCCGTTGGCGACGGCGATTCCACGGTTGGCATTCAGCGTGAAATCTGCGGTCGTAGTCAAAGTGCCGTTATCGAACATAAGTTGTCCTGCGGTCGCGGCGGCAGGGGCCGTGCCGAGGTTGGCATCCGTGGCGATCGACAGCGAGCCGCCGCCGGTGACGAGCGTCGTGCCGGCATAGGTGTTCGTGCCGGAGAGCGTGAGTGTTCCTGAGCCGGTTTGCAGCACGGAGCCACCGCCGGAGATGATGCCCGATAAGTTCACGGCGTCCGACCGGTTGAAGGAGAGGTTGCCGTTGTTGACGACATTGCCGGCGATCGAACCGGTCGTGCCGCCGTTGCCGAGTTGAATCGTGCCGCCGTTGATCGTCGTCCCGCCGCTGTACGTGTTGTTGGTTGTCAGGATCAGCGTGCCGCTTCCGGCCTTGGTCAAGGCTCCCGTGCCGATGATCGCCCCGGTGCCGCCGAAGGTATAGCTTTGGGTGGAGTTCACCGCGACCGAACCGGGAGCGAGGTTACCCGTCAGCGTGACGGCCGAGGTTCCCGCGGTGAAGCTCACGTTGTCGAAGTTGTAGAAGCGGTCGTCCGACGGGCCGCTGAAGTTGTTCACAGTCGTCACGAGGTTCCAAGCGTTGCCGTTTGCACCAGTCCAGGAGAGGTTTTCCGGACTTCCGGCGACGCTTAAAAGCACGCTGCCCGTGGTCGCGGTATTGAAGTTGAACGCCTGACGCGTCGTGCCCGCGGCTATGCCCGAAAGATTCAGGTTGGTCGCGTCGCCGGTCAGGGTGCCGCCGTAGGTGAACAGCGTGTAGGTCCCGTTGGTCAGGCCGTTGGCCGCGGTCACGGCGATGTTGTTGGCCCCGGACAGCGTCAGGTTGCCGGTCACAGCGAGCAGGTCGTTGATGCCGCCGCCGATGGTCGTCGTGTTGGCCAAATCGAAGTTGACCGTTCCGGCGTTGAGCGTCAAGTTGTTGCCGAAGGTCGCGGTGCGGAAGACGCTCGTACCGCCGAGGCTGATGGTCCCCTCGATGCTCGGCGAGCCGAGTACGTCGGTCGCCGCGATCGTGCGGCCTGCAGTCAGCGTCTTGCCCGCGATCAGGGTATAACCGGGAATCGCGGAGACGTCAAAGATGCCGCCGTTGGCGTTGATCACGTTGGTCGCTAACGTCGAGCTTGCACCGAGAGCCAAGGTGCCGTTCGAGACGTTCAACGGGCCGGTGAACGTGTTCGCGGCCGTCAACGTCGTCGTTCCCGTACCGATTTGATTGAAGTTCCCCGGCCCCGCGAGCACGTTATCGATCGGGACGCTGTCCGAGCGGTTGAAGGCGAGGGTCGCGTTATTCGTCACCGTGCCGGTGCTGAAGGAACCGGCCGTGCCACCGTCCCCGATTTGCAGCGTACCTGCGGAAACCGTCGTGCCGCCGGAGTAGGTGTTGGCTCCGGTCAGGATCAAGGTGCCGGTGCCGACTTTACTGATGGCAAGCATACCGTTGCTTGAGATCACGTTGCTGAGCGTACCCGTCAACGCGCCGCCGACGCCGATGGGATTGACCGTACCACTATTCAAATGAATCCGGTTCGCCAGCGTGAACGAATTCGTGAACTGAATCACGCCGGCGGCCGGAAGGTTGCTGTCGAAGCGAAGTACGGTCGAACCGGCGGCGTTGGCGTTGCCCAACAACAGCGGCCCGCGCTGAATGTTGAGCGTCCCGAGCCAGCCCGTGTTATCCCCGTTGAGAGTCAGTGCGCCTGTATTCTGGCCGCCGGCACCGCCCTGGAAGAAGAACTCCGTGCCGCCTGTCCCGGTCGGATCCGGGCTGGCTACGCCGCCGGTGATCGTGCCGTTAAGCACCGTGGACGACGTGCTCGGAACCACGAAAGTGACGCGGCCCGTGATGAGTGCGGGCAGAGTGAAGTTGTTGGTCAACGTCGTCGCGGTGCCAAGCGGGTTGATGGTTGTGCCGACGCCGGTGACCGCGATCGTCCCGGAACTGATGTTGGCCTGCGTCGTAAAGTTCAGCCTTCCCACGCTGAGCTGAATGCCGCCGGTGAACGTGTTCGCGCCGCTCAGCGTGAGGGTGCCTGCCCCCGTCTTAATAAACCCACGGTTGTTCCCGCCGTCCGAGATCAGGCTGGTGATGTTGATCGTGGTCCCGTTGTTGGCCAGGATCACCCCGTTGTTGATCCCCAACCGTAGGCCCATCCCTTGGTTCCCGCTGCCGACATTCGGGCCGACGTTCAGGGTGCCGTCGGTGCTGTTGTTCCAGAGCAGCACGTTGGCAGTGCTGTTGAGCGTCGCCCCGTTCAACTGGAGGATGCCGGTGGCTGTGGTGGACGAGTTCCCGACCGTCAGGTTGAACGTGGACGCCCCGCCCATCTGGATGGCCCCGAGGGACTGCAGGCCCGCGTTGCTGTTCATGTTGATGCCGACCGAGTACCCGTTCGTCGTGGAGGTGATGACCGCCACGTCATTCGCGTTCGCCCCCGGCGGCCCGCCGGCGGGGCTCCAGTTCCCGGCCGTCAGCCACGCGCCGCCGCTGCTCCCGGCCCACGTGTACGTCGTCTGTCCCCAGGCGGCGGCTTGAAGTCCTACGAGGGCTATGAGGGCGATCAAAAACCGGAGCATCCGCATGGTGTCATCTCAGTCGAGGCGCAATAGAGGGCAAAAATACATTGTTACCGGCGACGCGCGATGACTCGGCTAGGGAACGGTGAATATCGTGTGAAGCTGGGTAAGCTCTGACCATCCAAACGAACATCGGGGCCGTTCGGCCCCGATTTCATGCCAGCCGCTTTCAGCCAATCAGGCCGATTGGTACTTCTCGATGAGCACCTTGGCGGTTTCGGGCCGCATGATGCCGGCGTGGGGCAGTTCGCCTTGGCCGAGCTTGGCCCGCAGGTCGGTGCCGGAGATGCTGACCGGCTTCCATTCCTTAGGGCAATCCTCGACCAGCCGCACACGGCCGGCCTCGGCGTAGTAGGCCGCGAAGCCAACCTTGACCGGGTTGATCAGCAGTTCGCCGCGGAGCTGGTCGAACTTGCGGTGGGCGGCCAAGCCATCCCAGATTTCGCTTTTGTCGTCATATGGCGCGTCGGCGTGCTTACGGCCGATGATGATGTCCGTGAAGCCGTAGTTCTGGCGATAGATCGCATGCATGACCGCTTCCTTCGGCCCCGCATAAAACATCTTGATGTCCAAGCCCAGTAAATGCATATGCTGCGCAAAGGGGCGGCCCGTCTTGGCCCACAGTTCTTCGTCGATGTCCCCTTCACCCAGCACTTTATTGTCGATGAGCGCACGATACGTCTTCATCCGCGTGACGGCGTCGACGTCGTCCGACTTGGTTTCGCCGACCAGGGGATTGAGCACCGCCCCGGCGAAATGGCCTTCCCGGGTCAATCGCTCCAGCCCGACGATCAGGGCGTACTCGTGAGCGCGGTGCAGTGCATTCCGCGTCTGGAAGGCGACCACACGCTGGTAGCCGACCTTGGCGAACAAGGCCCGGCTCTCCGCCGGCGTGAGGATCAGGTCGCCGAAATGCGGGTTCTGGGGTTGGGCCAAAACGCTGACTTCGCCGCCGATCAGGAACGTCCGCGGATCGTCATTTGCGATCCGCGCCCCCGGGTGATCCGTCCGCGTCGTCGCATATACCGCCGCGTTGTAAAGCGGCTTATTCCAGGGGTAAACGTCCTTCAGATGAATTGTGGCGACGACCGTGCCGGCCGAGTTCGTAAGTGGGTAAACGCTGCCGGTCTGCAGGGTCTTCGCGAACGCTTCGTCCACGGGGAACGCGAGCGGGATCGTCCAGGCGTATTTCTTGCCGCCGCGGACGACGACCTCCTCCTCCATCACCTGGACGTACTCGGCCTTGGTCATCGGTCCCGTCAGGGGCGACAAGGCGCCGTCCGCGATCCGGTACAGTGTGCTGAGGTCGGCATCAGACACCGGAATCGGCGTGCCGGATGATGCGGGCAACTCGGCCACCGTGCGGGACACCGGCGCGGCAACGCCGCCGTGGGGAACGATCAAATCTTTCATCATGATCTCGCAGGAATCAGGGAATAGGAATCAGGAGTTAGGGCAGTTTCTCAATAGTGAATCTGCTGAGGATCAATGGGTTTAAGAGTATGGGAAAAAGTTGCAAAAAACAACTCGATCTGGACTCCTGCTAGATCACATACTGCAAGCCATAGCCCTGCTCCACGAGTTGAGCCAAGGTGGTTTCCTTGAGGATCTGCTCGCGGCTTTTGTGAATCCGCATCCAGACGCCATGGAGCGTGGCCGAGAGCGAACTCTGATCCTGTTCGTCGAGCACCGGCGGATCGACGCGGTCGACGCTGCTCAGGATGTCCGCCAATGAGATCTCCTCGGGAGGCCGCGCCAGTTGATAACCGCCTGAGGCTCCGCGGGTACTGGCCGTCAGGCCTGCCCCCTTCAACTGCAGCAGAATCTGCACAAGGAAGCGCTGCGGAATGTTGTGCTTCTCCGCGATATCCACCAGCCGCAGCGGCCGCGGATCGCCGTATTGCGCGGCAAGCTCCAACATGGCAAGTGATGCATATTCGGCCTTCGCGGAAAACATCATGAGCAATGTTCCTAAATGCCGGAGCCGTCCTTGACTTCGATCACGTGCAGCCCACATTCCTTCTTGATGTTGCCCGCCCAACGACCCGCCCGGTCGTCCTCGCCCGGCTGCACGGCGCGGGTGCAGGGCCAACAGCCGATGCTGGGGTAGCCTCGGTCGTGCAGCGGGTTATAAGGGACGTCGTGCGTCGCGATAAAAGCCCACACATCCCGTTTGGTCCAGTTCAACAGCGGGTTCACCTTCACCACATTGAACTTGGCGTCCCACTGCACCACGCCCGCTACGGCGCGGTGCTCGGTCTGGTCCTTGCGGATGGCACTGATCCACGCCCGCGGATCGTATTCGTTCATCGCCTTGCGAAGCGGCAGCACCTTGCGGTCGTGGCAGCATTGATCCGGACGGTGCACATACAACGGCCCACCGTGGTCCGCCTCGTACTCCGCCACACTTTGTTCCGGTTGAATCATGTCGACTGTAATCCCGTAGCGATACAGGATCCGCTCGCGCAGCTCATACGTTTCCTTGAACTGGTAACCCGTATCCAGATTCAACACCGTCACATTCGGTTCGATCTCCGCGAGCATGTGAATGATGCAGCACCCCTCGGCCCCGAACGCCGTGGCCATCAGGAGCTTGGGGTGAAACTCGGCCACGGCCCAACTTAGGATCTCCTGAGGCTGTGCCGCCGCGAATCGCTCTGCGACTCGCTTCAATTCCCCATCGCTCATTTGGGTACCGATCATCGTCCCGCCACCGTACTTCACATCCGAGACACAATCTTTATCGGCATTCTAAGGATTCGGGCAAGAGGGGAAGCCCCGAAAAGGAGAAGGTCGAATGCGAAGGAGACTGGCCGCTCCGCCGGTTGATTCTTATCTCATGAGCGTCCATGTGTCGGACTTATTCCAGCCGTCGTGGCTTTCACTTTCTCATCAGAGACCGCCATCATGTCTGAAGCGGTGCCCGATTCGTTGTCTCCAGAAACCTTGAGCCTTGGCGACAAGGTGCGTTATGCGCTTAAGTCCGCCACAGAGCCGTTGGCTTTGAAAGAAATCAAGACAGAATTGATCAAGGTCGGCGTGCCGTTCAAGGGAAAATCCAAAGTCAGCGATGCGGACATACAACGGGAACTCGAATCCGAGGGCATCTATGCCCACCCGATTGGGAAGGGCAAACCGAAGTATTGGTACAAGCCACCTCTGACGGCCAAGGAGGTGATGGAGGCGACGATCAAGGACAAGCTCGCCGGGCTGGGGGAAGGACTTGCAACCTTAGCCCAATTGGGCAAACCGAGCGGCAAAGCAGCCACGTCGGAAAGACTTGCCGCGTTCGAGACGATCGTGGCGAGGCTTCTTGACGAGGGCAAGCTCTTCAAGGTTGGTGCGAAGTATACGACTAAAGCGCCGCCGATAACGCCGTGGTACGAGTCGGCTGTCCACAAGGCGGAGTACAAGAAGCTCACGGCTTCGGTCGGCAAACTGGTCAAACTCGGAAATGTCACGCTCGAACAGATAGTCGCCGCATTGCGCAAGCAGTTTGCAGATGCTCGCGACTCACCGCCGCCTCCGAACGTTGCTGATGTGCCGCCGGTCGACGTCCCACCGCCGCAGCCTTCGGTCGCCCCTAGCGACCTGCGGCATGCGGTGCGGGAGGCGTACGACTACCTGTGCCTGTTCACGGAATTCCGGGACAAGCTCGTTGAGTTGCCGCGGCTCTATCACGAAGCGGTCAAGCGTATGACGTCGCTGACCGTCGAGGCCTTCCACAACGAACTTTGGCAATTGAGAAGCGATTTCGCCGTTGAATTGCACGTACTCAACGAGGTTCGCACCGCTGTCGAGCCTCATTTGGCGATCTTCCGTAACGACCGGCTCTACTATTACGCCCGCTGGAAATAACAACCATGATAACTTCCGACGCCGATCTCGCGCGACTGGAACTGCTCCGCGAATTCAAGCGAAAGATGCCTCGGACCGATCCGGCTGCGAACGTCGGCCCGTTCGATGATTGCGTCAGCACGGCCAAGAACGGATCGACGGCCGCAGACTTGAGCGACATCCATGTCGGCGTGCGGACGCATGTCCGCGATATAATCGGCGACGTCCGAGACGGCCGCAAGCAATCGCAAGTGGTTTTGTTGTCGGGGGCGGCCGGGGTCGGCAAGACGCACCTTCTTCGTTCCTTCGCCACATCGGAGTCGATGACAGAACTCGGCCACGTTTTCGTCGGCGGTTCGAACCATTGGACCATCGGCGAGTTTCAGGCACAACTTCTCGATTGGGTGATTGAAGCGTTGACGCAGCCCAGTCCGGAGGAAAACCACCCGCTATTGCAGCGGATTCGAGCGATCGGCTTTCGGGCCGTCGAGCATTTGCTGACCAGCCCTGTAACCTGGAAAACCTGTTTGCTTCGGCCGCGCGGCCCCTTGCGTCGGCTTTTCCGTCGGCTGACGCGGCCCACCCATGCGACACTTAAGGCTTTGACGATTGCCCGCGATCCGATGCTGTTCGGCTATTTCGATGATGCGGCTTTCGGGGCCTACGTCTGCGATCGATTCCTGTTGGATCGGGCCAACCTCAACCACCGCTTCGCCCTGCGGGTGTTGTTGACTTATTTGTTTCCCGATCGGGCCGAGACGGGCATCGGCACTCGGGAACGGGTGCTGCACTGGTTCCGAGGCCGTGCAGACGACGATTACTTCACGCGACGACTCGGGGCCACTGAGCGGCCGGACCGTTCTTATTCCCGCTTCGACGCCGTAAAGTTGCTGGCGCATCTCTTCTCGCCGGCAGTCTCCGAGAAACTCAGCATCGACGCTTTTCCCTGCCCACCGCGGGTGCTGCTACTGACTTTCGATCAGGCCGAAGGCCGCGACGAATTGTTCGACTCGGATAAAGACTGGAACGATTTCTTCGCCCATCTCAGCGAACTTTACAATTCGCTGCCAAATGTCGTAGTTCTGTTTACGATGACCTTGGCTCTGAGGAATCGGCTTCACGGGCAGATGGAACGGCAGTTTCAAGATCGCATTCAGATGGACGACAAGCTGACTTTGGCTCTGCCAACCGCGGAGCAGATCACTGCGCTCTATCGCGCTCGACTTGACTACTGGCTGTGTGACGAACCGATCGTTCGAAGCCTATACAGGAAGTTCAGCAATCCGTTGTTGCCATTCGAGCAGGGTGAATTGTCGGCTGTAGGCCAATTCGGTTCTGTTCGGGAAGTCTTGAAGAACCTCGACAAGGCTTTCCACAAAAAGCTTTCCGAGATCGTTGTCGATGCCGACCTTGACTATCTGTACGACCGGCGCGAACGTAAGTCGGCCGAGGCGGCGGACAACGAATGGGACTACACGGCCGATCACATCGACACGGTCCATACTCTTCTCCGAGATCTCGGGTCATTCCTTGGTCAGGAAGCGGGTGTAGAGTTAAAAGACTTCACGCCGGTCAAGGTGGACAGCGTGCCTGCGTTGCGACTGGTATTCAACTTGCCGAATCAACCGCAGAAGATCATCGTCCATTTGGCACGCCTGGGTTACAACTATACATCTCAGATCACGGCCCTCATCAACTCAGTTCTCTACGACCGGGATAAGAACAAGAACTTCCTGAAGATCGTGCGGCCGACGGCATTGCCCGTTTCCTGGGAAATCGAGAGTCGATACTCGTCGCAGTTCGCGACGGGCATCTGTCCGACCGCGGTGGAATCGACGTGTCTCAGCTTATTGGCGGTCAACGCCAAGCGGGACGAATATAAGGAGCGCGGCCAAGAGGCCGAACTCGACCGGTTGATCCGCGACGAGTTGGCCGGAACGTATCTTCACGACCTCTTCCGGCACGCCCGCGGTAAGCTCGACGAACTCGTCGGGGGGGCAGCATCGTGACACTGCCGCTGACGATCCAGGTGAGTGATCCGCGTGACCTCGTCCCGGTGGGCGAGTTCGTGCCGCTGAGGATGATTGTGGCACTCGACGACTCCGCCCCATTCAAAGTCATCATCCCGGCGGGCGGGGTGCGGCACCTACGGGCGGCTGTCAGCACCGAGATGCTGCTGAGGGATGTGACGCTGTCGCCGGGGGACACCGTCAGCGTGACCGTCGGGTTCCGGTTCGATACCCCGGGGCCGCAGAACCTTCGGGACTTCGCAGTGCAGGTCAACCCGGTCGGGCGGCCCGACAAAGAGCGCGGGTTTATGCCGCTGCCGGACCATCCTTTTCGCGCCGTCCCTTCGCTGGACGCCGCGTTGAGCCTCGAATTGACGCGGATCTGCGCCTACGGCGAAGCGGTCAAAGTCGAAGTTGTCCTTCAGAATCAGTCCACGGTGGAGCTGAGGGAACTCGAACTGCAGTTCGGCCCTGTCGAAGTGCTTCGCAGCGGGCCGCTGGTCCGCCGCGAGGCGCGTCTGCCGGCCGGCGGAGGAGCGAGTTTCGAACTCATCGTGGCCGGCGGCGAGGTCGAATGTTATGCCGCCGCGACCATCGCTGGGGAACGCGTCGAATCCCGATGGGTGCGGCGCATCCCCGGTGAGGCGACGAGTTCCTCGGAGAGCCAAGCCCATTTCAGCTTCCTTGAGCCGCGTGCCCTGACGACCGACCGCCTGACCCTAATGCCTGAGGGCGGCGGGTCGGAGGCGATCCTGACCAACGGTGTCTTCCCGGTTCGCGGCGGCAAGTCTCGCTATGTGGTGACCGTGCATCCGTCCCACCCCCAGGCGTCAAGCGTGCGGCTGTACGCGGCCGCGGGGCAGGTCGAGGTCGAGGCACATGCCAAGTCCGGCCGGCAGTGGCCGTTTCTCATCACGATCGTCGACAACCCCATGTTCACGCAACTGGTCCGGCTCGATTACGACGTGCAGGTGCACGGAGCGCCGCTGCGCGGTGAGTTCCACCTCTCCATTCGGCCCAGCAAATTCCGGGTTTGGACCTTCGCTGCCACCCTCGGACTCGCCATCACCCTTAAGGGGGCAGCTTCGGTCGGCCCAGTGATGTTCCGCGGCGACGGCGGACTCGAGTTTGCTTTTGAGAACCTTGCGGAGTTATTCGAGCGGCGTTGGATCGACGGCTTGCAGGCGTTGTCGATCCCGATCATCTGGACCGGGTTGTGGGCGGCCGATCGCATCTGGCGGCCGCTGCAGGAAGGCTGAACAGCGTAACGAAAAAAGCCCCCGGCGTTTGGCCGGAGGCTCGTTGGTTGTTGCTTCGTTCGCGTGCGGAATAGTGCATTCCACTTTGTTTAAAAGTCGCTCGGCGTGACTTCACCGCCGGCTCGGGTGATGAGGGCTGAGAAGTTGGCGGCACTGATCGTCGAGCGGATGAAGCGAACTGCACCGTCGCCGAACACCGCCAAGCAGCCGCCGGTGTGGAACGAGTAGGCTTCGTTGTTGTTGTTGCAGTTGATCATGCAGGGGCCGCCGGTGGTGAGACCGTCGACCGTGAAGCCGTCCGGCCAGTATTCGTTGTCCGGGTCGGCCCAGCCGGCACCGCTGGATCGTTGGGCGGCGTTCCGCCTGTTCAGTTCGTAACGGAACGGCCGGCCGGCGTCTTCCGTCCAGAGGATTGTGTTCGAGGAACCGTCCGGGATGCCGACGATGGTCGTCTTGGAGCGTTGGTTGAAGAAGGGAGGGCTCATCGCGGTCGTGAACGACGAGATCGTGCTCATCGGCATGAGGGCGCCGACGTACTGCGTCGAGTCCTGACCTGCGACCCAGCCTGCGGGCGGGGCCATCAGGTTCAACGGCGGCGTCCACAGGCGTTGGTTGACGCCGTTGACGATGGCGTAGTCGGATGGGGCGGTACCTGGGGCGGCCCAAGTCGTGTTGGCGACGTTGCCGCGGTCGAGTTGGTTCGGGGACGGGTTGGACGGGCAAACGAAGCCCTTCACGATTTGACTGGAGACCGGCATGTTTTCGACCGAGTTGAACGTGAAGTTGAACCGGTACAGTCGAAAGAGGTTGTCCTGTTCCAGGTAGGGCAGCAAAACCGTTCCGGGGCCATGGGAGATGGTACCCGTGGCCGGCGCGGGAACGTTGAACTCGACGACCGGGAAGCCGGGGGCTGCGTCGACTCGGGCCGGGGGCAGCCAGCCGAAGGTGCTTTCGAAGTTGTGCGTGGCGAGGCCGATCTGCTTCATGTTGTTCGTGCAACTGATGCGGGCGGCAGCTTCGCGAACCTTTTGAACGGCAGGCAGCAACAGCCCGATCAGAATCGCGATGATCGCGATCACGACCAACAACTCGATCAGGGTGAAGCCGCGACGGCTTCGGACTTTCGACAGACTCATTCCAAGGACTCCGGGTGAGATAAGAAAAAAGAAACGCCTTCCTGAAAACAGGAAGGCGGATGGACGCGGAACGCGGGTTCTACTTCTTCGGCGGGCCTTCGAGTTTGAACGGCTCGAGTTCGTTGGTGCCGGCCTTGATGGTGGCCGTCAGACCCGAAGTCTCGCCCTTGTGGTACTTCACGGGCACCTGGAAGGCGAGGCGTTTGGACTGATCGCCGCCATCGTCGCCGCCGGCGACTTCCACCGCGAACGCGAGGGCGACCTTGAATTCGCCGGCGGGGCAGCCATCGTCGGCCACATAGCTGGTGAGCTTGAACTTGCCTTGGGAATCCGTCTTGGAGTGCGGCGGATAACTGACCCCGGACTTGACGGGATCCAGTGCGTGGAACGCGATTTCAACACCGGCGAGCGGCTGACCGTTATAGAGCACCGTGCCGCTCACGGGATAAGTCTTGAGGCGATCGTCGCCGCAACCGACAACGAGCATAAGCAAACCGGCCACGAAGGCCAAGGCCACGCTGCGTACCATCATTATGTGCTACCTGAAGGAAAACTGTGCAACCCAGTCTCTTTCAGGTTAAGCATGCCGGTATCGTAGGTAATGCACCAATTCCATGTTTCATGAAATCAAAATCTTTTCTTCACAAATTCTTAACGGAGAGGCCACTCCCAGACGATTGCCGAAAGACGGCATATCGCGCTCCGCATGCCCGTCGCGGCTTACGGCGTCTCGATGGTCACGGCCATCACGACCGGGGCGGTGTCGTCCGGCCCTTTGACCAATTCGATGCTCCGGATCGGATCGGATCGCTTTGGGGTTACGCTCAGCGTGCGGAGTTGTTGGCCGCGAAGGCCCGCGGCGAACTTCGATTCGGGAACGTCGACACGGCGAATATAGTCGGCGATGTGAAGGCCGTTCTTGAGGGCGTGGTCCTCCGTTTTGCCGTCGGTGTAGTGGAGCCTCACGATCATCGAGGTCGTGCCTTTCTCGCCGTAGGGGAAGGCCCAGCCTGCGACACCACCCAAAATGTGGATGGCCTTGGCGGGCGTGTTGCACGGCAGCATCACCGACTTCGGCATCGCGGCCGGCAATTTGCCCGACGTGGAATACAGCAGGATCGCGTTCTTGGCTTTGCCGGCCTGCGGATCGGTCAGGACGTAGGGAACGCCGTCGAAAGTCTTCGGCGACCAGCCGGGGAAGATGAGCCGTTCCGGGGTCGAGGTTTCGTCGTTGAACATGCCTTTGACGCTGGTGATCGTGGCGTATTTGTCGAGCGGGATCGGCAGGTACTTGCCTTTCAGCGTCAGGAACTCCAGAAGGTCGGTCATCTCCGCGGCGGTCATGTTCTTCTCGAAGCCTTCGGGCATCAGCGACTTGGTTGACTCCGTGAATTGGTCCAAGTCGGCCCGCAGGATGACGTGCCGTTTATTCTCGGCATCCAGAAGTTCGACATTGGTCTTGGACTCCGAAGCCAGCAGGCCGCTGATGACTTTACCGTCCAAGGTCACCGCGGTGTAGTTGCGGAAGTTGCCTTCCACACTGCGGGACGGATCGAGCACGGCGATGAGGATTTCCTCCTTCGGGTGGACCGCGAAGCCGGTGAGGTCCGGGCCGATCATCAGGCCTTCAGAACCGTGCTTGTGGCACTTGGCGCAGTGCTTGGCGAACATCGCCTTGCCGTTGGCCACGTCGCCGACTTTGGCGAGAACCGGATGCAGTTCGTCGATCACCTTCTGGCGGTTCGGGTCGGGAAGGCCACCGCCCGCGGCGAGCAGCTTCTTCGCGCGGTCGGCGATGGTCTTGTCCGGGTGGGCGGCGAGCGCGGTCTTCTGGTCGAGTGCGAGCATGTCGAAGCGCATGGTGCCCGCTTCGACGGCATCGAGGTAGGCCTTGGTCGCAGCGGGGCCGGCGAGGATGATCCGCATGGCAGCGGGGCGAAGTGTGGGCGGCAGATCCTTCACCTTGGCCGTGAGCAGCGTGCCGACGGACTTGGCCGTGGACGCATTGCAGACTTCCAACAAGCCTTGAACGAGTGCGGGAGACGCGTCCGTCTTCAATTGGAGTACGACGGCTTGGATGATGGTATCGTCGCTCGGCCGGAGTTCGACCGCTTCTTTGGCGGCGTTGATGCGGTCGGCATCGGTCCGCTTGTCGTCGGCAGCGATCTTCAGAAGGTCGGCGGCGATGACCGCGACTTCGGCATCCATGCCGGGCAGGCCCCATTGGACGCCGAGCTTGAGCATTCGACCGCGGGTGGTGGCGTCGGCAAGTTTCATGGAGTTGCGATACTTCGCGGCTTGCGCCTCGGTGATCGTCGGCTTGTTGTCCTTGGGCCAGCCCGCGAGGAAACCTTTGGCGATCGCGTCGCCGGCGGGACATTGCGGTGCGGCGGCGACGATCGAGACACAGTCCGCCGTGCCCTTCGCAGCATACGTCGCAGCAACCTTCTCCAACGCGGCGAGGCCGACGGCATGCCAAGTCTGCCCAAGTTGCGTCGCCAGATCCAGGATCGGGTAGGCATGGCTCGCGGCGGCGATGGTCGCGGCATCGACGATCGGCTTTTCCGAAAGCTGGTTCAAGGCGATGAGCCGTTCGCAGATGGCTTTGGCCACCTCGAAGTCGGCCGGTCGATCCGCCAGTTCGAGCAAGTCGGCCACGGTCGCGTTGGCGACCTTCGTTTTCCCGTCCTCCTTCAGCAGAAACCTCACCGGAACCGCCGCGAACTCGTGGTCCTTGAGGGCCGCGAGTTCGGCGTCGAGCGTCAGTCCGCGCTCGCGGATCAGCCGCATCGCGTGCATCCGCCACAGCATATTGTCGCTCTTCAGGGCCTCGACGAGGTCGCCAGGCGTCGTGAACTTCGGCTTCGCGCTCGACGTGCCTTTCTCGTACACGACGCGGTAGACGCGGCCGTGCTTCTTGTCGCGCAGGTCCGTCTCGTAGGCGTTGCCCTTGCCGGTGGTGAAGCCCTTCGGTGTCGGGTTGTGTTGGACGATGTAGTTGTACCAGTCGAGCACCCAGACCTGCCCGTCCGGGCCGACCTGTGCATCGATCGGTGCTGACCATTCGTCCTGCGACGCGACCAGATTCCAGCCGTAGCGGGCGACGTAGCCAGACGCCGTTGGCTGGAGTTGGAATGCGGCGGTCAGGTGCCCGGTGGGGTCCGAGACGAAGGCGGCGGTATTCCAGTATTCCTTCGGATAGGTGCGGGCCGTGTAGATGGAACAGTGGGCGGCGCTGGTGAAGCCCTTGTGGAAGTCGACCTGTCGCACTTTATCCGTGATCGGGTGGTAGTCGTTACTCAAGGCGATGTTCGGAAGGACGCCGGCGGACAGCCCGCGGACGCGCTCGTAGTAACGGTTCGGGATGTCCAGGTGAACCAGCGGGCAGCCGTTGGCGGTGCTGCCGAACATGCGCCCCTGTTCGTCGAAGGCGAAGCCCCAAGTGTTGTTGCTCGTGCTGCGCAGGAACTCCATCGCCGTGACCTTCGGCGTCTCGTTCGGTTTGGCTTCGGTGCGGAAGCGGTAATAACCCTGCTTGAAGTTGAACTTCTCGCCGTTGATCGTGCCGACGAAACCCGCGTAGCCGATGGAGCCGTAGTACCAGCCGTCGAAACCGTAACGCAGGTTGCTCGGGCCGGCGTGCGTGTCGTTGGTCGCCCAGCCGGTGTAGAGGATTTCCCGAACATCGGCGATGTCGTCGCCGGTCGTGTCCTTCAGGAACAGCGTATGTGGGGCCTGATGAATGATGACGCCGCCGTGGGCACTAATGATCGCGGTGGGGATGCTGAGCTTATCCGCGAAGACCGTGAACTTGTCCGCCCGGCCGTCGCCGTTCGTATCTTCGAGAATCACGATCTGGTCCCGGCCTTCGCCGGGCTTCTTCAACTCGTTGGGATAGTCGACGGTCACGACGACCCAGAGTCGGCCGCGTTCGTCCCAAGTCATCGCCATCGGCTTGCCGCCTTGAAAGTCTTCGTCCGCCGCGAACAGCTTCATGCTGAAGCCTTCGGGAGTGGCGTAGTGCTTGACGCTCGTCTCGGGCGGCAGCGGCGCCTGCATGGTCGTCAGCGGTTCGGCAAGCACGCCCCATTGCTTCGAGGGCGGGTAGAACGGGACCTTCGCGGGGATCTTCGCGAAGTCCTTCTCGGTCCCCGTCGGCGGCGCGATCTTCGGCGCGTCCCGGTTCGGGCCGGCGAGGGCGGGGTCTTGTTTGCAGGCCCAACGGACGCCGCGTTCCAGCAGGTTGTGGAAACCAGGATGGCTCCACGTGCGTTGATCGTGGCCCCACGCGGTGTAGAACACACGGCCTTGGCCCTGCGTCCGCGTCCACGTCCACGGTTCCTTCAGATCGCCGTCGGTGCGGACTTCGAGCACCGTGCGATCGACGGTATTGTGCTTATGGTGGACGTAGGTTTCATCCCAACTCTCGAAGCTGTCGAAGCCTGCAAGCACCGGATGTTCAACGACCTGCTTGACGCGGAAGACACCCGTTGTGTGCGAACGGAACTGGGCGCCGACGAGCTTCACGTAGTCGTCGTTGTCGGTGAAGCAGAAGCTGGCACAGTGGACGGGTATGAAGCCCTTGCCGCTCTCGACATATTCGACGATGGCCTGGACGACTTCCGGCTTGCCGCGATCGTGATTGGCGAACATCATCAGGCCGTCGTACTTGGCCAGGTTATCCTTGGTCATCGCGTCGAGCTTGGCCTCGTAGGTCAGCGTGATGTTTCGCGCGGCGAAGACCGGCTGAAGCTGCCGGAAGCGGGCGAGCGGCGCATGACCGCCGCCGTCCCCCAGGAAGAGGACATTGAGCGGAGGAGTCTCAGCGCGGAGCGAACCGCACGCGAGGAGGAGAAGCGATGCAAGAAGAGTGCGCATGGCGGGCAACCTTGGGCAATGTTGTTGAGGTTAATCCAGTCCTTCGGCGACGGCATTCGTCAAATGGCGGATGATGCCCGCGATGGCGCCGCGACTTTTGGTGCCGCGCGCAGGCAACAACTTCGCATCCGCGAAACTCGGGGCCAGAGACCGTTCCGCAGTCCGCGCAGTCAGCAGCGCCAAGAAGCCGGGATCCGATTGCAGCAGCCGGCTGTGCAGGAAGATCGTGCCGGGGTTGAACAGATTGATCGCTGCCGCGAGGCCGACTGCGAGGCAGGCGGCCGTCTCGTCGAGTGCCCCGCGGTAGCGCGACGGATCCGCCCCGATCGCTTCAAAAGCCTCGTCGATGGTCACCTTCCGGCCGAGAACCGCACTGATGCGGCGGGCGGTGGCCTGATCGCCGACGACGGTTTCCAGGCAGCCCGTGTTGCCGCAACCGCAGCGGTTGCCCCCGCGTATCTGAACCGTCAGGTGGCCGAGTTCCCCGGCCAGACCGGCGTGCCCCTTCAGCAGCCGCCCCTGATTCATGATCGACAAACCGACGCCGATGCCGATATCGACGACGGCGAAATGGCCGAGGTCCGTCGCCCCGCCGTAGTGTTTTTCGGCCAACGCCAAGGCCCGCGATTCCTGAATCAGCACCGCGTCCAAACCGAGCCGTGCAGCCAAGTCGGCTGCGGGCGTGGTGCCGTTGGTGATCGGCAGGTTTGGGGAAAAGACACCCAAGCCGCGGGGGTCATCGACCAAGCCGGGCAGGCTGACGCCCAGGCCGAAGGTGGTCACCCCAGAGCGTGCCATGCGGGTGCGGCAAGCGGCTTCGAGTTGATCCACCAAGGCGGAATAGTTGAACGGTGTGGCGAACGAGATCGACTCATCCGCCAGTGGGGTTCCGTCCAACCCGGCGGCCGTCACGCTGCAAACATCGACATCGATGACGACGCCCAGGACTTGGCCGCGTTCGATGGCGGGACGCAGAATCGGCGCCGGTCGACCTCGGGCCGAGCCGGGCGCAGCGGTTTCCTCCAGAAGTCCCGTCGTCAAAAGCGATGCGACCGCTTTGGAGACCGTCGGCGCGCTCAAGCCCAAGTGGCGGACCACATCCGCTCGGGACATCGGCCCGATCGTTTGGATCGCCCGCAGAATGTGGCGTTCGTTCCACTTGCCGACGTGGCTGGGCCTAAGGCTGGGTGCGGAACTCATATCGATACGCTACCACATTCGCTGCAAATCGGCATCGATACGCGAAAACCTCGCCTTCCGTTACGCGCGCTTCGACCCAAGTGCCTTGGCCTGCGCTGCCGCGATGGTGCGGATGCCGGCTTCGCCGACCTTGAGCAGGGCGTCCAATTGATCGCGGGTAAACGTGGCCTCCTCGCCGCCCGCCTGCACTTCAATGATGTTGCCCGACCCGGTCATCACCAGATTCATGTCCACGTCGGCGTCCCGATCCTCGACATATTCCAGATCCAGCAGGACTTCGCCATTCAGCAGACCGACGCTGACGGCCGCGACGCTTTCCGTCAGGATGTCGCCGACCGGGTGCGGCAACTGCTTCTTCATGTTGTTGAGTGCATCGACGACGGCGACGTAGGCGCCGCTGATGCTCGCCGTACGAGTACCGCCGTCGGCTTCGATCACGTCGCAGTCGATCCAGAGCGTGCGTTCGCCGAGCTTGTCGAGATCGACCACGGCGCGCAGGCTCCGGCCGATCAGGCGTTGGATTTCGACCGTGCGGCCGTCCACTTTGCCGGCCTTGTCGCGCGGCTTGCGGCGGTCGGTGCTGCCGGGAAGCATGCCGTACTCGGCAGTCAGCCAGCCTTTGTTTTTCCCAACGAGAAAGTCCGGCACCTTGGGCTCGATGCAGCAGGTGCACAGCACCGTCGTGCGGCCCATCTTCACCAGCACCGAGCCGGGAGCACTGCCGGTATACTTGCGCTTGAAACTCAGAGGACGCAGTTCGGTCGGCTTGCGGTCGTTCGGTCGCGGCACGGTTCGATCCTGACGGGAAAACGAAAAGACGCCGCACGACGGATCGCGCAGCGTCTTTAGTTTACGGGAATCGTTGCTGAGCTACTTCGCCAAGCTGTAGCAGGCCAGTTCCTTGTCGTTGCGCACGAAGATGCACTTGTCCGCAAACGCCGGACAACTCCAGACAACCTTTCGTCCGAAGCATTCGCTGGTCGGTTCCAGCAGCTTCGCCTTAACCAGCGGCTTATAGGCCGTCGGTGACAGCTTGGCGATGGTCAACTCGCCGGTTTCGCCGAAGATGAAGTAACGCTTGTCGTTCTTCACGAGAAACGCCGTGCCCGAGCTGCCGCCGCGGAAGTCTTCATCCTTCTCCATGCCGAGCACCGGTTCGAAAGTGGCCCACTTGCGTTCGCCCGTCTCGAAGACGACGCCGCGGAGTTGGCCGGGCTGATCGACGCCGTAGATCATCTCACCATCGACGATCGGCGTGGCGTTGACGGGGTAAAGCGAGTTGGTCCGCTTGCCGGACCAAACGAGATCCGCTCCGGGCTTGTCCGCGGTCAACTTCACCAAGGCGGACTTATTGCCGATGCCGCCGGCGAACAGGTGATCGCCGTGCTTCCGCGGCATCATGATGCTCATTCCGTAGTTCGGCTCCAACGGCACGCTCCAGTACCGCTTGCCGGTCAGCGGATCGAGACCGTTCATCGACTTGGCGTGCCAAATCACGAGCTGATCCACGCCGCCGGCGTTGATGATGCTCGGCGGGCAGTAGCCGGGTTCTGGGGACGACAACGCCCGCCAGACTTCCTTGCCCGTGTTCTTCTCGAAGGCGACGGCTGTCGTGCCGTCTCCACCCACGAGGCAAAGGAGCAGGTTCTTGTAGACGAGTGGATGCCCGCAGAAGCCCCACATCGGTACGGGAATCTTGTATTCGGCCATCAGCGACTTCTTCCACACGACTTCACCGGCGAGCGTGGTGCAGTACAGGTCGCCCATCGAGCCGAGTGCGTAGAGCTTGCCGTCCGCGATCGTCGGCGTGCAGCGCGGGCCGGCCGGATAGCTCACGGAATACGGGCAGTCGTATTCGATCTTCCATTGCTCGACGCCGGTCTTGGCGTCCACGCAGAAGATGCGTTCCTTACCTCGGAGTATCGCGCGTTCGCCGGGATTGTTCTTGAACTCGCCGACGGTACGTTGGTAGTCCGTCAGGAAGACCTTGCCGCCGACGACCGCCGGGCCGGAGTAGCCACCGCCGACGGGGACGGACCAGAGCTTCTTCGGGCCGCCTTCGGGGAACTTCTCCAGGATACCGGTTTCAGTCCAGATCCCGTCGCGGGTCGGCCCCATCCATTGCGGCCAATCCTCGGCGAGGACGGCGCAAGTCGGAAGCAGAACGGCCGTAAGGGCGGCCATGAAGGAGCGCATTCTCTCATCCTCACGAAGTGCAGAGTCGACATGGTCGAATCGTTGCGAATGATGAAAGTACCACGATGCGTTCCATGCGCTTACAGGCCGAATCCCATCGCCGTCGGTGGAATCAGCTTGCCCGAGGCGACCGTCGGCGTGCAGTTCGGGAACAGGTCGCTTGCCCAGCTTACGCGATCAATCAGCGTCACGGCCGGTAATGCGGCACCCAAATGCATGCAGATTTCCGGCATCCGCACGGGCGAAACCGAGATGCCGTACGCCTCGGCGACCGCAGCGACTTTCAGAAACGGCGTGATCCCGCCGAGTTTGGAAAGATCCGGGCGAATGATGCGGGCCAGGCCGTCCCGGATGACTCGGAAGAAATCCTCGCGGCGATCGAAGGTGCTGCCCACGGCCACCGGCATTTCCAGTTTCGCCGTCAGCCGTGCGTAGGCGCTCGGGTCGGCGGGGTTGACCGGATCCTCGAACCAATCGATTCCCTGATCTTCGAAGAAATGGGCCAGCGCGAGGGCCGTGTTCAAATCGTAGCGGCCGCCGGCCGCCAGGCCGACCCAAGCCTCTTCGCCCACGGCATCGTGCAGTTCGCGGGCCCGTTCGGCATCAGCTTCGACCTGGTCCGAACCGATCTCCAGGCGGATGCCCAAGCCGCCTGCCGCGATGGTCGCCTTTGCGGCCTTGGCGGCTTCGGCCGGATCCCAATTCGTGCCGACAATGTCCGACGTGAAAAACGGAACGCCCGGTTTTGCGGCACCGAGCAGTTCGGCGGGAGAGACACCGGCGGCCTGCGACTTCAGATCCCAAAAGGCGATATCGAGTGCCGCATAACCCCGTGCCGCCGTGCCGGCGAAGCCGAGATCACGGTAGTGCGTTTCCGCCTTGGCAAGCAGCCGCTCGACCGCTTGCGGGTTCTCGCCGAGCACGAGTTTGGCGGTTTCGGTTTCCACCAACGCCCGCACGCTCTCGGCTCCGGCGCCGAGCAGCACGGAATACCCGCGACCGGTGAAGCCTGCATCGGTGGTCAATGTTGCGGTGAGGATTTGAACGTGTTCCGGCCCGGTCCGCTGCGGCTGTGCGAGCGGGACTCGCCCGCGCTTGGGCAGCGCGACTTTGTGCAGTTCGGTGGCGACGGAAAGAACCCTCACGCCGCTTCTCCGAGGTACGCGGCCCGCACCCGCGGATCGTTCAGCAGCACCTTGGCGTCGTCCGTCATCGTCACCCGGCCGGTTTCGAGAACGTAGCCGCGGTGGGAGAACTTCAAAGCCATGCGCGCGTTCTGTTCGACAATCAGAATCGACATGCCTTCCTGTTCGTTGAGCCGCTTGATGACCTCGAAAATCTGCACGACGATCTGCGGGGCCAAACCCAGCGACGGCTCGTCGAGGAGCAAAAGCTTCGGCTTGGCCATCAGTGCTCTGGCGATCGCCAGCATCTGCTGCTGACCGCCGGAGAGCAGGCCGCCGGGTTGGTGTCGGCGTTCGTTCAGGATCGGGAACAGCTCGAAGGCATGGGCCAAGTCCGTCGCCACGCCGTCCTGATCCGACCGGGTGAACGCCCCCATCTGGAGGTTTTCGAGCACGGTCATACGCGGGAAAATCTTGCGGCCTTCCGGCGACTGCACCAGTCCGCGCTTGACGATCTCGTGGGCGGCCAGCGTATCGATGCGCCGATCGGCGAAGACGATCTCCGAGCCGCCGCGCGGCTTGACGACCCCGGAGAGCGTCATGAGTGTGGTCGTCTTGCCGGCGCCGTTCGCGCCGATCATCGAGACGATTTCGCCTTGCATCACTTCGAGCGAAATCCCGTCGAGCACGTTGATCGGCCCATAGCCGGCCTGAAGATTGCGGACCTGAAGCAGGGCCATCAACTCACCTCTTCCTTACCGAGATAGGCTTCGATGACCTTGGGATCGCGGGCCACTTCCGCGGGCGTTCCCTCGGCGATCTTGGTGCCGTAATCCAGCACCGCAACGCGGTCCGAGATGCCCATCACCAGATTCATGTGGTGTTCGATCAGAAGCACCGTGATGCCGCGATCGCGGATCAGTTTGATCAGCTCCATGAGGTCCACGGTCTCGGACGGATTCATCCCGGCGGCGGGCTCATCCAAGAGCAGCAGCTTCGGCTCGGTCGCCAAGGCCCGGGCGATCTCCAACCGACGCTGGTCGCCGTAGGGCAGGTTCTTGGCCAACTGCCCGGACTTGCCGCCGAGACCCACGAACTTCAGCCATTCGACCGCGCGGACTTCCGCCTCGAGTTCCTGCCGCCGCATCCCCGGCAGCCGCAACGCCATCGCGAACACGTTCCGCGTCAGGGTCCGATCCATACCGACAAGCACATTTTCCATCGCCGTCATGTTGCGGAACAGGCGGATGTTCTGAAACGTCCGCGCGATGCCGCCCGCCGCAATCCCGTCCGGCGTGCGACGACTGCGGGACCATGCAGCCAACGCTCCCAAGGAACCGATGAGAAAGCCCGCGGCTGCGGCAATGCCGATCGTCCTTCCTCGGCTCTCAATGATGTCCTTGAGGAAACTCAGGAAACCATCGAACGCCGGGCCGACGGCAAACGTGGCCCCCTCCGCCGCGAACGGTTTGCGGAAAGTCGCCACCCACAGCCCTTCAACGCCGGCGGCTGCGAGCGCTGCGAGCAGCATCACGAACAGGCCGACCGCGACGATTTGCAGAATCGTCCCCGCACCGAACGAAGCGATCCGGGTGTCCCCGCCGAAGGTGATGCTCCCGGTCGTCGGCGCGTAGATGCCGGTGACGACGTTGAACACGGTCGTCTTGCCCGCCCCGTTCGGGCCGATCACGGAGAAAATCTGACCGGCCGTCACCGACAAGGACAGATCGTTGACCGCGGTGATGCCGCCGAAGCGCATCGTCACGCACTGGATGTTCAACACACTCACGCCCGGCCTCCGTTCAACGAGGTCACTTCGCCGGACGTGTTCATGGTCGTCGGTCGCACCGCGTCGGTGACCAGTTCATTCGGATGCAGCTCGTGCTTGACGCGGGACGACGGGATCAGCCCTTCCGGGCGGAACCGCATCATCAGGATCAGCGCCAAGCCGAAGATGATGAGCCGCCAACCGCTGAAGCTCTTGTAGATGCGGGATTCGGAATTCTCCGCGAGCACATTCTGCTGAATGGCGGTGTCCACGATCGGACTGACGATGTTGTCGAAACCGACCAGCAGGAAGACACCCAAAAGCACCCCGCGCCGACTGCCCAAGCCGCCGAGGATGAGGCAGCACAGGATGAAGACGGAACGGTTGAAACTGTAGGCATCGGGGGCCGACGTACTCGTCAGGCGGTTGGCGTAGAGCACACCGGCGAGGCCGGCGATCGCCGCACCCAAGGCGAACGCCGCGAGTTTCAGCTTACCGGGGTTCAACCCCATGCAGTTCGCGGCGAGTTCATCTTCCCGAAGAGCAACCCAAGCTCGGCCCAGCCGGGAGCGCTCGAGATTCGCCAGCATCAGCGAGACTACAATCAGTATCGCAAGCGTGAGGTAATACCAAGGCAGGAAGCTGTTGACCCAGTCGATCGACCCGCCGAAGTCCGGCGGGGTCGGAATCGGGCTGAGGCCCTGCGTGCCGGCGGTGATGCCGCCGAGATTCCGCAAGCCGTACCGCACGACTTCGCCGAAGCCGAGAGTCACGAGTGCCAGGTAATCGCCGCGCAGCCGCAGCATCGGTGCTCCGAGCAACAATCCCGCCAGGCCCGCGACGATCGGACCGACGATGAGTGCTACGGCGATGTTGGCTCCGAAGGTGTACGACGGCGCCATCAGAATGCCCGCGACGTAGGCCCCGATGGCGAAGAACCCGGCAATGCCGAGGTGGAGCATGCCGGTGTAGCCGACGACCACGTTGAGGCCCAACGCCAGAATGGCGAAGATGAACACCGTCGGCAGTTGGTCGCCGAGTGACCGCTTGGTGACGTTGAAGAAATTCGACTCGAAGACCGGGAAGAGCGGGTAAAGCAGCAGCAGCAGAAACACCGCTGTTTCCCACCCCATCCCCCAGCTCTTCCTGGTTGTGGCATCCGCCATTAGACTTTCTCCCGCACGCGGCTGCCGAGCAGGCCCGAGGGCCGGAACACGAGGATGATGATGAGGATCGAGAAGACCAATGCGTTGGTCCATTGGTCGCCCAAGTAGGCGCTGCCCAGCGAAGTGATCAGCCCGATCAGTACGCCGCCCAAGACAGCCCCGGGAATATTGCCGATGCCGCCGACCACTGCGGCCGTAAAGGCGTAGAGACCGTTCTGGAAGCCGATGGTATAGCTGACCGTGCCGATGGTCAGCCCGTAGATCACGCCCGCGGCCCCGGCCAAGGCACCGCCGATGGCGAAGGTCGTGCGGATCACCATCTCGGTATTGATGCCCATGAGTTGGGCCGCCGTCGGGTTCTGGGCTGTCGCCCGCATCGCCTTGCCGACCTTGGCGTACTTCACGAACGCGGTCAGCAGCAGCATCAGCGGTACCGTGATGCCGACCACGAGAGCATCCTTCTTGGTGAACCGCAAGCCCGTGCTCTCCGGCAGCAGGTTGTCCGCCGCGGCGTCCGGAATCAGCTTCGGGAAGTCAACATCCTGGGAGCCGCCCCAGAACAGGCCGATGTTCATGAAGATGAAGCTGACCCCGATCGCGGAGACAAGCGGCGCGAGCTTCGGGGCGTTCCGCAGCGGCTGATAGACGAGCTTATCCACGGCGACATTGAGCAGGGCGCAAAACAGTGGACAAGCCACGAAGCACAGGACGAGTGCCGCGGCAATCAGGTACCAAGGGTCGGCACTGCTGGTCAGCCCGAAGAGGCCGAGGATGGTCAGCGCCAGGAACGACCCCAGCATGAACAGGTCGCCGTGGGCGAAGTTGATGAGTTCGATGATGCCGTACACCATCGTGTAACCCAATGCGATCAACGCGAAGAGCGATCCCTTCGTCAGCCCCAGAATGACGTACTGCGCGAGCAGCAGCGCCGGGGAACTGTCGACGTCGGCCAGGAGCATCATGGAGGCGGTCCCATCCCAAGTGTGGCGGGGCTATTTGGCGGAGAGGGATTTCACGAAGCGGAATTCGCCGACCCGTTTACCGTCCTTCATGGAGACGGTGACGACGTTCAGACTCATGGCCGGGTTGGTCGTATCCCCATTGGCGTCGAACGACCAGACCCCCGTGGCCCCGGCGAAGTTCCGGATGTTGATGCCGGCTTCGCGAATGCGGTCCCGATCCTTTCGGCCCGCGATCCGCAAGGCTTCCAGCACGGCGATGCAGCATTCGTAGCCGTAGGTGGCATAGGCGTCCTTCGGGCCGTTGCCCTTGTTGAACTTCTTGTACTGTTCGATGAACTGCAGGCCGCGGGCATCGGTGATCGCTTCGGGCGGCATCCCGCCGAAGGTGGCGTAGAACTTGGCCTTCTCGAAGTTGTCCAGGCTGACGCCGTTGATGAGCGCCTGCTCGAAGCAGCCGTCCGGTCCCATCATCGGACAGGTCATCCCGACCGCGACCATGTCCTTGAACAGTTGACCGCCTTTGGTCTGCGACGTGCCGCCGAAGTAGAACAGGTCCGGCCCGAGCGGCTTGATCGAAGTCATCATCGGCGTGAACTCCTGGCTCTTGGAGTCGATGCTTTGGTGCCCCAGCACCGTCAGGCCGAGTTCCTTGCAGGTCTTGTCGAAGAGATCGGCGATGCCTTTGCCGTACACTTCGCCGTCGTCCAGAATGTAGACCTTCTTAATCCCGGAATCGGCCGCCCACTTCGCGGCGAGCGTGGCCTGCGGGAAGTCATTCGGCACGACTCGAACGTAATTCACCTTTCCCGTCGGTCGGTAGCACATCGGCTCATGCAATTCCCCGGAGCCGGGAATGGTCAGGTTGACGGACGTATTGGCCGGGGAAATCATCAACATGTCGGCGCGGTTCACGATCGGCATGGACACCTTGGCCGCACCCGAGTTGTAAGTGCCGATGTACGCCATGACATCCGGGTCCGCCACAGCCTGATTGGCATTGGCGATCTCCTGCTCGATGGTCCAGTTTCCCTCGGCCGCGGTGGCGTCGTCGAGGTCGAGATACTCGATCTTGTAGGTCTTCGATTGCTTCGTGTCCGGGTCGGTCAACACGACCAGGCGGTCGATCTCGTTCAGCGCCGTGTTGATGCCCTGCACGATCGTATCCGTCTGCCCGCGCGCCGACCCGGATCGCGGGGTGCTCGACACGAGCCGGATCACGTCCGGGTTGCCGCGGGTTTCCTTCCGACCGCCGGCGATGCCGACGACGAGGAAGGCGAGCAATGCAAGAAGCGGCAACGTCACCCGAAACGGCATGAGTCACCCACGAAGTAGGTATGGAGTGGACGCTGAGAGGTTGAACGAGATGTTATGGCCGTGTCGCCCGCTCGTCAACGAGGGAACGCTTTATGCGGTGAACAGCATTTCCAGCACGGCTTTCTGAGCGTGCAGCCGGTTCTCGGCCTGATCGAATACGGCGGATTGCGGGCCGTCGATGACGTCGTCGGTGATTTCCTCGCCGCGGTGGGCGGGCAGACAGTGCAGGACTTTGGCGTGCTTCGGTGCCTTGGACAAGAGTGCGGCATTCAGCTGGTACGGAGCGAAGCGACGGATGCGTTCGTCGCGCTCGGCTTCCTGGCCCATGCTGGTCCAGACATCGGTATAGATGACGTCCGCCTCGCACACGGCCGCCACTACGTCGTTGGTCACTTCCGGCACGGGCAAGCTCGTGTTGGCGGCGTACTCGCGGCGGAACTGCTCGTCGAACTCGTAGCCCGGCGGGCAGGCGAGCACGAACTTGGCCCCGAGCTTGCCGCAGCCGGTGGCCAAGGAATTCGCGACGTTGTTGCCGTCCCCGACGAAAACGACCGACTTGCCTGCGACGGTGCCGAAGCTCTCCTGAATCGTCAACAGGTCCGCCAAGGCTTGGCACGGATGCGAGCGGTCGGAAAGGCCGTTCATGATGGGCACACCGCCGAACTCGGCCATCTTCTCAACCGTCTCGTGTTTGAACACTCTGAGCACAATGCCGTCGACGAAGCGGGACATGGTGCGGGCAAAGTCGGCGTGGGTCTCGCGCCAGCCCAAGCCGACTTCATTGCCGGGAAGAAACAAGCTCGTGCCGCCGAGTTGGGCCACGGCCGCCTCGAAGCTGACGCGGGTCCGCAGCGACGGCTTCTCGAAAATCAGGGCGATGACTTTGCCGGAAAGGACCGACGCGGGGATACCCTGCTTTCGCCCGGCCTTCAGGCGTGCCGCGGCTTTGAGAAGTTCCCGCAGTTCGTCCGCCGAGACGCCGAAGATGTTCAGGAAATGCTTCATGGGGACAACCGCGGGGTAGGGCGAGACCGTGACGCAGATGACTGGTTACGCCGCATGGTTCAGCAGAACATCGGCAAGCAATTCGCAGCCTTCGTCGATCTGGTCGTCCGCGATGTTGATGGCCGGCAGCAGTCGTAGCACCGTGCCGTGCGTCGCGTTCACGAGCAGTTTCTGCTCCAGGCACTTGGCCACGATCGGGGCGGCTTCGCAGGCGAGTTGCACGCCGATCATCGCGCCGCGGATGCGGAGTTCGGTCACCAGCGGAGTCTTCGCCATCACCGCTTCCATGTGCATCCGGAACCGTTCGCCGACCTGAGTCGCGCGTTCCAGGAGACCTTCGTCCTCGATCGTCTCGATGGTGGCGACGGCGGCAGCAGCAGCGACCGGGTTCCCGCCGAAGGTCGCGGCGTGCGTGCCGGGCTTGAGGTTCACTGCGACTTCCGGCTTGGCGATCATTCCCCCCAAGGCAATGCCGCCGGCGACGGCTTTGGCCAGGGTGACGATGTCCGGCGTCACCTTCCAGTGGTGATGAGCGTACCATTGCCCGGTGCGGCCCATGCCGGTCTGCACTTCGTCGAAGATCAGCACCATGCCGCGGCGGTCGCAGAGTTCCCGCAGGCCTTCCAGGAAACCCGCCGGCGGCAGGTTGATGCCGCCCTCGCCTTGAATCGGCTCGAGCATGATCGCACAGGTTTGCTCGTCGACGAGTTGCGTAGTCGCTTCGAGATCGCCGAATGGCGCGTATACGAAACCGGGAACCAGCGGCTCGACGCCTTGGTGATACTTCGGCTGAGCCGTCGCGGAGAGCGACCCCATCGTGCGGCCGTGGAAGCTGTCCGTGAAGGTGATGATCTTGAACTTGCCTTTGAGCTTGCCGTTGAGCCGGGCGAGCTTGATCGCCGCCTCGTTGGCTTCGGTGCCCGAGTTGCAGAAGAAGCACTGGCCACCCCAGCCGGACTTCAGCGACAGATGCTCGGCCAGCACCGCCTGCGGCTCGGTGTACCACGAGTTCGGCACGTGAATCAGCGTTCCCACCTGCTCGCGGACCGCCTCGACGACCCGCGGCGGACAGTGGCCCAGGATGCCGCAGCCCCAGCCGGGAAAGAAGTCGAGGTAGCGTTGGCCCTCGGCATCCCAGACGTTTGACCCTTCACCGCGCACCAGGGCCACCGGGTAGCGCGTGTAGTTGCCGATGAGATACTTCTTCGCCTTGCCGATGATCTCGGCGGTCGAGAGCGTGTCGAGCGTTGCTTCCACGGAATCAGTTCCTCTTCTTCGATGTCTTCAAATGCGGATGACGGTCCCGGCGGGCAGACCGAGGAAGTCGTTGAGCAGGGCGTGCGGATCGCGACCGTCCAAAATCACAGCCCGCGGCACTCCGGCGTCGAGCACGTCCCAACAGGCTTCGACCTTCGGGATCATGCCCCCGGCTATGACACCGTCTCGGAGATATTGTTCGCATTCGGCTCGAGTCATGTCGGCGATCAGCGAGTCCGGCTTCGTCACATCCCGCAAGACACCCGGCGTATCGGTCAGGAAGATCACGGCCGAGGCGCTCATCGCCCCGGCGACAGCCGCGGCCAACGAGTCCGCATTGACGTTGAACCAACCGTCGCCGCCCGCATCGAGAGCAAACGACGGAATGATCGGCACGGCGCCGCGTTCCTGAATCGATTCCTGCAAGCCGCGCGTATCGACGCTGGTCACGGTGCCGACGCGGCCGAGGTCGACCGGGGCCAGATCCATGCCCGGTAAAAGCAGCCGCTCGCCGAGGAGCGGGAAGCCCTCGATGTCCCGATAGCCTTCGGCCGTGCCGCCGACTTCGTCCAAGAGGGATTCGACTTCCGCATTCAATTCGCGCAAGACGCGGACGACGATGGCAAGCGTGGCATCGTCCGTGAAGCGGCGGCCCTGAATCTTGACCGGCGTCAGGCCCGCTTCCGCCATGGCGCGGTCGATCGGCTTGCCGCCGCCGTGAACGAGGATTAGCTTCTGACCAAGTGTCTGAAGCGCCGCGACGGCTTCGAGGGTTGCCCGGGTGCAGTCCGGGTCTTCCATGGCGCTGCCGCCGAGTTTGACGACGACCGGACCCGAGCCTCGGGTGCGGAATTGGGCCGCGAGTTGCAGGAGTTGTGCCGGCGTGAATGGGGCCAACGAGTCTCTCGAGTCAGTGTCCGAATGCGAACGAATCGAAACCAGAATCGTAGATAGCCCAGCCGACCGCGTCAATGGACCGCTGCGGGCATCGCGGGAATTTTACAAAGGCGGGACGTGAGTTGCTTGGTCTTCAGTCCCCGTAAGGGCGGCTGCGGTGTGGCCCAGGGTGGAGCCATGCTTCGCGGCGTCACCGCTTCTCGTTCCACGCGTCACTGCCGTATTTCTCTGCAATCAGTCGTTCGCGTTGCGCATGATCCTGCTTGGTCCATTCCGCCCACGTCACCTCAAAGCCCGTACTCGCCGCGAAGGCAGCCGCGATGCGGTTCGCCAATTCCTTCGGATTGAACTCCAAGCCCAACAACTCCAGGATGCCCGGCAACTCGGGGGCATGTTCGCTGCGACGAAGCAGGATGCCGCCGTGTTGCAGCAGTGCACCATGCGACTTCCGCTGGGCGCTGCCGACGACCTTGTGCCCCTCGGCGAGCACGTCGCCGGGCGTCTGGTGCAGGAAGCAAAGCCGATCGCCGAGCTTGCGTTCTTGTCCGCACACTACTGCTTCTGTCCGCTTGCCGTGCTTCAGGATCACGTCCTGAATGATGTGGTGCATCCGGCAGATCCACGATTCCTCCTTCGGCTGCCAACTTGGCCCAGCCGGCAAGGCCAACGCGTAAGTCAGTTCATGATGGTGGACCAGCATCGCCCCGCCCGTGCTTCGCCGCGCCCACGGCAGGCCCGGTACGCGCTCGGCGGCAGGCTGGAAGTAGCCGAGGGTGACGGTCGGTTCCGCCCAGATGTAGAACCGCAGTGACGCGACTCCGGCGTCGGCCGCGGCGTTGAGCATCACCTCGTCCGCCGCCATCAGGGACGCACCGGAAGCGGACTCGAACCGCAGGCATCGGATCGGCGGCGTCATCACTTCAACTCCGCTTCGACCGCGAGCACGGCGAGGTTGTGGCAGAAGTGCAGCAGCATCGGCAACATCATCCCGCCGGACAGAACCCGAGCGTAGCCGAATCCCGCCCCGACGATGATGAGCACCGGCCAGCCGCCGACGTTCCCCAAGTGTGCCATTCCGAACAGAACCGCGGTCACCCAGACGGCCGAGTGTGGGCCAAGGTGCGACCGCAGATGACCGAGCATCAGATGGCGGAAGAAAAGTTCCTCGACGATCGCAGGCTGAATGCAGATCAGCACGATCGCCCACCAGGCGTCGCGGTCCAAACCAAGCATGATGAGTTCCTGATCCTTCGGCAGGAAATCCTTGAGCAGTTCCCGCAGGGTAAAACTGTAGGCGAGGTTGATCCCAAGGAATATGGCGAAGCCCGGCACCGAGCAGAGCCACGTCAACCCGCGATGCCATGCTGCCGGATAGCGATCCGGTCTGCCTGCGAACACCAGCGCGATCAACACCAGGCCTAGGTCGAGTGCGTCGAAGACGATCGTGTCCCACTTCATCCGCGTCAGGATGTCGTCGGTCTCGGACAGGATTTGCTCGCCGTAGCGGGCATCGATCACCGATTGCGCGAACAGCACCATCGCCATGCCGCCGTAGCAGAACAGCACCAACACCAGCGGTGCCCACGACGGAGGCAACACTCTGACGGCACGCTTGAGCTTCGGGACTTCGGAGATGGCTTCGTTCACTGTGGAAGTTTACGGTTTCAAGGCTCAGTTTCAGTCGTCACCGGCTCAAGCGATCTCCGGATTCGAAGAAGCCCCAAGCCCAACGCCGTCAGGCGATGATCGATTTCCGCCGTTTGATGTAGTCCCACACCACGAAGCGATCGAGTTCCTTGCCGGTCGTGAAGATCACCCGGCCCTTGGTCGCCTCCGCCATACGGTAGGCGAAGCGGATGTCTTCCCGACTCTGATTCCAACTGGAAAGCAAAAAAATGTTGATGGTGATTCCCTCGCGTGCACACAGTAAGGCTTCGCGCATCGTCGCCTCCTCGGTCCGCGGGTGCGGCGGATAGAGCATGTAGAGTTCGCTTCCCTCGAAGTGGGCCGTCGGCAATCCATCGGTGATGAGCATGACGTTGCGGTTGGGCGTCGGTTGATTGGCGAGGAACCGGCGACTCGTCTGCAACGCATGTTGAATATTCGTGAAGTGCCACGGCACGTCGTATTCGGTCCGCTTGGGGTCGGCCATGTCCGCACTCAACCGTACGACCGGGTTGAAGATCGTCACCGGCTTCGGCATCAGGGCGGGCACTTCGGAGAGCGGCCGCGGCTTGGCGAAGGTGTACATCTCGATGAATTGCAGGAAGTCCCCGGGGTACTCCGAGCGGATCAGCCCGTCGAGCGCCAGGCCCATCCGCTTCACGTTGACGTAGAGACCGTCGTAACGCATCGAGCCGGACATGTCCAAGAGCACGCAGGTCGCGGCTTTGGGGTTGTTTCGGGTGTGGTGGATGACGATATCTTCGGACTTCAGCCGAATGGGCCGCGTGCCGGGATCGCGGATCATGGCATTGGTGAAGGTGCCGACGAGATCCATGTGCGTGACCGAGTCGCCGAATTCGTAGTCTTTGGTGCGCGGTGATTCCGTCGCGCCGTCCCCCTCCACCGGCTCCGGGTGGCGGCCCGTCCGCGACGCCTTGAGGTCGCTGAAGATCTGGGTGAGCACCTTGGATTGGAAAAGCCGCATGGCTTTGGGCGTCATCTGAAAGCCCTTGCGGGCGTCGCCTTCCAAGCCTTGGCGCTTGGCTTCCTCGCGGACTATGTCTTCCACCTGCTGCTGGAAATTCCGCAGCGCGTCGATGTCCGCCTCCGAGGCGAACTTGGACAACTCTTCGAGATCGACGATGCCGACGCGGGCATCCTTCTTGGCCTGCTTGAGTTGATTCAAGAGGTCGTCGAGGGTTTCCAATTCCTCCTTGACCTCGAGCGCCTGCGGCACGCTCAGCCCTTCGCGACCGGTGAACTCGTACTTGCCGGCCAACTCGTCGATCTGGTATTTCTCACCGAGCCGATGCGCGATCTGCACGAGTTGCTTGGCGAAGTTGGTCGTGTCCCCACCCGCGAGGTAGTAGAGGTTTTCCAACTCGTAGAGTTGCTCCTCCTTGACCGCCGCATCGAAGCGCTTTTTGATCTTCTCCGGCGGCTTTGCCCCCGTGGCCTTGTCGGTAAACGCCTTGGCGGCTTCCTTGACGACCTCCGTCGTCGAGTGGCGTTCGAGAATCTTCCGCTTGCGTTCCTCGAGCATCGCGATGAGCGCGCTGAGGCTCGGTCCCATGCCCATGATCATGTTGGGATCGAGTGTGATCGCGTTCGCGAGTTCCTCCTCCGTCAGGTCATCGAGGTTGCCGAATTCGAGCATGTGCTCGAACGCGGGCGAAACCAGATCCGGCGGTGGCTGCGACGGGCTGGGGAACTTCAGCGGATCATACTTCTGGTAAGTATGGATGATGCCGCCGGGCGTGCGTGTCGGTGTGGTCATGGTCATGGTGCTTTCGTGCGAAGGCGATTCAAATTCCTTGTGAGCCGTGGGCCTGCTTGTCTACGGTGTGAAGTTGTAGCCGCAGTCGATTACAGACAGCTCGAATTAAACAGTCAAGAACACCCCGAGACTTGCCGTCGGACGAAAACGCTTTTCGCCAATCGCTCGGCTTCGTCCCAATCTTCCTGAAGAACTCGGCGTTCGTCGAAGCACGGGAACAGAGCGAGAAACTCGTCGGTCAACTTCAGTTCGTCCCGCGATACCGTCCCGGCCAACATTTCGAGCCGAACCGGATTTACGATCCCGTCGTCGGGGTTTCGCTTCAGCCAAAGTTGAGCGGCATGAATCGGTCGGCGCGGGCCGCGTTTCAAACGCTGCGATAGATCACCGCCCCGCCAAATTATAAGCAGCTTATTGGTATCGAGAACCCTTCCCCTTCGCTTCATCGCGCCCCCAAAACGAAGGACTGCATATTGGGTAAAAACAACTGCCGATCCGCTAAGAAACTCTCAAGCAAGCCACCAAAATCTCGACCAATG
>Ga0105048_10001347_pt1 | contig 39830 bp, 27 predicted proteins | sample MAT05_FD_78382 | JGI IMG/M metagenome (GOLD analysis project Ga0105048, IMG submission 78382) | Freshwater microbial communities from Lake Fryxell liftoff mats and glacier meltwater in Antarctica - MAT-05 | ecosystem: Environmental > Aquatic > Freshwater > Ice > Liftoff microbial mat | place... | reverse complement strand
GTGGCTCTTGTTTCGCTCGCGCACGAGGGCCATTCTCGGCTTTCTTTTGTTCGTAGTGCTGGCCGTGTTTGGTTGGCGGGTGCATCTCTACCTGGAGGACTTCGCAACGGCGAGTCGCATCTACTTCGCCCTCGACACGCGCATCGATGCGCTCGCGTTCGGCTGCATCGCGGGGGTGCTGGTGCATACGGGTTGGGCCAAGCGGCGAAAGATCGCGCTCGTTTTCGCTGCGCCGATCGCTGCGCTCGCGCTCGCCGTGCTGGCTGTCACGGCCGATCGCGCAGCGGTCTGGTACGCCACCTGGGGCTACTCGTTGACCGGCATCTTGGCTGCCGTGCTCATCGCGCGCCTGTTCGTCGCCGAAGCACCAGCGCTGCGCGTTTGGCCGCTCATCTGGATCGGAAAGCGCTCGTATGGCTTCTACCTGTGGCATCTCCCTCTGATCGCGATGTCACCGGCGATGGGCCTACCCGCGATCGGTGGGCTCGCGATCGGCATCGCGCTCGCGTGTCTGTCGTACTCGTTCATCGAGAGCCCTTTGCGGGCTCACTGACTTGGCTGTTGCCGCCGCGCATGACCCAAAGGCGGGCGGGCACTGCGCGCGTGCGCGGTGCGGCTGCTCGTCGAGCGACTTGATCGATATTTGTGCCTGCGACTGCGGGGGCGAGACGATCACGGATATCGACGCCCTCAGCCTCGGTTGGCACTGCGACTCCGTCGAGGGCGAGACGTGTAGCGACGGGGGCGAAGTGTTCACGAGCTTCGTCACCACCGGTCACTACAAGCAGTGCGGACCGTGACCTCGCTTGTCTGTCCTACGCGCGGCGCACTGCTAGAATCGCAGCGATGTCCTTGCGCCACCTGTTGGTTCTCGCGCTGGCGAGCTGCGCGAGCTCGACGACGTCGAGCGACTCGATCCGTGAGCAAACTGCGCTCACCGTCTCGGTGGCGCCGCCGACGCCAACCGCCAGTACGCCAGTCCAGACGGTGAAGGTGCGCACGCCTACCCCAATCAGCGCGCTCCGCGTGCCGACTGATGCGGTCTGTGTGCTCACCCTAGCGAACAAAGCGTGGACCCGCGCGCCAGCGTTCAGACTGAAGAACGACGGCCCATCATTTGCGGTGATACGCGCCCTCCAAAGAGCACGGGTTCACGTCCCGAATGATCCCGTCGGCACCGGTGTCGTGATGCAGGGCGAAGTGGGCCCGGTGAAAATCGCTGGCGTAGGCTTGGCTGCGGAGCTCCCCATCTTTCCCGAAAAGCGCGTGACCCTCGGCGGCATTTTCGTTCCGTACAACAGCACCAGTCTGCGCTTCGTCGGCGCCACTGCCGACTCGGTGCGCATCGCCGCGCCACGACCGCCCATCGAGCTCACGCACCTGCGTGTGCCGCTCGAAGCCGAAGTCCCGTGCAGCAGCGCAAGCCTCGATTGGGGCACAGAGAGACCCTCCGTCGGAGAGTCACTCGATCACGCCGTGCTCATCGGCGAGACCATCCCGCTCTCTGCGACAGCTCTGGGGGTGCCGCTGACCAACTTGTTGCCCACGCGCGATGGAAGTCGGCATGTGTCGATCTTGGAGCGCCAAGCATCGGCGGTGCGTATCAGCTGGGAGCTCCGAGATGGCTTCGTCACCGGCTGGGTAGCCAAGACTTCGGTGAAGTCCGCGAAAGCGCCAGATCAGGAAGCGTACGGCACAGGCAGCGGAAACACCCGTAAGCGCGGCGCAGCCCCGCGTGAAACGAAGTCGTGCGACCGCGAGCTGTCGCTCGGCGTCGTCCTCGACGGGGAAGCCATGATCGTAGGCACGATAGAGCCACAGGCGATTTTGGATCTCTTCGCCGTCGACGGCGAGCGCGTCGCCGTTCGAGTTCGCGACGCGGAGATAGGCATGAGTGATGGCGCGACGCTGTTCGTCAGCGCGAGTGAGATCCGCGACTGTACAGCTGTCAAACCAGCCGCAGCCCGATAATCGCTCAATCGCAGACGTCTTGATCTTCGTCGCCGCTGCAGCCGCTGAGCTCGGGGAACTCGCAAAGCTCATTCTCGCAGAAATTCTGGAAAACCCCGGTGGAGAAGAGCGTGTGGTTCTGGAGGCGCGCAGCGTCCAGCGCTCGCAGTTTGCCGTGCGGGTCCTCGCACACGAAGAAGGGCACGTTGCAGGTCGGCTCGGGCGGCAAGCCGAAGGCGTATTCGGTGTACACCGCAACGTCTTCGTCGATGCTGGCTGCCGTGACCTTCTCGAGCCCGTAGATGTCGCGGATACCGCTAGCGAGGTGTTTCGCGTTCATCGCGCGCGCCATCACATGACCACCGAAGGTCGTGACTTGGTGATCGCCAATCGCCGTCCGCATCAAGATACGGCGCCCCGCCGGTGAGCCAGGGAACGTGTTCTCGTACGCATACTTCGTGTAGCCGCTCGGCTCGACGCGATCCCACAACATCTGGAGCAGCCCCAAGAGGTGCTGCTGCGCGCGAGAATCCGGAAACTGCAGGCCAACGAGGGTAAAAAATGGGGTGAAGTCGACGCTGCGATTCAAGAGCAGGTTGTACGGCTGACCCATCACTTCGAGCACGCTGCGCTCGATGTCGGTCGACAGCGCCATCGTCACGCCACCTTGAATGCCGCCTTGGCTGATGCCCCAGTAGTAGCGGCGCGACCCGTCGAGCAGCGCGCCGTATTCGGGATCGGCAGTCATGCGCTGGCTCATCATGCGCATCACCAACAAATTGTTCAGGAAACCCTGATGCAGCCGATCGTACATGTGGGTGAGACCGTCGATCTTGCCGCCTACCAGCTGCTCGATGATCCACTCCGAGTCCTCGGCCATGCCCACGAGCCGCGTCGAGAAGATCGCGTAGCCGTAGGTGTTGCAGAAGGTGCGAAAGTGCTCGCTTTCGATCTGGTCGTCGTCACCGAACAGACCGTGGCCGTGCTGCAGCAGGGCAACAGGCTCGTCCGCCGCGATGTTGGGGATCAACAGCTCGAACTCGATGTCGTAGAGCGGCGTGTCCGGGTTGGGCTCGGGCATGCCGTCGTCGCCGAACAGCAGCGTCGCGCCCACCTCCGGCTGATCGAGATAGAGCGGCATCTGCATCAGGCCTTTGATGCGGAACATGATGTTGGCGGGATCGAGATCGCTGTCGACGCTCGTGATCGTGTAGGTCGGCCCCTCTTCGCCGGTGATCTCCAGCGCCTCATCCCGCATGTGAAGCAGCCAGCCGGTGTTGCTGTCGCGGCTCGCTGTCGTGAAGTCCCATGCGAGGAGGAGATTGTCGCGTGGCACGGCTGCCGCCTCAAGTGCGCCAAAAATCTCACCGTAAAGAGCGCGCCGTGCTTCGATCGACGAATGGGTGGAGGGGGTGTCGTCGCGCAGCGAAGCGAAGGCAGGGCTCGGCGTGATGGCTGTGCCGGCGGCATCGACGAGCCCGCGAATGGCGACCAGGTAGCGAGCACCGTCGCGCAGCGGCACCGCTGGGTGGATCAGCAGTGAAGGCTGCTCGTCGAACTGTTTGCTCCTGTCGAGCTCGCTCCAGTGCGCAACGCGCTCGCCCGTTTCGAAATCCAGGATCACCGTGAGCGCGTCGTCTTCCAGAGAGGCACCGATATCCGAAACGCCCGGCAGCCCCGCCGCGGTGGCACCGGGAAACTCGGTGACGAGGGCGGAGCTGGCGGAGAAGCCGTCCGATTTGGCCCAAGGCGTCGGGTCCTGCTCGTGACCGTCCTTGCCCTTGGGCAAGCCGCCCGTCTTGAACGCGACACGTTTGCCCGTGGGCGTCTCTGCGTCGTCGACCGCGTAAACATCGGAGGGAAACGGAAACCCGCAGAAGCTCGGCACCAGCGGATCACAGGCGAGCGGAAACGATTCGTCGGCCTGCCCGCCACCGCCTCCTGCTCCCCCGGCCCCGCCTTGCCCCACCAGAAGCTCACCGCCACAAGCAGTCAGCAGAATGAATGAAGCGATCAGATAGTTTCGAGTCATGGGCTTCGGCTCCAGGGGTCAGCGTGCTCTCAATTTCGCGACGCAACTCCTTGCGGAGCCAATCAAATCTGAGCGAAACGACCGCTGCGGAAGGACGCTTCGAGCAGCTGGCTAACGCGTGCTTCGAGCTCACGCGCCCGCGCATCAGGGATGGTGGCGAGGGCAGCTTTGATCTCGCCGAGCGCCTTCAGCTGACTGAAGAGCTGCACGTCGCCGAGCGCTGAAGCCCCGGTGAGCACTTGGCGGATACGATCGACCTCGCCGGCGAGCGCCTCGACACCGATCCCCAGCGCGCCGACGCGGCGACGATCCGGGTGCTCGCGATAGAACGCCTCCAAGACAGGCTGCACGATGCCGTCCAGGATATCGGCCTGATCTTCGTTGTTCCAGATGTGCTTCAGCACGAAGAAATCGGATGCGTCGGCGGCCGCGCGCCCGTCGAGAAAGGCGCTGGCAGCGAACAGCTTCAGCATTTTCACGACACGCCGATCCGACAGGGAAATGCCCTCAGCGCGCACCTGAAACACGAGCCCCTTGTAGGCGCCCAGGAAGGCGTCGCTGAAATTCATGCGCCGTCCGAACGACTTGCCCATGTCGGCGAGCTCTCGCGCGCTGAGCACCGGCTCTACCACCGTGCCGCTCATCTGCTTCACTTCGTGGGCGATGCCGCGCTGAAGCAGCTCGGAAAAGTGGTACGCCTCGAGATTGTCCGAGCGCACCCTGAGTAGAAAGCGGTCGAAGATGGCGTTCAACGTCTCGTCGCCAGGCACCTCGTTGGACGCCGCAAAGACGCTGATCAGCGGACACTTCAGCACCTGGCCGCCGCTCGTGTATGTGCGCTCGTTCAACAGGGTGAGTAGCGCGTTCAAAATGGCGCTGTTGGACTTGAAGACCTCGTCGAGGAAGACCACCTCGGCCTCGGGCAACATGCCGGCGGTGTTGCGGCGATACTTGCCTTCCCGGAACGCGGCGATGTCGACCGGGCCGAAGATCTCGTTCGGCTCGGTGAAGCGCGTGAGCAGATACTCGAAGTAGCGGGCTTGCATCAGCTCGGCCAGGGAGCGGATCAGCGCGCTCTTGGCGGTACCGGGCGGGCCCAGCAGCACGCAGTGCTCGCCCGCCACGATGGCGATCAAGAGCAGACGGATGATCTCGTCTTTGCCTAGAAACTGCTGCTCGAGCGAGGTTGCAGCCAGGCGCAGCCGATCGCTGACCGAAGCGTCCTTTTGCAAAGCAAGCTCAAGCTATTGCCCTCGGCCCGACGTCGCAATAGCTTCCTTCTATCGAGGGGCATCGTGAATCAACGCGCGCATCCGACCGTTCGTCCCTATGCCCTCGCGCTCGGCGTCATGCCTCGCCGCGGCGTCGTCGATCGCTTGTCATTTTTGGGGCCCGCGCTCGCGCAGGATCTGGCGGCGGCTTTGCTGCTCGACAGCCTCGGTGCGCTGTCCACTTTTCCGGTGCGCCATCGCGTCGTGTTCACCGACGGCGACGACGCCGTCACGCGCCAAACGCGTTTGCCTGCGACCTGGCGTGAGCTTTCGCAGCGGGGCGCGGGGCCCGTCGAGCGCATCAGCTCGGCGTTCGACGACCTCGGGGGCCTCGGCGCCGAAGCCATTTTGCTGGCTTCGGCAGACGGCCCGATGATGCCGCTCGGCCAGATGTTCGACGGCATCATGTGGCTGCTCCCCAAAAAGCGAACGCTCGTCGGCGGGCTCGAGGGCGGCGGTCTCTACGCGTTCGGCGCCGCCGAAAAGCCGCCGTTTCTCAGCGCGATCGACCAACCGGTCGGGCTCGGTTCACCTGGCGGTGAACCTGAAGCGCAAGACGCGGAAGACATCATGGCCAAGGCGTCAGAAGCCGCTGGCCACGAAGTACAGCGCCTGCCCCGGTCCTATCGTGTCGACAGCGTCGACACCTTGCGGCGCCTCAAGCGAGAGATCGCGGAGGGCATGTTCGCGCCGCAGTGTCGCAAGCTGTTCGAGCGCCCCGAGCTGGCGCTTTAGGAGCGGATTCAGATTTCACAGAAAACACCAGAATCGGAGCGGGAGAAGGGATTCGAACCCTCGACGTCAACCTTGGCAAGGTTGCACTCTACCACTGAGTTACTCCCGCAGCGGCGCGCGGAAACATAGTCGCACCGCGATCCCAGTCAAGCGGATTCTCCTGCCGGCTCTGTAAACGCCAAGCTGGCGTGGCTCACGATCGACCCTTCTTGGGGGTCGACGTGCTGCGTGTACGAGAGCAGCTCGCCCCCCGACACCGGCCGCTCTTCGAGCAGCCGCAACAGGGTGTAGAGCGGACCCGTGCCACATACCCGACGCGAGCCGACGTCTTCGCGTACGTGACTGAAGAAGCCCGCGGCGTCGCGCGTGGTGAGCCGCTCGAGCGAGGCGGCATCGCGAGCCGCGAGCCGGGCCCGTCCGCGGGCGTCGAGTGGTTTCGGGTCGCCGAAGCGCGGTCCGACGTGCGCTAGATCGGCGCCAGCCACGACGAGCGTGTTGCGAGTCGAGAGCTCGTTCTTCAAGGCATCGATTACGGCTTCGACATCGCGATCCGTCGCGGGGTCGCGACCCGCCAGCTGCGCGTTACCGAGCCCACACAGAATCGGGACGATGCTGACCTCGGCTGCTCGCTCTCCGAGCAGGTGGCGCAGGAAAACGATCTGGAACTCGATCGAATGCTCGCCTTTGTGTTTGTACTCCTCGCCGAACACGTCGACGCCGGAGCGAGCAGCAGCGCGCTCGAGTAACCCGCGATCGCTGCGCAACGGACCGAGCGGCGTCGCAAAGGACTTCTTGGTGAAGCAGAAAGGCGCGTCGAGGCCGGCGTGGCAGGTGCCGAGCACCACGATGGTGTCGACGTCGCGCGGAATGCGACGCGTGAGCGCCGCGTAAGCGTGGCCATAGCCATGAGCGGCTCGCCACAGGTCCATATGAGGCGCCACCAAGCCACGGACCTCGCCTGCCAGAAGCTTTTCGGGAACCGCATCGATACACGCGCTCTGCACATAGCGAGCGAGCTCGCCTGCGTCGCCGTAATAGGCGGCACCAGCGAAGGTCGCTGCCCGCACCTCGGAGCGCGCGAACTCGACGACCAGCGAGCGCTTGCGCTCGCTGCGCGTGGTGCCGGACAACAGCGCGGCCCGCTCGAGTAGAGCCGCCAGGCGCTCGACGTCGTCGTCTCCCACTTCGTGGCCGCCGCGGCGCACGAGCGCGGCGATCTCGGGCGTCGTTCGACGACCATTCATCAGTGAAAGGGCGCGCGCGAGCGGCAACGGTACGTCGAGGTCCCGAAGGGCAACGCGGTCCGGATCTCGCAGGCGCGCAGTCGGCGTACCGCTCGGGTCGAGGACGATGATGACCTCGACCGAAGCAAGCGCCGGACGCATCACAGCTCAGGTGCGCTCGACGGTCACGACGCCGGGGATCTTTTGCAGGCGCCGCATCACGTTCTTCAGTTGGTTCAGGTCCGAGCACAGGAAGGTGAACATGTTCATCGCGCGGCCGTCGTCACCCGCGCGACATTGAGCCTCGCTGATGTTGATGCCTTGCTCGTGAAACGTCTGTCCGATGGTCGCCAAGATGCCGAGCCGGTTTTGAGTCGTGACTTTGACCTGTACCGGGCGGTTGATCTTCGCTTTGGCGTCCCAGGTGATGTCGACGCGGCGCTCCGGGTCGGTGTCGAACGCCTTGGTGCAGGTGCGACGATGCACCGTGACGCCGCGTCCGCGGGTGATGAAGCCGACGATCTCGTCGCCTGGCAGCGGGTTACAACATTTGGTGTAACGCACGAGCACGTCGTCTACGCCGTTGAGGCGAATGCCGGCGCTGTCGCGGCCGGTGAGCTTGCGAACGAACTGCTCGATTTTGCCTTCACGTAGACTGGCGGGGCCGGCGCTGGGCAGCGCGTCGCCCTCTGTCTTGGGCGCGAGAAACTCGGTGACGGCCTTGGCGGACAGCTTGCCGTACCCGATGTTGACGCAGAGCTCTTCGAGCGACGAAATCTTGAAATGCTCGGTCAGCTTCTTCTGCTCTTCGTCGCTCTTGGAGAGCTTGGACATGCTGAGCGTCGCCGAGTGCATCTCTTTCTCGAGCAGGCTCTTGCCGAGCTTGAGCGAGCGGTCGCGTTGCTCGGTGCGCAAGAAGGTGCGGATGCGCGAGCGAGCGCGCCCGCTGACCACGAAGTCGAGCCAGTCTTTGGACGGCTGCTGGTGCGGGCTGGTCATCACCTCGACGACGTCGCCGTTGCGTAGCTTGTAGCGGAGCGGAACGATGCTGCCGTTGATGCGGGCGCCGGAGCAATGTTGTCCGACCTCACTGTGAATCGCGTAGGCGAAATCGATCGGCGTGGAGCCGCGCGGGAACACGCGCACGTCGCCTTTGGGCGTGAACACGTAGACCTCTTCGGCGAAGAGATCGACCTTCACGCTCTCCAGAAACTCGGCCGGGTCTTTCAGCTCTTTCTGGAACTCCATCAGCTGGCGCAGCCAACCGAAGCGAGCAGCGTCGCGCGGGTCGATGCCGCCGGAGCGCTCTTTGTATTTCCAGTGGGCGGCGATGCCTTGCTCGGCGACGCGGTGCATCTCGTTGGTGCGGATCTGAATCTCGATGCGCTCGCTGCCCGGGCCGATCACCGTGGTGTGCAGCGATTGGTACATGTTGGGCTTGGGCAGCGCGACGTAGTCCTTGAAGCGGCCCGGCACCGGCGTCCATTGCGAGTGGATCACGCCGAGACACGCGTAACAATCGCCCACCGACTCGACCACGCAGCGGAACGCGATCACGTCGTAGACCTTGTCGAAGTCGGACTGCTGAGTCTGCATCTTGCGATGAATCGAATAGAGGTGCTTCGACCGACCGGTCACCTCCGCCGCAAAGCCCTGCTTGGCGAGCTTGGTGCTGAGCACCTTGCACACCTCGGTGATGTACTTTTCGCGGTCCGGCGCGCTCTTCTTGATCTTGTCGGTGAGCGACTGGTAGCCCTCGGGGTCGAGGTACTTGAAGCTCAGATCTTCGAGCTCACACTTCACCATCGCGATGCCGAGGCGATTGGCGAGCGGGGCGTAAATCTCCATCGTCTCGCGCGCGATGCGGTCTTGCGCCTCGGTCTTCATGAAGTCGAGCGTGCGCATGTTGTCCAGGCGATCGCAGAGCTTCACGAGCAGCACGCGGATGTCGCGCGCCATGGCGACGACCATCTTGCGGAAATTCTCGGCTTGGCGATCTTCGCGCGACGTGAAGTTGATCTGCGAGAGCTTGGTGACGCCGTCGACCAAGAAGGCCACCTCGTCGCCGAACTCGCGCTCCAGGTCGTCGACGGTGGCCAGCGTGTCCTCGACACAGTCGTGAAGCAGGCCCGCGCAGATGCTGGCCGTATCGAGCTTCAGGTCGCAGATGATCTCCGCGACGCTCGTCGGGTGGACGAAGTACGGGTCGCCGCTCTTGCGCATCTGCCCTTTGTGGGCCTTTGCAGCGAACTCGTAGGCACGTTCAATCAGCGCGCCGTCTGCGTGCGGGTGGTAGGACCTGACGCGACCAACGAGCTCCTGAGGAGAAAGCATGCAGCGTCTTTCGGACGAGCAGGCTCTATTGGCAGACTGCCACGAGAGCCAGCTTGTGGCATGAAGGTAACACTCAAGCGCTTCCCCGGCAATTTGGCCGCTTCTGCGCGCGCTAGATCACCCTCTGATGTTGACCACTGCCAGGACGATGACGACAGCCACCAGCACCGACAGCGCCTCGCCGAAGCCCATCGGTGTGTACGTGCACTTCCCCTATTGTTTGAAGAAGTGCCCGTATTGCGACTTCGCCTCGTACACGACGCCGCGAGACGACGTGCCGCATGGGCGATATGCCGACGCGGTTCTGGCAGAGCTTCGGCAACGCAAGGGCGAGCTTGCCCCCAGGCATCGCCTCTCGAGCATTTTTTTTGGCGGCGGCACCCCGTCCCTGTGGGACCCAGCCGAGCTCGGGCGCGTCGTCGCTGGGGTGCTCGCGGCCTTTTCGGATCGCGCCGACGAGGTTGAAATCACCGCCGAGTGCAACCCCACTTCACTCGACGAGGCGCGTGCTGCGGGCCTCTACCAGCAAGGCGTCAACCGACTCAGCATCGGCATTCAGTCGCTCGACGAGCAGCGGCTCGGCTTTCTGGGCCGCCTTCACGGCGCAGAAGACGGGTTGCGTGCGGTGCGCGACGCGCGGCGCGCAGGCTTTCGCCGCATCAGCGGCGACCTGATCTTCGCCGTCGAAGGCGGCCGCGCCCAGAAGCCGAAAGAAGCGGCCGATGAGGCAGCCAGGCTGGCAGACGAGGGCCTCGACCATGTGTCGGCGTACGGGTTGACGATCGAGCCCGGCACGCGGTTCGGTGAGCTTCATCGCAAGGGCCGCCTGCCAGTCGCCTCCGACGACACCATCGTCGAGTCGTTCTTCGCGGTAGAGACAGCGCTCGAGCGGGCTGGCCTACGTCACTACGAGATCTCCAACTACGCGCGCCCCGGCGAAGAAGCGCGTCACAACCTGGGCTACTGGAACGGGCACGACTACCTGGGTCTCGGCGCCGCCGCCGTCGGCACGCTGTCGGCCGGCGACCAGTCTGCGGTCCGCAAGAAGAACCACGCCGACCCAGGCCGCTACATGAGCTTGGCGCTGAAAGGCGAGAACGCGCCCGCAGAAGAAGAGGCGCTCGACCCCGAGACTCGGTTGCGCGAGCGCATCATGCTCGGGCTGCGCCTCGAAGACGGCATCGACCTCGGCGGTGCCGGGCGGGCGCTGGGAGTCGAGGCCTTCACGACCGAGCGGCGGCAGGTAATCGAGAAGCTCTTGGCTCGCGGTCACCTTCTCGTCGACGGCGAGGTCGTGCGCGTGACGAAGGCCGCTCGCGCCCTCACCGACGGCATCGCGGCCGCGCTGTTCTGATCAGAACTCGCCCACGAAGGTTGCGCCCCCGAACGACGGCACGAAGCGCAGCGACACTGGCGCCTCGATATCGCTCGGTTCCGTCTCCGGACGAGGCCCGGTCGGCCCTTTCGGAGCATCGAGGGTAGGCGCGGCGACCGGGCGCGGCTTGTCGAACACGAAGAGGCCGATGCCGAGCAACGCGAGCGCCGCGCCGCCGGCGCCCACTCCGATACCGATGCCCGTGTAGAGATTGCGATCTTTGCGAGCGCCCTCGTAGTCGAGCACCTCGGTCTGTGACAGCTCGCGCGTCTCACGTGCGTCGAGCAGACTGGCTGCCGCCTGATCACGCTCGATGGCGAGGCCCGCGAAGACACCCGCGACCGCCCCGAAACCGGCTGAGGTCGTCAGCACCACGTAGGAGACGTCCCGCTGCGTCGTGCTGGTCAAGTCGGCCACGAATGCAGTCCTCTTGCCGCGCAAAAGGTCCAAGTCTTTCGTGAACGTCTCGTGCCCGTTCTTCAGCACGGCGACGAAGTGTCGCCCGCTGGGGAGCTCGATGGGCCGCGCAAAAGGCGCCTCTCCGACGAAACGTCCATCGATGCTGACCTCTGCGCCCGACTCGACAGCCAGGCCCAAGATGGCGGGCTTTTCTCGTTGCGGCAGGTTGGCCGGCGCGATCTCGCCGTCTTGCAGCACGATCTCGCGCTGCTCGTCGAAGTAGCCCGGGGCGGTGAGCGAGACAGTGTGCTTGCCCGGCTTCACTTCTTCGTTGATGGGCGCAAGCTTGGGTGGCGCGCCGTCGATGCTGACCATGGTGCCTGGCACCACGATGTTCACGACCACGCGAGTCTTCAGCGGTGCTGCGGGTTCTACCGACTCGGGCGTCTCGGCGGCGGGAGCCGCGAGCAGCGGCTCGATCTCGCCGAGCGCGCGCGTGGCGTCGGCCACACGCGCGCCGTCTTTTACTTTGGCGACGTACTCTTTGTAGAGCAGAACGGCGCGTACCAAGTTGGCTCGAGAGCTCTTCTTCGTGTACTCGCGTCGGTGCGCTTGCGCGATCGAGAACGTGATGCCGTCGCGGGGCGCGATCTTGTACGCCTGCTCGAATGCCTGAATGGCGAGGTCGAAGCGACCGGCTTCGTACTCGCGCGCCCCCGCATCGAACAGCTCTTTCGCCTTGGCTACCTCGGCGGGGCTGACGTCGGCGCGAGCGGGAAGTGCTCCGAAACCAGCGAGCGAGATCAAGAGCACCAATGCAGCGCCGTAGACTCTCAATTGGCACCTTCTTCAACGGAAACGGGCGCGTCGCCAGCGAAGCGTTGGGCGCGGAGAAAGACACTGACGCGATCAGGCGCGACCAGCACAACGTCGGCAAACTGATCGCCGTCGACGTCGCCCACACCGACCGTGGTGGTCTGATCCAAAGCCAACGACTCGAGGATGCGGAACGTCCCGCCCTCGTAGCGAACGATGATGGCGCCCTTTCCGTCGAGCGCTAGCACCAGATCGACGGGCCTCGCGTCCGTCTCTGCTCCCGGCAGATCGTCACGCGGCAAGAGCGCGACACCAACCACCGCTGCGCCGATGGCTTCGCTCTCGAGCGAGTCATCGAACACCGCCGCGGCCTGGGCGTCGGGGTTGCCGATATCAGCGTAGATACGCAGCACTGGCGCGCCGTCCAAGCGGCCGGCGACGATGAGATCGTCCTGTCCGTCGCCGGTCACGTCGCCGCCGAGCGCTACCTCCACTTTGAAGCCTTCGCCACCCGGCACCTCGAGCGACGCGAACGATTCGAGGGTTTTCGCAGCGTCCTTGTCGGAGGCCTCCGGCAGATCTGCCCAAGCTTGAATCAAATGAATGTGAAACGAATCGACGACCGCCACCGTCGGCTGCTCCGAGCCGGGCAGCTGGATCACCGCAACTCGAAAGTCGGCCGACGACATGCCAGTATGGTTGGCGTCGGCGTTGCCGAGCAGCGAGATGTGCTGCTCGGCCAGCGGCCCTTGGTTCGAGGTCTCGAGCACGAACAGCGCGACGTCGTCTTCGGTCTCCGTAGCAAGCTCTTTGAAGCGATCATCGCCCAACGCGGCCACCACGCTCCCGGTCGAAAAAGTCGTGACGACCTCGGGCGTGTAGGGGACGAGCACCTGGTCTGCGTTGTCGACGTCGCGGTTGTCGATCAACACTTTGGGAGCGGCCACTTGTCGGTTCACGGCTCCGTAGAACAGCGTGATGTCGATAGGCGGCGCCGGCTCGCCTTCGACGAAACAGCGGGTGCCGGTCGCAAAGTCCGAGATGCTGTCACGCGTGTCGAAGCGGGGCAGAAAGCCGGCCACCAGGTCCTCTACGCCGCTCACGCGCGAGAGCACACGAGCGTCGGCCAGCACCGCCTCGTCTCGAGCTCCGAAGCGAACGACCAACGAATCGATGATCTCGCATGAAGGCAGCGGGCCGGCTTCGCCGCTCGGTCGCTCTCGAAAAATGAGGTCGCTCACGCCATCGCCGTCGTAATCACCGGGTGTCAGCTTGGCGGCGGCACCGCCGACGGCGATCGAGACCGCATTCAAGTACGACCCCGTGCTGCCGATGCGCAGATCGAGATCGTCGCCCCGCTGTCCCGAGCTTGCGACGACGTCGAGCCGCGGGTCGCCACCAAAGTCGCCCACCACTGCTTCGACCCAGTCGTTCGCGCTTGGGACTGCAGCTTGAAAGTAGCTCGGCGCGACGAGCGGATCGGCGAACAGGCGCTTCGACAAATAGACGCCATCACTGCGCACGAAGTCCGGGTCCAGATCGTCGTTGAGGAAGGCGATCGCCAAGATGGGCGGCCCCGCGGGCACGTCGCTGCCCACGAGCGCGCTGAGCCATTCTTGCGCTTCGATCGCTGCCGGCCCCGGCTCGAGCAGACCGCCATCGATGGTCTCCAGCGTGAAGTCGGCGCCATTGCGTTCGACCACGACGATCTCGCTCTCAGGGTCGTCGTCCAGATTCAACGCGAACGCCGCGACAGGCTTTGCCTGGAGCACCAACGACTGGATGCAGGCGTCGAGGGCGCACGCTGGGTTTTCGAGTGCCGGCTCGCCGTTCACGCACATCTGCACGACCGTCAAGGTCTCGCTGTCGCTGCGGACGACGATGATCTCGTCGCACGGGTCTTTGCCATCGGGCACCGGGTAGAAGCGAGACTTGAAGAAGCCCACCAGGTCTTCGGACACCACCGGCTCACCGATCGAGGCCACGAGCTGAGGGATGAACGTGAAGGGGTTCTGAAAGAAGATCTCGTTGCCGACCAAAACGCCGCCCATGACGGTGTCAGGCTCCAGAGCGTCGCCGGGGAGCGCTCGCGCCGGGACCCCGATCAGGCGCGTAGAGCCCACCGAAATGAAGGCCGAGGCGTTGCCGACCAGCGAACGATCCGCGGAAGAGCTGGACAAGGTCACCAGCGAGCCATCGGACGACACGATGAGATCTGCGCGGCCGTCGTCGTTCAGCTCTGCCGCCGCGACGATGGTGCTGTCAATCGGGATGCGTTGCGAAAGCTCGATGCTGCTGCCCGCGCCCAGGAACGAAACCACGAGCTCGCGAGCGGCAGCGTTCGCCACCCCAATGTCGTCGATCTTGTCGCCGTCGAAGTCAGCCACCACCACGGCATCGCCGCCGAGCTCGAGATCGACGCCCCGAACCAAGCCTCTGCCAGCGCGTGCGCAAACGTTCGCCGCGCCGCAGCGATAGTCTGCGTCTGGGCAGCTCGGCTCGGCACTGGCGAAATCGCAGACATAGCGGCACGCATGCAGCGAGCCCGGCTCGGCGCAGGCGACGCCGTGGAGCTCGTGCCCGTCACAATCTTCGCCTGGGTCCAGAACGCGATTACCGCACACGCCCAGCTCGATGTCCTCGAGCGACGTGCAAGACACCGCGAGGCCGAGCAGCACAAAAAGGAAAGCGCTACCGCCGAAAAGACGAGCAGAACGAGTCAGCGTCACGAGCACCTCGCGGATCAGAACTCCAAATCACCTTTGGAAGTCTTGGCGGTTGGTTGTGGTGCCGCCTTCATCAAGTCGGTGGAGACGGTGCGGTCTTTGTCCGGGACCACCCAGAGATCGCGAGGCGCGTAGCCAGCGCGGCGCAGCGTCAGCTTCACGCGGTCTTTGCCGGGCAGAAGCGCCACGCCCTCTTTGGCGCTGGCGACGCGTTTGCCGCCTATCAACACGTCGCTGTCTGGAGGCACTCCTTCGAACGTGATGCGAATCGAGGTGGTGACCTCGATTCGGCGCGCGGATGTGACCACCGGCTCTGCAACGGGTGCGCTGAGCGCCGCCGTGGCGGTCGCAAGGTCGGGGCTGTTGGTCGACCCTGTCGCCGGAGCGTTGCGCACAGCCATGACGAGCAGAGCTGCACCACCGATGGCGGCTGCACCCACCGCGAACAGCAGCGCCTTCTGGAGACGCCCATCGGGCGGCATCGACGGTGTGGCTTTGAGCTCGCCGGCCAGAGTCGTTGCAGAGGCGAGGCTCTCGCGCCGAATTACGTCTCCCGGGTTGGACACTGTCGCTTGCGGCACCGAAGGCTGCGCTGCGCTTCGACGCGCCGCTACCGGAATCATGCCAGCCGCCTCAGCCGCAGCCAGTAGCCGTTCGAGCGCAGCCGACACGCTTTGCGGGCGCTTGTCAGGCGATTTCTCGAGCATGTGATGGATGGGCTCGTCCAGCTCGGCGGGCAAATCCGGAACGATCGAACGAAGGGAAGGCGCTTTGGCCGTGGTCTGCGCAGTCAACACATCCATCACCGAGTCGCCGTCGAACGGCGTCGAGCCAGTGAGGACTTCGAAGATCAAGATCCCGAGCGAATAGATGTCGGAGCGGTGATCGATCTCGCGCCCGTACACCTGCTCGGGGCTCATGTAGAGCGGGGTGCCCATCGGTGCCCCGGAGCGCGTCTTGTGCACGCTACCGCTGAGACCCTTGAGCTTCGCAATGCCGAAATCCAGCAACTTGGGAGTTGCGAGGCCGTCTTCGTCGAACGTCAAGAATACGTTCTCGGGTTTCAAATCGCGGTGTGTGATGCCAGCGGCGTGAGCCGCCGCGAGCGCGCGCGCCAGCTGGCGCACGATGGGCAGCGCTTCGAACACGGGCAAGCGACCGCTCGTCTTCACATGCCGCTCGAGCGTGAGACCCTCGAGCAGCTCCATTACGAAGTAGTGGCGACCATCGTCGAGCACTCCGAAAGCGAAGATGTCGATGATGTTCTTGTGTCTTATCTGGTTGACCGCGCGAGCCTCTGCGATGAAGCGCGACACCATCTCCGGGTTGGCCGAAAACTCGCGCTTCAGCACTTTGATCGCGGCATGTTTGCCGATCAGCGGGTGAATCACGCGGTATACGGTCCCGAAGCCCCCCTCGGCGATGACCTCTTCGACCAGGTAGTCGCCCACCTTTTGTCCGGTCACCAGCGGGGTGTCCGCCGAGAGGAAGGCCTCTGCGGGTAGCAGCAACTCACCGTGCTCGGGGCACACCTCGACGTCGTCGGCGAAGCCGCGGCGGCAGGTCGGACAAGTGCCCATCGGACGCTATCCTATCGAGTGTGTGGGCTGTCTACCAAGTCCGACGGCGACTCACCCGCATGAAAATTCGGTGGCGCAGGAGCCCAGGCACTGGTCGCATTCCAATCAGGTGCGCGCAGCGTCGTAGTCAATTGTTCCCTCGGGATTTTGCGCTCTGCAGGTCTCCCAACATTCAGCAGGCGTTGCCCCGCACAGCGTCAGGCACTGGTCGATCGCCACACATGAGGAGCTATTGAAACAAACATCCAAGACCCCGCTGCAGGGTCCCTCGGTTGCGCAGCTTTGGCAGACCTCGCAGTCGGTGAGCTCGGTGCACCCAGGCTCGCTGCCCCCCTGCCCGCCCGCGCCACCCGCGCCGCCCGCGCCGCCTGCACCGCCCGCGCCGCCTGCTCCACCAGGGGTGATCTTGCACGCCGCAAGGAGCACACAAACAAGGAGGAAGCGAGCACACGACATGTCGGGGCGCTAGCACGTGCACGCGGGAACGGCCAAAGTAACTGGCGTTCGGTTGCCTCACCTGCACTTCCTCCGTACGCTTTGGCGGCAGCATGCAAGCGGTAGCGGCATTGGCACCTCCTCCCATTCGTGGCTTCCTCCATCGCCCCGCCCTGGATCTATTGATCATCGCCGGGCCCTGGCTGCTCTTCGGCACGCTGCTGATGTCAGGTGTGTTGCGGTTCGCAGAGACGAACCAGGCGGTGTGGGTGTCGCAGTTCATTCTGGGCAACACCACCCATGTGGTGCTGACCTTTCTGCTGCTCGGCTTTCGTCGCGACGTGCTGTTTGCCACGCCCGGACAAGCGAAGATCGTCATCATCGGCTCGGTGCTGACGTTCGTCGCGACGTTGTTGCTCGTGCAATGGGTGGCCAGCACAGCGCCTTTCTGGAGCGGATTTCCGATGGCCGTGATCGCCATTTTTGGAACGCACCATCGCCTGTCGCAGGCCAAAGGCATTTGGTCTTTGTACAACTTGCGCGCTTCGACCCTCTCGATGCCGCCCCCTTCGTCACTCGAGCGCACACTCCAGAAACATTGGGCGTCGGTGGGGCTCATCGCAGTAATGACCGCGTGGCTATTCACCCCGTCCGGCCCCGCTCGCATGTTTCCGTTTCTGCAGGCGATCCCGAACGAGCCTGCATTTTTGCCGTATGCGACGAACTACGCGCTTGCGGCAGCGTGGGTCGCGTTCGTGCTGGTCACGCTGTTCACCATGGCCCGCTCGAGCGAGCGCAACATCCCGAAGATGCTGCATGTCGGGTCACACGGCGTGGGTGTCACGCTGGCGATCTTGGTGCCTGCTTGGGGCGCCATCGTGTGGGGGTCAATCCACGGTCTGGAGTACTACTTCTTGAGTGCGCGCATGATGAGCGCGCGTGCAGGCGACACCTTCGCCGGGCCCGGCACAGCGCTCGGCCACCCGCTGCTTATCGCGGTGCTCATCGTCGCCTCGATGTTGCCCCTGTTCTGGGTGGGTCTCGGTCGCGCTCCGTTCTCGATCGAGTTTGGCTCGCGATCTGTTGCGAGCGACTTGATCATCGCGGTGAATGCGCTGGTCGTCGCGCACTACTTCGCAGACGCGTTCATCTACCGGTTCCGCATCCCCGAGGTGCGCAGGGTGGCGCTCGCTCGGCTCGGCTTCAGTCAGTGACGCCTATCGTTCGCAGTGCACCCTCGTGACGCCAGCGCCTGGGCTCGCGTTCACCGGAATGCGCCCGTCCGCGTCGGCATTGCTGCAGCGCTGCAGGCCATCCTGCCACGCCACTCGAGCCCATAGCTTTCCGCACAGCCCACGAAAGGTCGCGCGCGCGCCGCCGTCGATCGGTAGCCATTCCGCTGGCCAACGCTCGGTAGCGCGAAGGCCGCCGACGACCTGCATCGGCGGGTCGCCTGGCTCGACCTCGAACGAGACGTCCACGCGACACGGCTGGAAGCGGCCGCTCAGAAAGTCTCCCCGCTCGAAGTCGACGACCAGGCCGCGTTCGATCAGCTGCGCGCGATCGGCGTCGGTCTTGCCGAAGACCAGCACTGCTTCGTACGCGGTGCCAAAGACGGCCAGCTTGTCGAGCACGAGCGCGCGCGCTGCTGGGTCGCGCATCTGTTCGTGCTCCGGGGTGAACCCCCAGAGATCGAACGGCGGAACGGGGACATCGATCGCTCGAGGAACCAGCACATGCACCGCCGCAGGTCCGGCGAACACGTATGGAACAGAGCCGCCCTGGCGAACGGGAAACAGCGCGCTCAGATGCAGCGCCGGCGCCAGATATGGCACACGCATCGACGGCGGATTCGCAGGCTGGCCGCACTGCGAGTCGAGCACGATCGGCAGCGATAGGCCAACGTGGGTCTCCTGATGTTCGAGCGCTGCGAGCGCGCCGCCACACGCGTTGGCGAGGTCGACGTTGAGCCCGCGCGCGTTGGCGATGCCGAGCGACGCCCCCGACAGCGACGCGACGAGCGCGACCGAGCGCCCGGGATTCGAGGCAATCTCCGGCAGCACGCAGAACCCGAGGGCCAGCCCGAGCGAGAGGAAACGACCCGAGAAAAATTGCCACCCTGGCAGATGGGTCGGACCGAAGACCGCGAGCAGAACCAACATCGCGCCGCCGAGGGCGAGCGCGCTGACGTCGGCCTTCTGCAGACGCGCCGAATTTGCGAGCGCCGAGACCAGGCCGCAGGCGCCGACAGTCAGCGCGAGCCAACCCAGCAGCGTCGAACCAGGAACGGCGATTCTGGGCAGCGTCGCGAGCAGCGTCGCGAACGGCTCCCACGCCGCGTGCTCGGAGTCGGCCACGTTGGAGAGCTGGGTCTGGGCCCCCCCCATGAGCGCGAACACGACCATGTTCGGTATCGACGTCAAAAGCAGCCAGAGCCCGTCAGTCACGGCCGCACGGCCGGATGTGCGCCGCTCTGGCCACCTCCGCGCGGCCACGATCAGCAGCACCAACCCAAGCCCGACCGTGCCCATCACGGGGTGACACAAGAGCGCGCACAGCAGCGCCACCGAGATGCCGAGCTTGTGAATGGCCGACAGCTTGGGTCGCGAAGTCGTCAGCGCCAAGATCCAAAGGGTGACGCCGCTGGCGACGCAGAAGGCGTAAAAGCCCATGTAAAATGGCCAATTGAGCGCGATCGCGAAGCCGGCGAGGGACCTGTACGTGAAGCGACCGTGGAGCGAGCGCGAAAGCAGCGCTGCCCCCCACGCGAAGCCAAGCACCATCACGACCTGGCACAGGCGCAGCGCTGTCGGCCAGCCGAGCCCTTCGAGCGGACCGTACAGGAACATGAAGCCGCGGCCGCTCAGCCCGAGGCCGCGATCGAACTGCGCCGGAAATATGGACCCTGGGTCGTCGTAGTGCGCGTCGATGTGCGCAAGCAAGACAGCCTGTGGCCCGTCGTTGCTGAACACCAGCGGCACGCTCCAGATCGACCAGACCACGGCGAGGGACAGGAGCACGCACAGGAGCACGACGACGGCCTCGCCCTCCGAGAACCGACTCAGTCGAAGGCGTTGCGGCGACGCGCGCGATTCGTCCACGGTGACCGAACGCTACCAGAAGCTCGGTTGGCTACGCTTCCGGCTCGAGCAGCTGCTTGTTTGCGAAATGCGCCAGCGCCGTCCTTCGTGCACGTGCCGCCTGATCCGCGCTGAGCGTCACCTTGCCGCCGTCGCGGTCGTAGCTCATCAGGTTGTTCTTCACGTAGGAGTGATCGTTGCCGAGGTAGTGGCCAATTTCGTGCGCCAGCGTCGTGGTTCGCGCGCTGGCAGCCACGATCACGTACTTCTTCTTCAAGTCGCGAAGGTTTCGCCACATCACGCCCATACGATGGAGCTTCGGATCGTCCACGTCTCGGAGTGACTCGACCACGAAGACGTTCACGACCTCTGCCAGCAGCGATGGCGCGAGCGCGTCCCGGTCTGCGCGATTTTCGAGCGCGACGAAACGCTCCTCGAGATCTCTGCTGGGTTTCGCCTCGCGAAACCCGATCGCGTGCTCTCCGAAGATGGTGTTGGCGGTGAGCAGCTGCTCGTCCAACCACGCGCGCGAAACGACAGGCTCGAGCATCTCTTTGCCTTCCTTCTTGCGGTGGCGGCCTGCTATCGCGAACGCCAGCGGGACGCGCAGCAGCTTCGGCGGCTCCCCCTTGGCTGCTGCTCTGCGCGCCCCGAACGACGCCACGCTCATTGCCGCCATTCCCAGGAGCAGGCGCCTACGCGGGAGAGATGCCATCACGGCAGTCTAAATCAGGGATCGTGATCTCGGCCAAAGAAGGCCACAGGCTTCGGGCTGCTCATGAGCCACAGGCTTGACTCCGTGCCAAAGCCACTCACCTGTGCGCCTCTGGCTACCTGTGTGAGAGATCGTCAGCCGCTGGTTTGCGTCCCGTGAGCGTTTCGAAGTAGTCGGTCCAGAGCCGCGGCCCACCCTTGGTTTCGACTTGGTAGAGCGCGTGCAACGCAAGATCACCGGAGCGCGTGATGTAGTGGAGGATGAGGGCGAGTCGCAACAAATGGTCGACCGACATCTCGCCGAATTGCATGAAGCTCTTGACGAAATACGCGTCGCCCCAGAGCACCTGGCCGTTGACCAGGCCCTTCGAACGAAGCGGAGCGAAGGGCCGCATGGCGAGGTGCAGGAACTTGTGAAAGTAGAAGCCGCGCTCGCGGAGACCGATGTCCACCTCTGCGAACAGCGGCTGCTGTTCGTAAAGCGGAACGAACTCGATCTCGGTCTGCAAGGCGAGTGTGCGCTGCAGGGTCTTCGGTGCGCCTTGGAACACGGCCAGCTCTGCCCCTTGGATGTCGATCTTGATGAAGTCGACCTCGCCGATCTCCGGCAGATCATCCAGCCGCCTGGTCTGAATCTCCGACTTCTCGACGACCTGCATCAGCTCCGAGAGCCCAGTGAAGCGCGACACGAGCGGTGTGTTCGGATTGAGCAACGATGACGTCATGCTCATGTTGCATTGGTGAAACGTCTGCTTCGTGCCGTCGCCGATGGCGTACGGGAAGAAGGTGTGCCCGGGCAGCTTCATGTCGCATAGCTTCTGGTACTCGGCGTCGACCGGCTCGAAGCCGATCACCTCCGCGACGCCTTGCTCGACCAGCGCCATGTAAGGGTCCTTTGCCCCTTCGAGAAACATGGCTCCGATGTCGAGGATCCGGATCTTGGAGATGTGGGGGGAGATCGCTGTGCAAAGGTCGAACGGCATGAGCCTCTTCTCTCAACTGTCTCTCCCGGTAGGGGAGGCTCCGGCGAGCTGAAGCACCTTCTTCGCTCGCTCGCTCGGGTGCGGCAAGGCCGCGAGCTTCTTGGCGAAATCCAACATGTTGGGCGGGTCGAATATCGAGGAGTAGGCAAACCGGTGCAACAGGAACTCGAGCAGGGCGGCTTCGGCCCAATCCTTCGCCGTGGTGCGAATCGGTTCCTCGTCGAACGATGCGATGGGAGAGACCACGGCGTCGCCGCCCTGGCTCGAGTGCAGCTGCGCGAGCGCGTCGAGGGCTGCGTTGTTCGCCTGAAAGCGCCGGCCAAGATCGTTCGCGGTGCGGGCAAGCAAGCACTTCGAGGCCACGCTGCGCGGGAGCGCGAGGGCGCCCTCGTACGCGGCCCTGAGCCCCATCAAGCGCTGGTCGGCGTCGGGCTCTTCGGCGCTCAGGAAGTAGGTTCGCACAACCTCTGCAAAGCGAGGGTAAGGCGATGCGCCGCGCGAGGCGCGCGCTTGCCTCGCCTCGGCCCGCTCTATGGCAGCGGCGCTCGGCGCGTGGCGCTTGCGTTCTCCGGCGGCGACCAGGTAGCCCATCTCGCGCAAGAGCTCCGCGCGACGCGGCACGCACGCGAAGATGTTCAACAAGAATGGCGCGTCGTAGTCCGCGGGCGACAGCGGCTCGAGCACCAGCGGCCCGGGGGCGAGCCGATAGAGCGACATCCCATACCCTTTCAGGCTGTCCAAGAGCCCTTCGTTGATGGTCTGGCCATGCCGCAGCTCTGCCATCACGAGCGGCTCGTGCTGCTGGAAGAAGCGCCGACCGCCCGCCAGGATCCGAACCTCTTCGCCCTCCGCGTCGAGCTTCAAGAAGGTGGCCTTTCCTTCGAGCTGGTCGCCCAGCGCGTCGAGGGTCGTAAGCTCCACCGTCTCTGTCCAGCCGGCTGTGCCGGCGCTCGCGAGCCCGGACAGCTCGGGTGAGTTGGCGTTGAAGAATGTCGCTTGCCCCGGCCCCTCCGAGACAGCGCGGTTCACGAGCGTGAGCTGCGGAAACCCGTTGCGCGCCGCGCTCTCCGCCAGAAAGCGGTACGTCGTCGACGCTGGCTCCACCGCGAGCACGCGACCTTCCGGCCCGATCGCTTTGGCGATGCTCAAGGCGAACACGCCGAAATTGGCGCCGATGTCGATGGCGCGGTCCCCCGCTCGCAACAGACGCCGCACGAAATGGATCTCGTCCTCGAACCAGTCGCCTTGCTCCTGCAACACGTAGGGCGTGATCAGGTTGGCCCGAGGAACCAAGATCCGTAGCGCGGGTCCGAAGCCGAGCTCCACCGTCGTGCGCGACAAGCCTGCGCTGATCTCTGCCCGATCGGGCAGAAGCTCGCGTGCGGTGAGCCAGGCGGAGCCAGCCCGCATCGTTTGCTGCTTGAGCTCGCAGGCGGTGGCGATGTCTTGCCACAGATCGGCTGCATCGCTCGGCTCACACGCTGCGCAGAGCGCGTCGATCTCGCGGAGCTTGCCGCGATCGAGGTAGAGCAGAACCAGGTTTTTCTTTGCGCGCGCCGAGCCGCCGAGCTCGATCGCCCCGCGGTAGTGGGTCTCGGCCTCGTCCAGGGCGCCTTGGCGCTTCAAGACGTTCCCCAAGTTGTTCATCGCGCGGGCGTGCTTCGGGTCGAGGGCGAGCACCTCCCGGTACTTGGCTTCAGCCTCCACGAGCTCGCCGCGCTCGGCCAACCGGGTTCCCTCAGCGTTGAGCGTGTCGGCCGTGCTCTCCATCGCCTCGCATGCTCGCCGCGAGACCACCTGCAGCGCAAGCCGCCGAGCGGATAGGGAAGTCGAACCTGGCGGCGCGGATAGGGAAATCGATGCTGCAAATCCCCGAGCGGACAGCCACCAGCCGCACCACAAGAGCGCGAGGACCAAACGATCCTGTCGAGCACGAGGCGAGCCGGGTGCTCGGCTCCGGTCGTGCTCAGTGCGCCGCGAGGTGACGCTGAAGGAGCTGGGCCACGAGCTTCGGGTCAAAGGGCCAGCGGTATGTCAGGGTAAGGTCGGTGAAGCGCTCACGACAGCGAGCCAACGCTTCGGGAATATCGTGCTCCGAGTGCCCCCCTCCGGGCGTCATCATCGTAGTCAGCACGTCGACCTCGTTTACCCCGTCAGCCACAAGCTGGGCGATCGCCACTTCAATGCTCGGGGCGGAGAACTCGTTGTACGCTGCCACAACCTGCACGCCGTCGAGCAACGCGCGAAGCTCGTGCACGAGCGCCTGCGTCCCTCGACCGTAGGGGTCATTGTTTTCGTTTCGGGGCCAGGCGCGGATCTGACGCTCGACCTCGTGCTCACGCTCTCGCTCGGCATCGGACTTGTCGCTTTGCTTGTGCAGCGCGCGAAGCTCGGCCAACAAGGCACGAGGCATGTCCTTTGCGGGGCTACCATGAGCGATCAACAGGACGGCGTGCTTCATTGGGTCTTCGTATCTCTCAGTATGTCATTGCAGGCGGCTTGCCGCAGGACCGGCGCCCCGGCGGAGATGCTGGGCTCCACCGGCGCTCTCGATCTCCGCGCACGTTCAGCATGTTGCAATGCCCTTCGCGCCCGCGCTACCTGCCGCGCGTTTCGCGCGCGAATTCGACACAGGACGCTTGTAAACGGTCCAGCCGCCCGTCTTGGGCTGCGGGATCGCGCGCGGGCCTCGCTTCGGAGTCCCCCTCAAGCCCGGGCTAGCATGCGTCCGTGAAGAGACTCGTGCTGCCCCGGGCTCTCCGTCGTGCATGGGCTGGAGACGTGGCCATGAGTCCGCCGTTGCTCGCCGCTTTGCTCGTAGGCACAGCAGCGCCAGCGCGACGCCGAAGGAGACCGCCAGCGCAGGCACGCTCGGCGGATCGGTGCCGACGGCGGGCAGCACGGCGCGCACGCGCCGGGCGCTCGTCGGCGCTGCACACGACGAGCTCAACCTGATCGCGCTCACCCACAACTTGCTGAAGCTCTCTCGCTTCGGCGTGCGACCCGCGTTGACCTTGGCCGCCTGACCGATCGGGCTGGGCTACTGCTGCTCAGCCGAGAATTCGCCACCATCGACAGAACGATATTCGCGATCGCACCGAGGTCGCGACAAGCGCTCAGCGGTTGCTTTCAGCTCTCGGATCTGGCTGACCGCTGACCGCTGATCGCTGACGGCTCTCCACTTTTCCTGACGCGAGACGATCCGCACCCGAATCTTTTTCCCGACACACTCCTAGCCTTCCACGCCCGATGCTTCCTCGTTGGAGATCACCATCCGTCGCGCACGCGTCGCGGACGCAGCGCCGCAGCCAGCGGTGCACTGGGTCGGCGTCGACTCGCGGGTGCCACAGCATCGACACCGTGAATTTCGGCGTGCTGACCGGCAGTGGAAAGCTGTGCATCCCCGCGCGAAGGCTGCCGGTGTGCCTCTCGGGAACGGTCGCGATGAGGTCCGACGCACGTGCGAGCGCGAGCGCGCTCGAAAAGCCACCGACCACGATCTCGCTCTCCCGCTTGAGCCCCAGCGCCCGCAGCGCGTCGTCGATCGGCCCTCGCTCGAGGATCGGTCGCGACACCGTGACGTGCTGACCGGCTGCGTAGCGGGCCGCGGTGACCTTTGCTTTTTCCAAGGGATGGCCTCTGCGCACGGCGCCCACCAGGCGATCTCGGAACAGCGCGTGCGTTCGCAGGTCGGGTGAGGTGGTCGTGTCCAGAACACCCGTTTCCAGGTCGACGGACCCGTCCCGAAGCGGAGCCCCGTCTTTGTCGGGCTTCTGCAGGAATCGCAGGCGCACGCCGGGGGCCTCGGTACGCACGCGCGCCAACAGCGCCGGGCCGACGTTCTCGACGAAGCCATCGCTGGTCCGCAGCGTGAACGTTCGGACGAGCCCCTCGAGATCAGGCTCGGCCTGGGGCCCGAGCAGCGCCTCGGCATCTCGCACCAGGTGGCTCACCGGCTCGCGCAGCTCGAGGGCCCGTGGCGTGGCGACCAAAGCGCGTCCGGCTCTCACCAGCAACGGGTCGCCTGTCGTCTCGCGCAAGCGCGCCAGAGCCCGGCTCATCGCGGAAGGGCTGAGCCGCAGGCGCCGCGCGGCGCGGACCACGCTGCCCTCGGTGAGCAAGACGTCGAGCGTGAAGAGCAGGTTCAGGTCTGGGCGCGACACGCGCGGAGCGTAGCAGAGCTCGCGCGCGATACATGGCGTTGGACGCATGTCTCAAGTGCATCCATTGCGCGTTCCGCCATGTCTTATCCCGACGCAAGCTCTGGAGGTCGGCGCCAATCGGGCGTGAGTCCCGCTGCTCTGCCGACGACAGGAGGAACGAACCAATGGCCAGGGATTCACTTCAGCATTTCGCGGACGCCGTCAGCTCGACTTGGGGACCGCTCACCTCCGAGCTGGCTGCCAGCGCTCGGCATCACTTGGCGCGCCTGCTCGAAGCACCGGCCACCGAGGGCTGGCTTTCGGCGCTGCTCGAGGATGCCCCGGACGCCCGGGAGCTCTACCGCGACCCGACGCACGACTTTTTGTTGCTCGCCCACACCGAGCAGGCGGGGCTCTACCGGCCGCCGCACGATCATGGCCGAGGCTGGGTCATGTACGCGGTCCTGCGAGGCGAGATGGAGATGGGCACTTACCGCCGCGTGCACGATCTGCGCGGCACTGCCCAGATCGTCAGGCGCGAGACCTTCTCGCTCCGCCCCGGGGACATCCGCGTGTTCCTGCCTGGGGACATCCACGACACGCGCTGCATCACGGGACCGCTCACGCTCTTCCGCTTCACGTCGCGCGACCTCAAGAAGGAGGAGCTGACGCGGTACCCGGAGCCGCCGAGCGCGGCGAGCGTCGAGCTACCGGTGAGGGGCTCGTGACCAAGCAGCGCTCTCTCGTCGTCCTGGGGACGTGCTGCCTGTCCCTCCTTCTCGTCACGATGGACCTGACGATCGTCAACGTCGCGCTGCCTTCCATTCGCAGCGATCTGCACGCGAGCGTCGAGGCATTGCAGTGGTCGATCGACGGTTACACGGTCGTCGTCGCGAGCTTTCTGATGTTGTCGGGCTCGGTCGCAGACCGTTTCGGTCGGCGCCGGACGTTTCAGGTGGGGCTCGCCGTATTCAGCCTCGGGTCACTGCTGTGCAGCCTCGCCCCCACCGCGAACGCGCTGGTGGGCTCCCGCATGCTGCAAGCTCTCGGCGGCTCGATGCTCAACCCGGTGGCGATGTCGATCGTCGCCAACACCTTCACCGATCCCAAGGAGCGAGCGCGCGCCATCGGCGTCTGGGGTGCGGTCTTCGGCGTGTCGATGGCGGCCGGCCCGATGCTCGGCGGCGCGCTCGTCGACAGCCTCGGCTGGCGATCGATTTTCTGGATCAACCTTCCGATCGCCGTCGTCGCTTTCTGGCTCACGGCGCGCTTCGTTCCGGAGTCGCGCGCCGAGCGGCCGCGGCGGCTCGATCTGGTGGCCCAGGCCCTGATCATCGTCGGGCTGCTCGCCCTCACCTCGGCCGTCATCGACGGTCGCCGTGAAGGCTGGTCGTCGTGGACAATCATGGCGGGCTTCGGCACCGCCCTGGCCTGCGCCGTCACGCTGGTCGTGTGGGAGTCGCGCCAGGCCGAGCCGCTGCTCGACTTGCGCCTCTTCCGAAGCTTGGCGTTCTCGTCCGCGACCGTGCTCGCGGCGCTGTCGTTCGCCGCTTTCAGCGGGTTCTTGTTTCTCAACGCGCTCTACCTGCAAGAAGCACGAGGGCTCTCCGCGTCAGCAGCCGGAATCACCACGCTGCCCATTGCGCTGGCTCTCCTCGTATCGTCGCCGCTCTCGGGCCGGCTCGTCGCGGCAGGGGGTGCGCGGGTCGCAATCGTCGTGTCGGGTGCGGCCATCGCCGGCGGCGCGCTGATACTGACGCGGCTCGCGAACGACACCTCGGCGCCCGTGCTCCTCGTGGCTTACACGATCTTCGGAGTGGGCCTCGGCTGCATCGGTGCGCCCGTCAACACCGCGGCCATCGCGGGAATGCCGCGATCGCAGGCAGGCTTGGCGGCGGCGATCGCGTCGGCGAGCCGCCAGGTCGGCGCGGCGCTCGGCGTCGCGGTCGCCGGTGCGCTCGCCGGCAGCGGCATCGAGGCGGGACACCATGCCGAGCTGGCCGACTCCACTCACGCGGTGTTTTGGATCATCGCTGCCCAAGGTGTCGCCATCGCGGTCCTGGGCGTCGTGTCGCCATCATGCTCCCTGATCAGCCTGGACCGCGATCGCGCGCGGCCAGGACCGCCGCCGCGTAGGCTTGCTCGAGCACGCCCGCAAGCTCGGTCGGGTCCCCGAGCGCGCTGGCGAGGTAGCGCTGGCGCAGCTCGCTTCGCAGCTTTTTCCCACGCTCGGGCCTCTGTGCGAGTCTCACAGCCGCCTCCACGTAGGCGGTCGAGCTCGGCGCCGCCAGCTCCTCCAACCCGACCGCGCTGAGCAGACTGAGCGCGACACGGGACGCGGGTGTGTCGCCTTGCCAGGAGACCACGGGCACCCCCATCAGCAGGGCATCGCAAGTCGTCGTCGTTCCTTGGTACGGGAAGGTGTCGAGCCCGATGTCGATGTCATTGTGAGCGGCGAGCGCCGCGGGAAAGGTCGGCTCCCACGGCCGCAGCTCGACGCGCCCCGCGAGCCCTTCGCGCGCGAAGCGCTGCTGAACACGCGCACGCATCGCCGGCTCCGCGAAAGGGCGGCACTTCAAGATCAAGCGACTGCGGTCGACGGCGCGAAGTATCTGCGCCCAGGCGTCGAGGGTCGGCTGCGTCCACTTGGTCATACGGTTGAAGCATCCGAATGTCAGCGGACGAGCTGGGTCGCGCTCGGCGATCTCCGGCAGCGGATCGTCCGGCAGATACGCCCAAGCAGCTCGCGGAAGACGCACGAGTCGCTCGCTGAAGTCGCGCTCCGAGCCGGCCGGCTCGGACCAACCATCGGTCAGATGTAGATCGACGGTGGAGAGCCCGGTGGTACCCGGGTAGCCCAGATAGCTGGCTTGCACCGGCGCGAGCCGCTCCGCCAAGATCGCGAGATGCGACCCGGAGTGCGAGGCGAGGTCGACCACGATGTCGAGCTCGAGCTCCGTGATGATCTCCCGCGCGTCCGCAACGGAGCGCCCCGAAACGTCCACGAAGCGGAACTGCGAGCGAAGACTGGCAGCATGCGCGTCATGGGCGCGAGCTGTCGCTATTAGGATGGGCTCGACTCGCTCGGGCGAATGCGCTCGCAAAACCGGCGTCATGAAGCGCATCACGACGTGCTCTTTGAAGTCGCACGAGAGATAGCCAACGCGCAACTTCGCGCGCGGCGGCGCTCGGGACCGCAGCAGCGACGTGGCCAGCGATGTCGAGCGGGCCGCGCCCTCGGCCCAACGGCGATGTTCGTTCGCGAGCCACTCCGCACCGACCTCGGCCTGGTGACTGAGCAGAAATAGACGCATCGAGCCGAGGTCGTGGCGGGCCGGCTGGCGAGCGAGGGCGGCGTCCAAGCAAGCGACCGCGCTGCCGAGCTCTCCAATCTCGGCCGCGACGGCGGACATCGCCAGCTCGAGCTCGATGCCCCCGCTTGCCTCCGGCGGAGCCTTGGCGAGCAGCGCTTGGGCCTGCAAATTGCGCCCGGCCTCGCGCAAGAGCTCCGCGTACTGGGTGCGACAGGTGGTCAGCGCCGGCTTTTGCGCGAGCGCTGCCTCGAATGCCAGGATCGCCTCGGCGCCTCTGCCCAGCCGCGCGAGGGCGGCCCCGCGCGCGCGCAAGAGCAGGGCGTCGGACGGCGATGCGATGAGGCGCTCGTCGACGACGTGAAGCGCTTTGTCGAAGCTGCCTGCTGCCAGGTAAAGCGAGGCAAATGCGACAACGGTGCCGTTGTCGGCTGCGTCGACTGCAAGGGCCCGGTTGAGCAGAGCCTCGGCCGCTCTGAAATCACCGAGCTTTGCACAGCTGCTCGCGGCGCCCCGCAGTGCCCGCACCGACTCGGGGTCGACTCGCAGCGCTCGCTCGAACCAGCTCCGGGCGAGCTCGGCTGCGTCACGTTCCAGCGCGATGCGGCCCAGATTCGAGAGGGTGCGGGGGTCGTCCGGCGAAAGCTCGAACGCGCGCTCGAACGCCGCTTCCGCCTCGACCACGCGCGAGAGCGCGGCGAGCGCGCGCCCACGCAAGCGCGCAAGCTCTGCAACCTCGGGCTGGGTCGATATCGCGCTGTCGCAGGCGAGAAGCGCCTCCGAGGCCCGCCCAGCGCGCAACAACGTCTCGATCTTCGCGCCCTCGTCGCTCATTCCGGCAGTCCAGGATAGGCGCAAACACGGTTGCGGAGCCTGGCCGGGTTGCGCTAGAACCCCTTCGTCGAGCAGACACGACAGACAGCAAGCGAAGCTGGCGGAATTGGCAGACGCGCTAGATTCAGGTTCTAGTGGGGTAACTCCCGTGGAGGTTCAAGTCCTCTGCTTCGCACCACACCAAGCTCGATCGGCGCTGTCTTTGGCTCCGAAAGGAGTTACTGCGCGGCTTTCGAACACGCGGGAGCACCTTCGTTGCTGAGCGATCCGAGCGAATTCGAGCTGCAGAACCAGCGCGGCATCGCGCTCGCCAAAGAAGGCCGGCTCGCTGAAGCCGAGGCCGTCTTCTTGGAGGCTGCGAAGCTTTGGCCGGAATCGCACAAGCCTCACTCGAATCTCGCCCTGGTCTACAAGTCGATGGGGCGCCCGCAGAAGGTCGCTGCTGCTCTGCGCGCTGCCGTCGCGCGCGACCGCGACAACGCGCGGCTGTCGGCTCGACTCGCGCAGGCGTGCCTCGACGCTTCTGAGCGCGAGGGCGCCGTCGACGCCGCGCTCCACGCTGAAAGCCTCGAACCCTCACGCAGCCATCGACTGCTCGCGGCGCATGCCCTCTTGCGCGAAGCCCGCGCAGAAGAGGCGCTCGCGCGCGCGCACGCTGTGCTCGCGGAGGGCGACACCGGCGCGGCCGCTCTGGCCATCGAAATCAATTGCTTGCTGCTGCTCGATCGCGAGCCAGAAGCGCTCATTGCGATCGAGCGCACAGCGTCGGCGTTGCCGAGCGCGACGGCCATTCAGCTCGCTGGCGCCGCCGTCGACCTCGGGCGGCGCGCGGCCGCGACCCGGCTCCTGGGCTCGATCGATCGAGCCACGCTCTCGGCTGGCGATCGGAACTTGGTGCTCTTGTTGAACGCAGAGGCGATGTTCGGCGACGGAGCGTCGGCAAAGGCTGCCGAAGCGCTCAGCCGGATCGATCCGCTTCCGCTCTCGCGCGAAGGGGTGTTGCGCCTGCACGCCGCCTGGCGGGCCCTCAAAGATCCCGGCCGCGCGGCCGCGGTCGCAGAAGCGGCGCTCACCCGCGATCCGGACCACCTTCGCCTGATCCTCACCGATGCAGAGTCGGCCCTGCTCGCAGATCACCCTGACGCCGCCAAGCGTCGCTTCGAGCAGGCGCTCGCGATTGCCCCTGACGACGTGAGCGCAGCGGTCGGCGTGGCCAAAGTCATGGCCGTCTCCGGCGACGCGGAGGCAGCGATCGACGCCTTCGCACGGGCGAATCGCAGCGGCCCGCTCGACGCGGGCGTTCACGCCGACGCGATCTTCTGGGCGCTGCATGCGAGCCGCTGGTCTCCCGACGAGCTCTTGCGACAGCTCATCGGCGTCAGCGACCGGTTTCTGGTCGCGGCGCGCACGCAGGCGCAGCCAACCCGCTCGCTCGACCCTGATCGCCGGCTCAAAGTCGGCTACGTATCGGCAGATTTTTTCGATCACGCAGTGATGCGCTTCTTGCGAGGTGTGCTTCGAGAGCACGACCGGGCTCGCTTCGAGATCATCTGCTACTCGGCGAACCGAGAGCCCGACGACGTGACGCGCGCGATTCAGGCGCTCGACCTCCGCTTCGTGAACATCACGGCGCTGACTGCCAGCCAGGTGGCGCTGCAGATCGCGGCAGATCGGGTAGATATTCTCGTCGATCTCGCCGGCCATACGGCTCCGCTGCTGGCGATTTTTGCGCATCGTCCCGCACCGCTGCAGCTCACCTGGCTCGGGTTTCCCGCATCCACCGGGCATTCGGCCATCGACACGCGCGTGAGCGACGAACACGCCGACCCGAGCGGGCTGACCGACGCGTTTCACAGCGAGCGCGTGGTCCGGCTCGCCGAGGGTGCTTGGTGCTTCGAGGAGTTCTTGGCGGTGCCTCTGCCGCAGCCACGCCTCACTGGGCAGCTCACGTTCGGCTCGTTCAACCGCGCTGCCAAGCTCAGCGGCGAGCTGCTGCGCGCCTGGGGACGCCTCTTGAAAAAGCTGCCCGAGGCACGCCTGCTCTTGAAGGGCCGAGGGCTCGACTCGTTGAGCGCGCACAGCCGGATCCTCGCCGCGATGGAGGCTGAAGGCGCCGATACCGCGAACGTCTTCATCTCTGGGCTGCGCGAGACGCGCGAGGAACACATTCTCGCCTGGCGAGACGTCGATGTCTGCCTCGATACGTTTCCCTATGCGGGCACGACCACCACCTGCGAGGCGCTGTTCATGGGCGTTCCAGTCGTCAGCTTGGCAGGTACGAGCCACGTCAGTCGTGTTGGAGCCAGCTTGCTGTCACAAGTGGGGCTCGAGGATTTGGTGGCCACCGACTGGGACGCGTATGTGGCCCGGGCAGAAGCCATCGCGCGCGACGTGGAACGACGCAATTCTCTGCGCCTCTGTCTCCGGTCACGCATGCTGGCAAGCACGCTGGGCTCCGCCAAACGCTTCACACCTTTATTCGAGGCGATGCTGCGCGACGAGTGGCAAGCCTACGCGTGCTCCGCTGCCGCGGGAGCGGAGAGCGAGCTCCGGCGCGTAGCGCGGCCGGGCGCCACCCCGTTGTACACGCCGCGATCGATCCGAGAGCGAGCCTGCTTTGTCGCCATCGAGCAAGCCACGGAACGAGACGCTGAAGCAGACTGGTTCGCCGCGCGCCTCGTGGAAGGTGACGTCGTCGCCGTCGTCGAGCCAGACTCCGTCGGCCACGTCATGAGACTGGCAGAGGCAGTGCGCGGCCGCGGCGAGATCCGCGTTCACGACGCTGACATCGACGTCGATCGCTCGATCACGACAACGGCTCGCGCGGCGGCGAGCAACGACGTCGTGATCGTCAACGCGGCAGCCCACACTTCTTTGGACGCCGACCTGCTGGACGCACCCCTCGCCTGCCTCGCTGATGCACTCGACGCAACATCCAGCCCAGCTCGCCCGCACCTCGACAACCTGCTCGCGCGCGTTCGCGTCGATGCGGCCGCGCCCAGTTTCGCGCGCCACCTGGAAGCGCTACGACGCTCGGGGCTCGCGGTTTTCCGCGCGCTACCAGGGCTCGGGACCGTGACCGCCTTCGAACCAGAAGACGAGCTCGATGGGCTGGCCCGCTCGCTGATCGTGGCCGGCCCTCGGCGAATCGAGTCGCTCGCGCAAAAAGAGCAGCTCGTTATCGGCCGCGCGGCGGCGGTCACCGACGCGCCTCGTTTGGCGTTCTCGTTGCCCTGCTTCCATCCGTTCGGCCTCTCGGGCGATGCGCCGCTCGCCGTCGACCGCTACGCGCAGGCCAAACTCGGCACACTCTCGCTCGCGCAAAGAGCTGCGCTGCTGGAGGCAGCTTTCGAGGCCAGCTCGCGCAGCAGCGACCGCATCGGTGGCGCCTTGACGCGCGCGCGTCTGGCCATCGAGACCAATCGCCGCAGCGCTGTTTGCCCAGCGCTCGAGCCGCTCCTCGCCGAGCCAGGGCGGCCCACCGGCCCGTTTCTGCCGGCGCTCCCCTCTCGCGACAGCGAGACGCCGGGCCCCGAGGCGCAGGGCGACTGGCTGCTCTGCCAAGCGCTCGAGGCCTACGTGCTGTTCGGCGCGCGCTCTTCCTTCGATGCGCTGAATTCGCACGCAGCGTTGCTGGTTCGGTACTTTCGCGCTGGCGGCAGCGACCCCGAAATGAACCGACGGCTCGGGCTGCTGTTGGCGATGGGCCGCGCTTCCTGAAAGCTTCTGCGTTCGGCAACCGACCAGGCGCGCGCAGCATGGAGCTGTGCTAGAGCCCGGGCGTATGTCGCCCGGTCGCAAAGCGCGTCTCTGCCTGGCAGACGGAGCAATCTTCGAAGGGTTCGCCGTTGGCGCAGCGCTCCCGGCTGGCGGCGCCGCAACCGGTGAGGTGGTCTTCACCACTGGCATGACCGGCTACCAAGAGGTGCTCACCGACCCGTCCTACAAAGGGCAGATCGTGACGATGACCGCGCCTCAGATCGGAAACACGGGCATCAACGTAGACGACCCTGAAAACGCAGAGGGGCCCGCGGTCGCCGGCTTCGTCGTGCGTGAGCTCAGCGAATCGGCGTCCAGCTGGCGATCGACTCAAGATCTCGACAGCTACCTCGCGCGCGCAGGGGTGGTGGCGCTGACCGGCGTCGACACGCGCAGACTGACGATTCATCTACGCACCACCGGCTCGCAGAACGGGGCGATCGGCGAGGGCGACAGCGCCACGCTGGTCGATCGCGCCAAGAGCGCCCCCGCAATGGAGGGGCTCGACCTAGTCGGCGCCGTCACTTGCAAGCAGCCGTACTCGTTCGAGACGCCCACCATCGAAGGCTTCCGTACGATTCGACCGCGCGACGGCTCGTCCGCCGATGTCGCCCACGTGTCCGCCGATGTCGCCCACGTGGTGGCGGTCGACTTCGGGATGAAGACGAACATCCTGCGCTCGTGGGTCGACGCCGGCTGTCGCGTCACCGTCGTTCCGGCGACCACGACGGCTGCCGAAATCTTGAAGCTCGCACCGAGCGGGGTGTTTCTCTCCAATGGCCCGGGTGACCCAGCGGCAGTCGAGTACGCCATTCGCACCGTGCGCGATCTGCTGGGCAAGACACCGATTTTCGGCATCTGCCTCGGTCACCAGCTGTTGGCGCTCGCCGCGGGTGCGCCCACCTACAAGTTGAAGTTCGGACATCGTGGGCTCAATCAGCCGGTGAAAAATCTGGAGACAGGGCGGGTCGAGATCACTTCCCAGAATCATGGCTTCGCAGTCGATGCCGACAAATTGCCGAAGCACGCAAAGACCACCCACGTACATCTGAACGACGGCACCAGTGAAGGCCTCGCGATCCCGGAGGCGCGGGCTTACTCGGTGCAGTTCCACCCCGAAGCCGCAGCCGGGCCGCACGACACCCTCCATCTGTTCCAGGGCTTCGCGCGCTTCGTGCAACAAGCTGGTGCCTCGCCGGCTGGGCTGGCCGGCGCCTCGGCCGGGCTGGGAGCCGAGTAGTGGTCGCGCCCAAGACGGTTCACCTGGTCTCGCTCGGCTGCCCGAAGAACCGTGTCGACTCCGAAGTTCTGCTGGGCGTGGCGATGGGTGGTGGCTTCACGCACGTCGATGACCCCGCCCTGGCCGAGCTCATCGTGGTCAACACCTGCGGGTTCATCGGCGAGGCAAAAAAAGAGTCGATCGACACCATCTTCGAGATGGCCCGCCACAAAGAAGGCAACTGCAAGAAGCTCGTCGTCACCGGCTGCCTCGCGCAGCGGCACCCCACCGAGCTCGCCGACCAAATTCCGGAGATCGATCACTTGCTCGGCTCCAGCGACATGATGAAGCTCGGCAAAGTGCTGCGCGGCGAGGCCGACCGTATCGAGGTCGGCACGCCTGCCGACTGGCTGATCGAAGCAAACAGCCCGCGCATCTTGTCGACGCGGCAAGGCAGCGCCTACGTGAAGATCGCCGAAGGCTGCAATCGCACCTGCTCGTTCTGCGTGATCCCCGATCTGCGGGGCAAGCAGCGATCGCGCGGCATCAGCGACGTCGTGCGCGAGGTCGAGAACCTGGTCGATCGCGGGGTGAAAGAGATCAACTTGATCTCGCAAGACACCATCGCGTACGGCCGTGACCGCCCCGATAGACCGAAGCTCGCCGAGCTCGTGCGCGCCGTCGCCGACGTCAAAGGGCTCGCTTGGCTGCGTCTTTTTTACCTCTACCCCGAGGCGCTCACCGACGAGCTGGTCGAGCTCTTGGCCGACCACCCAGTGGTCTTGCCCTATGTCGACATGCCGCTGCAACACGCGGCCGACGGCATGCTGCGCCGCATGCGCCGCGGCCACGGCGGCGCGCGCTTGCGCACGGTGGTCGATCGCATGAGAAAGGCGATCCCCAAGCTCACCTTCCGCACCGCCTTCATCATCGGACACCCCGGTGAGACCGATGAAGAGTTCGACGAGCTGGTCGAATTCGTCCGTTGGGCACGCTTCGAGCGTGTCGGCTTCTTCCGTTACTCCGACGAGGAGACGTCGAAGAGCTTCTCTTTGCCGGACAAGGTTCCGGCGCGCGTGGCGGCCAAACGCTATCGGCGAATCGTGGAGGTTCAGCGCAAGATCCAGCACGAGACGACAGCAACGCTCATCGGGCAAGAGCTCGACGTGCTTGTCGAAGGTGTCAGCGACGAACATGAATTCGTGCTCATGGGTCGGCACCGCGGGCAGGCTCCGGAGATCGACGGGCAGGTCTATTTGTCCGGCGGCGACGCAGAGGCGGGCGAGCTTCGAACCGTCACCATCACGCAGGCGAGCGACTGTGACTTGGTCGGTGAGCTTCACGTCACCGACGGGGCGCCCAAGAAGAACGGGAAAGCAGCAGCCAAGGCGCCAGCGCGACGCCGTTTGCCGATCTCGACCGCCGCCAAATAGCCACCGGAGTTGGCGGCGATGCCAACTGTTGGCGCGGCGAAGAGAAACGATCGCCGCCAACCTTCGGTTGAATGGGCGTCGGCCTGGGTTTTGCTTAAGATAGGCCGTGCTAATTGTGCCCGCAGCTTGGCGTCGATGGCTCGCCATCACAGCCCTCGGCTTGGCCGGGTGTCTGAGCCCCACGCTGCCCTTGCCCCCACCCGAAGAGCCGGACTCGATCCAGCAGGGGATCGATGGCGTTTGGGAGCTGCGAGGAGACTGCCTGGCAGGCGCTGAAGTCATCGTCGTCAACGAGAGAACCGGCCGCGGCGCCGTGTTCGTCGATCTCCAGCAAAAGGGTCGCTACGTCGTCCTGATCGAAGGCGAGCCGTGCGATGTCGCTGTGATCAGCCAATCCAGTGGCGACGAAGGCAGCGGAGAGATCCGTACCGTGCTTCGTGAAGTCGAAGGCGGCATCGACGCGGACCCGACTGCCTGTACCGAGTAGCCGGCTATTCTCCGTGCCGGCTATTCCGTGCCGGCTATTCGGTGCAGCCGCTTCGTGTGCGCCGGCAAACGGTTGCAAATAGCGAGCGCAGGGGGCGTCCGCGCTAACATGGGCACCATGGCCCAGCCAGCGCCAGGGGTGCAGATCCTCGTCGTCGACGACGAGCCCAGCCTGCGCGAGATGCTCAACATCGCGCTCAAGCGCTCCGGGTTTCAAGTCGTCACCGACGCAGGCGTGAGGGCCGCGCTCACGCGGATCCGCGAGGCGTCCGCTCCGTTTCCGCTGGTGATCACCGACTTGGTGATGCCCGACGGGTCGGGTCTCGAGGTGCTCGCGGGAGCCAAGGCTCGATCCGCGGCGACCGAAGTGATCGTGATGACGGCTCACTCGACGGTCGAAGCTGCCATCAGCGCGATGCGTGCCGGGGCCTCCGACTTCATCGTCAAGCCGTTCTCGCCCGCGCACATGATCGCGCAGGCCGAAAAAGCCGTCGAAAGACACGCGCTGTTCAGCGAAAATCAACGGCTCAAGGCGCAGCTCTCGCGGCTCGAGCCGCCAGACATCGAGCTCGGCAGCAGCCAGCCGATGGTGGCGATTTCCGATCTGGTGACCAAGATCGCCAGCGCCCGCACCACCGTGCTGCTGACCGGCGAGAGCGGCACCGGCAAAGAGCGGGTCGCGCGTTTGCTCCACCTGCGCAGCGACCGTCGAGCAGCGCCCTTTCTGGTGGTGAACTGCGGCGCGCTGCCTGAGGCGCTGATGGAGAGCGAGCTGTTCGGACACGAACGGGGCTCGTTCACCGGCGCAACCGGCGCGCGTGCAGGGCTGTTTCGCGACGCCGACGGGGGCACACTGCTGCTCGACGAGGTCGGCGAGCTACCGACTGCGCTGCAGGTGAAGCTCCTGCGCGTGCTGCAAGAAAAGCGCGTGCGGCCAGTGGGAGGCAGTAGCGAGATCCCCGTCGACGTTCGGCTGATTGCCGCCACGAACCGCGACATCGAAGCCGACGTGAAGAGCGGACGCTTCAGACAGGATCTGTACTACCGACTCAACGTCATTCGCGTGCAACTGCCGCCGTTGCGAGAGCGCGGCGGCGACGTCGCCAAGCTCGCCGACCGCTTTCTTCAGCAGTTCGCCGCCGAGATGGGCAAAGAGATACGAGGCATGAGCCCCGACGTCTTACGCGCCCTCGACGCGTACTCGTTTCCCGGCAACGTGCGCGAGCTCGAGAACATGATGGAGCGCGCTGTGGCGCTCGCGGGCGGCCCCACGATCGGCCTGGGAGACCTTCCGGCGGACGTGAGCGGCGTGAGCGCGCTGCCGTCGCCGCTGCTCGGCAGCGCCATCCCGCCGGCCGGCTTGGTGCTCGATGACGTGCTCGGCGAGATCGAGCGCCGACTGCTGCTCGAAGCGCTGGACCGGTCGGGTGGTGTGCGCAAGGCTGCAGCAAAACTACTCGGGGTCACCTTTCGTTCGATGCGCTACCGATTGGAGAAACATGGGCTCGATGTGGGCCCGGGTAGTGACGAAGACCAGAGCCCGAATTCGTCACCGGACGGGGCGTCAGAGTGACGTTTTTCGGCACTCCAACAGTTCGTAAGTTACGCTCTTTCGCAGAAGCGCGACGATCCACGAGGAGACACCAGATGGCACAGCCAATGCTTTATGTCAGGCCGATGCAACGACGCGGGTTCACCCTTGTGGAGCTGATGATCGTCGTTGCCATTGTTGGCATCTTGGCGGCGTTGGGCATCTACGGGGTGCGCAAATATCAGCAGTCGGCAGCGACTGGTGAGGCCACGGCCGTGTTGCAATCGATTCGCGGCGCAGAAGAAGCCTTCCGCGCCGAGACATTGACGTATGGCGGCTGCCGCAGCACCTCCGCGGCGCCCACCCTCGCCGCCACCGCGCTCACTGCCGCCGATTTCTACCCGCGCATCGCGGACTCTACGAATCTCAACAATCGCAAGATGCAGTGGGGCGGGGCAGCCTATGCGAACTTGCTCTCGTGCACGCGCGCCCTCGGCATTCAGTCCTCTGGCGCAGTTCGCTTCACCTACGGCGTCACCGCAGGAAATCCTGGGGTAGCTGCGCCTGCCGCACCAACCGGCGCACCGGCCCTGCCTGCCTTGCTCACATGGACCGCAAGCGAGCCCTGGTTCACCGCCGTCGCGCTCGCAGATCGCGACAGCGACGGGTCGTTTGCGCGGGTCGTCGTTTACTCAACGAGCAACGAAGTCGGTATTCAGAACGATACGGAATAGCCGCTCTGCAAGCTGACAGTGTCTTCACACTGACAGCGCGGGCCCAGATTGGCCCGAGGTCGAAGTTTTTTTTTCTCGGGCTCGTCCCGAGTGAGTTGTGCACGCGACACCAGTCGTTGTGCGAGATGCGTCGGCTTGCCTATAGGGCGACGCTGCAAACGGAGGTCAACATCATGCGTGCATTCAAGCGTTACTCACGTGCAGGCTTCACTCTCGTCGAGCTGATGATCGTCGTCGCGATCATCGGCATCCTGGCCGCGCTCGCCATCTACGGCGTGCGACGGTACTTGCAAAGCGCCAAGACCGCCGAGGCAAAGAACAGCCTGGGCGCGATGGGCCGTGGCGCGCTCGGCGCCTACGAGCGTGAAGACACCCCGCCAGAGGCCTTGGCTGAAGGCGCCATCTCTGTGCAGTTCACGCATGACATCTGCGCTGGAGCGCTCACGATCGTGCCACCAGCGCCGCCGTCAGGAAAGAAATACCAGCCCAACGCCGCCCCGGGCACCGACTACGACAACGGTGATTCGGCTTCCGGCTGGAAGTGCCTGAAGTTCTCGATGACGACCCCGACCTACTTCGCCTACGGCTACCAGGGCGCGCGCGTCGGCACCGGCTACGGCGTTGGCGCTGGCGTGCTGGCCACGACGCCTGCGATGCCCGCTGCAGCGGCCGCGAACTCGGGTCGCTTCCGCGCGTTCGCCCACGGCAACCTGGATGGCGACTCGAGG
>Ga0105048_10001345_pt1 | contig 39843 bp, 35 predicted proteins | sample MAT05_FD_78382 | JGI IMG/M metagenome (GOLD analysis project Ga0105048, IMG submission 78382) | Freshwater microbial communities from Lake Fryxell liftoff mats and glacier meltwater in Antarctica - MAT-05 | ecosystem: Environmental > Aquatic > Freshwater > Ice > Liftoff microbial mat | place... | reverse complement strand
TAATTATGGTTACGGATATGACTATGTTTACGGAGGAAACCAAAAAATAACGAAAGGAAATAAATTAAAAGCGTAACTTAGCCATCCGGATAAAAACTGATCCCCTACCCCCCCGAAAACAACCATCTATATCCTCTGAACTGACTGCCAATAATCTTCTATTGAAAAGCTGCATAATTTTTTAATCATTAAAAGATTTAAAAATGAACAAAAATTGGTATGCAGTTTATACTAAAACGCAATGCGAAAAAAAAGTAGCTGCTCTTTTATTAAGAAAGAAAATTGAGAATTTCTGCCCGCTTAACCGCATCTTAAACACACAGGGAAACCGCAGAAAAATGGCCTATGAGCCATTGTTTCCGTCGTTCGTATTCGTTTACATAAACGAAACAGAAATGAGGATTGTGAAACAGACGAATGATGTTATTAATTTTGTTTACTGGCTTGGCCAACCTGCCGTAATTAAAGCAACCGAAATTGAAAATATTTCCAATTTCATCAGTTCCCATTACAACATAAAGCTGGAAAAAACGGCGGTCATTTCCAATGGCCTGGTACGGATCTCCAATGAACCCCAGCTTGATTTGAACGGAGGAATGCTGTCGTTAAGAACCAACAAGGTTAGGTTAGCGTTACCATCCTTAGGTTTTGCCATCACGGCCGAAACGGAAAAGGCGGTTACCGACACGAGCGACTATGGAATCGTAAACTCAAAAATGCTTATGTAAAATTTTACTTTGCAATTTAAGGAGTTACGTTTTTGGCGCTTTTTGTTCTCAATTATTGGTGAAATTTAATTTATTGTACTGGTCCCTTCCAGGATGTTTAGAAAAAACCGTTATACCAGCAAAGATGGTGTAACGGTTTTTTGTTTCAACCTTTCATTCAATACAAGCGAAAAATTCATTTTTTTATTTAAAAATCCAATAAGAGAAATAATTACCACCGCAAGGACGTTTAGATGGGTAAGGACGTGAAAAAGTAATTATTACTAATTAAAAAAACAAATGATACGTTATTATAAAAAATTCTCTTTTCTAAAAGTTTATGAAAACTGGTTTACTTATAAATATAATCTTAAGGATATACTAGGGCTAAATGTATATTGGCACGTAAAAAAACGGGACCACAATAAGATTCCTGCTATTGAAAATATTTCCCACACAGTTGAGCTCGATCTTGAGCAGGATAATGAGACTATCACAGCAAATTTCTCGAAACAAATAAGGCAGCAGGCCAAAATTGCTGAAAATGATGGAATCATTTGTCATTTTCACCAGCAGGTAGCGGATTTTGTACATTTTTTTAATGAATTTGCGGTGAAGAAAAATACACACCTGGTAAGCAAAGAAAAAATTGAAAGTATTGGTGACAATTTAAAACTGAGTTTTGCGGTATATAACGGCCAGGTACTGGCTGCACATAGCTATTTAACAGACCGGGAAACCGGTATTGTAAGGCACCACCACTCCGCCACAAAGCGCCTGGACGAACACATTGATAAAAATCTTATTGGCAGGGCTAATAAATATTTAACGGTCAGGAATATTTTTCATTTCAAGGAAGAGGGATTTAAAATATTTGATTTTGGTGGTTACGCAAAGGATACCAACAATGAGAGTCTAAAAGGCATCAATAATTACAAATTGCTTTTTGGTGGTAAGGTGGTAAACTCCTACGATTATTTTTCATTTAATTATTGGCTGTTAAGAAAGATATCCAGGTTGCTGGGTATGTCTGGCAAAGTATAAGAAGAGATACTCCTGCTTTAGCCGGCAGCAAACAGTAGAAAGGTTGTTTTTTGAGTGATACTTGATCCTCAATTAAATATATTTAGTTTTTCTTTGCTTAAAATAAAATCCGGGCAGGAACACGGAGATAAAAATATAAAAATAACTGTGACTCAGTGCAGCGAAGCTGTGCAAAACCGGCAGGCAACAGGTACAAAAACCGGTGTAAGCCTTCGGATACAACCACTAAAAGAAATATGATTGCAATAAAGGAGCATTTATCAAATTTAAGAAAAGGCCAATCGAGAACGGCAAAAGCAAGCCGGCAGATTGTGTATTCATTTTTTCTGCAGGGTATTGGTATTGCCGTAAGCCTGATCTACGTGCCCCTGTTGTTAAATTACTTATCTCAGGAAAAATATGGTATCTGGCTTACCCTCAGCTCCATTCTAAGCTGGTTCAGTTTTTTCAACATAGGGCTGGGCTATGGTATGCGGAATAAACTTACGGAGGCCAATGCAAAGGGCGACACGGTACTCGGCCGAAAATACGTAAGCACTACCTATGCCACCCTCATTTGTATTTTTTCTGCGGTACTGCTGGTTTTTCATATCATCAATCCATTTGTTAACTGGAACACGGTACTCAACACAAAAACGATTTCCGGGTACGACCTGTACCTGCTTACCTCAGTCGTATTTACCTTTTTCATTATCCGGTTTATCGTTCAGCTAATAGGCATCATATATATAGCCGATCATAAGTCTTCCATTAACAATTTTATTACAGCAGCGAGTAACCTTTTATCGCTTGCAGCCATACTGGTGTTAATGAAATACACTGCGCAGGGCAACCTTGCCTTACTGGGTTCCATTATCACTATCATGCCGGTGCTGCTGTTCATTTTCCTGTCTATTTATGCCTTTAACAATCAATACCGGCACTTAAAACCATCTATAAAATTCATCGATTTTAAACTGAATAAAGGCGTTACTTCATTAGGGGCCAAGTTCTTTTTACTTCAAATAATGGGTATTGTACTGTACTCAACTTCCAGCATATTTATTTCGCAGTTATATGGCCCAAAAGAAGTAGTGGTGTACAACCTTGCATTCAAATATTTTCAACTGCCTACTATTGTAAACAGTATCATAATGGCTCCGCTGTGGTCGGCAGTAACGGATGCTTATGTAAAGGATGATTTTGAGTGGTTAAAAAAAACCATGAGCAGGTTAAAGTTCCTGACGCTGGGATTCTTCGCTGTTATCATTGTGATGATCTTTGTAAGCAACTATGTTTTTAAATTATGGATCGGGGATAAAATCCAGGTACCCATGCACCTTACGCTTTTAATGGCCCTTTATAACGCCATGGCAATTTACCTGGCACCTTATTCTTTTTTTATTAATGGCACCGGTAAATTAAAACTGACAATCTTGTATTCCATCGTGGGTGTTATCCTTTATTTTATAAGCATCTATATTTTTGGAAATTATTTTACTGATAGCAGCGGGGTTTTAATTGCGGTACTTATTCCTTATGTGTTGTCGGTAGTCATTCAGCCATATCAGTCAAAGCGTATCCTGGCAAAAAAAGCCACCGGTATCCTGCTCGAATAGCCGGGAGTTTTCCCTTTAGTAAGTTTAGTTTTAACCAGCCTGATGCAAATAAGAAAATACCTATACGTTTTTATATTTTCGCTCACCGTTGCAACCGGTGGGGTGCATCTCCTTTCCAAAGGCTTTAACCTGCTGAACGGGGCTACCTATACAGCGGTGGTGTTTCTTTTCATCGCAACCGGGATATATGCACTACGCAAACTTGACTGGGATTTTACAACGGAAAGTTTTTATCATAAATCCATACTGGGCTTATTCTTTACCTACGAAATTATAATAGTAGCCAGGGGTATGCCTACCAACTATACCAATATAAAAGAACTGGTACAGATGGATTACCTCTTTTGGGTTTACCTGATCCCGCTATTTATCTTTTTTGACAAGAGTTTATTAACCCTCTCCTGGTTAATGAACGCCATTTATTTTTTAGGTATTTTTTTCCTGGCGATGTGCATCATAAAACCCTCGCTAATAACAGAGCGGGCTACGGCCGAAAATTTCATTCATCCATTTGTTTTTGCCTGTGGATTTTTATTATTGAACGCACGGTATTTACCTCGGGCAAAAAAAGTTGTGGCCTTTCTTGCGCTGGCAATCGGTGTGTTTTCGTTTGTTTTTTTAGCCCGGCGAAACGGCATCGTGTCGTACGGAAGTTTGATCATTGCTGCAGTTGCGCTGAACGCAAGGTACCTTTCTGCATCAAGGCTGTTTAAAATATTCCCTGTTATAGTTTGTATAATTGCAATCGCTTTGCTGTCAACTGATGCTGTGCCAACATCGTTTACTGATAAACTCAGCAACAGGCTTACAGAAGATTCAAGAACGGGTATTTTTGACTACTTTTTTTCAGGTATGAAGGATAATGAAGTGTTTGGTAAAGGCATGCAGGGCGAATTTTACTACCCACAGGGTGGCACGTCGGAAGATGGCGAAGCCAGGGAAACAATATTTTACAGGAAGGGAATTGAAAACGGGTACCTCCAGCTTTACCTTAATGGTGGTATAGTTTACATTGTGCTGTTTGGCCTTGTTTTATTGCCCGCTGTATTCCTGGGCATATTCAGGTCATCCAACCAGCTTACGCAGGCTGCAGGCATCGTGGTTTTTTTATGGCTTATTGATATGGCCATATTCGGTTTACCAAGACTGACCCTTGAATACATACTGGTATGGATATGCGCAGGCATTTGTTATAAAACAAGTTTAAGAGAAACACCGGATGAAGAAATAAGCGATTATTTTAAAAATATTAAAGAACATGAGAGTACTTTGGTTTACTAATACCCCCTCAAAAGCAGGACCTGAATTTGGATATAATAAATTTGGCGGCGGCTGGGTGCTGGCACTGGAAACATTGGTTGTGGCTGAAAAAAAGCATGACCTTGGCATCTGTTTCTTTTATAATGGAAACGCGTATAAAAAAGTGGTGAAAGACAATGTTACCTATTATGGAATACCCTTTGATCAGGAGAACTTTTTCAGCCGGATTGTTAACCGCCACAAGGGGAATTTAAATGATACCAAAAGTCCTTTTATTGATACCATCCTGAATGATTTTAAGCCGGATATCATTCATGTGTTTGGCACCGAACACAGCTATGGTAAAATGCTGATCAACAAGTTTGACAAAGTTGTATTCCATATACAAGGCCTGATAGCGCCCTACTCTGCCGTCTTTTTTCCAAATGGGTTTTCCAAATATGCAGTATTAAGAAAAAGCAGTGTAGCAGATATTTTCCGGGGACTTACATTTTATCACCGTTATTTAACCATTCAAAAAAGGGGTCAACGGGAAACAGAAATTATCCGGCAATGGAAATATTTTACCGGCAGAACCGACTGGGACAGGAACTATGTAAAACTGCTTAATCCTAACAGTACCTACTTCCATTGTGAAGAACTACTGAGGGCAGATTTTTTTGCTGGCCGCTGGCAGCCGCTTCCTAAACCTGGTGCCGGGCAAACCATTGTAATTGGCACCACCATTAACCCCAACATTTACAAGGGCCTTGACCTAATTTATAAAGTAGTAAAACTGCTGAAGGATTATAATATTTGCTGGAAGATTTTTGGTATTGCAGGCAACAACCCGGTAAACGTACTGGTGAAAAACATGCTTAATATTAAGGAAGCATACCCGGCAATGAAGTTTTATGAACAGGTATCAGCCCCCCAATTGATTGAAGAACTTAAAACCTGTCATTTCTTTGTACATCCGTCTTATATTGATAACAGCCCCAACAGCGTATGTGAGGCCATGCTGCTTGGCATGCCCGTTCTTTCTTCTTCGGTAGGTGGAGTAAATTCACTGATCACCCATAAAGAAAACGGGTTTTTGTTTAACCCGTATGACCAGTATGAACTCGCCGGGCTTTTACTGCACCTGGTAAATAATTATGAAACCGCACTGGAAGCTGCACCTAAAGCGAGGGAAACTGCATTAAAACGGCATTCGGCAGCCGACCTGATGACGGTACTTAACAAAATGTACGACAGCATTTATGCAGGCTAAATGTATGGTGGAAATGTATTGTCGAATTCAACCGGCAATACCGGCCTCCAACTACTTTTTTTATTGATAACTGAAAATTTAATCACCGCGTTTTATTCCGCTCTATGACTGATATTTCCGGCAAAATTGTTTACAGGATAAGAAATGCCAGGCTGCAACTGCTTGGCATGTATTCGAATTTTTGGATGATGATGGAGTTGTCTGTCAAAAAAGTTGAATGCGGTAAAGGGCTTCGTTTTTGGGGTACCGCCTGCATGGTGCGGTACCCGGGGTCGGTTATCCGTATTGGTAACCGGTGCAATTTCAGAAGCGACGCCTACTCCAATTTAATAGGAGTTAACCGTAAATGTATCATCGCAACGCACCACGAAAAAGCGCAGATCATTATCGGTGCCAATTGTGGTTTTAGCGGTACCGTGATAGGTGCCAAGGAGAAAATAACGCTTGGGGATAATGTATTGTGTGGTGCCAACACGCTGATAACTGATTTTGACTGGCATGGGATACAACCCGATAAAAGAAGAAATTCACTGGGCGATTCAAAAGAAGTAATAATAGGAACCAACGTTTTTATTGGACAGGGCAGTGTGATATTAAAAGGAGTAACGATCGGCAACAACAGTGTAATAGGTGCCAACAGTGTAATAACAAGGGATATTCCGGCCAATGTAATTGCCGGCGGAAATCCCTGCAAAGTGATCAAAGAGCTATAATAACTGGAAGCAGGAATTGTCCGGCCTTTTAAAAAAAAACTTATCACAGCCAGGCAAGGCCAAACTGAATTTTGCAGGTTCAAACAGGATGGCACAAACCAAATCGCCTGTTTCATATTGTACTACTTATATGTAGTTTGTACAATAACATAGTACTAATAAATTTTATAAAGTACTTTTGGCTCAACAATTGCTTTTCCGCCATATTTTTAGTTATTGATCCTAAACAGGTAATCCGTTTAAAATTACCTGCATATTATCAACAAGATTATTTCACAAACATCACCGGATGGTTTTAAAATATCGATTTTAAAAAAAATATCATGACTATTTTATTTGTAGCAGATAATATTGGCGGGGGGGGAAAAGAGCGCAGGATGCTGGAACTGATCAAATCATTGAGTAAAGATCCCTCGTATAAGATTATACTTGTTTCTTTAATGGACCTCGGTGTAGGATACAATTATATGTACGATTTTCCTATCACAATAATAGAAACAGACCGCAAACACAAGTACACGACAAAACCTTTTTTTATTATCAAAGATGCTATAAAAAAATACAAACCAGATATTGTACACTCATGGGGTTCTATGGGAAGCCTGTATATGCTTCCACTGCTGATCTTCAGGAAATTTAAATTTGTAAATGGTATCATCGCCGATGCTCCCGCAAAAATGCACTGGTATCAGAAACCATACCTCCGGGGACAGCTTACATATCCTTTTTCAGATGTTGTACTTTCCAACTCGCTCGCTGGAATTAAATCTTACAATGCACCGGTCAATAAAACGTTCTGTATCTACAACGGTATTGACATGGCACGTTTTCAAAACCTGCGAAACAGCGATGAAATGAAGAAAGAACTTGGCATAGAAAATTTTTCGTATGTCGTAGGTATGATAGGAGCCTTCCACGACCGCAAAGACTTCATCACCTTTGCAGCAGCCGCCAGCAAGGTAATTAAGCAGCAAAAAGATATTTGTTTCTTATTAGTGGGTGAAGGCAAAAACCGGCCGTCGATAGAGGAAATGGTAGCGGAAGATGAAAAAGGAAACATGTTATTTTTAGGCCGGCGGGCCGATGTGGAAGACCTGATCCAGGTATTTAATATTGGGGTATTGTGTACCAATAGTGCCATTCATGGCGAAGGGGTTTCAAATTCCATTATCGAATATATGAGTCTTGGCAAACCGGTAATTGCTACAGAGGGCGGAGGAACGAATGAAGTAATCGTAGATAACGAAAACGGCTACCTCCTTAAACACAATGGTGTAGACGAACTGGCTGAAAAAATTCTTTACCTGTACCATCACCCGGAGATCGCAAAACAAATGGGTGAAAAGGCGCTGGATACAATAAAGAAAAAATTTCTTTTAGACAGGATGACTGATGAATTTATAGCTGTGTATAAAGGAGAAAAAAAATGAGCTGCAAACCGGTCATAAAATGCATCCAATAACATTCGTGTAAAATAAAACAGTTTTTGCAGCACAAATTAAATACCGGTTTACAGAAGAAAGGATAAAAGTATTGGGGGAGGGTATTTTTAATTTTGCAATAAAAAAGAAGATAAATAAAATTATTATAAACATATCTACGTTAATCATTCAGTAAAAACCGGTGTCAATAGATAATTATCATTTCGTTTAATGAAAACTACCATTAGAAATTTCCTGGGTTATATCATTGCAAACGCATTGATTTTGTCTGGTGCAGTAAAAAGAGCCAGGCAAAAAGTGCAAAAAGGTGATTTTATTTTGTCGCTGTGCTTTCATGCACCCAGTAAGTTATTTTTTGAGTCCTGCGTAAACTGGTTAATTGATAATGGATTTCATTTTATTTCTGTCAATGATATTGAAAAAGTGGCAACGGGAGAAATGGCTTTCCCCAAAGGAGCTGTAGTGATCACCATCGACGATGGCTGGCAAAGTAACCTGGATAACATTGTACCCCTCGTTGTAAAAAACAAAATACCTGTCACTATTTTTGTAAGTACCGAAGTAGTGGAGAAAGGAAATGGCTATTGGTGGTCTTACATTCATGAAGCACGAAAAAGAGGGCTGGCAAAAAATTCGGTTGAGTTTTTTAAAACCATCGATAATGAGGACAGGATGAGAATTATTGAAGAAACAAAGAAACAGATCAATCTAAACAGGGAGGCGCTTACAGTTGATCAGATAAAAGAAATTTCAAAAAATAATTATGTGTCAATCGGCAGCCACAGCGTTTCCCATCCGATTCTCACCAAATGTTCCATCGAAAAAGTAACTTATGAAATCAGTCAGTCTAAAAAAACAATTGAAGAGTGGGTGGATGCCAGCGTAAAGCATTTTGCTTACCCCAATGGTGATTTCACCAACCGGGAGGTAGAAATATTAAAGCAAAATGGATATACGATGGCCTTTTCAACCGAGCAAAAGTACCTCACAAAAGAAAAGTTGGGAGAACCCTATCAACTGCCCAGGCTCATTATGGTTGAAAACGCTTCATTTGCAGAAAATATCTGCCGGATGATGGGTATATGGATGAAGAAAGCTAAACATTCTGCTACATAAAAAATTCCACACACACTCCCTAACATCCCGCCATTTTTTACGCCTCCCGCTCAAAAGTAAGCGCCCCTAAAAACACATCCGCCAGCAGCTATATACTATTTTTATCATTATGAGCGTTTTACCTAAGTAATAATACGAACCTTATCCCACGGGCTTTTCAAAAAAGGAATGATTTTTGATTGGCAGGGCATTCATTTCAAGTAATATTAACAGGCTGTTTAGCAGTTACGAAGTATATGAACAACTATTTTAAAAACGTCTTATTTGCGGGTCCGCATTACAGCCAGCGTGGTGGTATGGCCTCTGTGCTGGAAGTGTATTCCGTATCAATTCATCCATTTAATTTCATCTCTACGTATTACAATAAAAACGCTGTTTACAATGTGTTTTATTTCGCCAATGCAATTTGTAAATTTCTTGGCAAATTAATCAGTGACCGCGATATTAAGATCATCCATTTGCACAGTGCGTCCAGGGGCAGTTTTTTAAGAAAATCAATTTTTATCCTCATTGCCAAAATTTTCCGAAAAAAAACAGTGCTGCACATTCATGGCGGGGAGTTTAAAATTTTTTACCATAACAGCGGACGTTGGAATTTTTTGATCCGGTATGTCTTAAACAAAACGGATGAGGTACTATGCCTGTCTGAAGAATGGAAAACCTATTTTGATTCCATCACCAAAACAAAAAAAGCGATTGTGCTCAACAACCCGGTACGATTACCGGACCACGTAAAAAAGAAAGTTGCCGGCAAACCCATCAACGTTTTATTCCTCAATCATGTCACAAAAAATAAGGGTTTGTTTGATGTGGTGGAATTTTTCAGTACCCATAAAAAAGACCTGCAGGGGCATTTTAAATTGATCATTGCCGGTGCAGGCGAAACTGATAAATTACAGCAACTCATTGCCGGCAGCAAACTGGAAGCAATCATTGAATACAAAGGCTGGGTATCGGGCAAAGCGAAGGATGAACTGATCCAGGATTGTGATGTATTTATACTCACTTCCTACAATGAAGGTTTGCCGATGTCCATTTTAGAATCCATGGCATTTGGCAAACCCGTTATCGCAACCAATGTTGGGGGCATACCACGTATTGTAAGGCCGGGAGAAAATGGCTGGCTCACCAATCCAGCCGACATTGCAGCGCTGGCAAATATATTTAACGAGATGAAGGCTAACCCGGCAATACTGGCTGCATACGGCGAAAAGTCGCAGCAGATAGTACAGGATTATTCGCCGGAAAAAGTAAATGAAAAACTGAATGAGATCTATGCCGGCTTATTAGATAAGCCTATCCTAACGAACCCAATCCTGTGAAATATGAAAAAAGCTAACATGTTAAGGTTAAGATTTATCGACTCGGTTTCGGGTTTAAAAATTTATGATGTACTTCAGATGCTAAAGCTACAGCAATACCTGCCCAAAGCTGCAATTGACGAAATTAACCGGGAAAAACTGGATGATCTTTTTGCTATAGCCCAACAGTCAACCATTCATTATGCCCCCTACCGTTCCTACAAGGAAATACCGGTAATCACAAAAAAAATAATGCAGCAACACCCTGGTCATTTCCTTTCACGGTTTTACCAGGATAAATTATTTAAGAAAGCTACCGGTGGCTCTACAGGTACCCCATTTAATTATCATACTTCCACCGATGCCCAATCGCATTTATGGGCAGGTTTGATACTTTCATGGGAGTGTGCCGGGTACCAGTTTGGCGATAAGGTAGCATTTATTGCAGGCAGTGCCTTGATAAAATCTACCACTAAACATGGCATTTTTTATAAACTCATGAATATTGACCTGTATCCTGCCGCCACCATGACAGCCGAATCTATCGGCACTTATTTAGGCACGATCCGGCAAAAAAACACCAAACTCATTTATGGATACGCTATGGCCATCAATATCATAGCCGATTATATCATCCGCAATAATATCGCTCCCCTGCCGGGTTTATGCGGTATTGTGTGCACGTCGGAAATGCTGACAGATAAAATGAGGGAGAATATCGCAACAGCATTTGGCGTAAAAGTGTTTAACCAATACGGCTGTAACGAGGCAGGCATTGCGGCTTTTGAGTGTGAACAGCACCAGCTTCACCTCATCAGCAGCCGCACGATAGTTGAAACAGATGATGAAGGACGTTTGATTGGTACCGACCTCGCCAATGATGCCTGTATTTTTATGAAATACAATACCGGCGATATAGTGGAGTTTTCTGATGCAACCTGTTCCTGTGGCAGAAAGTACCCGGTTATTAAAAATATAGTCGGCAGAAGTAGCGATATTATCACCGACAGAAAAAATAAAAAGATACATGCATCTTATTTCAATTTATTATTTAAAACAGATAAATCCATCAAACAATACCAGGTATTTTTTGATGATGGGTCAATTTATATAAATTTGATGGTGGATAACGATTTTTCTGAAAAGAGGCGCAGCTATTACCTGGACATTATCAAGCAGAATCTTGCTTTTGACACATACGATATCAAGACAAATGAACAGTTTTACACCAGCAGCAATTTAAAACATACTTTTATCATTGATAAAAGGAAACAGCAATATAAAGCAGCTTAGTTTTTTACGATACGGTTGCAGCCGGGTAAAACAAATGACAGAACTAATTGTATATTTTATCCGGAAAAAGCAGATTGACTATAAATGACTACTAGATTATGATTGGAAAGTTGAGGTTACAAATAATAGACCTTATAAGGGGTACCACCGTTTTGCCGGTAATAGCTGAATTAAAAAAACACCAGTACCTGCCGGAAAAAGAACTGCAGGCAATCCGAAAAAGCAGGCTGGACAGGCTTTTCAAAATAGCAAAACATCACACCGGCTATTACGCAAAATATAATTCTTTTGAGGAGGTACCTGTTCTTACCAAAGACATTATCCGCCAGAATACCCCCGGCATGGTTTCGTCTGCCTACAAAAGAAAGTTATTTAAAAAACAAAGCGGCGGATCTACCGGCATTCCGCTGGTTTATTATACTACCTCCGAATCCCAATCGTATTTATGGGCATCGATTATTTTAAGCTGGGAAACAGCAGGCTATCAATTTGGCGACAAAGTGGGTTTCCTTGCAGGCACCTCTTTAATTAAAGCAGGAGTGCCGAACCGGATATTTTACACGTTGTTCAATATTGAAATGTATCCCGCCACCCCTTTAAATGACGAAGTGCTAAAAGCACATGTGGAAGACATGAAACGGAAGAAAGTAAAAATAATTTATGGCTACGCTCATGTAATAAACGAACTGGCAGATTATGTAAAAACAAAAGGGCGGTACCTGCCTGATTTAAAAGGCATTGTATGCACGGCTGAAATTTTAACCGATGCAATGAGGAAGAATATCAGTGACTCATTTGGGGTAAGGGTAGTGAACCAGTATGGGTGCCACGAAGGGGGCGCCTCTGCTTTTGAATGCAGCCAGGGAAAGATGCACCTGATCAGCAGCAAGATCGCCTATGAAGTTCATACGGATGGCTTTTTGATAAGTACCGATTTGCCAAATGAGGGCTTCCTGATGCTGAAATATGACACCGGCGATATGCTGGAGTTTAGTGATAAAAACTGTAGTTGCGGTAGAACGTTCCCGGTAATTGACCGGGTGGTAGGACGCACAGCAGATCTCGTAATGGACAAGGATAATAATAAGCTGCATGATTCGTTCTTTTACTTCCTGTTTAAACTGGAGCCTACGGTAAAACAATACCAGGTGGTATACAATGAAGATGCTATCACCATTACATTAAAAACACAAAATACAAAAAGATTAGAAGCGTATAATCAGTACCTGGACCAGGTGAGGGCGCAGGTAAAATTTAAAGAATACCGCATGCTCCTGGATGAACCTTTTATTCTATTGAAGAATGGTAAACACAAGCAGATCATCGACAACAGGAAACAATAACCTGATTTTTCATTTTGCTGATGCGTTGGTGCATTTGCACATTTAATAATAAATACGATCAAGCCCTGCAAACGGCAGATTGTATCAGAGAATTTTTAACCCTATTAATAACCTTATTTCTTTATTATGCGGATATGGTTTGACATTTCTAACTCCCCACATGTAAACATGTTTTACCAGCTCATTAAGGAGCTGGAGGCAGGTGGGCATACCGTGATCATTACTTCAAGGCCATTGGCCAATACGATTGCACTCCTTGATCAGAAAGGCCTGCAGCATACCATTATTGGTGAACACTACGGTAAAAATTTTCTAAAAAAAGTTTTCGGTTATCCTATCAGGGTATTACAACTGAGAAAATTTTTGAAGGACAAGAAAATTGATGTGGCCGTTTCCCAAAGTTCCTTCCACTCGCCTGTTGTGGCAAAACTGCTGGGCATACCTTCTATCTATACCAACGACAATGAACATGCCATGGGCAACCAGCCAGCCTTTTTCTGTGCCACAAAAATACTGATACCCGAAAATTTACCGGTAAAAAATATTGCAAAGAATGGCATCTCTGCAAAAAAAGTGTTACAGTATCCCGGTGTAAAAGAAGGGATTTATCTTTGGAGCAAAGGCGAAGCCATCCAGGAAAAAAGAAAACAAAATAACAGCGGTATAATAAAAATCTACATCCGCCCCGAGCCACAAACGGCACAATACTATAGCGGAAAAGAAAATTTTTTAGATGATACGATCACAGATCTGCAGTTGAAATATAGCATCACTATCTTACCCCGGGATGCAAATCAATCCAGTCATTACAAACAGGAAAAATTTCACGCCGCCATAGTACCGGATAAACCATTGGGCTTTGATGCCATTGCAGCAGACTGTACCATCTTTATCGGCGCTGGCGGCTCCATGACAAGGGAGATGGCTATATTGGGCATCCCCACCATTTCTGTGTACCAGGATGCCTTGCTTGAAGTGGACCAGTTGCTATTATCCAAAAACCTGATGCTCCATGAACCCAACCTAACTTCGGATAAAGTGATCAGCTACATTGAAAGCTTACAAAATAAACCGCCTGCATTAGAACTGATGAACAAAGGCAAAGAAGCATATAATTTATTTAAAACCGAAATTTTAAAATTCGAAAAAAAATGACAAGAGTTGCATTAATTGGCGCAGGAAAAATGGGCATATCGCACCTGGCAATATTAGGCGCCCATCCTGGTGTGCAGGTGGTTGGCGTAGCAGATACATCCAAAATAGTGACAGATGTACTGGGTAAATATTCTCCGTTTGAATGTTTTGCTGATTATCAAAAAATGCTGGACAAAACCAAACCCGATGCAGTGTTTGTAGCTGCCCCAACAAAATACCACGGCAGCATTGTAAAAGAACTGTTGCAAAAAGGCATCCATGTATTTGTAGAAAAACCATTTTGCCTCAATGTAAATGAAGGCGCAGAACTGGTACAACTGGCAAAACAAAAAGGCGTAGTAACCCAGGTAGGATATCACAATAAATTCATTGGCACTTTTGAAGAAACAAAAAAATTAATAGCCACCGGAGCCATTGGAGACATAGAACATTTTGTAGGGGAAGCCTACGGCCCTGTAGTAACAAAAAAGAAACAGGAAACATGGCGCTCCAAACCTGAAGAAGGTGGAGGCTGTTTGTTAGATTATGCATCGCACGTAATTGACCTGCTGAATTATATTGTGGCACCGCTCAGTAAAGTGCATGGTTCTCTCCTGAAATCTATTTATTCCGGCAACGTGGAAGATGCCGTGTATGCTTTACTGGAAACCAACAATCATATTTCGGGTGTACTTTCTGTAAACTGGAGCGACGAAACCTACCGGAAAATGTCCACTACAATTACCGTGATCGGTTCCAAAGGAAAGATCATCTGTGATGCTACAGAATTAAAAATATATTTTAAGGAAGCCGATTGCCCGCAGCCATACACAAAGGGCTGGAATATTAAACACATCAATGATTTTGCCGAAGAAGTAGCTTTCTATCTAAGAGGCGAAGAATATTCTGCACAGGTAGATTATTTTATAAAAGCTATTGAGGGTAAAGTACCCAACAACAAGAATAATTTTGAAAGCGCATGGCTTACTGACAGCGTTATTGATAAAATAAAAAATAAAAAATAATTTACAATGGAGAGAATATTATTTGGCGATAACCAGTTTTTTGGCGTAAACCATGTGTCGGACGAAAAATCAAGGGCACAGATGATCAGGTTTAAAGACGACAGAACGATCCTGAAAACAATTGATGTTGCCATTGATGAAGGTATTGGAACTTTCATGTGTACCACCCACGATCGGATCGGTAATATCTGCGACCTGATAAGGCAAAACCCTGATCAATATAAAAATTTCAATATTTACCCCTGCATGCCGTATGCCCATAAATACGCAAATGCGGTGACCGAATTGGGCATTGTAGGCACCCTGAAACAATATGTGCCGGGCAATTTTTTTGGTTCCTTATTTAAAGGCGGGATTGCATTTGTATCGAAAGACTATATGTCGATGATGGAATTACTGATTGATGCCGAGATGAAAATGTTTAAAGGCATTAATACCCCGGTGATATTTATCCAAAATGTGCTCACCGATCTTTTGATGGGGCTGGGCATGAAGGAGGTACTGAAAGAATACCATGAGTACATCATAAAAAAACACAACGCAGAGCCGGGATACATCACCATGAACATGCCCAAATTACTGGACATGCTGGAAAGTGTTGGCATTCAAAATCCAATCATTTGTTCCTCCATTAATATTGACGGGTTCAGGATGAGTGGTGGCAAAGAATTGTATGAGCAAACCCTGAGGACAAGAAAAGTAAGGGCTATTGCCATGCAGGTACTGTCGGGCGGAGCCACTCCCGTTAAAGATGCCATCCGGTATATATGCGGCCTGCCGAATATTGAATCTATCCTGTTTGGCGCTTCTTCCAGGGGCAACATTCATGAAACTGTTTCCCTGATTCACCAATTTGATGCACAAAAACAATTAAGCTAACAAAACAAGTTCAGTAAGCCCGTCATGCTTTTCAACTCACTCAGTTTTGCAATATTCCTTCCGGTAGTTTTTTTTCTTTACTGGTTTGCTACCAATAAAGATTACAAAAAACAGAACATACTGCTGCTGGCAGCAAGCTATTTCTTTTATGCCTGCTGGGACTACCGCTTTTTATTCCTGCTGATTTTTTCTACGGTACTGGATTATGCTACCGGCATTAAAATGAGCGAGGCACCCAATCAGCATAAAAAGCGTTTCTGGTTTTGGTTAAGTATTGTTATCAATCTTGGCTTCCTGGGCATATTTAAATACTACAACTTCTTTGCAGATTCCTTTGCCGGGGCACTCTCTCATTTTGGGTTGCATGTGAATGTATGGACATTAAAAGTGATTCTCCCGGTAGGTATATCATTTTATACTTTCCATGGCTTGTCGTATGTAATTGATATTTATAAAGACAGGATAAAGCCGGAAAAAAATTACATCGATTATGCAGTATTTGTAAGTTTTTTTCCCTTGCTGGTAGCCGGTCCTATTGAGCGGGCCACTCACCTGCTGCCACAAATAAAAAACCCCCGAACCTTTGACTACACCCGGGCAATTGACGGGATGCGGCAAATATTATGGGGCTTGTTTAAAAAGGTAGTGATTGCGGATACCTGTGCCGGTTATGCCAACAGCATCTTTGCCGACTATGGCGATTATGGAGGAAGTACCTTATTACTCGGTGCCTTATTTTTTACCTTCCAGATCTACTGCGACTTTTCCGGCTACTCCGACATAGCGCTGGGTACAGCAAGGCTGTTTGGAATTGAGCTGCTGAGAAATTTTGCTTTCCCGTATTTCTCAAGAGACATTGCAGAGTTCTGGCGACGCTGGCATATTTCACTCTCCACGTGGTTCCGGGATTACTTGTACATACCGCTGGGAGGCAGCAAAGGCGGCACCTGGATGAAAGTGAGGAATACCTTTATCATTTTTTTAGTGAGCGGTTTCTGGCATGGCGCCAACTGGACCTTTATTGTATGGGGCGCATTGAACGCACTTTATTTTATGCCCTTGTTATTGCTGAATAAAAACAGGACCAACCTGGAAATAGTGGCCCAGGGAAAAATCTTTCCTACCATTAAAGAGCTCATCAATATGGGCATCACCTTCAGCCTTACGGTACTGGCATGGATATTCTTCCGGTCAGAAACTGTAACGGATGCGGTGAAATACATAGGTAAAATATTTTCAACTTCTTTATTGCGTGCACCGGACGAACGGGCTTTTATCGGCAGCAGCACCAACCCGGTGGTAGCTATTGTACTGGTATTGTTTTTTGTATTGATCGAATGGATTGGCAGGGAGCACCAGTACGCACTTTCCAGGTTTGGCCTTAGGTGGTATAAGCCGGTAAGGTGGGCAGTGTATTACATTTTGGTGATCGCCATATTTTTATTCATGGGTAAGGAGCAGCAGTTTATTTATTTCCAATTTTAAACTATGAAGCGTTTTCTTATAAAGTGTTTTCTTTTTTTAGTTGTCTTTTTCGTGCTGGAAAAATCATTGATCCTGCTGCGCAACCGCCTGCCCGAAAGAGAACTCGACAAAAGACTGGAATACATCATCAATGGGAAGATCAATGCAGATATTGTTGTGATGGGATCCTCCCGTGGAGCAAGGGATATCGTAGCGTCCCAATTGGGCGATTCGTTGCAGCGTACTGCTTACAATCTTTCGTACCCGGGTTCCAATATTTACTTTCACGAATACCTGCTTACCGGGTTGCTAAAAAATGGGAATAAAAAACCCAAATTGATGATACTGGCTGTAGATGACCCGTCGGAACTGACAGAAAACACCGCAATCAAATTCCGCTTAGACAGGATGTACCCGCTGGTAAAATATCCTGAAATAAGAAAAACCCTGGTTGAGAATGGCGAAAAAGATAAGATCCTCTCTGAGCTGTTTATCATTCACCAGCTAAGCATCAGCAATTTTGATCTGCGTAAAAAACAATTTAAAGACCAGGATACATTACTTAGCGACGGCTCGATGCCCATCACCTGGCAGAGCAAAAGGTTCAACAGGCAATATTCTCACAGAAATGTTACCTACAACAGTACTGAAGAAAGCAAGGAGAAACGTGCCAGTTTAAATAATTTCATTCAACTGTGCCAGGACAATCATATCGCTTTGCTATTTGCCTGCGCCCCCAATTTCGGAAATCCCACTGTTGGGTTTAAAGAACGGATGAATGAATTGGCAACTGATAAAAACAGTGTGATGCTGTATGATACAGTCAACCCCATTTACCGGAATGCGGATTATTATTTTGACGGGGCACATTTAAAACTGAATGGAGCCACCATTTTTACAACAGAAATTATACATTTCATAAAAGAAAAGAAGATCCCGTATTGAACCTTATTCATGCAGTTTAGATTTGCAGCAATAAGGCAATAATAAACTGGTAACATAAACGTTTTACAGAGTAGATCAATTTATGCTGAGCAAGGCAACTGATTGTCACAATAAGTGAGACTTAAAGAAAGCCTTTTAACACCTGGCTATTTTAACCCATAAAAATATTATGCTAGTAACCATTATCGCAGGAGCCAGGCCCAACTTTATGAAAGTGGCCCCCATCATTAAAGCTATCTTCAAGGCGCAGGCACAGGGGCTGGCTATTGAATACAGGCTGGTACACACCGGTCAGCATTATGATAAAAAAATGAGCGGCGATTTTTTTGAACAACTTGGTATACCAGACCCTCACATCAATTTAGAGTGTGGCGGTGGCACACAGGCTGAACAAACAGCCGCCATTATGGTGAAATTTGAAAAAGAGCTGTTCGACAACCGGCCGGATGTAGTATTGGTGGTGGGTGATGTTACCTCTACCATGGCCTGCACCATTGCTGCTAAAAAATTATGTGTGGATGTGGTGCATGTGGAAGCCGGCATCCGTTCGGGCGACATGACGATGCCCGAAGAAATTAACCGCATTGTCACCGATTCTATCTGCGATCACTTTTTTACCACCAGCACAATTGCCAACGATAATTTAAGGCGTTACCAGGTGCCGGAATCAAGCATTCACTTTGTGGGAAATACCATGATTGATACGCTTTTTCAGAATTTAGACCGGATAAGAAAACCGGGCTTTTGGGACGAGCACCAATTGACCGCAGGTAATTATTTTTTAGTTACTCTCCACCGGCCCTCCAATGTAGATGACCCTGAAAAATTAAAACAGTTGCTGGACGCCATTACCAGCTCCACTGCCGATCTGCCGGTGGTATTTCCAGTACATCCCAGGACAAGAAAAATTTTAGATACATTCAATATCAATTCGGATAAACTGATCATGATCGATCCGCAGGGCTATCTTGAATTTATTTACCTGGTAAAAAATGCCAAAGGAATTATCACCGACTCTGGCGGCATAACGGAAGAAGCCACTGTACTGCACATTCCCTGCCTTACGTTAAGAAACTCAACCGAAAGGCCGGAAACTGTAACACTGGGTACCAATGAGCTGATTGGGGAAAACATTGAAAAATTACAAATGTATTTAAAAAAGATAATCGCCAACGACTGGAAAAAAGGCACGGTTCCTGAGTTTTGGGATGGCAATACTTCTGAAAGGATCATAAATATTTTGTACGCAACTTATAATAAATAACTTCGCCGTTTTACAGCGTTCTTTTCAGCAATTAATTTTTCACATGAAAGCTTTAGTTACGGGTTCAGCAGGTTTTATCGGTTATCATCTGGCTAACAGGTTAGTGGCTGAAGGATGGGAGGTAGTGGGGCTTGATTCACTAAATGATTATTATCAGGTAAGCCTGAAATATGACCGGTTGAAATCGGCAGGCATTGCAGCAGAAAATATGCAGTACAACCAGTTGTATCAAAGCACTTCGTTAAAAGGCTATTCGTTTATACAATTGCTGTTAGAAGATAAAGACCACCTGGAGGCATTGTTTACGGCACAGCAATTTGATGTGGTGGTAAACCTCGCTGCACAGGCAGGTGTACGATATAGTATTACGAATCCGGCAGCTTATATTGAAAGTAATATTGTGGGCTTTGCCAATCTGCTGGAATATTGCCGCCATCACCAGGTAAAACACCTCGTTTATGCCAGCAGCAGCAGTGTGTATGGCTTAAATGAAACGATCCCTTTTAATTCAAACGATGCCGTGGATCATCCTATCAGCCTGTATGCTGCAACCAAAATAAGCAACGAACTAATGGCGCATGTGTACAGCCACTTGTACAATTTGCCCACCACCGGCTTACGGTTTTTTACAGTATACGGCCCCTGGGGCAGGCCCGATATGGCCATGTTTTTATTTACCAAAGCCATTATTGACGGAAAGCCAATACAGGTGTTTAATAATGGCGAAATGGAAAGAGACTTCACCTATATTGATGATATAGTGGATGGCGTGGTAAGGGTGGTAAACAATGCGCCCAAAGGCAACCCTGACTGGAGTGGCTTAAATCCGCTCCCCTCCTCCTCAAAAGCTCCTTACAAATTATACAATATTGGAAACAGCCACCCGGTAAAGCTCACCGCTTTTATTGATGCCATTGAAAAAAAGCTGAATAAAAAAGCAGAGAAAATAATGATGCCCATGCAGCCGGGAGATGTATATAAAACCTACGCTGACATCAGTGAACTGAAAAGCGATTTAGGGTATCATCCGTCTACTTCAGTTGAGCAAGGCGTAAGTAATTTCATTGACTGGTACCTCGATTACTTCAAAGCCAGTTAACAATAATAACACAGTTTGTTTTCTTTAATCAGCGATAATTCCTTAAAAAAATTATCTTCGCAGCCTCAATTTTAATTATCAAAGGATATGGAGCTGAACAGTAAGATATATATTGCCGGTCACCGGGGTATGGTGGGTGGGGCAATTTTCCGTAATTTATCTGCCAAAGGGTATACAAATATTATCACCCGAACATCAACTGAACTTGACTTGCGTAACCAGGCAGCCGTGAATGATTTTTTTGCTGCCGAAACACCTGAATATGTTTTCCTGGCCGCGGCAAAAGTGGGCGGCATACAGGCCAACAACACCTACCGTGCCGATTTTCTGTACGAAAATTTAATGATAGAAGCCAACATCATTCATGCAGCAGCAAACAATGCGGTATCCAAACTGATGTTTCTTGGCAGTTCCTGTATCTATCCCAAAATGGCACCGCAGCCATTGAAAGAAGATTATTTGCTAACCGGTTTATTAGAACCCACCAATGAACCGTATGCCATCGCAAAGATTGCCGGCATCAAATTGTGTGAATCCTATCAACGCCAGTATGACTGCAATTTTATCAGCGTAATGCCCACCAACCTTTACGGCTTTGGAGATAATTACGACCTGAATAACTCACATGTGTTACCAGCCCTTATCCGCAAGATGCATGAAGCCAAAGAAGCCAATGCAGCAGAAGTGGTAGTATGGGGAACAGGAACACCCAAAAGAGAATTTTTATTTGCCGACGACCTTGCAGAGGCCTGTTATTTTTTAATGGCAAATTACAATGACGAACAGTTGGTAAATATCGGAACGGGAGAAGACCTGAGCATTGCTGAACTGGCTACATTGGTAAAAGACATCGTTGGTTTCAACGGCAAACTGGTTTTTGATGCCACCAAGCCCGATGGCACACCCCGTAAACTGATGGATGTTACCAAACTGCACAACCTGGGCTGGAAACATACCATTGAATTAAATGAAGGGATTGCAATGGCATACAACGATTTCCTGCAAAAACACAGCAGCCCTGCCGTTACGGCCTGACTGGATATTTTTTTATTATCATCATAAAATCACCTTAACAAGGATATGAATACAGGGAATAATTTTAATGGTAGAACAGCGCTGATAACAGGAGTTACGGGGCAGGACGGCGCTTATCTTGCAGATCTTTTGTTAGAAAAAGGTTACAAGGTACATGGCATCAAAAGACGGTCATCATTGATTAATACGCAACGGATCGATCACCTGTACCAGGATCCGCATGAAAAGAATGTACGTTTCCAGTTGCACTATGGCGACATGACAGACAGTACTAACCTGATCCGTATCATACAGGAAACACAGCCGGACGAAATTTATAACCTGGCTGCCATGAGCCATGTAAAAGTAAGTTTTGATGAACCGGAATATACCGCCAATGCTGATGGGATTGGTACGCTGCGTTTGCTGGAAGCGATGAGAATTTTGGGCCTTGAAAAAAAGACCCGTATCTACCAGGCAAGCACGTCTGAACTGTACGGTTTGGTGCAGGCGGTACCGCAAAGTGAAACCACGCCTTTCTATCCACGCAGTCCTTATGCCGTGGCTAAATTATACGCTTACTGGATCACCATTAATTATAGGGAAGCCTATGGCATGTATGCCTGCAACGGCATTCTCTTTAACCACGAAAGCCCGTTACGGGGTGAAACGTTTGTTACCCGAAAAATAACCCGGGCTGTTTCGGCCATCGTAAAAGGCAAGCAGGAAAAAGTTTACCTCGGTAACCTGGATGCAAAGCGTGACTGGGGCCATGCAAAAGATTATGTGGACGCTATGTGGCGCATACTGCAGCAGGATATTCCTGAAGACTATGTAATTGCAACAGGTATCACAACCACCGTACGGGACTTTGTAAAATTGTCTTTTGGCGAAGTAGGTATTGAGCTTGACTTTACCGGCGAAGGGGTGAATGAATCAGGCACCGTAAAATTATGCAGCAACCCTGCATACCAGTTACCAATTGGCAAATCCGTGGTGGCAGTAGATCCTGAATATTTCAGGCCTACAGAAGTTGACCTGTTAATTGGTGATGCTACCAAAGCAAGAACAAAATTGGGCTGGGTGCCCAAGTACGACCTGGCTGCTTTGGTAAAAGAGATGATGGCAAAGGATGTGGAGTTGGCATAACTGATTCGCTCCTTTTAAAAATACTTATTGAACAATCGTATAAGCTGTGTTGTAATGACTTTCATTGTAACACAGCTTTTTTTGTTTGTTAAATATATGAAATGGAGAACGGGGTAATACAGCTATGAAAACATAAAATATTTTGCTATACCCGTAGCTTTTGGACTGGCTTCCTTTTCTAATTTCAACCCTTCTAAATGAAATTGAATTGCTTCAAAAATATTTTTTTCAGTCTGCCTCAATCTTTTGCCTGAAGCTGCTACTCCGGGCACATCTGGGGAATATGCACTAAAGCCTGTTTTTGTTTTCTCTGTAATAACGAGATATTGTATCATGACTTTTCTATTTGAGCTTGTTTAAAAATGCTGTTCAAAGTTCCTGGTGCTATTTCATCTGGATAGTTTATGAAAAGCCAGCATTCCCAATCCTTTCTTTTCATCCTGCTTCAGTTGACGGTGGCTGCCACTTTGCCTTACAATAAACCATCCTTCATTTTGCAATATTTTAATTACTTCTTTTGCTTTCATCCAGATTACTAAGTTACAAAAAAGCTTATTAGAAATTATACGCTAAAATTGAAAAAAATAAAACCGTATTTTACAAATCAGGCGTTAACTCTTACAAACCATTCTATCAATACATCGATAATAAAAGCCAACAAAGAACCCACTGCATAACATACAATATCACTCCACAAAAAGCCAAAGCCAAGCATTAACCCACCGAGCCTTGTATGCCGGATGGCTTCTATCCACGGCGCATGATATAGTTGCAGTACTTCATCTGCCACCCCCAATCCAAAACTGATCAATGCCAGTTTCCATGCTTTTATTTTCGCAAAGAAAATACGGAGGAAGAATAAAAACATGCCGGCCCAGATGGTATCACCGCCATATTCCCTGATGAAAGGATGAAACCACACCGAATGGGTACGGGTAGCAATGGCCAGCCAGGTACAAAAGATAAAAAGCAGCAGGTAGATTATTTTCCGGAGGAGCATATGATATGAATAATGTTTTCAAACATAGTTTTTATTTTCTTTCCTCAAGACTTCCTAATAACAAAAGCCCCCGCATTACTGCAGGGGCCTCTTATTAATTTGAAAGTTTATCACTGATAAACAAACCACTTTATTTCACTTCTTCAAACTGTGCATCTTCCACATGATCTGCATTAGCTTCACCCTGGCCCTGGGGTTGTTCAGCGCCACCGGTTGGGCCTTGTTGTGCGCCGGCACCGGCATCCTGGGTTGCTTTATACATCTCTTCGCTTGCGGCGGTCCATGCTGTGTTCATCTCCGTCATCGCAGCGTCGATGGCTGCAACATCCTGTGTTTTGTGCGCATCTTTCAGTTTGGTTAAAGCTGCTTCAATCGGTGCTTTTTTGTCTGCGCTGATCTTATCGCCAAACTCCTTCAATTGCTTTTCTGTCTGGAAAATCAAACTGTCGGCCTGGTTTATTTTTTCTACTTTTTCTTTTTCCAGTTTATCAGTTGCTTCATTGGCTTTCGCTTCTGCACGCATTTTTTCAATTTCCTCCTTGCTCAGCCCGCTGCCCGCTTCAATGCGAATATTGTGGCTCTTACCTGTGCCTTTATCCTTTGCAGTTACATGTAAAATACCATTGGCATCAATGTCAAAAATAACTTCTACCTGCGGTACGCCACGTGGAGCCGGTGGTATGCCATCGAGGTTAAACATACCCAAACTTTTATTCTGGCTGGCCATCGGCCTTTCGCCCTGCAGTACATGTATTTGCACACCGGGTTGGTTATCGCTGGCAGTACTGAAAGTTTCAGATTTTTTTGTTGGGATGGTAGTGTTGCTCTCGATGAGCCTTGTCATTACACCACCCATTGTTTCAATACCAAGGCTCAACGGTGTAACGTCTAACAGCAATACATCCTTTACTTCACCGGTTAATACTCCCCCCTGTATACAAGCTCCTACAGCAACCACCTCATCGGGGTTAACTCCTTTACTTGGTTTTTTACCAAAGAACTTTTCTACAATTTCCTGCACTTTAGGGATACGGGTACTACCTCCCACCAAAATAATTTCATTGATATCGTTGATACTTAAGTTAGCATCTTTTAAAGCCAGTTCACAAGGCTTTAAACACCTTTCAAATAAACTGTCTGCTAACTTTTCAAAATTTGCACGGGTTAATTTTTTCACTAAGTGTTTAGGCACTCCGTCTACTGCAGTAATATAAGGCAGGTTGATCTCTGTTTCTGAAGAAGAAGACAATTCAACCTTTGCTTTTTCAGCCGCTTCTTTCAAACGCTGCCAGCTCATTGGGTCCTTGTGCAGGTCAATGGCTTCGTCTTTTTTAAATTCAGCAGCCAACCAGTCCATGATCACTTTATCAAAATCATCACCACCGAGGTGGGTGTCACCGTTAGTGCTCTTTACTTCAAATACACCTTCACCCAATTCCAGTATGGAAATGTCAAAAGTACCACCACCCAGGTCAAACACAGCGATCTTTTGATCCTGGTGTTTTTTATCAAGGCCGTAAGCCAATGCGGCAGCAGTGGGTTCATTGATAATACGGCGTACCGTTAAGCCGGCAATTTCACCTGCTTCTTTGGTAGCCTGGCGCTGTGCATCATTAAAGTAGGCTGGTACAGTAATAACGGCTTCTGTTACTTCATGGCCCAGGTAATCTTCAGCCGTCTTCTTCATTTTCTGAAGAATCATGGCACTTATTTCCTGAGGTGTGTACATTCTGCCATCTATGTCAATACGAACTGTATCATTGTCACCTTTTACCACTTTGTAGCTGCTGTGGTTAATATCGGTTGTTACTTCGTTCCACTTATGGCCCATATAACGCTTTACGCTCATAATGGTATTATGCGGATTGGTGATAGCCTGGCGCTTGGCCGGATCACCTACTTTACGTTCGCCATTCTTTAAAAATGCAACGATAGAAGGGGTAGTACGGCGACCTTCGTCATTTGCAATTACCACAGGTTCGTTGCCTTCCATCACCGCAACGCAACTGTTAGTTGTTCCTAAGTCTATACCAATTATCTTTCCCATGATTTGATTGTGTTTTTGTTCAATGTAGGTTGTCAATGATTGTGCCATGGGAGATTTAGTGAAAAAATGGCAGTATTACAGACTACCCATATAAGCAACAGGCAGCAGGCATGAGGTATTTAAGCCTTGTTGGCACAACCAGGCATGATAAAGTGTTTGCGGCTTTTGAAAATATCTACGGCAGCTTTTGAGGGATTTTGTTTGAGGGGGTGCTGTGTTTAGGTTAGGTTTTGCCCCGTCAGTTCCTCATATTCTAACCTCCTCAATTTTAAGATATGTGAGATCATAACAACAGCACCGGGCATATTTAAATAATCCCTGGTGTAGGCTTTTAAATCTTCTTTGGTGATACTTTTATTGGTGCTGTAGTTAAGGATTCCCAGGCTTTCAATATTACCTGCCTTTATAACTGCATAATGAAACTCGTAAAATTTATTACCCACAATCAGATTTTATAAAGAAGAAAACCAAAATTAAACACTTATAATGAACTGCTGTGTTAATAAATCGTAAACCTAACACCAAAAAGGCCCCAATTTATTCCGGGTCCCGGCAGGTTTTTCAAAACAGGAATCCTAAAAGTCTTAATGCAATACAATCAATGAAGACACCAGTACAAGCAAAAAATGATGAATGCAACAAGGGAATGCTTAAAGGCTGTCCATTTATTGCACTTCTTGTTTTACTCTAAAAGTAAAATACTGCTGCATAAAAAAACTGATGGTGACAACAATGGCAGTTACAATTACCTGGGCCAATACCGGGTAAACATGCAGGTACAACACGAGGCCATTGAGTAAAAAATAATTGATACAAAAACTGGAAAGCGAAGATAAGAAATAACGGAAAAATTGTATCCGCCCCCTGAGGTTGGATGAAGTGAACACAACGTATTTATTCAGCAAAAAACCAACAATAAAAACCGCCGCCGAAGAGCAGAATAAGGCAAAACTGTGGGCCTTAAAAGCAGTAAAGCCAAAGTCCATCATCAGCACATTGGCTCCCTCCACTTTGATGTATGCTACCTTAATGGCAGTGTGGCCGAGGTTAAGTTCATGCAGGTGCGCCACAAACCGAAATACCAGCGTAAAAATTAAAAACCCCAACACCATATTGCCTCCTCCACATGCAGCATAGCGAAACGTTTGCAGCGGCATCAGCTTCCTGAAGGTCGGATAAAGAAAGTCAATAATTGAAGTAATGCCGTTTTTCATTGAAATAATGTGGGCAAATATAGCCCCGAAATGAGTAAGAAAATGTTCAGACAATATAAAAGTCTTGCCCAAAGGACAAGACTTTTATTGCATAGAGCCAGTTGGTGCTAAAATGTATATCTAATTGCAAAACCGCCCCAGTTACCGGCAAAGCCGCTATAAGGGGCATTGTCACCTCCAAATTCAAAGGATGGTTGCCAGTCGAGCGACAGGTTGATGGGAGCGTCCCTAAACTTGTAATCGAGTCCTAACACACCATCAATACCTACTTGTGAGCTACTGCCAGAGGAACCACGGTATTTGGTATTGTAAAAACCAACGTGAGCTCCGGGACCCACATACCATTTCAGCCCGGGTGCGCCGTTAATATCGAAATGAATTTCGTACAGACCAGTGATCCTCATACCTCTTTCCCAAAAATAACCAAGGCCTTCAATGGCATTTTTTCCATTTACAAAATGTTTTAGACTCACGGCGCCGGGATAAAATTTTACACCCAACGCGGTAGTGTAACTTTGTGACGAACTGCGGCTTTGTGCCGATGCGTTTAATACTGTTAGCAAGGTAAGTGCTGCTGCTAAAAATAGGGTTTTCCTCATTGTTATAAAATTTTTGATTTAATCCCTAATGTAAAAATATCATGCCAGAGTATAAAAAAAGGAAGCCAGGTTTTTATACCTTCACTTCCCTGATAAAAAGCTGTAAATACCTATTGGGCCATCCACTGCTAAACCTGGACGCACTAAACGATTAACTGTACAATTCTTCTTTCAACTCCTTCACCCGGGCATCTTCCAGGTATTCATCATAGGTCATCAGGCGGTCAATCATTCCTTTTGGTGTTATTTCAATGATTCTGCTGGCAACGGTTTGCATAAACTGGTGATCATGCGTGGTTAACATTACAATACCTGGAAAAGTAAGCATACCATCGTTGAAGGCTGTAATGCTTTCCAGGTCAAGGTGATTGGTTGGTTCATCCAGCATTACGAGGTTTGGATTTTGCAGCATCATTTTGCTGATCATGCATCGAACCTTCTCTCCCCCACTCAATACATTTGTTTTCTTCAAAATTTCATCGCCGCTAAACAGCATCTTCCCTAAAAAACCACGAATGAAATCTTCATCCACATCTTTGGTATTGGGAGGTACAAACTGGCGCAACCAATCCATCAAATTTAAAGAGCCGGTAAAAAATTCTGTATTGTCATTCGGTAAATAAGCCGAAGTGATGGTTGTTCCCCATTCATACTTCCCGTGATCTGCCTTTACTCTTCCGTTGATGATCTCAAAAAAAGTGGTCAGTGCCAGCGGGTTGCGGCTGAGGAAGGCGATCTTCTGCCCCTTTACAATATCGAAAGTAACATTGCTGAACAATGCTTTTCCGTCGAATGATTTGGATAATTTTTCTATATTCAGGATCTGGTTTCCCACTTCTCTTTCCGGTTTAAAAATAATGCCCGGGTATTTGCGGTTACTTGGAGTAATATCTTCAAACACCAGTTTATCCAACGCCTTTTTACGGCTGGTAGCCTGCTTGCTTTTAGAGGCATTGGCGCTAAACCGGGCGATGAATTCCAGCAGGTCTTTTTTCTTCTCCTCCATCTTCTTGTTCTTGTCGCCCGCCTGCCTTGCAGCCAGTTGGGAACTTTCGTACCAGAAGGTATAGTTACCGGTGTAGATTTTAATTTTTTGCTTATCAACGTCCGCCACATGCGTACACACCGAATCTAAAAAGTGACGGTCATGGCTCACCACCAGCACAATATTTTCGTAATCGGCCAAAAAGTTTTCCAGCCAGCTAATGGTTTCCACATCCAGGTTATTGGTCGGTTCATCCAGCAGCAAAATATCCGGGTTGCCAAACAATGCCTGCGCCAGCAGTACCCTTACTTTTACGTTGGCCGGAATATCATTCATCAGTTGCTGGTGCATTTCTTCTTTTACACCCAATTCGTTCAACAGTTGAGCCGCATCACTTTCTGCCGTATAACCACCCATTTCACCATACTCATGTTCCATTTCACCTGCCTTCATACCATCGGCTTCGCTGAAATCTTCCTTCATATAAATGGCATCTTTTTCAAGCATCAGGTTCCACATTTTTTTGTGGCCCATCATGACTGTGTGCAGCACGCTGGTCTGGTCAAATTCAAAATGGTCCTGCCGCAACATGGCGAGGCGTTCGCCGGGCGAGATGGTCACTGTTCCCTTGTTGGGCTCAATTTCGCCGCTCAATATTTTTATAAAGGTTGATTTACCGGCACCATTGGCACCAATCACGCCATAACAGTTCCCTTTGGTGAAACTGATATTTACTTCATCAAACAACACCCTTTTGCCATAGGCAAGGGTCACATTATTTACACTGATCATAATTTTAAAATGGGCGCAAAGATAAGGCGTGGCGGGGAAATGTTGAAAGGATTTTATGAGCCAGGGTTGGGTGCTGCTATTAGGCTTCGGTGGCGTCGCACTCTTGTGCAGAATATCTTTATTGGGCTTTATTCACAATATTTGTATGACCACCGTCATTAAACTTTCGTAGAAGCAGTTTGCTGGCGTAAATTTGAGAAAATTTTTAAGTGTACTGTTGTTGATACAATGATTGTATGCAGTTTAAGACCAAAATTCTGTCCCTGCGGGGTTTTCACCTGGCGCACTCCAAATCATCAAGCAATAACTGTTAAACCCAGGCTTGACAAAAAATTAAGCTGGTTGACATTTGAAGTTTCATTTTAGATTACTATAGTTTAACTTTGAGAAAACGATTTTTATGGGCTTAGTATATGCAGATATAGAATTAGTGAACGGCGAAGACTTGTCTTTTGAGCGAAAAGGTATCATTGACAGGGATGAGGTGAAGCGCATGTGGGTAAACATACTGGTTGATACAGGAAGCTACATGCTCGCTATCAATGAGAGCATACAGGAGCAATTAAAATTTCCTGTTGTTGAAAAAAGAAAAGCACAAACTGCCACCGGGCAGATAGTGGAATGTGATGTGGTAAGTCATGTAGAATTGAAATTCAAAAACAGGCGGACCATGTGCAATGCCATGGTATTGCCGGGAGATGCAGAGCCTTTGCTGGGGGCTATCCCTTTAGAAGATATGGACGTATTGATTCACCCATTGCGGCAGGAGTTAATTGTAAATCCAGACCATCCATATTTTGCACAAATGAAAATGAAATGAAATCCTGATTATCTTCAGTAGGCTTTCTTCCGTACCAGTTAGTTTTCATCATATTCCTTCAAAATTCTGTCCCGCCGGTGTTTTCACACGGCGTACTCCAAATCATCAAGCAATAACTGGGAAACCCCGACGCCGAATGCACATTGCATTATCAGAGATGCTTTCCCTTCTGAGTCTTCCCTGCTTCCTCCCAATTCTTACCCAATAAATTAAAAGTTCCCAGCCGGGTCATTGCCCGGATGGGCGTGCTGACTTGCAGGACTCACCGCCGTTTGAGCAGACTGGCATGAAATAAACACAATTAACCAGTACCAATTTTTAAATACATTTTCAATTACCAATAACTCTTCCTTTCTCCTATTTCATTATCTTACCCAACGATTTTACCTTCTTCAGGAGTTTATAACTAAAAAATCAAGTATGAAAAAAATACTACTACCACTTCTCCTGATGATTGCTACCGCCAGTGTTGCCCAAAACAACAACTCCTTCGCTGTACATTTTAACCTGGACAAGTATAACCTTACAACCGACGCCATTATTGTATTGGACAACTTTATTGCTGCAATTAAAACCGGTGCAAAAATTAAACTCTATGGCCACACTGATATCATGGCAGGCTATGAATACAATGATGCACTTTCTTTAAAAAGGACCCATGCAGTAAAAAATTACCTGGTAAAAAAAGGGTTTGCAGCAGGCAATATCACTGAAGCAAAAGGCTTTGGTAAACGCAGGCCACTCAACAGCAATCATGGAGAACTGGAAATGTATGAGAACCGCCGGGTGGAAATTATTGTGGAAGGAAATGAACCGACCGGCAAAAAAATAGTGCCCGTAAAGGAAAACAAAAAAGCAACGGAAGATAGAAGCCTTACGGAACAAATAAAAGACACCCAAACAACCGCCGGTAAAAACATTGTATTACAGAACCTGAATTTTTATGGCGGTACTCATGTCATCATTCCGCAATCATTGCCGGTGCTGATTGAACTCGCCGACATCATGAAAAAGAACCCCACACTGGAAATAGCAATAGAGGGTCATATCTGCTGCCAGGATGGCAAGGGCGATGGATTTGATTATGATACCCGTACCTGGAACCTGTCTGAAAACAGGGCAAAGGAAATCTGTAAGTATCTCAATCGAAATGGTATCGAGTCATCAAGACTGCAGTTTAAAGGGTTTGGGCATCAATATCCGCTTACAGCTTTTCCAGAAAAAACAGAAGAAGAACGGGTTAAAAACAGGCGGGTGGAGATAAGGATTATTAAAAAGTAATCTGGTCGCAACTCATTTTTTACACGGCGAATTTTTTATTCGCCTTTTTTATGTAATTCAATTTCTTCCTGAATCCGTACCGAAACAAATTAATTCAACATGAAGAAATTATTGCCCCTTGCGCTTATTCTTTTATCAGCAACCAACCTGCTTTCCGCTCAAGACACTACGAAAGCAGATGCCACGCTTACCGCTGCCACCGTATATTTTGGCTATGGTGCAGAATTAACACACAATGCCAAAGTGAATGTGAATACCGCTACCAAACAAATCGTGATCAGCCAGCTCAGTACTAATATCGACCTTAACAGCCTGCAAATAAGTGTGCCGGAAAATGTGGCCCTGTTGTCACATCAGTTTTCAGTATTTACCCCCGTTGTACCGGTTGTGATTAATCCGATGATAAAGAAATTGCAGGACAGTTTTAAACTCATCCAGAAAGAACAGGCCCGTATTAATAACCTTGTGGAAATAGAAAGAGAGACATTGGACAAGACCAACAAGCTGATAGAACTGGCAATGAAAGAAATCAGCAATAAAACCATCAGCAGCGATGAGGCGCTTAAACTCATCAACGCAAACACTGCCAAAATTGAGAAAGCAAAAACAGCCTTATTTAATTTAAGTGAAGCGTATGACTTGCTGGCGGAAAAAATCACGGCACTCCAAACGAGGATAAATGAAACAGTGAACACACCGCTGAAGCCGGTAAAACCTTATGGCCAGTTAACACTTCAGGTGATCTGCAGCAATGCCGGCGAAATACCTGTCTCCTTCAGCTATTTTACCAACCGTGCAGGCTTTACACCATTGTATGATGTGCGGGTGAATTCAAAAACGAACGAAATAAAACTGGTGTATAAAGCTGCTATCAATCAATCAACCGGTATCAACTGGAAGCAAACCAAACTTACACTCAGCACCTCCAACCCAACCTGGGGTGGCGTGGCACCAATACTTACACCCTGGTACCTGCAGCAATATGTACAACCATTGTACGACCGGATGAAAGCACCGGTAACGAATAATTATTACCAGCAAAATGTTATTCAATCTATCGATGATAAGAGTTTGCAGGAAGTGGTAGTTAACTCTGCGTCCGGAATAAAGAGAGAAAATAAATTTGCTGATGCTACCCAGTCTGTCGACCCTTCCACCATTCAGCAATATACGACACTCACTGAAAGCCAGCTCAACACCAATTTTGAAATAGACCTGCCTTACAATATCGACAGCGACGGACAGGTTCACACCGTAACCATCAAAGAGCAAAAGATAAGTGGCACGCTCAAAAATTATGCTGTTCCCAAACTGGATAAAGATGCTTACCTGCTGGCAGAAATTGCTGACTGGCAAAAGCTTGACCTGTTGCCCGGTGCAGCCAACATCATCATGGACAACACTTACATCGGCAAATCAATCATTGATCCTAACAGCACCGCAGACACGCTGAATTTATCGTTGGGCAAAGATAAAAGGGTGGCCATCAAACGCAGCGTGATAAAAGATTATACCAGCACCAAAACCAGCGGCAGCAGTACCAAACAAACCTTTACGTATGAACTGACGGTGAAGAACAATAAATTAACCGATGTGGATTTACTGCTGAAAGATCAGCACCCGATCAGTAAGGTAAAAGATGTGGAAGTAAAATTAGACGACAGCAGCAATGCGATGGTAAATGATGAAACAGGCGTGCTGACCTGGAAGATCTCTTTAAAACCCGGTGAAAGCAAAAAGGTAAGATTCAGTTACACGGTGAAGTATCCGAAAGAAATCAGGATAGCCAACCTGTAAATGAATTGAGCTATGAAAATTAAAACGGGGCTTGATTTTTTCAGGTCTCTTTTCAGTTTTAGACTTAGTAATTGTCTTTGCAGTTCTTCCAACGTGTAACCTTTTTCTTTACCAGCTTGCCACTTTTTATACCGATTGTCTAAATCTGGCACCACGACTTTATCCAGCCACCATTCAACGGTTTTAGTTATATCTGTTTCCAGCAAGTTGTAAATCGCTTTAATTTTTTTATCATCCGCCACTCTTATGTAGTCGTACAATCTTTCTCGTATTGTTAATGGCTTCATAGCTATAAGTCTATTTGAAAACACAAATTTATTTATAGCCTTAGGCGTTTAGGGTGCACTTCAAATTGTCGCTGGCTGATGGGGACACCAGCCAGGGCAAACAGCCGTGGTCGGTGTCCCCACCGACCACTTTAGACAAACGGCAACGACAATTTGAAATGCACCCGGCGTTTACACCACAAATCCGTATCACTTATTGTAAGGTTTGTATTTTTTACTCTTATCAGTAACTGGATAAGCCGCCTTTTTTGGTTCGGTCTTGCCAAAGGCAAAATTCAAAAAAATGCGAAGTATATTTTTTTGAAAGAAACAAAAACAGCGGCGTTCCAGTTACGTAGCCTGCCGGCTCTGGAGGCAAAACTTGATAATTTATAAACGCTAACATATGAGTAAAGTCATTGCGGGCTAAATGCCTAACTCCATTTATTCGATTGTATACCAGGTCAGGCCTTTTTTTATTGCAATCTTATAAAAAATTTTGTCTTACGCTATTCTTTGTATGCTTTGCCTGAAAGAAGTATTTTTGCCGCATGTCGATCGTAAAAACCATTCAGCAGTATACGTTAACTGCAATAAGCAATTTATACAATCACCCATATACCGAAAAGGATTTCCAGGTGAACCAAACCAAACCTGAGTTTGAAGGAGATTATACCGTTGTAATGTTTTCACTGGTCAAATCACTCAGGTTGTCACCAGAAGCGATTGGCACTGCACTCGGTGGATACCTAACCGGGAATTACCCGGAACTTTTCACTGACTATAATATCATCAAAGGTTTTTTAAACCTGTCCATTGCCGATAGTTTTTGGATTGACCTATTACAGAAAAATCATAAGGACGTTTGTTATGGCAAGAAAGAAATGAACGGCAAAAAAGTAATGGTGGAATATTCTTCCCCCAACACCAACAAGCCTTTGCACCTGGGCCATTTAAGAAATAATTTCCTGGGGTGGAGTGTGAGTGAGATCTTAAAAGCCAACGGTTACGAAGTGATCAAAAGTGCGATTGTCAATGACAGGGGTATCCATATTTGCAAGAGTATGATTGCATGGCAGCTTTTTGCCAACGGTTCCACCCCGGAAAGTACCATCAACAAGGGCGATCATTTTGTAGGCGAATACTATGTAAAGTTTAATGATGAATATAAACAGCAGGTAGAAAAGTTGATAAATGAAGGAGTAGATAGAGTTACCGCAGAAAAAGAAGCTCCCATAATGAAAGCCACCCAGCAAATGCTGCTGGATTGGGAAGATGGCAACCCGGACGTAATAGCTTTGTGGAAACAAATGAACCAATGGGTGTACGATGGATTTGCTGTAACCTACAACCGCATCGGCAGCGACTTTGATATTACCTATTATGAAAGCAACACCTACCTGCTGGGCAAAGACATTGTACAGCAGGGCCTTGATAAAAATGTTTTTTTCAAAAAAGAAGATGGCAGCATCTGGATAGACCTGACTGCCGATGGGCTGGATGAAAAATTAGTACAGCGGAAAGACGGCACCTCTGTTTACATCACACAGGATATTGGCCTGGCGAAGCAAAAATATGATCAGTACAAAATTGACCAGAGTATTTATGTGATTGGCAACGAACAGAACTACCACATGAAGGTGTTGCAACTGATCTGTGAAAAATTAGGCATTGCCAATGCTGCGGGAATTTATCATTTGAGTTACGGCATGGTAGAACTCACCACCGGGAAAATGAAAAGCCGTGAAGGTACGGTGGTGGATGCAGATGATATCGTGGATGAAATGGTGACCACTTCCAAACAATTAACGGAAGAACTGGGCAAGGTAAAAGACTTTACAGAAGATGAATTGAAAGAACTCTACGATACACTCGGGCTGGGTGCAATGAAATTTTATTTACTGAGGGTTGATCCAAAAAAAACAATGGTATTTAATCCGGCAGAGAGTATCGACTTTCATGGTTTTACCGGGCCCTTTGTGCAGTACACGCATGCAAGGATCAAAAGTATTCTGAAAAAAGTAAATGAGGGGGCAATGGTCAATGATGAATGGTCAATAGGCGATGAAATGCTTTTACCTTTGGAGAAAGCGGTGCTGGTGCACCTGGAGCAATACCCTGCTGCAGTTGAGCAGGCTTGCAGTGAACACAATCCCTCGGTGATTGCAAACTATGTTTTTCAACTGGCACAGGCTTTCAATTCATTTTATACCGAACTCTCTGTTGCCAATGCTGAAACCGAAGAAAAGAAACAATTGCGTTTACAAATGGCAGAGATGACTGCAACAGTTATAAAAAGCGGGATGCAGTTGCTGGGGATAAAAGTTCCGGAAAGAATGTAAACTTATGGGTGAGTCACCCCCAAAGGGTGACTCACCCTGCAAAGAAGCACCTCGCCGGTAAGGCTAAAGTTTCCAAAACTTAAGGCAGCGGATTCAAGTCCTGTCTTCAGTTCTCATACTATCCAAGCATCTTCTTCAACGACTCCTTAAAACTGATGGGTTGATACCCCAAATCCTTCTTAGCCTTTTCAATAATAAAACCTGTTTTCAGCGGCCGCTTTGCAGGCTGTGTAAACGTATCGGCATTAACTTTTGTCATCAGCGACTTATCAAGGTGCAGATAATCTGCTGTGGCCGCTGCCATATCATAAGGGCTCATGCTTTCTTCGCCGGATACATGATAAATGCCGGTAGCATTTTTCGCCAATATCAGTAAAATCCCTTTTGCCAGGTCTTCCACATAAGTGGGTGTGCGTAACTGGTCATCCACTACTTTGATGGGTTGGTGATTCTGTAAATTATCTTTTACCCAACTGATAACATTGCTGCGGTTGCCAACCAGGATATTGCCATATACCAGCACCGTTCTTACAATGGACCATTGCAATTTGCTTTCCATCACTGATTTTTCTGCGGCCAGTTTGCTGCTGCCATAATAATTTACGGGGCCGGTTTCATCGGTTTCTTTGTACGGGCCATTCAATCCATCAAAAACAAAATCGGTGGAGATATAAATAAACCGGGCCTGGATAAGCTCAGCAGCATCCACTAAAAACCGGGTAGCCGTTACGTTTACATTCCAGCAGGAAACTTCGTTCTCTTCGCATTGGTCAGGCTGTGTCATGGCGGCTGCATGAATGATCACATCCGGTTTGTACGAAAGGATAAAATCATGCACTGCAATACCATCGGTAATATCCAGTGAAAAATAATGATAGCGTTCAGAAACTGTAAATGGCAACCGGTTCTCTCCTCTTCCTGTTGCGATTATTTGGTGCGAAGTGCTTTCTATCAGCATCTTTATTAGATGCTGGCCCAGTAAACCGTTACTGCCCGTGACAAGAAGCCGCAGGCCGCTCCCACCTTCTCCCTCCCCTGAAGGCAGGAAGCGGCTCATCAAATCTTTATTAAACATTTTATCTTCCACAACAATTATTTTTCTTTATTCAGCAAATACATCCCCTTATTTCTCAGCAAACAATTGATTGTTTTCAACGCTTGCCCTGCTCCTCCCCACCGGGGAGGCTGGGAGGGGCTCCCAAATTATACAACACAAAACTCCAGATATCTGCAGCTTCCTCAATCACTTTACTGGTGGGCTTACCTGCTCCATGCCCTGCCTTGCTTTCAATTCTTATCAGGGTAGGATTTTTACCGTCGTTTGCTTCCTGCAAAGCAGCAGCAAATTTAAAACTGTGTGCCGGCACCACCCTGTCGTCATGATCTGCAGTAGTGATCAATGTTGCCGGATAAGTTGTTCCCTGCTTTAAATTTTGCAACGGTGAATATTTATACAGGTTATCGAAATCTTCCTTTTTATCGCTGCGTCCGTATTCAACTGCCCATGCCCAGCCAATGGTAAACTGGTGATACCGCAACATATCCAGCACACCCACCTGCGGTATCGCTACCTTAAACAGTTCGGGATGTTGTGTGATGCAGGCACCTACCAGCAAACCGCCATTGCTGCCGCCACGCAGGGCAATCTTTTTTGGATTGGTATATTTATTTTCAGTGAGGAAAGCCACCGCTGCATAAATATCATTGAACACATTCTGCTTATTCTGCAGCATTCCAGCCTTGTGCCAGTCTTCGCCATACTCATTGCCACCACGTAAACTAATCTGTACATATACCCCACCCTGCTCCAAAAAGAAAGCATTGGAAATACTGAATGCCGGCGTCAGGGGAATATTGAACCCGCCATAACCGTAGATCAATGTGGGATTTTCTCCGTTCAGTTTCAGGCCCTTCTTATAAGTGATAAACATCGGCACGGAGGCGCCATCCTCACTTTTGAAAAATGATTGTACGGTAATGTAATCTTCGGGTTTCAGTTTTACATCCGGCCTGCGAAATAATTCACTTTTGCCAGAAGCAATATCATAATGATAGATGGTGCTGGGTGTATTAAAAGATGTGTAAGTATAAAACAATTCCTTCTCTTCGATTTTACCGCTAAAACCACTGGCAGTACCTATTCCGGGCAGTTTTATCTCTCTTTCCAACAATCCCTTCAGGTTGTGTTGATAAACTTTGCTGGCTGCATCTTCTAAGTACGACAGAAATAATTTGCCACCGGCAGTGCCTGCACCCTGCAACAGTTTTGTGTTGGCTGAAATAATTTCAATCCAGTTTTCTTTCGCCGGATTTCCAGGGTCAATAGAAACGACTTTGTAATTGGGTGCATCAATATTTGTTCTCACCAGCAGCCGGTTTCCATCATTATCAATCACGTTGGCCTCATTGTCAAACCCCTTTACCAGGAGGGTAAAATCAGCATTCGTCCGCATATTTTTCACCCATAGTTCATCACCGCTGGTTCCCTGGCTTTTACTGATGATTAAAAAATGCTCATCTTCAGTAAGTCCGCCACCAATGGTCATTTGCGGATGATCCTTGTCTTCATATACCAGCACATCTGTATTTTGCGCTGTACCTATTTTATGGTAATACACTTTATGGTATTCATTTTTGCCACTTAATTTTTTACGCTCATCACCAGCCGGGTAGCGGCTGTAATAAAACCCTTCATCTCCTTTCCAGGAAATACCGCTGAACTTGATAAATTGTATCTTCTCGTCGAGTATTTTTTTTGACTCTACATCCATAATGTATGCTTCCTGCCAATCGCTGCCGCTTTGTGATTGCAGGTAGGCACAGTACTTTGCACTTTTAGTGAATGCAGGCACACCCGGCACTACGGTACCATCTTTAGTCATGCTGTTGGGATCAATGAAAACTTCGGGTTCACCCTGCAGGCCAACCTGCCGGTACAATACACTCTGGTTTTGCAGGCCATCATTTTTATAGAAATAATAATACTTTCCCTCTTTAAAAGGCGAGCTGTATTTGGCGTAGTTCCACATTTCTTCCAGCCGCTTTTTCACCTTATCACGGAAAGGAATAGCTGCTAAATAAGCGTTGGTTACCTTGTTCTGTTCCTGTACCCAGTCTTTCGTTTCGCTGCTGTTATCATCTTCCAGCCAGCGGTAGGGGTCTTCCACCTTGGTGCCAAAGTAATCATCCGTTTGGTTCACTTTTTTTGTGACCGGGTAATTTACCTGTGCGTCCGCGGCACCCAACATCATTGCACTGCCTGCTATCATAAGCGCTACTATTTTTTTATTCTTCTTCATGAGTAAAATTTAGGAAACGGAAATTAATCAAAATACCACAAAGCGAAGCGGAGAAAATTATGAAAGGAATAATTTTATGGAACCGGCTGTGGCTTTTTCATGGCATCTTCGTTGCGTTGCACTCTTGTACAGTATATCAGCATGCAACATTTCAGCATTATCTTTCAATTATGAAAATTATTCTATATTGGATGTATTGTGGTAATTTGATTACTTTCAAATAACGGCAATGCAAACGTTATGCGAAAGCTACCGGCAGCGTTCAAGTTACAAAGCATCAAAATTATATTTCCCCTGTAACCATTTCTATAGACACTTACCTTACTTTTTTACTTTGAAACCATTGTTTAAATTGTATC
>Ga0105048_10001343_pt1 | contig 39905 bp, 37 predicted proteins | sample MAT05_FD_78382 | JGI IMG/M metagenome (GOLD analysis project Ga0105048, IMG submission 78382) | Freshwater microbial communities from Lake Fryxell liftoff mats and glacier meltwater in Antarctica - MAT-05 | ecosystem: Environmental > Aquatic > Freshwater > Ice > Liftoff microbial mat | place... | reverse complement strand
GAAAATCACGGTCGCGCCGCGCATGTACGGCAGCAGTGCAGCAGGAATCGCTACCGACCCGTCGGCTTGGCGAAAATTCTCGAGAATCGCTGCCCAGACGCGCGGCACGGCCAACGCCGAACCGTTCAGTGTGTTGGCGACGTTCGTGCCCTTCTCGCCTACCTTGCGGAAACGGATGTCGGCACGGCGCGCCTGATAGTCGCTGAACCAACTGACCGAGCTGACCTCTAGCCACTGGTCGCAACCAGGTGCGTAGACCTCGATGTCGAAGCCGCGGTGATGGCTTTGGCCGAGGTCGCCGGTGCAGATCTCGATGATGCGATACGGCAGACCGAGCCCACTGATCAACTTCTCTGCCCTATCGCGCAACTCCACCAACATCGCAGGCGCTTGCTCGGGTGTCGACAGGGCGAAGATCTCGACCTTGTCGAACTCGTGGACGCGCAACATGCCACGCGTGTCGCGACCCGCCGAGCCGGCCTCGCGTCGGTAGCAGGGCGAGTACGCCATCATCCGGATTGGCAGCTGCGTGTCGTCGAGCACCTCGCCGGCATACAGCGAGGTCAGCGGTACTTCGGCGGTGGGAATGCACCAAAGATCGTCGCGTTCGATGGCATATGCGTCGTCGGCGAATTTGGGTAGCTGACCGGTAGCCGTCAGCGTCGCGGTCGTGACCAATGAGGGTGGCCGAATCTCCTCGAATGCGTCGGCGTTGGTATCGAGCGCGTACTGACACAGAGCACGCGACAACGTCGCCCCAAGTCCGCGTTGCATGGCAAACATCGCACCGCTGATCTTGGTTGCTCGCTCGCTATCAAGAATGCCAAGGGCCGCAGCCGTCTCCCAGTGCGGTACTCGCTGGTGGTCGGCGAACGTCTCGGGCACGAATGGACCCTTGACGATCGGGTTCTCCGAATCGTCAGCTCCGTCGGGCGCATCGGGATGCAGCACATTGGGAATCCGAAGCAGCAGCTCGTGCAGTTCGCCCTGCACCACATCCAGTTCGTCGGCCAACACCTTCTCTTGCTCGCCAAGCGAGCGGCTCTGTGCCTGCAGCCCCTCGGCCCCGCTTGCATCGCCTTCGCGCCGCTTCGTTGCCACTTGCTTGGAGACTTCGTTGACTTCAGCGCGCAGTGCGTCGCGCTTCGCCTGCATCGAACGCACGACAACATCGGCTTCAATCGCACGGTCGAGTTGGGTGAGTACCTCCGGCGAACGTCGGCGCGCCAGGCTGGCGCGAACGCCGTCGGCATCGGTGCGCAGAAGTCGAACGTCGATCACGACGTCACGCTAGGAGTTGCGCGCCGGTAGGTGTTCTCTTCCTTCCAGCCTTTGGCGAAGCGGCAGAAGAACATGAAGATGACGATCGACCACAGGTAGATGCCGCCAGCCAGTTTCATGATCGCGCCTGCCAACTGTTGATCGTTGGTGACGCTCAGGCCCCACACGCGCACCGGTTGGTTCCCGTAGGGCGAGTAGACGGTGCCTTCGGCGAACGTCAGCCACGCCGCTGGCACGGTCGGCACGACGCTCTGCAGGAACAGATAGATCATCTTGCCGGCGTAACCCATGTGCAGCTCGCGGAGCGGGCCGACGACGGGCATCCACATCAACACCGCCGAGAGCACCACCAGCAGGTGGACGCCGTAATGCATCGCGCCGTTAGTAGTAGATGCGTTTACCACGCCGGGAATGTGCGTGACCATGACGATCACGTTGAAGGCAATGCCTGCCGTGACTGGACGGGTGGCGAAACATACGGCGCGGTACAACCATCCGTTGCCCACCAGCACGCGCAGCAGCCACTCGGGGGTCGCCAGCAACACCAGCGGCGGCATCAGGTAGCTCAGCATCATGTGCTGAAGCATGTGCGCGCTGTAGAGGTACTCCTCGCCGATCTGGTGGATCGGCCAGGTGCTGGCCGCGAACAGCAGCATCATCGCGCCGCAGAAAGAGAGAATGTTGCGCCGCGTGACGACGGGCTTGCCAGCTGTGTCTGCGTGAATGGCAACAGCACCAGGACCGATCACGCGCACCATGTAGATGTACGCGCCGATCAAGAAGACGACGAGTGCGTAGACCTCGATGTTCGCCTGGAAGCGCCACGGATCCGCGAACGGAACTGCGGCCAACATCATGTCACCCTGCGAAGAACTGGAAGGTGGACAGGGCGGCGACGTACACGCCGATCGCGAGGCCGAGCCCGATGTAGAACAGCGCGCCGAACAGCTTGCTGTCGTACTTGAGGTGCATGAAGACGAGCAAGATTACGAAGAACTTGATCGTCATCAGGATCAGCAACAGAGGCGTAGCGAATGAACCGAAGTCGATCCAGTACGTCGAGGTCTCGAGCGCGGTGAACAGCGCCAATACCGCCGCCGTCCAAATGAAGTAACGGTTCGTCGGGTGATCGTGGGCTTCTGCGTGCTCGGCCGTGTCGTTCATTGCCGTGTCGCTCATTGCCGTGTCGCTCATTGCCGTGTCGCTCATCGAAATGTCCTTGTCATAGGAGTTCTCTCAGGCCGGAATCAGATAGACGAGGGTGAAGATGACGACCCACACGACGTCGACAAAGTGCCAGTACAAGCCGACCATCTCGACCACTTCTGCTTTGTCGCCAGTCACGCGATCGCGGGAAATGATTGCCACCAGCGCCAACAGCATCATCACGCCGATGCCCACGTGTGCGCCGTGAAAACCGGTGAGCGTGAAGAAGCTGCTCGAGAACAGGCTGGTCGTGAAGCCGAGACCCTCTTTGTAGAAAGCGGTGAACTCGTACACCTGGCCGCCAACGAACAGCGAGCCAAGCAGCGCAGTCACCGTCAGCCACAACTTCGTGTTGCGGTCGTCTCTCACCTTGGCCGCGTTCACGGCGAGCACCATGGTCAGCGAGCTCATCAGCAGCACGAAGCTGCTGACCGAGGTCAGCGGAATGTCGAACACCTGCGCCGGGCCGGGGCCGCCTTCGTGGCGGCCGCGGTAGAGCATGTAAGTGCTGATCAGACCGCCGAACAGCAAGCACTCGCTGCCGAGGAACATCCACATGGCCAGCTTGTTGTTGCTGAGCCCTGTCGTTGTCGCATGACCGGTTGTCCCGTGATCGGGAGCGTGTGTCGGGGCGTGAGATGCCTGAAGTGCGGTGTCAGCCAACGGAAGCCAACTCCTTTGCTGAGTCGCCGCCATCGGCGGGCGGTGGCCCGCCGTTCGGATTAACGGGGTCGTGCTCATCCTCGCCAGCAACCGATGGCTCGAGCACCCAGCCGAACGAGGCGAGCAACAAGATGACGGTACCAACGATCGTAAGCGTCAGGTTGAAGATGACGCCGTAGGCGATGACCGGCAACGAGAACGCCAACACGATGGGCCAGTACGAGGGGGAGGGCAAATGCATGTGCGCATCGGGCGTTGCATTCAGCTCCGCTTGCACTTCTTCCGCCGTCCTCACGCGCGTCAGGCGCGGACCTGCAGGAGTGTCGACCTCTTCGTACTTACGGTGGAAGAACTCGTCGAGGGCATGCACTGTCGGAATCGCGTCGAAGTTATGTTCCTTCGGGGGACTGGTAGTCAGCCATTCCAGCGTGCGCGCATCCCACGGATCGAGCGGCGCCTTCTCGGCCTTCTTCGCCGTGCGATACACGTTGATGACGAACAGCAGCACACCAGTCGCAATGGTGAAAGAACCGACCGACGCGACCTTGTTCCAGAAAGCGAGGTTGAAGAAGCCGTCACCGGTGAGCTTGTCCGGCCACACGACCATACGGCGTGGTTGGCCCTGCATACCGAGAATGTGCATCGGCCCGAACGTCAAGTTGACGCCGACGAACATCAACCAGAAGTTCCACTGACCCAGCGTCTCGTTGAGCATTTTGCCGAAGATCTTCGGCCACCAGAAGTAAAAGCCAGCGAACAGACCCATCACAGCCCCACCGACGATCACGTAATGGAAGTGAGCGACGATGTGATACGTGTCGGTCTGCTGCGTGTCGGCCGGGGCTGCGGCGTGCGTGACACCCGACAGACCACCGATGGTGAACAATACGATCGTGCCAATGGCGAAGTTCATCGCCGTCGTGAACCACAACTTGCCGCCCCACAGCGTGAGCGTCCAGTTGCAAATCTTCACGCCGGTCGGAATAGCGATCAGCATCGTCGACACCGAGAACACGGCAACGCTGACCGGACCAAGGCCACTCGCGAACATGTGGTGCGCCCAAACGCCCCAACCGAGGAAGCCGATCGCGGCACCGGAGAAGACGACGAACTTGTAACCGAACAACGGCTTACGAGCGAATGTCGGCAACACCTCCGAGATGATGCCAAAGCTCGGCAAAATTAAGATGTAAACCTCGGGGTGCCCGAAGATCCAAAACAGGTGTTGCCACAGCAATGGGTCGGCACCTGCTTCAACGTCGAAGAACGCGGCGCCGAAGTTGCGTTGGAAGCTGAGCAAGAACAGCGCCACTGTGATGACCGGAATCGCGAACAGCAGCAGGAACTGCACAACCAGCTGCATCCATGCAAACACGGGCATGCGCATCAGCGTCATCCCAGGTGCGCGCATGTTGATGACGGTCACGATCAGGTTGATGGCACCGATCAGCGATGCGATACCGGTGATCTGCAGACCGAGCACCCAGAAGTCGACGCCATGGGTGGGGGAGAACAGCGCGCTCGAGTTCGGCGAGTACATGAACCAGCCACCATCAGGTGCGCCGCCGAGAAACCACGACGAGTTCAAGAAGATGCCACCGAAAAGAAACAGCCAGAAGCCGAGCGCATTCATGCGGGGGAATGCAACGTCGCGAGCGCCAACCTGCAACGGCAGGAAGTAGTTGGCGAAGGCGGCCGCCATCGGCATCACGAACAAGAACACCATCGTGGTGGCGTGCATCGTGAACATCTCGTTGTACAGACCTGCACTGAGCACGGTGTTGTCGGGTGCGGCCAACTGCAAACGAATCAGCAGCGCTTCGCTACCGCCGAGCAAGAAGAAGAACATGGCAACGGCGCCGTACATGATGCCGATCTTCTTGTGATCGACGGTGAAGACCCACGACTTCCAACCGGCAGTCGCAAGGGGCCGACGGGAGATACCGAGTGCCGCAGTTGGCGTCACCAATGCATCAGACGGATCGCCGGAACGAAGTTCGAGGTTGGTCATCTCGTGTTTACCCTATTTCCGCTCGAGCAGGAAGGCGATGAGCTGGTCGATCTGGTCTTCGGTGAGGTTCAGGTTGGGCATGCCGCGTGTGCGGCCACCGGTGGAATCCAGCTTGTTGGGATCGGCGTAGTTCGGCTTCATCGCCGCCGGGTTGCGCAGCCAGTCGCGCAACGTCGCCTCGGCGAAGCACACCGGTTTCTGCGCATCCGGCCCACTATTCATCCATACACCCTGCAGGTAAAGAGCGCCGAAGTCTTCCGGCGATGCGTTCCACAATTCCTCGCGACATTCGTCGGTCAGAATGTCGAACGTCCAGCCACCGATCGCGGTGACTGTCATTAGATTCGTCAGGTTCGGTGCCGCACCGGCGACGACATACAGGTCGGGCTCGGCGAGCGCTGGCGTGCCGTCGGCGAGCAGCAGACCATTGATCTGATGGCAACGGGCGCACTGATTGAGGAACGTGCTTTCACCGGTGGCCGCAAGCGTGCCCGCTTCGGGCGCCGTGTAAGCCTCGAGTTGGTTTGTTACCCACGTCTGGAAGTCGGCCTTGCTGAGCGATACCGCGGCCTGGCGCATGCGAGCGTGGCTGAGGCCGCAAAACTCGCTGCATTGGCCGGTGTAGATGCCAGGCTCGTCGGCTTGCATGCGCAACGTCTGCAGACGACCCGGCACAGCGTCGCGCTTGCCGTTCAGCGCCGGAATCCAATAGCTGTGAATCACGTCGCGGCTAGTGATACGCAACAACACCGGTGTGTCGGCAGGAATGACCAGCTCGCCGCTTGTGACGATCGGCGAGGTGATCTCGACACCACCACAGGTACCGGAGTAGTCGTACTCCCACCACCATTGCTGGCCGGTGACATTGATCACGCACTCGTTGGACTTCTCGTCAAGCTTGAACACCGCGGCGACGGTCGGAATCGCAATACCGGAAAGGATGACCGCCGGAATCACGGTGAGCAGTACTTCCAGCCAGGTCTTGCCGTGTGTCTGTTCGGGCATGTCTTGACCGCGATCCTTGAACCGAAAGATCGAGTAGCCAATCGCAACGAACACGAGCAGGCCAACAACCCCGGCGATATAGAACAGTGGCCGCTGTAGATCGTCGATGGTGCGCGCGTTCGGACCCTTCGGCTGAAACGTGTCTTGCGGTGCATTTTTTGCGCACCCAGTCAGCACGATCGAGGCGGCAATCACTGTGCCCGAGAGACGGCGTGTAAGTACAGTCATGTCAGGGCACCACAATCTTGATAGTTGCGCCATCGACACCGGGGACGATGAACTCGAAGGGCGTACTGCTGGCGGCGTTGCTCTTAGGAATCGAGACGCCGAAGTAGGCCGACTTGCCCGGATGCACGGCAGTTGTACACGACACTGCTTCGGGCTTGTCGGGGAATGTGCCGAAGCGGCCGGTGAGGCGCTGCGCCTCGCCGCTGTCATTGTGGAAGATCACACCCAAGTGCGCACTGCGCGGCACGGTGAGCTCGTGGTATTCGATGCCGGGCATGCCGTTAATCAGCGCGATCAGATCACCATCTTCTTGCAAGTAGATGTTGGCAACGACGCTGCTCTTCAGCGACACATCCTGCGATGCGTGCTCGTCGACCTCTTCCTCGCCGCCTTCCAAACACAGCGGCTTCTGGCTTGCGTCGTCGATGACCGGGTGTGGGTGGATCGTGCGCTGGCCCGAAATGGCCGATGCGACACCGACACCCATCAGCGCCACCGCGCCGACCGTGCAGATTGCGGCGATAGTGCGCCGAGAGGTCAGGCGGGGGCCAGCGAACAAGAACCCACCGGTGACGATCAGCGCACCGATGACGACGAAGATCCAGAGACCAGCGTTGGGGTTGGCGCTGAGCATCACGCGCGAGAACGAGTAGACAACGGCCCCGGCACCGACCGTCGCCAGGATCGGGAACTCGAGCGAGTTCAGCATGCGACTGCGCACGTTGGCGTTGTACTTAACGTCGGCGCTTGCCCGCTCGCTCCACGCCTGCACCATCCACTCGACGATGGCGGCGAGCAGCACGACGACGGAAACCTTGAAGACGACCGGCTTGCTGATTGCCCCGATGACCAAGCCACCGATGCCCACGGCGGCGCCAAGCGGCCACATGCTGCGACCAACCGGCGGCTGCGCAGCCGACGAGGTGTGCTCGACGCCTTGTTGCATGCTGGGCGTGTTGCCATCGCGCGTGAACAAGTTGATTCCGGCGAGGAACGCAAAGATGACCACAGCAGTGATCAGGCCGACGGTGCCCATCAGGCCAACCGCACCGCCTTCAGACGCGGAGAAGACGATGGTCGCCACGACCGACAACGCGGTTGCGCCCAAGAACATCTTTGATCCGGTCGTGAACATCAGTTCTCCGTCACTTCGTCACGTAAATCACGAACCACAACATCGCAAAGACGAAGCTGAGGAAGTACCAATACAGGGCATGCGCAGTCACAAGCTCGCGGTCGTTGGAACGGCCACCCAGATAGCGGAATGCGGTGATGGCGCTGAACAACGCACCGGCAATGAACAAGACAACCATTGAGCCCGTGATTGCGTAGAACATGGTGTTGAACGAGCCACCAACCGCTGGCACATGCATACGAGCGTAGATGTTTGCCTGCGCGTTAATCATCGCGACTGCGAGTAGCACGATCAACCACAACGCGACGCCTGTGTGAACGCGGTCGCCGCGCTTGGCCGAGTAGACCGCCCACTGGGCGAAGACTGCGATCGGCAACATCGCGCACAGCATCACGTTGGCGGGCACCATCGGCACGCTGACTCCGTCCGGCAACCAGTGACCAGTCGCCGACACCGATTGGTCGCGCAGGCGCAAGTACAGCGCGAACATTCCGCCGAAGAGCGCTGCCAGCGCAGCGCAGGCAACGGCGGTTCCGACCAGTATTTGCCGGTGCGGTGCGGGGGCGGGGGCAGCGGGAAGTGCGTGCATCAGCGACTACTCCGATCGGCGACACGCAGGTCGAGCAGCGGCTCGGCCGACGAAACGATGGGTGCGACGGGAAAGTTGTCGAAGGGGGCTGGCGAAGCGGCCGACCACTCAAGCGTATGGCCATTCCATGGATCGCTGGCCCATGGGTCGTTGGCTGCGGTTGCATCGCCGCTGAACGACTTCAGGGCGAGGGCCACGAACGCGAGAACTGAAAGCGTGATCAGCGCGAGGCCGACTGTGCTGAGCGTGTTCCAGAGGCTTGGGCTGCCGCTGTAGTCGAAGGTGACAATGGCACTCGAGTCGGCGCTGACGGTCGCGAGAACGGCAGGGAAAACAGCGCCCGGCTGATCGGCAAAGCCCGCGACCAGCAGCGGCAACGTCGCCAACTCGGCACCGAGGAAGGCGAACAACGCCAGAGGCAGCACGGCCTTGTTCGGCATCTCGCGTCCCCACCACTTCGGGCCCCAGTACACGATTGCACCCATCGCGGCGATCACACCGGCGAAGACGACCGTCAACCAGTTGCCCTCTTCAAACGTCGTGCCAGCAAGCGCAGCATCGCCGACGTGCAACAACGCACTGGCCGCGGCCGCCGACAATGCCAGCAGCGCGGCGAAGAGTGCGAAGAACACCGGCGCCTGAATCTTTGGCTTCGTCGCCAGATTCTTCGCCACCAGCGCAAACGCGGCGAATGCGCCGAGCAGCGGCAACCCGTGCACCAACGCGAACGGCGCCAGATCGGCAAGCTTGTCGCCGAGGCCGAGCGAGGAGAACGCCGGGCGCAGCGTGACCGGTGCTTGCACAACCGTGGCGAACACGGCGAGGCCAGCGAGACCAATCGCCCCGAACAACACACCACGTGGGCGCAAGCGCTGGCCTGTAAACGTGGCCACTGTCTCGGCGAAGAAGCCGAACACCGGAACCAAGAACAACAGGGTCGTTGGCTGGCTGAAACCAAAGCCCACCCAATCGTTGAGCGCACGACTACCGCTGAGCACGTTTTCGGCAGATGGATAGCGATACGCCAGCCACGAGAACAACAGATCGCCAGCGACAACTGGAAGTGCGATGACAAGCGCAAGCGATGTGATCAGCACCGACCACGAGAAGAAAGGGATGCGACGCATGTTCATGCCCGGCGCACGTGTGGTGAGCACGCTGGTCGCAAGTGACACGACGCCTGCAACGAGACCGGTGATGACCATCAACGCCGACAGGATGAACAACTCGACGAAGCGGGGGTTACCGCCGTTAGGCCCGCCGTTGTTGACGATGGAGTAGATAGACAACGCGGCACCGACCAGCCACATCCAGAAGCCAGCGGCAGCGACCCGCGGAAACGCCAGCGAACGAGCGCCGAGTTGCAACGGCACGACCGCTAGCGCGATGCCAATCATCAGCGGAGCGAGCGCGAGATACGTCAACCCAAAGCGTTCGAACGCGAACAACTGCGGCAGCGCGTTGATATCGAGCAATTCGCTGGTCGTTGAGATGCGCTCGGCGCCGAGCAACACAGCGATGACAGCGGCGCCTAGAAACGCGAGCGCGCCGCCACCGATGTAGAGGCGACCGATTCGCTTGTGGTCAGTGGTGGTGAGCCACTCGGCAACGCACGCGAGACCAGTACCCGTGGACGGGGCACTACTCGCGGTGGTGTCGATGGTGGTCATAGGCGAAAGACTCATTTCGGGCGGGACGCGCGACGGGTTTGACATTACCTTGCAAGCCTCGCCAGAAGGGAAATCCTCAGTGTGTTCAGCGAATCAGCACATCGGCGGTCATCGCGCCGAATAGAAGGGTGACGTAGGTGATGCTGTAGCCGAAGACCCGCATCGAGCGCGCCGCAGTCGGATTGCGACCGAGGTCGATGGTCCCCCACAGGAACAGCGCTCCCAGCAGAATCGCAGCGATGCCGTACAGCGCACCGAGATCGGCGACCGGCCATAGTGCGATCGTGCCCGCCACCATCAGCGCCGTGTAGCGCACCATCTTGGAAACGGTCACTTGCAAAGAGGCAACAGCGGGAAGCATCGGCACGTTGGCCGCGCGGTAGTCGTCGGCGTAGCGGATCGCCAACGCCCAAAAGTGCGGCGGGGTCCACAGGAACATCACGACGAACAGCAATACGGGCGTCCAAGTCACGTTGTTCTGAACCGCCGACCACCCAACCAGCACTGGCACCGCGCCAGCGGCCCCACCGATAACGATGTTCTGAGTGCTGGTGCGCTTCAGCCACAACGTGTAAACGAACACGTAGAAAAGGGTGGCCGACAGCGCCAGCACCGCCGAGAGCAGGTTGGCCCAGCGCCATAAGACGGCGAATGCGATGGCTTCCAGGGTCACGGCAAACACCATCGCCTCACGCGGCTTCAGCAAACCGGTGACCAGCGGACGGCCTTGAGTTCGCGGCATCAGCGCATCGATGTCGCGGTCGACGACCATGTTGATGGCGTTGGCGCCGCCGGCGGCCAAGGTCCCGCCCAGCAGCGTGACCAGCACCAGTGAGGTGCGTGGCCATTCGCCAGCAGCCAGCACCATCGTCGGCACGGTGGTAATCAGCAGCAGTTCGATGATGCGCGGCTTGGTCAGCGCGATGAAGCCGCCAAGGCGCGAGGTGGGGGTGCGGCGCGAACCGTGGGCGATACCACCCGGCGCCAGTCGGGAGGGAACAAGCGGGCGCGATCCGACAGCCATGGGTTGTCATCGTACGGGTACCTTGTGAGGTAATGCCCACCATTGCCCCAGTTGTCGTACCGGTGGAGGTCGACCAACCTGACATTGACGAGCACATCTCCCCGGATCGCCCGTGGATCGTGCTGGTCTGGAACGACCCGATCAACTTGATGAGCTACGTCACCTTCGTCTTTCAGAAGGTCTTCGGCTACAGCCTGGAAAAGGCGACCGAGTTGATGCTCGACGTGCACCACAAGGGCCGCGCCGTGGTCAGCAGTGGCGCGCGCGAGAAGGCCGAGATCGACGTGTTCAAGCTGCACGAGCACGGCCTGTGGGCCACGATGCAGCAGGACACGTAATGCTGAAGGCCGCGCAATGCTGAAGGACAGGTAGCGGTGCCAGCCGCGTCGCAGGAACCCGTCGACGGGTACTACGTCACCGACCGCGGCCACCGGCTTGCCGCCGCCGCCGTCAGTTGGTCGGCCACTCGCAGCGGCGGCCCCGGCGGGCAACACGCCAACACGACCGACTCGGCAGTCACGATCACCATCGACGTCGCCGCCACCGGTCTGCCACTAGTACTCACTGAACGCGTGACGGCGGCGCTCGGCCCGACCGTGAGCGCAACCTCGGCAAAGTCGCGATCGCAATGGCGCAACCGGCAATTGGCCTGGACGGAGGCACTCGCGCGCTTCGATGAAGCGGCGATTCCGCCGCTACCCCCGCGCGCTCGAACCCGCCCAAGTCGCGCAGCACGCGAGACCCGTTTACGCGACAAACGGGCCGCCAGCGAGCGCAAGCGCACACGCCAGCGGCCCGATCGCGATAGCTAGCTGTTCGTAGCTTTGTTCAAGGGTTCGTCAACCGCGCTCGCAGCCCGCGAAAGGGCAAACGCTGAGAGTAGTTCGTTGACACTCTACGTGAGATCGATGCTACGATGGCCCGCAACGCAAGGGGTAGCGAGGATGGACGTGGCACAACTGCAATTGGCGATTCCGGTCGTCCTCACCGCGTTGTTGGCGATAGCCGCATTCGTGACGATCGGCCGCTCGCCGCACACTGTGTTGCGCGCGGAGGATTTGCCGGTCCGTCTCAGCGACGTTGTCGGAGCGTCGACGACTCAGCGCGACGTTGTCGACACCTTGACTCTGTTCCAAAACCACGTCACCTTCCGGCAGCAAATGGGCGGCACTGCCCGCCGCGGCATTTTGTTGGAGGGTCCAACCGGGACCGGCAAGACCTACATGGCACGTGCGTTGGCGGCCGAAGCCGATGTGCCGTGCTTGTCGGTTTCGGCGAGCGCGTTTCAATCGATGTTCGTCGGCCAAACGAACAGGAAGTTGCGCAACTACTTCAAAGCGTTACGCCGCGCGGCACGGTCGAAGGGCGGCGCGATTGGTTTCATCGACGACTTCGACGCGATCGGTGCTGCTCGCAGTGGCGACGGCGGCGCTGGCGTTGTCTACGAGTTGCTGCTGCAGATGCAGAGTTTCGGTCAACCGTCGACACGCAACCGAATCGTTGGGGGCTTCACCCACCAGTTGAATCGGTTGCTACCGCGCAAGATGTCACTGCGCCGACCAGCCATCCAGGAAGCAAACGTGCTGGTGATTGCCGCTACCAATCGCGCGGCCGAAATCGACCCGGCGCTGATGCGACCCGGCCGCTTCGATCGCACGATTCACTTCGACCTTCCACCGCGCACCGACCGGTTGGAAATCGCCGAGTACTACCTCGCACGCAAGAACCACGAACTGTCGGTGTCGGCATCGCTGGTCGCGGACCTTACCGCTGGCTACACACCGGTGCGTATCGAGCGACTGCTTGACGAAGCACTCATCGTCGCCCTACGCGACGGCCGAGTGGCGATGCGGTATCACGACGTCATCGCTGCGCAATTGATCACTGAGGTGGGACTGGCGCAGGAAGTCGGCTATCACCCCGACGAGCGGCGACGTGTCGCAATCCATGAAGCCGGTCACGCGCTGACAGCTGCGCTTGCTGGCCGCGACGTGAAGCTAGCCAGCATCCTGCGCAGGTCAGGATCCATCGGCCTAGTCGCGCATGACGAAGTCGACGAGCACTATCTGCAAACACCGAGCGAGGCTCGCGACATCATGATGGTCGCGCTCGCCGGTCGGGCAGCAGAGATTCAGGAATTCGGCGAAGCATCAAGCGGTGTGGCGAACGACTTGCACACCGCGACCACCATCGCTGCCGAGCTAGTGGGAATGTTGGGTGCCAGCGACAGCCTGCTCAGCCTGGATGCCGCGCAGAGTTCGCCGGGCGACAACCTGGTGGCCAAGGTGTTTGGGGACACGACGGCGCGGGCAAAGGCCGACGAGTTGATGAACGCTGCCGCCGACCGTGCGGCGTGCGCCGTGCTCGAGCATCGACGGGCGTTGCTAGCCCTCGCCGACGCACTCGTCGATCAGGACGAGCTCAGCGGCGACGAGGTGCACGTCATCGTGGCCGGAGCCCTCACCACCTAACAGACGTGGTTCGCCCCGAGCGGGCAGTGTCAGTCTGTCGTGTGAGTCTGTCGTGTCAGACTTCGGAGTCTTAGTCGTCCCCATGGCCGGAGTTGCCGCGGTCCTGCCCAGAGTTCCCTTTCCCAGAGTTCCCCTTCCCAGAGGTCCCCTTCCCAAACTTCCCGTTCCCAGAGTTCCCGTTCCCAGAGTCGTCCGTATCCGAGTCGTCCGTATCTGAGTCGTCCTTGTCCTTGCCAGCGTCGTCCTTGGCCTTGCCAGCGTCGTCCTTGTCCTTGCCAGAGTCGTCCTTGGCCTTGCCAGCGTCGTCCTTGTCCTTGCCAGAGTCGTCCTTGTCCTTGCCAGCGTCGTCCTTGTCCTTGCCAGAGTCGTCCTTGTCCTTGCCAGAGTGACCGGGCGCATCGGCGGCGTTGTCGTCAGAATCGTCGGATGCCAGGAAGGCTGCGCAGTATTCGTCAACGGTGAGACCAGCTGCATCGGCTGCGGCTTGCAGTTCGGAGAACGACGGGTTGGTTGCAGCCTTCTCAGCACCGTTCGTCCACGCCGTGCACTTGCCATGGTGATCGACGTCGCCGTTGTTGTTCTCAACGACCTCAACAACTGCTGACCGAAAGGCCGCGTCATCGTCGGCCGACTCTGACTCGTCGTCAACATCGTCAACATCGTCAACATCGTCCACGTCGGTGGCGACGACTACCTCAGCGTCGGCTTCCTCAAACATCGGCAGCGCACCGCCAGCTGCGGCGGCAGCGGTACCCGCGGCCAGCATCGTGATGGCGACGATAGTCAATGCCTTGCGAGTGATGCGCGTAGCGAACATCGTGTTACTCCTCGGAGTGTCTGCGGGGAGCTGCGCGTCGTTGGCGCGGCGAGCGATTGCAAACGCGGCCGCTGACTGAGTCTTTGAATGGATCGTGGCGCGAGCCGTGGAACGGATGGGCGTTGCTTGAGCCGGTGGCTTGGCCGCGGCGTTGATCTCGGCGGAGAACTGCCGCACGCGAGCGGCCATGTTCGCCAATTCGGCGTCCGAACCCGGACGGCCAGCGGCAGAGAGCACGTTGACGGCAGCACGCAGATCCTTGGGGGCGACATCGGCGGCGAGTCCGCCGTCGAAGAGACCGTCGGCCAAAGGCGGCAACTTGCTGTCTGTCACGACGTATAGATCGCCGGTTCCTGCCTTGGAATTACAGCCGCACGGGTATTTCCTGTCCCGACAGCCGTATCGAGCACGGCGGCAAGACGGCGCAGCGCCCGATGTTGCGTGACTCGCACCCAATTCGGCGAACGACCCATGACCTCGGCCACGTGCAGCACATCGAGTTCGCCGAGGACCCGCAGCATCAGCAACTCCGCGTGTTCATCGGGAAGTGACGCCGCAATCAGGTCGACAGCGTCCTGGCCAGACAGTCGCTCGATCACTTCCTTGGCCGTGTCGTTTGGACCGCAAAGACTGTTGAAGAACTGGCTCTCGGTCGGGGTGGCCGGGCGGCGACCCGACGAACGGCGATGGTCGGCCGCCCGTCGCCGGGCAATTGTGAACACCCAGGCGCGAAAGCCGACAAGGTCGCCATCGAAACCATTGATGCTGCGTGCGATCGCCAGCCAAACCTCGCTCGCTAGATCGTCGGCTGCACTCGGCTCCAGACCACGTAGGAAGCGCAACAATCTGGGCTGAAGGTCAACGAAGAGTTGCTCGACTGCCCATTCCTCGCCGAGTTTGGCCGCGCCAAGAACGTCTGGGAACGACGCTGATTCGAGAGGTCGACGCGCAGAGGACATGCCAACTGCTATCGGTCGATGAACGTCAACGATCAAGCCCAAATCTTGAAATTGCTGCCTGCCGCTCGGCCCCCATTGCCTAACGTGAACGGAATGCCCGAGCTGACCTATCGAATGGCCGCGCCAGCCGATCTTCCTGCGCTGTGCGCCCTGATTAACGCTGCGTATCAGGTCGACGGTGTTCCCGAGGTGTTGACGTTGCAGGAACTGAGCGAAGAACTCGATGACTCGGGCGACCTGACCCTCGATGTGCGGCTGACGCTGAAGGGTGCGGAGGTCGTCGGATACGTGCGTGCGCTGCACTTTCCGAGCGACGAGTTGTGGGAACGCTGCTACCTAATCGGTGCGGTGCATCCCCAGCACCGCGGCCGAGGTATCGGACGCGAACTGATGACGTGGGCGATGGACCGCGGCGCAGAGTTGTTGCGTTCGTCGACCAACGACCTGCCGAAGTACCTGCGCGCCGATGTGGGCGAGGTTGGTGCGACGGCGCGCCGATTGTTCGAACGACTCGGATTTCGTGAGGTGCGACAATTCGAGGAGTTGTTGCGCCCGCTCAGCGAGCTGCCGCCCGCACGCGATCCGGTCGGCGTGCACATCGTGCCGTGGCCAGAGGATCGCGACGACGAGATCCTCGTCGTGAAGAATGTGGCGTTCACCGACCACTGGGGTTCTACCCCGACCCCTGCTCACAAGTGGAACACGTGGGTTCGCGGCTTCGGCAATCTCGTCGAGCAGTCGTTCGTCGCACTCAGCGACGATGGACGAGTCGTGGGTTACTCGCTCAACAACCGCTATGCGGCCGACGACGAACTCGTCGGGCGCAGCGATGGCTGGATCAGCAACCTCGGCACGCTGGCCGAATGGCGCGGACGCGGGATCGCCTCGGCCTTGATCGTTCGCTCGTTGCACGGGTTCGCGGCAGCTGGCCTGACCCACGCGTCGATTGGCGTCGACAGCGACAGCCTCACCGGCGCCGTTCGCCTGTACAAGTCGCTCGGATTCGTGACCAATTTGCGCCGCAGCACGCTGGAGATCGAACTCGAACAGTGACGTAGCATTGCGGTATGGACTACGCCGTCACACCGCTCGCTGAAATTGCTCCAAAGGTCGCTGCTGCACGTGCAGCGTTTGTCGCCGGCACCACACGCCCTCAGGCATGGCGGCGTGAAACGCTCGAGCGCTTGCGCGACCTCCTGCAAGAGCACGAAGAGCAATTGCTCGATGCATTGGCCGCCGACTTTGGCAAGCCGCGCTTCGAAGCGTGGTCCACCGAACTCGGCTTCGTCGCCAACGACATCAACCACACACTCGCCCATCTCAGCGCGTGGATGCAGCCTGATCGCGTCGGTACACCGTTGGCCTTCAAACCGGGGTCGTCACACGTCGTCTCTGAACCAGTTGGCGTCGCCTGTGTCATCGCACCGTGGAACTACCCGGTCCAGCTACTGCTAGGGCCGATGGTTGCCGCCGTTGCGGCAGGCAATGCGGTGGTTGGCAAACCCAGTGAGCTGGCACCGCATTCGAGTGCGGCTGTGTCGGCCCTCATCAACGCCATCAACGATCCAGCCGTGTGCGTTGTGCAGGGGGGCGTTGCCGAGACCAGCGAGCTGCTCGCACAACGGTTCGACCACATTCTGTATACCGGCAACTCGCGGGTTGCGCGCATCGTGATGCGCGCCGCCGCCGAGAACCTGACCCCGGTGACTCTGGAGTTGGGCGGCAAGAGTCCTGCAGTCGTTAGTCGCCACGCCAACATCAACGTTGCCGCTCGGCGAATTGCGTGGGGCAAGTTCATCAACGCCGGGCAGACATGCATCGCGCCCGACTACGTGTTGGTCGAGCGATCGGTTCACGACGAATTGGTCGCCGCGATCGGCAAGCACATCAACGAGTTCTACGGTGACGATCCGCAAGCGAGCGCCGACTACACGCGCATCGTCAACGAGCCCCATTTCCATCGACTGGAGAAGCTCCTTGACAGTGGCAAGGTTGCGATTGGGGGCACCACCGACGTCGACACTCGCTACATCGCGCCAACGGTGCTGACCGGGATCACGGTCGACGACCCAGTGATGGGCGAAGAAATCTTCGGACCAATTTTGCCGATCATTGCCGTCGACTCCGTGACGGAAGCAATTGCGTTCGTGCAGCGGCGTGCGCAAGATGGCGACAAGCCGCTCGCTCTGTACTCGTTCAGCGAGAGTGACAAAGAGAACGATCAGGTGATTGCTGGCACCAGCAGTGGTGGCGTGTGCGTCAACGGAACGCTATTGCACGTCGCCAATCCCAACCTTCCCTTCGGCGGCGTTGGGGAAAGTGGCATGGGTTCGTACCACGGCAAGTTCGGCTTCGACACCTTTAGCCATCGGCGTGGTGTGTATACGCGCGGCACACGCATCGACCCAGCGTTGATGTACCCGCCATACACAGCGAAGAAGCAGAAGCTGATACGCAAGGGCTTGTCGCTGCCGGACCCGCGCGACCTCGGCGCCAAATTGCGCGGAGCGCTACGCCGTTAACTACTCGGGGTAAGTAGTGCGATGAGATGACGCTGCATCGCTTCGATGCCCGTGCCCTTGGCAGCGCTCGCCCACATGATGTCGCCCTCTGCCAACGAGCACCCGGCAGCGAGTTGCTTGCGGCGCGTTGCCAGCTTCGAGGGCCGCACCTTGTCGAGCTTTGTTGCCACCACTGTGTGCGGTACTTCGCTTGCCCGCAACCAATCCAGCATTTGCACGTCAAGCTTCGTCGGCCCGATCTCGCCGTCGACCAACACGAGCACCAGTTCCAGCCCTTCGCGCTCGAGCAGGTAACCCTCGATCATTGCTCGCCAGCCGGCCCGCTCGCGGCCGGGTACCTTCGCGAATCCGTAGCCAGGAAGGTCGACAACGGTGCCGCCGGTCGAAAGCCGGAACAGGTTCAGCAGCTGCGTGCGGCCGGGAGTATTCGATACTTTCGCCAGTTGTCGTTGATTGGCCAATGCGTTGATCAACGACGACTTGCCGACGTTGCTGCGACCAACGAACGCCACCTCACACGGCGTGTCGGGTAGATCAGCGTGACGCTTCGCCGACGTCACGAAGGTCAAGTGCAGCGGCATCCTGGCCACCGTAACGCGGCTGAGTAGCGTCGCAACCGTGCCGTTGCTGCCTGCGCAAACTCACCCAGACGCTCGGGTTCTGCTCATCACGCGCGCTGTGCGTGGCTTCGTCGACGGACTCGTCAGCGTTGCGATTGCCACACTGCTGCCGTTGCTCGGCTTTTCGACCGTACAGATCGGCATCACGGTCACTGGCATGTTGGCTGGCTCGGCGATGGTGACGTTGCTCGTCGGCACGCGAGGTCACGCGATCCCACGCCGGACACTCTTGTTCGCGGGCGCCGCAGTGATGATTCTCAGCGGTGTTGCCTTCGGCACGTTCACTCAGTTCGCGATCTTGCTCGTCGTAGGAATCGTTGGAACGTTGAATCCGACCGCTGGCGACGTCAGCATGTTTCTGCCTCTGGAGCAATCACTGCTGGCCGCAACGACCTCAGCCAAGACGCGCACCTCGCTGTATGCGCGCTACGCGTTTGCGGGCGGACTGGCTGGCGCGCTTGGGTCGCAGGCAATCGCGATCCCCGAGGCAGTCGCCCGCCACACAGCGATCTCGCAGCAGACCGCGTTTCGCGCGTGCTTCGCGCTCTATTCGCTCGCTGGCATCGTCGTGTGCTTGCTATATCGATCGCTCACACAAGAAGCGGAGGCGGGAGGCGCGCCATCGGCACCCCTCGGCCAATCACGTGCAATCGTGTATCGGCTCGCTGCTCTGTTTGCGCTCGACGCCTTCGGCGGCGGGTTTGTCGTGCAATCGCTTTTGGTGGTGTGGCTCTTCCAGCGCTTCGAGATCTCGGTCAGCGGCGTCGGCACGCTGTTGCTCATCACCGGAGTGTGCAGTGCGGCCTCCGGCTTCGTTGCCGCCTGGATTGCGGAACGAATCGGCCCAATACGCACGATGGTGTTCACCCACTTGCCCGCAAACGGCTTTCTGATTGCGGCGGCGCTGATGCCAACCATGCCGTGGGCATTGACGATGTTAGTGCTGCGCAGCCTGCTGAGCCAGATGGATGTTCCTGTTCGCACTTCGTATGTCATGTCGGTTGTTTCGCCGCCCGAGCGCGCAGCTGCGGCGAGTGTCACCAACGTGCCTCGCAGCCTGGCTGCCGCGATCTCACCAACCTTGGCTGGCTGGATGCTGCAAAGCAGTTCGTTCGGATGGCCGCTAATCGTCGCAGGCGTGTGCAAGATCGTTTACGACCTGTTGCTGCTCGCCGGCTTCCGGCATCACCAACTCGCCGATTCGGGGTAGCCGATTCAGACTAGGTACGCGTCGAAGTCGTCGGTGCTCAGCATGCGTCGGTCATTCGTGATCAAGCAGCCGCTGTAGCCGTGCTGTTGGTCAACACGATCGCCGGTATCGCCAGTAGGTGCACGACGTGCCATGCCTTACGCGGCAGACGACGGCGGAAACGAGCTGTGGACGGCAACACGACGAGTTCGGTGAGATGAGCAGACGGCCGTGTTTGTTAACGGCGAAGTAGACGATCGGCGGCGGCTTCGATCTCGCTCTCGCTCAGCAACACCAACTTGGCTGCGTCGCCCAGGGGAATGAAGCTGTCCTTGCTGGTGACGCGCGCCATACGTCCGCTGAAGCCGTGATCGATCAGCGTGGCGAGCACGCCCTCGGCAACACCACCCGACAAGCGGGTTTCATCGACGACCAACACCTTGCCGGTGGCCTTGGCCTCGTACAGCATGTCCTCGACAGGAAGCGGACTGATCCAGCGCAGGTCGACCACCCGGACCTTCTTGCCGCGCTTACGCAACCGGGCCGCGACGCGTAGCGACATGTATAGGCCATTGCCGAAAGTGAGAATGGTCAGGTCCTTGCCTTCGCCGTAGGTGCGCGCCGAGCCGATCTGAACGTGGACCTTCGGGTTGGGAACGGCCAACCAGCCACGGTCACCGGCGACCAACATGTCGGTCGTGTGGTAACGCGCGATTGGTTCGACGAACACACCGACGGTGCCATCGAGTTGCGCGCTCGCCGCCAATGTACGCAGCATGGCGGCAGCGTCGTCGGGCCGCGATGGCACGGCGACTACAACACCGGGTAGATCGCGCAACACCGTTAGCGAGTCGTCGTTGTGAAAGTGGCCGCCGAAGCCCTCTTGGTAACCAAGGCCGGCGATGCGCACGATCATGCCGTTGCGGTACTGCCCGTTCGAGAAGAACTGAAGCGTTGCCGCTTCGCCGCGCAACTGATCTTGCGCGTTGTGTAGGTAGGCCAAGTACTGGATCTCGGCAATCGGTAAGAAACCGCTGATGGCGGTGCCGAGCGCCAACCCGAGAATGCTGGTCTCGTCAAGCAATGTGTCGAAGACGCGCGCCGCGCCAGCCTGCGCGAGCAAGCCCTTGGTGACGCCGTACACGCCACCCTTGGCTGCGACGTCTTCGCCGAACAGGATGACTTCCGGATGGTCGCGTAGCAGTTCCGCGAGCGTCGCGTTGATCGATTGCGCAAGGGTCAACGGTGTAGCGCCACTGGCAGGGGTAGCAGCGGCAGCCGTTGTTGCTGCTGGCGACGACAAGACGATGCGCGTAACCTCCTGCTGATGCCGCGGAGCAAGTGGGGCCATCACGACGTCGGCTGTCTTCAGTTGCGCCAGCTCGGCCACCGCAAGAGCAGTCGCGTAGACGTCGGCGCGCACCTGGTCGTGCCGTGCGGCGAGGCTGGCTCCGTTGTGGCCACCGGCAGCAACGAGTGCGCGCGCCGTCGCAAGAATCGGATCGCGTTCACTGTCGGCGCGCATCTCAGCCGGGGTGCGGTACGCGGATTCGACATCGGTGCCTGCGTGCCCGCCGAAGCGGACGGTGCGTAGGTGCAGGAACGCCGGCTTGCGCTGCGTCCGCACCCAGTCGCCCAATTCAGCAGTGACCGCTAGTACGGCTTCGGGGTCGGTGCCATCAACCGACTCGTAACGCAGGTGCGGTCGATTGGCGTATGCCGTCTCGATCCAGTCGGCGGGAGTGCGCACGCTGATCCCCAACCCGTTGTCCTCGCAGACGAACAACAGCGGCAACGGTAGGCGTTGATGCGCGATGTGCTGCGCTGTGTTGATTGCACCCGTGGCCACTGAGTGGTTGGCTGACGCATCACCAAAGGAACACACCGCCAGCGCATCGGCGTGCCAGGGCGACGCGAGACCCAGACGCACGCCGCGACCAATCGCGAACGCGACACCGACAGCGCGCGGCAGGTGCGATGCGATGGTCGAGGTCTGCGGAATGATCGCTAGGTCGTGACGCCCGAACACTTTGTGGCGGCCGCCCGAGATCGGCTCCTCCGTCGCTGCACAGACTCCTGCGAGAATGTCGCGTACGCCACTGAGTCCCGTACGCGCGAGATAGAACCCGCCGCTTCGGTAATGCAGCAACGCTGGGTCGGTGGGACGCAACGCCATCGATACAGCGGCGTTGCTTTCGTGCCCTGCAGAACTGATTGTGTAGAAGCCTTTGCCTTGACTGCGCAACCACCGGGCGGCGAGGTCGCAATGTCGACTGGCCACCTGAACGTCGAACAGCCGATCCAGCACGGAATCTGACACGGCATCGGCTACGGCTACCGGACGATCGGCTGCGGATGACGACTGATCGTCAAGCGCCAACAGCGCGGCGTGCAACGACGCTTCCAACGCTCCACGTGCGGGATCGATCACGGTCACAGCTTGCCAGGCGTTAGATGTCGAGCCGATAGCGCACGACGATCGGGTCGCCACTGGGCTGCACGACGGCGCGATAGCGGTTGATGAGCGCTCGCATTGGCACGTTCTCGCGCAACACGTCGGCGTAGATACGACGCAGGCCGCGTTGGCGGGCGAGTGCGAGCAAATCATCCATTAAACGTGTGCCGACGCCCATGCCGTGATACTCGTCGATCACGGTCACTGAGAGCTCGGGAGGCCCGGCAGGTTTGTCGCCGACGGCTTGTGCCATCCAGCGTGCGACGCCAATCGGCTTTCCTTCTGGATGATCGGGCAAGCGGGCTGCGGCATCGAAGGCCAGCACCGCCGCGTTGACGACGCCATCGACATCGCTCAGCCGTTCTCTGACCGCCTGCGGCAATTCCCGCACGGGTGTGAAGAAGCGCAGATGCCGAGATTCCGGGCTCAGTTCTTCGAACGCTTCGTCGAAATAGCGATCGAAGTCGACCCGAGTGGCCTCGCGTGTGACAATGACGGTTTGGTGGTTGATCCTGTCATTGTGCCGGAACGGCGCGGCCCAGTTGCTGCGACGGTTGACACAATGCCGTTCACAGTTGGCAGGGCCGCGCCCTACCGAAAGATCACTTCGACAGCTTGCCCACAGCCTTCTTGGCCTTGTCGGCGACAGCTTGGACCTTGTCGTCAATGGAATCGGGGGTCTTGCTCTCAATGACATCAGCAATCTTGTCGATCGCTTTATCGGCCTTGCTCTTGTTGCCGCCCAGGAGGCCTTTGATCTTGTCGAAAATACTCATTGTTGAAAGTTCCTTGGGGTATGCCGCTGTTGTTCACGGGCGCGAACATTCGCACACCACTTCGGCCCGCGTCCAAACGGGAACGCCCCGGGAAGCCGCCGGTAGCTTGTCCCACCGATGTCTTGCGCGCTGACCCTGCTGATTCCGACCACGAAGGCGCCGCCTGGCGCCTGGTCCGCCGCCGATGCCGTCAGCGCACAAGCAATTGCGACGAAGGCGGAAGTCTTGGTCGTGAGCGGGCACGCGATTGCTAACCCTGCCCCAGACGCACCGTGCCGCGTGCTGCATCTTCCTGGTGCGGACGTCTTCGAGCTACGAGCAGCCGGGCTCGCCGATGCGCGCGGTGAGATCATCGTGGTGCTTGAGGATCACAACTCCCCCAGCGATGATTTCTGTGCGCGCATCCTGGGCGCGTTCGAAGCGCATCCGGGAGCCGATGGCGTGGTCGGCAGCGCGGCGAATGGCGCACCTGGGTTGCTTGATCGAGCAAGTTTTCTCATTACGTTTGGGCCATTCCTGGCGCCGATGCGCGAGGTGTCACTCGACCGTTGCCCGCCACCCGGCATCGTCGCCTTTCGCCGATCTGTGGTGCCCAACGGTGTGCCGCAGCCCGGCTGGCTCGAGTTTGAGATGGTCGTTGGGTTGCGCGACAGAGGCTTACTGGTTGCTGATGATCGGGTACAGATGAGCCACATTCAGCACCTCGGACTCCGCGCGTTCCCGATCCATTTCCACTCCGGGCGCGCCTACGGCGGGCTCGAACACGAGCCGCGCTCGTCGCTGTCGCGTTCTCAACGATTGCGGGACGCGGCGAGAGTTCCGATCGTGCTGATGCGTCAAACTCGCGAGGGCTTGCGGCGGGGCAACACCCGCGAGTCCTTCGCCTGCAGAGTCGCAGTCGGCGCGCTCGCGACAGCGAACGCGATCGGCCAGACGGTCGGCGTCCTTTTCGGCCCCGGCAAAAGCGCCTCACACTTGGAGTGAGCGCGCGGGTTTAGGTAGCCGTCAGCGGCACTCGATGCAGCGTACGTCTTCGACCGGCGTGCCGGCGACGAGCGCGGCGACCCAATCGCGTAGCGAGACGCCGTTCAGGGTCTCCGTGTAGAACGCTGGCTGGCCAAACACTCCATATGCGACTGCGATACCCGGTGGTCGAGACCGGCGTCGATCCGGTGACCCTACGCTTTTCAGGCGTATGCTCTGCCGACTGAGCTACTCGACCGTTGTGCATTTCCGTTCGGGTTGACACCCGAGCGGTCCCGACGGGACTCGAACCCGCGACCTCCGGCTTGACAGGCCGGCGTGAACTCCAACTTCACCACGGGACCTCGCTGTATTCGGCTGAAATCAGCTTGGTCAATTGCGCACCCCCAACGGGATTCGAACCCGTGCCGCCACCTTGAAAGGGTGGTGTCCTAGGCCACTAGACGATGGGGGCTAGTTCGTCCTCCGGTTGAGAGCGTCGAAACACTATCAGCCGGTGCCCACGTTTCCGCTAGGCGTTCTGACCGCAGCAGTTACCGTTCATCCGTGCGACTTTCTCTGCAACCGTCACTCACCCAAGCCGACTACGGCTTCACCCATCAGTTGCGGGTCCGCTTCGCTGAAACCGACGCGATGGGCATCGTGCATCACAGCCGGTATCTGCCATGGCTTGAGGCCGCGCGCGTCGAGTACTTGCGACACCTCGGGCATCCATACGCCGACCTGCGCGCCGAGGGCGTCGACTACACGGTGATCGAGGCCTACATGCAGTACCGCCAGCCGGTGCAATTCGACGAGGTCGTCGACGTGCACCTGCGCATGGGCAGCGTCACCCGCGCAACATTCCAGATCGGCTATCTGCTGACGGTGGCGGGCCAAACACGCGCGACCGGCGTGACCGTGCATGGTTGCGTCAACATGCATGGCCGTCCGCAGCGCATGCCTGCGTGGCTGCTCAGCCTTGCGACCAACTGAGCGCCTCCACCGCGCTCTCCAGCAGAAAGCTCAGAAACTGGTAGAGGTGATACTCGCCGATCATCGGGTCGTCGTCGCTCACCCCGCCTGGGTCGTGCGTCTCGCCGACGTCGAGCAACGTGCCGAGCACAAGACGCACCGCGTTCAGCGACTGAAGCAAACCCTGCATCGCCGTGTCGTCGAGGGCCTTGGCGCTACTCAGAAGCCGCTCGGCCTCTTCGATCGCCGTCAGGCGAGAGGCCACCAGGTCTTCGCGCATCAGCCGCTGATATTCGGCGTTGGCCTCGGCGTCATCAGCCAAGTGGTACGCCGGCGGGAACAGGCGGCGCAGCAGCGGTTCCGAACGCGGATCGTCCGACAGCAGCAATTCGCGCAACTCGCCGATCAGTCGCGAGATCAACTCGCGCTCATCTTCGCGCAAGTTGACGATGAAGCCTTTCGCAGTCGGCTCGAAAAGTAGACGGGGCTTCTTGCGCACCATTGCCTGCAGCGTACTTACTCGCTTCGATCAAGTTACCGGTGAGTAGCTACGCTCATTGTTCATGGCAGAGATCAAGCGCATCGGCATTCTTGGGTCCGGCATCATGGGGGCGGGCCTGGCAGAGGTGGCGGCCCGCGCGGGCTACGACGTTGTGGTGCGTTCGCGCTCGCTCGCGGCGGCGAACGAGATGATGGCCACGATTGACAAGGGCTTCATCAGGGCGATCGAGCGCGGCAAGGCGACCGACGAGGACCGAGCAGCCGTGCTCGGGCGCATCACGGCTACCGACCAGCTCGCAGCGGTTGCCGACTGCGACCTGGTGATCGAGTCGGTCATCGAGGATCTCTCCGTCAAACTTGCCCTCTTCGGCGAACTCGATCGGGTTCTCAAAGCGGGCGCAATCTTGGCCACCAACACCAGCACGCTTCCCGTGATCGAGCTGGCGAAAGCGACGCAGCGACCCGAGCTGGTGTGCGGCATTCACTTCTTCAACCCGGCGCCAGTGATGACAGTCGTCGAGGTGGTGCGCCCGATCACCGCCAGCGACGAGACGATCGCAGCCGCAACCGAGTTCGCCAAACGATGTGGCAAGGATGTTGTCGAAACCAAGGACCACGCCGGTTTCGTCGTCAACGCGTTGTTGTTTCCTTACCTCAACAACGCGGTGCACATGCTCGAGCGGGGAACGGCGCCGATGGAGAGCATCGACATGGCGATGAAGGGTGGCTGCAACTTTCCGATGGGACCGTTTGCGCTGCTCGACCTCGTCGGGCTCGACACGTCGGTCGCGATTCTCGATGCGTTGCACGCCCAGTTCGGCGACGCGCACTACGCAGCCGCGCCGACTCTGCGCAAAATGGTCAGCGATGGTCACCTCGGTCGTAAGTCGAAACGCGGCTTTTACACGTACTGACGCGTTTGCGTGAACAAGCAACCGGTCGTGCCGCCGACGACGCTCTGGCAACTGCCGTCCCCGGAAGTCGCCGATGCAAACGGTCTTGTTGGCGTTGGCGCCGATCTCGAACCCGGCACGTTGCTCGCCGCGTATCGCCATGGACTGTTTCCTATGCCCTTCCGCAAGGGGCAGATCGGATGGTGGTCGCCCGACCCCCGCGGCATTCTTCCGCTCGACGGTCTGATCGTCTCGCGATCGTTGCGCGCGAGCCAGCGAAAGTTCGACATACGCATCGACACCGCGTTCACTGAGGTTGTGCGACGTTGCGGCGACCCGTCGCGACCGCACGGGTGGATCAACGACGAGTTCATCGCCGCCTACACCCGGCTACACGAGATGGGATGGGCGCACAGCATCGAGACGTGGCGCGACGACGAGTTAGTCGGCGGGTTGTATGGCCTGCGCATCGGCGGGCTGTTCGCGGGCGAAAGCAAGTTCCACACGGTGACTGACGCGTCCAAGGTGGCGGTCGTCGCCACCGTCGAGTGGATGCACGCGACAGCGGGAACGCTGTTCGACGTGCAGTGGCGCACCGATCACCTGGCCACGCTGGGCGTTATCGAGATCAGCCGCACGGAGTACCTGCGGCGACTGGCCGCTGCTACCGGCTAAGGCGCCTCCAGACTTTCGTCATGTGTAGTCCTGAGGCCCGAGTTCGGGTGGGTCATTCGTACGCGCGAGTCTCCATGCTGCACCCTCAATCTTTGCGGTGGTCTGACCCTCACCGCGATCCCGAACGACGCGACAAGAGAGCCACGAACCCTTCGGCGGTAGCTCAAGACCAAGACTGGTGGCGATGCGCGGGTGGGACCCCTGATGACCAAGCACGATTACTCCCTCCGGTCGTAGTGCGTGTCGGGCATCGCGTACCCGCTTCGGACCGTCGTGTTGTCGGGCGACCGTGAGCACGACTTCGCGACGAACGATACGCCGCTGAACACGGCGGAATAGTTCGGTCACTCGGCCCTGGCCCGACAGTGATTCGTTCAGGATTGCATCACGAGTGAGCTCGTCGAGATGAAGCAGAAGATTCTCGGCAAGCGCGCCCCGATTGATCAGCCACGTCATCGCCGAAAGTCCGTCCTTGTTCAGGCTGCGCTTCTTGTCCTTGTTCTCCCCTCGCTTCAACCTGGCATCGTCAATACGCACCATGCCTACTTGGAAAACTGACTCGTTGTCATCGCCCGTCAGGCACAGGCACAATTCGCCAACAGCCTCGGTCGGGATCATCCAGCCGCCGGACTTCATCGACCATTTGGAATCGACCTCTTGTTCATCAACTAGGTAGTCCAGCCGTCGACCGCGCTGCAATCCAAACTCATCTTGGACGACAATCTCGATTTTGGTGCCGATGTAGGTCTTCTCGACCTTCGAGAGTTGCTCCAGGCGATAGCGGCCGGTGCGCTGGCCGTCGAACACCTCGTCGAAGCTCTTTCGGATAGCCGCTGCGAATCGTTCCTCCATCAGCGGTTGGCCGCGAAACCACCCGACCGCTCTGTCGAGTTCATCGTCGCGGAGCATCGGGGTGTTACTCGGGCTGGCTCTCCGCGAAGGCGTGTGCGAACACGTAGTCGGCGATCGCCTTCCCGAGCAAGGGGGGCACGGCGTTGCCGATTTGGCGTGCAATCTGAATCTTTGTCCCCTCGAACACAAACCAGTCGGGGAACGACTGAAGTCGCGTTGCTTCCCGATGCGAAATCACTCGGTTTGCAGTGGGGTGGAGGTAACGGCCTTTTTCGGGCTTAAAGAATTCTGTGCGGATGGTCGCAGATGGCCGATCCCACCACAGCCTTCCCATCACGTCGGTCGTGCCAGTCGGCTTGTTCAACCAACAATCGGGAGTGATATCGGGTCGGTTTCTCATCAGGTCGAAACGGTTGCCGCCCGGTGGAATTGCTCGGTAGCGCTCCATCGACATCGCGAGTGGTCGACGGCCAAAGTGGAGATGCTGTTCGTCGCCGTCAATTACTGGGTCGGTTCCACGCGTGCGCGCTGGCATGTCGCCGATTGCATCTTTGACCGTGACGTATGGCAGGCCAGATTCGGATGCTGGTCCGTACGTCGGGCGCGGCGGCCATGGCAACGAGTCGGCGTCTCTTATGGCTACGAGAATTCCGCGCCGACGGCGCTGAGGCACGCCGTAGTCGGCAGCATTCAGCACGCCGTATGCGACCCCATAGGCGCTGAGCTCGGTGTCAGTGTTGAGGAGGTGAAGCAATTCAATGAATTGCTCTGATTGCTGAAACTCAGGCACGTTCTCGATTACGAATGCTTTCGGACGAAGTGTTCGGACCGCGTCGAGATAGTGCTTCCATAACCCGTTAAGCCGAGCGCGACTCGCATCGTCTCGATCTCGACCCAGCGGGCTAAAGCCTTGGCAGGGCGGTCCGCCGATGATCACGTCTGCTTTGTTTGGGTACGTCGGCCCGTATTCGATGTCCCCGTCGAATACATCGCAACCGAAGTTGCGCTCAAACGTTGCGGCCGCGGCATGGTCGTGCTCCACAGCGAAGACCGGCGTGAACCCACGGCCCGCCAGGTGGAAACCGAGGCTCAGCCCACCAGCACCGGCGAAGAGATCAACGGTCGTGATCGTGCGTTGCCCCGCGGTTGAGCGTTTGGCGACAGCGGGCTTCGTCTCGAACATCGTCATCTGCCTGCTACTCCGGGGTGGTTGCATTCGCCAGCTGCTCCAGGATCGGTGGACCGTAGGAAAGTGGCTTGAACTTACGCGGACGGTGTGACAACGAAACCGGTGCCGACGTCGTTCAACACGTGACATTAGAGGAGGGCACAACGGCCGGGTGCGACCACCTTGGCCGATCGGTGCAGTTGTGCTTGGTGCCGGGGACGAACCCCCGGCACCGCGCACAGAAGCGGTCGGGTTCCCGCTCTGAACCCAACCCTTCAGTGTCCGCCGCTTGAGCATCCGCCTGCTCACGCACCGTTACGCCGGAAGTATCGGAGCGCTCTGTGGCTAACTTGAGCACTTCTTGACAATTGGGTGATCGTGGCTAGGAGTCGATACCGCAAACGCCGTCAAGCGGCGTTGGGACCCTTGGTGCGCAGATCGTCGACTGCGCTCAGTGCGTCACGGAGTTCGGCGAGCCAAGTATCTGTGTGCTCACCGACCAGACGTACGCACCAAGCAAGGGCGTCCGCGCGCGAGCGTGCGACGTTGGCGGCAACGAGGGTGTCGAGTACCTGACGTTCCGGCTGACGGAGACGAGTCATCACCGGCGCGGCCAGGTGGGTAAACAGCACGGTGTGCTCGCCGACCGTCAAGCCCCAGGCCACCTTGCGCTCGTAGCGGTGCTCGGCCTCGCGGGCGATCGTCATCCGACGTTCGCGCGTGTCCTCGCGGAAGCCGGAGATGCGACCGGCGACCGCCTCGCGGCGGTCGACCTCGCTGGCGTTGTCCGCAAGGTCGGGAGCGGCGATCGCGACGACGATCGTGATCTCGTCACGGTCGATGGTGATGTTTGGGGCGCCCCCGGCCGCCCAGTCCTCGGGGAGGCGGCCGTGGAACCAGGCCCTGATCTCTGAATCGGTTGCAGTCATGTAGCCACGTTATCGGTTACATTACTTTATTACAAGTAATATACCGGTGGGTGACTACGAGACGCGGTACCCGATTTCGCCTACCCATCGGTAACACTGTCCTGATGGGCAGCGAGCGCAAGCGCGATCCGGCATGGGTAATGCGCACGTATTCCGGGCATTCCACCGCCAAAGCCAGCAACGAGCTCTATCGCAGCAACCTCGCCAAAGGCCAGACCGGCCTGTCGATCGCCTTCGACCTTCCGACACAAACTGGCTACGACCCGGACCATCCGCTCGCGCGCAGCGAGGTCGGCAGGGTCGGCGTCCCGGTCACCCACCTCGGCGACATGCGCACCTTGCTCGACGGCATTCCACCCGGCGAGATGAACACGTCAATGACGATCAACGCGACCGCGGCGTGGCTACTCGCGCTGTACGTCGCCAACGCTGATGAGCAGGGCATCGAAGCGTCCGCACTGCGCGGTACGACGCAGAACGACATCATGAAGGAGTACCTGTCGCGCGGTACCTACATCTTTCCGCCGCAGCCTTCGCGCCGACTGATCGTCGACATGATCGCGTGGTGCGCAGAGCACGCACCGAAGTGGAATCCGATGAACGTGTGCAGCTACCACTTACAAGAGGCGGGCGCGACGCCGGTGCAAGAGATCGCGTTCTCGCTCGCAACGGCGGTCGACGTGCTCGATGCTGTGCGCGATTCCGGACAGGTGGCACCCGAACAGTTCAGTCAGGTGTTCGGCAGTGTGTCGTTCTTCGTCAACGCGGGTGTGCGCTTTGTGGAAGAGATGTGCAAGCTACGCGCCTTCACCGAGTTGTGGGATCGCATCGGTCTCGAGCGCTACGGCGTGACCGACGAGAAGGCGCGCCGTTTCCGTTACGGCGTGCAGGTCAACTCGCTCGGCCTGACCGCCGCGCAACCCGAGAACAACGTGCAGCGCATCGTGTTGGAGATGCTCGCTGTGACACTCAGCAAACGCGCACGAGCGCGCAGCGTGCAGCTGCCAGCGTGGAACGAGGCGCTCGGCTTGCCGCGGCCGTGGGATCAGCAATGGTCGCTGCGCATGCAGCAGGTGCTGGCATTCGAGAGCGACGTGCTCGAGTACGACGACTTGTTCGACGGATCGACTGTGGTCGAAAAGCTGACCACCGAGTTGTGCGACGGTGCGTGGGCCGAGTTCCAGGAGGTGGGCGCGATGGGTGGCGCCTTCGCCGCGATCGACGAGCTCAAGGGGCGACTCGTCAGTTCGATGGCCGAGCGTGCTCGCCGAATCGAAAGTGGCGAACAGATCGTCGTCGGCGTGAATACCTTCACCGAAGGCGAACCCTCGCCGCTCGATACGCCGGGAAACTTCCTGACTGTCGATGCAGCCGTCGAACAAGAGATGGTCGATGGGTTACACGCATGGCGCGCAAGTCGCGACTCGGGTTCCGTAGCGGCCGCGATTGCCGAACTACGACGCGCTGCTGAACAGGGCGACAACCTGATGCCGCCATCGATCGCGCTGGCCAAAGCCGGCGGCACGACTGGCGAGTGGGCGGGCGCGTTGCGCGAGGTGTTCGGCGAGTACCGCGGACCGACGGGCGTCGCTGCTGCGGTCGGCCGGCGCACGGGCGAGTTGGCGGCGGTCGCCGAATTTGTGCGATCGATTCCGGGCGGACCGCCGCGATTCCTTGTCGCCAAAGCGGGACTTGATGGCCACAGCAATGGCGCTGAACAGATAGCGGTTGCTGGTCGCGATGCTGGAATGGAAGTGATCTACTCCGGCATTCGCCTGACCGACGAGCAGATCGTCGCGTCCGCGCGCGACGAGGACCCTGACGTGATCGGCCTCTCGATCCTCAGCGGTTCGCACCTGTCACTGGTGCCCGCGATCATTCGCAGCCTGCGTGCGAACGGCGTCGACGCGCCGGTGATCGTCGGCGGCATCATCCCTGACGCAGATCGAGCGGCACTAACGGCTGCGGGTGTTGCGGCGATTTACACCCCGAAGGACTACGCGCTCTCGCGCATCATGCGCGACATCGCTGAGTTAGCTGTGACCCACCGCCGTTAGTGAACGACAGTAGTTAACGGCGTGGTTAGACGACCGCGGGTACCTGGCTATCGATCCAGCCACGCAACTGCGGCGAACTTTCCACGCTGGTGATCAGCGCGTATCGCGGTGCCTTGCCGTTGTGGACGACAACGTGCCAGAGGCGTTGGGTGTCGACAACGAACCGCGCCCCGCGAGGAAGTGGCACGCGGCGTTCGGTGCTGGGGATCGGCAAGTGCTCGTCGTCGAGGTCCATCAACAGCATGTAGCTGTCGGGATTGTCGGTGAGCTCGACCCAGGTACGAACGACCCAACCCTCGCTGTCGGGATTGAATCGGTTGTTGTCGTCGCGGTGGAAGCTAGGGAGCGCGGCTTCACGATCTTGCGGTTCGAGCTTGATGATGCGCACGCGCCCGAAGTTGGCGCCGATGCCGTCGACGTAGCGACGCAACGTTGGTGCCTTCTGCGCATTCGAAGTCCACAACGCGTCCTTGTCGGTCTTGCCTTTGTCCCAGAAACCGCGGCAATCGAGTTCGCCATCGGCGGAGGCGAGGGGCGCGAAGTTTGTGTCGCCACCGCTCTTCCAATCCATGTACTCGAGCCCGAGGTATTCCTGTTCCGGCACCTCGAAATCGGCTGGCGCCAGGGCGACGAACCCGGATTCGGCAAGTTGCGGCATCCGATAATGGGGAGTGTCGATCGGGATTTCGACGCTCCAATGCTCTTTCGTTGGCCAAAAGCTCATGCGGAAACGATACCAAACTGACCGGAAAAGTCGTTAGGGGCCAAAGTACTTCGCGAATCGTTCGTGAAGGATCAGGGCGCGGGCAGCGTTGAGGTGGTTGTCGGCAGCTCAACGATCACGATGCGCTGTGGCGGAATCTTGATTGCCTGGCCCACTTCGACATGGTTTTTGTCGGTAATCCCGTTGATTTCCATCATCTGATCAAGGTCGACGTTGAACGCATTGGCGATCGCGCCGAGCGAGTCGCCCTCTTGCGCGATGTACACCGTGATCAGCGGCAGCGACGTCGAGACATCGATGGTTGTGGTCGGGGCGAACGTGATAAACGGCGGCAACGTGTCGTTGGACGAGCCGCTATTGCTGCAGGCAGCGACCGTTGCCGGAAAGGCTGCGATTGAGAGCAGCAGTGCCGCGTTCTTGGCCAATTGCATACAGGAAAGGATAGATCGCTGCGCACGCCGTGCGACGTCGCGGCCGACCTACTATTGCTCGCGGTTGCTGACGTATGTGGCCAGCGCAATCAGCTCGTCGCGAGCTTGCGTAGTGATCGGAGCCAAGTCGATTGCCTCGATTGCCTCGATAGTCAGGCGTTCGATCGTCGTCTCGAGATCGGCAAGCGCGCCGGTATCAATGATGACCTGTTGCACACGGGCAACATCGGCGTCACCGAGGTCACTGCGACCAACCATCGCCAGGACCACAGCCTGCGCCGGCGAGGCCGCCTCAACCGCACGCGCTAGCAGTGGCGTTGGCTTTCCTTCCCGTAGGTCGCCCCCGACAGGTTTGCCGGTGACGGCGGTATCGCCGAACGCGCCCATCACGTCGTCGCGCATTTGGAAGGCATCGCCAAGCGGCAACCCATACGCGCTGAGCGCCGGCAACAACACGTCGGCGCGTTCCGGTGCTGCCATCACAGCACCGAGGTGGAGCGGTCGCTCGATCGTGTATTTGCCGCTCTTGTAACGACAGATCTGTTCTGCTTTGTGGCGACTACGTTCGTTGCGCACGCTGCCCACGATGTCGAGCACTTGGCCGACGTTGAGCTCAATGCGCAACTCGTTCCAGATCGCCCACGCAGCAGCACTCGCGCCAGCCATCATCATGTCGCTGTACACAAACGCGAGATCGCCAACCAAGATCGCAATGCCTTCCCCAAAGCGACGCGCCTCCCCCGCCCAACTCTGCTCGCGGTGACGGTCGGCGAAGACTGCGTGAGTCGTGGCGTTGCCACGACGACTGTCAGCATCGTCCATCACATCGTCGTGAAACAATGCGAACGCGTGCATCAACTCGAACGCTGCCCCCGCATTCGCGATCATCGGGTCGGCCGCGTCACCACCCGCGCCAACAAAACCCCAGTGGCAAAACGCCGGACGCAACCGCTTACCGCCAGCCAGCACCAACCGCCCGATGTGGGCTATCGGTTCGGCTAGCTCGGCATCAAACTTCGCCCAACGAGCTTGTTCCGGTTCTAGAAACTCACGTAGTCGGACTTCGACGCGCTCCGCGATCGCCGACATTGCTGCCGGGACCGACGCATTCGTAGAGTCAGGCATCGGCACCCAGGTCGGCAACTACCTGTTCGATTTGCATACGCGCGTTACCAATCCGTGCGCGACAGAAGCCGATCAGCTCGACAGCACGCTTCACGCGCTCTGCCAGCACATCGACATCGACGTTGCTGCGCTCGAGTTCGGCAAGGATGGTTTCAAGTTCGGCGAGTGCTTCGGCGTAGCCAGCGGCGATGGGTGGGTTGGCGTTTGTCATGGTGTGGTCTCCTCCACGCGCGTCGTGGCCGTTCCTTTGGCAAAGGTAGTGACGATGAGGTCACCAACATGCAGCGCCCCTGCATCGAGCAAGGCCGTTCCGTGAGCCGTGCGCGCAATGCTGTAGCCACGAGCAAGCGTGTTCGCAGGGTCGAGCAGTCGCAAACGCTCGGCGACGGCACCGAGGTGGCGTAACTCGGGTTCGAGTCGGGCAGGTACCCGGCCGATCGCGGCGGTCGCAGAACGCAGGTGCCCGTCGGCGCGTTGCACGACTTGGCTGGCACCGACACGAACACTGCGCGCCCGCTGCGCCAATCGTTCGTCGGCACGATCGACGGAGGCGACGACCTGATGCCGAATCGAGCGCGCAACATCGCCTACTTCGGTCTCTGCGATGGCGACAGCGCGTTGCGCGCGGTGTTCAATCGCCGTCCACGCCTGTTCGCAGCTGTGGCGGAACGCTTGCACGCGCTCGACGAGGGCCGCGGCGCAGGCCGTCGGTGTTTTCAACGCACTGTGCGCGACCTCGTCGGCGACACTGCGGTCGATCTCGTGGCCCAATCCCGTGAAGACAGGAAGCGACGAGGTTGCGATCGCAGCAGCAATAGCTTCATCATCGAACGTCGCTAACTCTGTGCGACTGCCACCGCCGCGGATCAGCACCACAACATCCAGGTCGCTGTGCCGACCAAGCGTGCGGAGCGCCGCCGACACTTCCTTTACGGCCCACTCGCCTTGCACCCGCACATCGATCTGGCGTAACACAAATGCGAAACCACTGCGCTCGAGTTCGTGAACGAAGTCGGCCCATGCCGCGCTGGAACTGCTGGCAACCACGCCGACACGCAGTGGTGTGGGTGCGAGCACCGCCTGCCTGTTGCGGTCGTACATGCCAGCAGCGACAAGCCGACGCACGACTTCGTCGCGCTGCATCGCCATTTCGCCCAGCGTGAAGCGCGGGTCGATGGCGCTCATCTTCAAGCCGAGTTGACCGGAGGGTGCGAAGTAGTCGAGGTGACCGAAGATGCGCACCTTCAGACCGTCGGCCAGGCGCAGTCGATGCTTCATCAGCAGCGGCTTCAGCTTCGCTTGCGCGGGCGCAAAGAATTGAACGTTCAGGCTCGCTTTGCCGTCTTCGGTCTCTTCCGCCAGCTTGAAGTAGGCGTGCGGGCCCCGCACGTTCCAGCCTTGGATTTCGCCGCGAACCCAGACACCATCAGAGAACGAGCGACGCAACGCACCGTTGATTGCCTCGGCCAATTCGCGGACCGAGAAGGTCGGTAGACCTGCCTCGTCGCGCGATTCGCCGTCGTTGGCTACAGCATCGAAGTCAAGATTGAACGAAGGTTGACTCACGGCGACCACCACATGGTGCGAGAGGTTAGGCCAGGGCGCGGACGCCGAGTGTGTGCGAGATCAGCGCGAGTTAGGCGCCGAGTTCGCGAACGTTGTCGAATTCGAGCTCGTCGTGCTCTTCGAACAGTTCGCCGTCGATGGGCAAGGCCTGCCGACGACGCAGAGTGTCGATCGAGTCGAGCGGCTTTTCCAGGGCTCGGCGACGGGTAGTGGCCAGCTCGTCGAACGAGCGACTGACCGTGTCGAAGTTCTTGCGCACCTTGTCGACTTGATCGGTGTACTTCGACCACTGCTGCCCGAACTTGCCGAGCAGGCCGAGGATCTCTTTGCTGGTCTGCTCGATCATGAAGTTGTCGAAGGCCTGGCGGATGACACCGAGGAACGCGAACAACGTCATCGGTGAACAGATCACGATGTTCTGTGCCATTGCCTCTTCGATCAGCGATGAGTCGGCTTCATGAATGAAGGCGGCCAGACTTTCGTTAGGCACAAACAGCAACACGTTGTCGACTGTCGGTCGATCGTCGGTTTGTGCGTACTCGCGACGAGCCAGTTCGCGCACTCGCGCACGAACATCGCGCACGAACGTGGCGCGGTGAGCATCGCGTTCGGCCTGGGAGTCGGCTTCGAGGAACTTCAGATACGACGCCATTGGAAACTTGACGTCCATGAACAGCACGTGCCCCTTGGGAAGCACGAACGTGAAATCGGGAATGCCCTTGCCGTCGCCATCGACGGCGGTGCGCTTGAAGTAGTTGACCTTCTCTTGCATGCCGGCCATGCGCAGCACGTCTTCCGCCATGCGCTCGCCCCACTGGCCACGCGCATTGCTGGATGCCAGCGCCTCGCGCAGACTGTTGGCGGTGCCAGCCAGCGACTGCGTGATTTCGGTGTGCACTTTCAACGAATTGTCGACCTGACCAAAGCGCTGGCTGGTCGCCTCGCCCAACTGCTGCACGAGTGTGGAGAGCCGGCCGAGATCGGTCTGCATGCCCGACTGCACCTCGCCCAACTTGGCGTCGATCAGGAGTTGCCGATTAGCGAGCGAAGCATCGGCCGCATTGGTGTGCGCGCCCAGTTGTTCGCGAGCGATGGTGATGGCGTGCTCGATGGCAGCCTTCATGACCTGATCGCTGTCGCCGATCGGGTTATTACCGGCTGCGGGGTGAGAACGGCGGGTCCCCAACAACCATGCAATAGCCGCGGCCGCCACCACGAGCAAGGCAACAAGTACGGGTTCCATACGACCATCATGACGAAGGGGTGTCACAAGGTTCGCGGATGCGTCCCAGGCCATCTCCAAGGTCGGCACGGGTCGGGGCGCCAGGCCGATTACGGGGGTTTCGTGCACGCCTGCGGGCATGAAACCCCCGGGCGGCACGAAACCCCCCGACAACCTGCGGCTCAGCGTGATACGGGGCTTTCGCCGGCCCTGAGTTGGGCGGCGTACAAGCCGTCGAGGGCCATCAGTTGGTCGTGCGTGCCTTGCTCGACGATGCGGCCGTCGTCGAGCACGACAATGCGGTCGGCATCGCGGATCGTCGACAGCCGATGGGCGATGACGAGAGCCGTGCGGCCCTTCAGCGCTTCTTCGAAAGCCGCTTGCACGTGCGCCTCGTTCTCGTTGTCGAGATGACTGGTGGCTTCGTCGAGAATCATCAGCGCCGGGTTCTTCAACAACAACCGGGCAATTGCTAGCCGCTGCTTCTCGCCGCCACTCAACCTGTAGCCGCGTTCACCGACCACCGTGTCGTACCCATCGGGCATCGCGGCGATCACGTCGTGAATGCGCGCCCCGCGACACGCGGCATCGATTTCAGCGACCGTCGCATCGGGCCGCGCGTACAGCAGGTTTGCTCCGATCGATTCGTGGAACAGATGCGGATCTTGGCTGACGACCCCAATCGCCGCGCGTAGTGAGTGCTGTGTGAGGTCGCGGACGTCGTGGCCATCGATCATCAGCACGCCAGCAGTTACGTCGTAGAGCCGCGGTATCAAACTAGAGAGCGTCGTCTTCCCGGAGCCGGAGGCGCCCACCAGCGCGACGGTGTCGCCCGGCTCGATCACAAGCGACACGCCCTGCAGCACGTCGCGGTCGGGGTCGCTGCCGAGGATTGCGTTGGGGGCCTCAAGCGAGCGAACCGTCACTTCTTCGGCGGCGGGGTACCGGAACCAGACGTCGCGAAACTCGATGCGACCCTTCGGCGCCACAAGATCGATCGCGCCCGGCCGATCGGTGATCGGCTCTGGCGCATCGAGCACCTCAAACACGCGCTCGAAGCTGACCATCGCCGTCATCAGGTCGATTCGCGCATTGGTGAGGCCGGTGAGTGGTTGATACACGCGAGTGACCAACGTCGCCAACGCAACAAGGTCGCCTACTTTGAGATCGCCGCTCACGACAAGGTGCGCACCAACGCCATAGATCGCAGCGGCACCAAGCGCGCCGACCAAGCCGAGCGCCACAAAGAAGATGCGGCCGTACATCGCCGCCTTCACACCCGTGTCGCGCACCTTTGAAGCGCGCCTGGAAAACACGTCGACCTCGTCGCGCTGACGGCCGAACAGTTTCACCAGCAGGGCTCCGGCGACGTTGAAGCGCTCGGCCATCTGCGAGTTCATCTCGGCGTTGGTCGACATGTTCTCGCGCGAGATGCCCTGCAGTCGGCGACCAACTCGCTTCGCCGGGATGATGAAGATCGGCAGCGCAACCAACGCCAACAACGTGAGGCGCCACTCGAGAACCGCCATCGCAGCCAACGACGTGACCAGCACCACGACGTTGCTGACCACGCTGCCCAGCGTGCTGGTCACCGCAGTCTGTGCGCCGATCACGTCGTTGTTCAGCCGACTGGTCAGCGCACCGGTCTGCGTGCGCGTGAAGAACGCGATCGGCATGCGCTGCACCTTGGCGAACAGCGCTACGCGCAGGTCGTAGATCAGTCCTTCGCCGATACGCGCGCTACACCAACGCTGCACGATCGCCAAGCCGGCGCTAAAGAGCGCTGCCACGACTACGACGATGGCCAAGACGGTGATGAGGCTGCGATCCTTCTGGGGAATCGCATCGTTCAGGATCGTTCGAAATGCGAAGGGTGCAACGAGGTCGACCAGTGCCGCCGCGATGATCGCCCCGAGGAACAGGGTGATCGTGCCGCGATACGGGCGCGCGAATTGCCATGCCCGAACCAGCGAACGACGCTGCAGCTTCTTGCCTCTCACGGCATCGGAGTCGCCCGGCATCAACATGTGTGGGCCCATCCGCATGCGGTTGAGGATAGGGACGGCGCACCACACTTCTACGATGGGCGACATGCGCCGTCTCGCCCTTGTTGCCACTTGCTGTCTGTTCGTGGCTGCGTGCGGCGACGGAATCGATGAAGGGGCCAACGAGGGTCGCGGCGACCGCGGCACGATCGACGGCGTCACCCTCGACACGCCAAACCCGCCAACAGACGAGACCGCGCCGGAGGGCTCCACACCAGAGACAACTCCCGACACTCAGCCCTCCGACGACGAATTCGCGTGGTCCGACAGCGGCGGCGGAGTCGAGGAAGGCACCCTGTCGGTGCCGCTTGATTACGCCGACCCGAACGGCGAACTGATCACGCTGTACGTCGTGCGCCACCTTGCCACCGACCCCGCGCGGCGCATCGGCACGCTGTTGGTTAACCCCGGTGGCCCCGGCTACGGCGGCAGCGGACTGGCATACAGCGCCGACAGCATCTACGGGCAGGCGTTGCTCGACCGCTTCGACATCGTTGGTTGGGACCCGCGCGGCACCGGCTTTAGCGAACCCGCCGTCGATTGCGTCGACGACTACGACCACTATTTTGGCCTCGACTCGTCGCCCGACACCGCCGCCGAGCGCCAGGATCTGATCGACGCGGGCACCGAGTTCGGTCAAGCTTGCGAGGACAAGAACGGTCGCCTGTTGCCACATCTGGGCACCGTCGATTCGGCGCGCGACATGAACGCAATTCGCGAGGCACTCGGTGAAGCAACGATCAGCTACTTCGGGTTCAGCTACGGCAGCGAACTGGGCGCAACGTGGGCCACGATGTTTCCCGACACGGTGCGTGCCGCGGTGCTCGATGGTGCCATCGATCCGACTGTTGGATACCTCGAGCAGAACATTCAGCAGGCGGCCGGCTTCGAGGCGACGTTCAATGAGTTCCTCGCTCAGTGCAGTGCCGACAGCAGCTGTGCCTTTCACAACGGCGGCGACGCTGAGGGTGCGTTCGATCGACTGAGCGCCGCAATCGACGCGCAGGCGGTCACGGTCGATGCCGACCGCACCAAGGTCACACAAGGAGTGCTGTTCACCGCGGTCGCGCAAGCGATGTACGACCAGTCGTTCTGGCCACGCCTCGAGCTCGCACTCGCCGACCTACAAGACGGCGATGGCAGCGACACGCTCGATCT
>Ga0105048_10001339_pt1 | contig 39959 bp, 29 predicted proteins | sample MAT05_FD_78382 | JGI IMG/M metagenome (GOLD analysis project Ga0105048, IMG submission 78382) | Freshwater microbial communities from Lake Fryxell liftoff mats and glacier meltwater in Antarctica - MAT-05 | ecosystem: Environmental > Aquatic > Freshwater > Ice > Liftoff microbial mat | place... | reverse complement strand
ATCATTACCTCAAAATCCCCTCCCAGAAAAGATTTGAATTTAACAAATGGCTCCGCTATGGATTAAATCGGGACAAGAGGAGGTTGCTAGAAACTTGTACACGCAATATCCAATAGAAGATGTACTTTGGGAAGGGGGACAGAATGTAGCTTACCCCTAACACATCTGTTCCTGATTACACTGTAAGTCTTACATAGTAATTTTTTTTACCACGACGCTACCATGTCTATCAATTCTCCAGAAAAAACAACCAACTTAGACCCCGAAATTTTACTCCACCGCATCACTCGTCGGATTTATCAAGCTATAAATCTCCAAGATATTCTTGATACCACTGCTAAGGAAGTCCAACAATTTTTAGGAACCGATCGCATCAAAATCTATAAGTTCCATCCCGATGGCAGTGGGCAGGTCATTGCTGAATACTTAGGGAGCGATCGCCGCTTGCCTTCCCTCTACGGACTAAATTTTCCGGCGGATGATATTCCTTCCGAATCTCGGCAACTATACATTGATGCCCAAATTCGGACAATAGTGAATGTGGAACTAGGGTTAATTGGGCAGAGTCGGTTAAGAGACCCCATCACTGGAGAAATTCTGAAGAATGACTTGACTCTCCGTCCTTTGCATCCCTGTCATGCAGAATATCTCACAGTTATGGGGGTGAAATCTTCGATCGGCGCACCGATTTTACATCAAGATAGATTGTGGGGTTTGTTGGTCTCCCATCATGCGGAGACTAATATAGTTACAGAGAAACATCTACAGGGGATTCAGTTAATTGTGGATCAATTAGCGATCGCCCTTACTCAGGCAACTCTTTTAGCCCAAGCCCAAGAAAAAGCAGCCCGAGAAGCGAGCATCAGTCACATTTGTTTCCTACTGCATAACTTAGAGCAAGCAGATTTTAAACAAGCTCTCCAGGAAAGTGTGATGGCTTTTGGAGGTTCTGGAGGCAGATTATTTTTTTACCCCCAATTTTTAGACAATTCCTTAGCTAAGGAGCGTAGCTATGAGCTTTTAACTACAGGAACTCAGCCTCTCCTGCATGAGCGATCGCTCTCCGCCACCATAGAGCAATATCATGGCTGGGTTGACCATTTCCAATCTGGTGAGCCGAAACTCTGGGCGATCGAAGACCTCTACCAAGTCAGTGCTTTACAGAATCTTCAGCCTACTTTTCGCCCTACCTCTATTAGGGGTTTGTTAATTATTCCCCTCCTTGTTCAGCAGCAGATTATGGGCTATCTGAGTATTTTTCGGGATGAATTTTCAAAAGAAACCTTGTGGGCAGGGCAGTTTGAAACTGATATTCGCCAATCCTATCCTCGACAATCTTTTGCACTATGGTCTGAATCTAAAACTGGCTTAGCACGACCTTGGATTGAGGGAGATATTGAATTAGCCGCTGCCCTAGGACAGCAATTTTCCTTGGCGATCAATCAGAACGAACTGTACCACCAAGTCCAGAGCTTGAATGGCAATCTAGAAACTCAAGTTACGGAACGCACCACTCAACTCCAAGAAAGTAATGCCCAATTAGACCAAGCCTTGCAAGATTTAAAACAGGCTCAAACTCAATTGATTCAGACAGAAAAAATGTATAGTTTGGGGCAGCTAGTAGCGGGGGTTGCCCACGAAGTTGATAACCCAGTGAATTTTATTCATGGAAACTTGATTCATGTGGGGGAATATACCAAAGCCCTCGTTAGTCTTTTGAATTTATACCAAGAAGAGATTTCCCAGCCTAGTCAACAGATTCGTGAAGCTGTAAAAGCTCTAGATCTGGATTTTCTCATGGAAGACCTGCCTAAAACGATCACCTCTATGAAAGGTGGAACAGAGCGGATTCGTCTAGTTGTGGCCTCCTTGCGGAATTTTTCACGCTATGAGCAATCAGACCTAAAAACTGTGGATATCCATGAAGGTATCAATAGTACTTTAATGATCTTGCACTATCGCATGAGACCCAAGTCTGGACAGCCCGGGATTGAGGTGGTGCGAGAGTATGGTGAGATACCATTGGTGGAATGCTATGCAGCGGCGGTCAATCAAGCTTTTATGAGTTTGCGTAGTGGGGCGATCGATTCCCTTGAAGATGCCATTTTGGGGCGATCGCAGCTGTGGTCGCCACAATCTTTCACCGCAGCAAATCCCCCCCGGATCACTATAACTACTAAATTGGCAACCAAAAATCAACTGACGATCACAATTGCCTATAATGGTTTGAAAATTACTAAAGAACAGCAGGAATATCTATTTGATCCTTTCCAGCCTCCAAGATTAAGTAGTAAGAATAGTGGTTTGGGTTTATCTATCAGTTACCAAATTATTGTTAATCAACATAAGGGTAAATTAGTTTGTAATTCCGAGTTGGAGCAAGGAGTAGAATTTACTGCTACTCTTCCTTTACTACAAGTATAGCGATCGCAAATAGTTAAGATATGCCAGAATATATAGACCTTGCTCCCTTTATTGACCATGCCCTGTTGGATCCCTGTGCAACCCCAGAGATGGTGATTCAGTATTGCCAAGAGGCCGATCGCTACCATTTTGCTACAGTGTGTGTCTATCCTAGTGCTGTCCGTCAAGCCACGGAATTACTTCACAATAAAAAGACTAAGGTTTGCACGGTGATTGGATTCCCTACTGGGGCAACCACTCCCGGAACCAAGCTCTACGAGGCGCAAGAAGCTGTGGAGTATGGAGCCGCAGAATTAGATGTAGTCTTAAATCTGGGACTATTAAAGGCAGGACGGAAAGAGGAAGTTTATCGAGAAATTGCAGAGATTTGTGCGATCGATCGCCCGGTAAAAGCAATTCTGGAAACCCGGCTGCTCACGGAGGCAGAAATTCGCCTAGCCGCAGCAATTTGTCTGGATGCCGGAGTAGCTTTCCTGAAAACTAGCACGGGGTGGAGAGGAGGAGCTACTGTGGAAGATGTACGCCTTTTGCACGAAATCACTGGGGGTTCTGTAGGTATCAAAGCCGCTGGAGGTATTAGAACCTATGAGCAAGCTGTGGAACTTATCCATGCTGGGGCAACTCGTCTAGGCACTTCCCGGGGTGTGAGTTTGATGGAAGAGTTGGCAGAAATATCTTCTTAAGCTCAAGGGATGACACCAAGGCTATAAACCAGACTGGATAATAGATAGAGCCTTGAAACCTTGCTGAAAATATCGATGTGTGTGAGGCTTGAGAGTAAACTGAATCTTTTAGAGGTGATTCCTAAGAGCCATGAAAAATAGGTGCCCAATAGTCAACATTCCTAAATAGCTATGGTAGTCTAGGTGCTATCGGGATTAACTTGTGATAGCTATATTGTGGATAAATTATGGAAACATCGCCGCCTCAAAAAATAGCTGTTTTGGGAGGGGGAATATCCTCATTAACAGCAGTTTTTGACTTGACTAGTCAACCCAATTGGCAAGAAAAGTATGATATTACCGTGTATCAACTTGGCTGGCGATTGGGGGGCAAGGGAGCCAGTGGCAGAAACATGACTAGTTATAATCACCAGCCTCCAAATTACCGGATTGAGGAGCATGGAGTGCATGTATGGTTTGGTTTCTATGAAAATTCATTTCGCCTAATTCAAGAATGTTATCGGGAGTTGGATCGTCCCTTAGGAGAACCCCTAGCAAGATGGGAAGAGGCTTTTAAGCCCCATAGTTTTTTGGTCATTGAAGAGCAAATCCAAGGAGAATTTTTCCCGTGGAAATTTACATTTCCCCTCCGAGAGCAACTACCGGGAGAAGGGGGACTACTCTCTTTTTGGGATTACCTCCAGCAGTTATTGGATTTTATCCACGATCAATTTATGGCATCTAGCTATGCCCGGATAAAAACTGGGGATAATGCTGTGGGATGGGAAGAATTATCTAAACTCTGGAAGCAATTATCTGGAGAATTTACCAAGTCTCCCCAGCAACTTTTCCAGAAAATTCTTGGGGAACTTAGCCATGACTTGCTTACTGCGACTCTAACTCTAGAGGGACTAATTCTTTATGCTGCGATGAAATTAGTAAAAGCTATCCGTCACAATGCTGATCCTTTAGAGGCTGATTATCAAATTGTGGTGCAATTATTCAAAACTTTTAAGGACTGGCTTTGGACAAAGGTGGCTTTAGTTGTAGATGTTGATACGGAAGCACGGCGGTTATTTATTCTTTTGGATTTGGCGATCGCTAACTTTGTGGGTATTATTGCCGATCAAGTAATTACTAAGGGCTTAGATAGCATTGATCACCTAGATTATCGGGCATGGCTGCGCCGTCATGGAGCCTTAGAACATCCCACTCTGCAATCGGCTTTAGTCAAAACCATCTACGATCTCAGTTTTGCTTACGTAGATGGCGATCCTACTCAGCCTAACTATGCTGCTGGAGCCGTAGTCCGGGGACTACTCCGGGGCTTATTTACCTACAAAGGGGCAATTATTTGGAAAATGCAAGCGGGCATGGGAGATACAGTATTTGCCCCCTTATACTTGGTACTCAAACAACGAGGAGTAAAATTTGAATTTTTTCATCAGGTGAAGAGCCTGCACCTATCTCCAGATCAGAGATCGATCGAACAGATCACCTTGGGTCGCCAAGTAAATCTCACCCAACCAGAATACGAGCCATTAATTACCGTCAAAGGTCTGCCCTGCTTCCCAAGTGAGCCATTGTATGACCAAATCGAAAACTCTGAGGCTCTAGTGGACGTTAACCTAGAATCTTTCTACAGCCCGTGGCAAAATGTATCTCTGAAGTATCTACATCACGATCGGGATTTCGACACCGTAATTTTGGGTATTCCCATTGCTTCCCTGCCATTTATCTGTGAAGAGTTAATCATTGCTAATCCCCGCTGGCAACAAATGGTTGCTTCTATCAAAACTGTGCAGACACAATCCTTTCAACTTTGGTTAAAACCTGATAATGGGGGTCTGGGGTGGTCATTGTGGACAAGAGAAGCTCCCATCGTGGATACTTTTGTGGAACCCTACGACACATGGGCAGATATGAGTCAAGTTTTGCCTAGAGAGGCTTGGGGGGTTGATAATTTTCCGATTAGTCTAGGTTACTTCTGTAGTGTGTTATTGGGGGGTGAGCCACCACTACCAACTGACTGTGAATTCCCCCAGCAATCCTTGGAAATAGCAAGGAAGAATGCTATTGACTTCCTGAACCAAACTATGCCCAAGTTATGGACACAGGCGGCGACTCCCCAAGGTTTTAACTGGGATCTATTAGTCGATCCCCGGAATGGAGTGGGAGAGGCAAGGTTTGATGGTCAATATCTACGGGTGAATATAGACCCTAATGAACGCTATGTATTGTCAGTGGCGGGGAGTACTCAGTATCGTCTAAAAACTGATGAATCGGGGTTTAGCAATCTATACTTAACTGGAGACTGGATTAATAATGGGTTTAATTCTGGGTGTATTGAGGCGGCAACCATAGCAGGATTGCAAACTTATAGGGCAATTGCTAGTAACTTCCAGCCCATTACTGGGAAAGAAATTAGCCATCTCCGGCAGATTATTGGAGAAGAATTTTAGATAACAAAGCTAAGTTATTCACATCATTAAGTCATGAGCATCAAAGACTACACTCTGCAATCAGTAATTTATACGGGGAACAAAACCGTTGTCTATCGGGGGCAGCGCCATAGCGATCGCTTACCAGTAGTAATTAAAGTTCTGAATCTGGATTATCCTAGCGAGGAGGAAATTATTCGATTTCGATCGCAGTACGAGATTGCCCAGCAACTCCAAGATGTTCCCGGAGTGATTAAACACTATAGCTTGGAGGATTACGAGAATACCAAAGCATTGATTCTAGAAGATATGGGAGGAAGGGCGTTGCGGTTTAGCGATCTTCCGCTAAGAGGTGAACATAGAGAAAAAGCAGCTTCCCCAGATAAAAATATAAATGAATATGAAGATAGTGATCTTATTTCCCTGAGCTTGCCCCAGTTTCTACGGATGGCTGTACAACTAGTGAATACCTTGGGTATATTACACGATCGCCAGATCATCCACAAAGATATTAAGCCACAAAATATTATCTTCAATTCCAGCACTGAGCAAGTAAAAATCACCGATTTTGGCATTGCTTCTCTACTATCTAAGGAAAATCAACTAGTCAAAAATCCTCAATTTATCGAAGGAACTCTAGCCTATATTTCCCCAGAACAAACCGGACGTATGAACCGGACTCTTGACTACCGCACAGATTTTTATTCCTTGGGAGTAACTTTTTATGAATTACTCACCGGGATGTTGCCCTTTGATACTCATGATGCTGTGGAACTAGTCCATAGCCATATTGCCCGCCATCCCCGTCCTCCCAAGCAACGCCGACTGGATCTGCCCCTTTCTCTCTCGAAAATGATCATGAAACTTATGGCAAAAACTGCGGAGGATCGTTACCAAACTGCCAGCGGCTTGGAGTTTGATCTACAAAAGTGCCTAGAACAAATGGAAACTACTGGACAGATAAAGCCCTTTACTCTGGGAGAACGAGATGTATCTAGAAAGTTGCAAATTCCTCAAAAACTTTATGGGAGGGAATCACAGGTGGCGCAACTCTTAGAGGCTTTTGAGGAATCTAGCCGAGATCAATATTCTAGGGAGCTAACGTCAACGACTGATTTAGTTAATCCAGCTAATTTAGCTCAGGAGGGAACTCTTCCTCTTGATTCCCCCCCAGCCAAACCGCTTATGATCCTTGTTGCTGGGTATTCCGGCCTTGGTAAATCTGCCCTAATTAATGAGATACAGAAGCCGATCGTCCAAAAACAGGGCTATTTCATCAGTGGTAAATTTGACCAAATCCAGAGAAATATTCCCTACGCACCTATAATTCATGCTTTTCAAGAGCTAGTACGGCAAATTCTCACGGAAACCACTGCCCAAATTTTCATCTGGCAAGAAAAGCTTTTGGCTGCTTTGGGAGCCAATGGACAAGTCATTGCAGAAGTAATCCCAGAAATAGAATTAATCATTGGTAAGCAACCCTCCCTCCCCTACTTAGAAGTAAATGCAGCTCAAAATCGTTTTAACTTGGTTTTTTTAAACTTTGTCCAAGTATTTACCCAATCAACACCCCTAGTTTTATTTCTAGATGATTTGCAGTGGGTTGATTCTAGCTCCTTGAGTTTGCTCAAGTTACTGATGGCGTATGCCTCTAGGGATAAACTATTACTACTTGGGGCTTATCGAGACAATGAAGTTAGCTCAGTCCATCCCTTAATGGTACTGTGTGAAAAATTTACTAAAGCTGCTATCACGATCCTTACCCTAACCCCCCTCCAATTACCTGACCTGTGCCAGTTGCTAACTGATACTCTCCATCATGATGTGGCTGTGGTGCGGCCCTTGGCAGAATTGTTACTAAGAAAAACTCAAGGTAATCCATTTTTTCTAACTAGGGTATTGGAGTATCTCTACCAGGAACAATTATTGGTACTTAACTCTTCAGAATTGTCATGGCAATGGCAGCTAGAGGAGATCAGCCACCTAGGAATTACTGATAATGTGGTGGATCTCATGGTGGGAAATATTCGGAAACTGCCACTTCCGACTCAGCAGGTGCTGGAATTTGCTGCCTGTGTGGGTAATACGTTTAATCTCCAAACTTTAGCCTTAGTAACGGAAAAACCTGTGCAAGAAACTGCGTTGGAGTTATGGCAGGCGATCGAAGCAGACCTGATTATTCCTCTGAATGACGATTACAAGCTGTGGCTGAGTTTAGGACAGTTACAACCCAGAGAGCAGGGACATCGGGAAGAGAAAGCAGTTCGGCAAGGCTCCCTAAACCTAGGACGGGGGGAATACAAATTTGTTCATGATCGGATTCAACAAGCTGCTTATACTCTGATACCAGAGTTAGAAAAACAAAAAAATCATCTCCAAATTGGCTTACTTTTACTCCGCAATACTCCCCCAGAAAAATTGGAGGAGCAGATTTTTGCGATCGTCAATCAGCTTAATTTAGGAGCAGAACTAATTACTGACCTCACCCAAAAGCTAGAACTGGCAGGGCTTAATCTCAGAGCGGGTCAGAAAGCTAAATCTGCCAATGCCTACGAAATTGCGGTCAATTATCTGGATCAAGGAATTAAACTCTTAACAGAGGATAGTTGGCAGCAGCAGTATTCTTTAACGTTGGCTTTACATACTGAAGCGGTGGAAGCAAAGTATCTTAATATCGACTTCGTGGCTGCTGAAAAACTATCTCTAGTAGTATTAAATCAAGCTAGAACTCTGCTCGAACGGGTGAGAATATACGAGATACAAATTCCCTTTTATATTTCTCAAGATCGGATGCAGAAGTCCTTAGATGTAGCCTTAGTAGTCTTAGAGTTATTAGGTATTCATTTGCCTCGTCGTCCTAAAACCCTAGATATTGTGGTGGGATTAGTCAAAACTAAACTTTTTCTAGGAACACGGAACATTACTGATTTGGAGCACCTACCAGAGATGAGCGATCGCACTGCCCTAGCTGCCTTGCGAATTATTATCTCCGTCACCCCAGCCATCTTCATGGTGAATCAGGCTCTGCTGCCTTTAGTGATTTTCACTATGTTTAACCTGTGCCTGAAACGTGGCAACTCCCCTTATGCCGCCTACGCTTACGCCATGTATGGATTGGTAATGTGTGGTCCCGTAGGAGATATTCGATCAGGCTATAGTTTTGGACAGTTGGCGTTGAAATTGCAGGATCGCTACCAAAGTGCCGCAGTTAAAACCAAGGTGCACACGGTATTTAATCTATTTATCCGGCATTGGCGGGAGCCAGCCCAAAGTACGATCGAACCCCTCCAATTAGCCATCCAGAGTGGTCTAGAATTTGGAGACTTAGAATACACTGGTCATGCTTCGATTTCCTACTGTATCTATCAATTTTTTATAGGCAGAAATCTTCAGGAAATGGCAGAAAAGTTTACCCAGTATGGGGAATTGATGCAACGACTGGGGCAGGATTTTGCCTACCTATACTTATCTATGTATCAACAGTTAGTGGTGAATTTGATCGGCAGTCCTGCTAGACTTACGGAACCTCAAAAAGCCACTCTACAACCAGATAGGACTTGTCTTCAGGGAGTTTATTTTGATGAAATAGCCACCCTCCCCAAGCTCAAAGCAGCCAATAATCGATCAGCAATTTTCTATCTTTATTTAGCTAAGGTAATCCTTTCCTACCTAATCAAGGATTATGGGCAAGCAGTCAAAATAGCAGAATTGGCTGCCACCTACGAAGATGCGGCAGTGGGGTTTCTACACTTGCCCCAGTATAGTTTCTATTATTCCCTGAGTCTATTAGGACTCTATTCCCACGCTAGCCCCAAACAAAAGAAACAGTACATGCAGCAGGTGGTAAAGAATCAGCAAAAATTGGGGAAATGGGCTAAATTTGCTCCGAGTAATAATCAGCATAAATACGATCTTGTAGAAGCAGAAAAGCAGCGGCTAGCCGGAAATAAGTTAGAGGCAATGGAAATGTATGATCGCGCCATCCAAACTGCCAAGGAGCAAGGCTATGCTCAGGATTGGGCGATCGGCAATGAATTAGCCGCAGAATTTTATTTTCTAGGGGGCAAAACTAGATTAGCGAAGGAATATATGACTGATGCCTACTATGGCTACATTAGTTGGGGAGCAAATGCTAAAGCCACAGATTTAGCAACCAGAAATCAGGAACTTTTGGTTTTCCCAAGTAGTAATAGTGAAATAAAAAATAGAACCACCGGGCGACAAACCAGAACTAATAGTCGTGAAGCTAACGCCACTACAATAACTGATGGAGGAGAAGTGGATCTAGCTTCGGTAATCAAAGCATCTCAGGCATTTTCTGGGGAAATTGTCTTTAGTCAGCTTTTGCAAAAAATGATGCGAATTCTCTTAGAAAATGCTGGAGCGCAACAGGGGCATTTAATCTTGGCTCAGGGTGAAACGCTAATAGTTACCGCCATAGCAAATATGAGCTTAGATAAGGTGCAGTTAGTTAATCATCATAACTTAGAAGAAAGTGATGATTTACCAGTTTCCCTAATCAATTATGTAGCAAGGTTAAGGGAGGCTGTAGTTCTGGATGATGCAACTACAGATGTTTTATTTTCTGAAGATACTTACATCCGGGATGCTCAACCCTTGTCGATTTTATGCACGCCGATTGTGAGCCAGAATAAGTTATTGGGGGTACTGTACTTAGAAAATAATATTATCCCTGGAGCGTTTACCCCAGCAAGGCTGAAAATACTTCAGTTGTTATCTTCTCAGGTAGCCATTTCTATTGAGAATGCTAATCTGTACGAAAATTTATCAAAGACCAATCTTGCCTACAGTAAATTTGTGCCAAGGGAGTTTTTGCAGTTTCTCGGTCACCGGAGCATCACAGATATTCAGTTGGGAGATCAGATACAACAGGAAATGACGGTAATGTTTTCTGATATTCGGTCTTTTACTACCATTTCAGAGTCTATGTCTCCCAAAGAGAATTTTGATTTTATTAATAATTACCTCAGTCGGGTTGGTCCTGTAATTCGGCAGAATCAAGGTTTTATTGATAAATTCATCGGGGATGGAATTATGGCACTATTTCCTACCGATGCTCAGGATGCGATCGAGGCAGCGATCGCCATGCATCAACAAGTCGCTATCTATAATCAAACCCAATTAGCACCAGTTATTACTATTGGCATCGGACTACACCGAGGTATTTTGATGCTCGGCACTGTCGGGGAGGCAGAACGAATGCAGGGTACAGTTATTGCTGATGCAGTTAACCTTGCCGCCCGTTTAGAGCAATTAACTAAGACCTACGGGGCTGGGATCATAATTAGTGAAAAAACTTTCTTGGGATTGAGGGATCAAGACACTTTTAGCCATCGTTTTTTAGATGAGGTAAAGGTGAAGGGAAAAACTATTACGATCAAGATTGTGGAAATTTTTGAGGGAGATGCCATGTTTATAAAAGAGCTAAAAACCCGCACCAAAGTTAATTTTGAGCAAGGTGTACAATTTTATCTGCAACAAAGGTGGTCTGATGCTCTAGAGTCGTTTCATAAGGTTTTGCAAGTTCATCCACAAGATAAAGCAGCGCAATTGCATCAGCAACGTTGTCAGCAACACCTCTCAGGTAACTACAACTAATTGAGAGCAGAAGCACCACATGATATATAGTATATCGATAGCCTTAAATATTTAGACATAGAGAGGCATCAAAGAACATAATCTTTGGTATTAATAATGCTTTCTGTTGTCCGAAGTTACTATTCCCGTTTTTATCTAAGCATTACCAATATATAGGTAAGGCGTGATTCCCCCATATAAGACTGGCTACGAATAAATTCCGCTCTCGCCATTAGGTGCGATCTACAATCAATAGCAGGTAGCCATGATGGGTTAGTTTGTTTCGTTGTCACCAACTTCTGGTATATTCTTGCAATTCTGCGATGCGTTGCCGAGTCATGCGTTCTAAGCAACTATTTAAAAAACCGTTATAACCTGAGCCTCCTTGGTTGCGATCGACTTCAAAGATGCAATTTTTATCTCGAAACTGGATCCATCGCAGTTGGGCATCTATTAGTTTTTCACGACTGCTTCTACTTAAGTTAGCAATCACGTATTGATAGATTTCATTTAACTGGCGATCGGCTTCTTCGTAGGCAAAACGAGTGCAGAAATTGATTTCAATGGTGGTGGCAGGATTGCTGCAATTGGGTTGTGGTGGGGTTTGAGCCTTGAGGCTAGTCGGGGCGATCGCACTAGCAAGGATGGCGATCGCAATTCCCCATCGGGTTAATCTGCCTTGGAATAATTTTCGCTTCATAGATTTCCTTGCGTATAAGCCGTTGTCCCCATCAATAATATTACTACAGACAATCAAAGCAAGATTATAGACAAACAAAGCAGCAAACTACTGAATAATGCTAGGAATCCCTTCGGTATATTTTAGAACTTGAGGTGATATATTAACAATCTAGTGTTGCTGGGTAAGAGTTATATCTTTGAATCGTATTTCAATTTAGCAAAGCCATTTTATTTTACACAGTACTCTGTCAGTGTTGATTTGATGGGTAGTCCAAGGTGAGGGTCTCGCTAACGAGGCCCCCGCGACCCTCGCGCTATCCCTTGTTTCAACCTTGATAGACTACTAGTTCAGATTGATAGTGGGGGTTTTGCAAAGGTCGATCGCATCTAGTTCCGTGTTTTTTCCATCTGCATATTCAGTACGAACTTCAAACAAACATCCTGCTTCAGAACCTTTGTAATCAGCGCGTTTCCATTCAAAATCAGATTTTTCGCGATCGGGAATTGAGGCATCTAACTCATTTCTTCCCCATTCTTTTTTGTTGGGGGGAGAAATATAAATTGCAGTCAATACTTTGCCGCTATTGTTAATAACTGAAACCCGAATAGTATCGGGTAACTTTTCTGTTTTAGTTTCTGTGGGTGTAGAACTAGCAGAAGATGTAGTTTCAGGTGTAGATGCACTATTAGGGCTTGAGGCAGTGGGAGCCGTAGATTTGCAGGAAACAACTGCGATCGAAAGACTGGCAACGATAGCTAACTTATAGAGAAATGAATTTTTCATCAGGTTTTATTGCAAGGTTATTATAAGTATATATGTTACGATAATTCAGACATTTTTGTCGAGAGGAGAATTGAAGCTTGAGTTCCTTACGGAGTATGATTTTCAAAAAAAGCGTGCAATGCGCGCTTTTTTTGAATAATATAATCTAGGACTGAACTGCTAAGTGGTAGGGGCTGGTGAGTTTATCCAGTTGTTTGGTGAGCAGGCTGAGGAATAAACCCACATCTGTAACTACCCCAACCGATTCGATCGAGCCGCGATCGCTCAACTTCGTCACTACCGAAGGATTGATATCCACGCAAACCATTTTTACACCAGCAGGGGTCATGTTGCCCACCCCGATCGAGTGCAGCATGGAAGACAGCATCAAGATCATATCCGCCCCCCGAATTAATTCTGCGTAGTGTTCCTGAGCCTTGATCATATCCATCTGGGTATCAGGCAGGGGGCCATCATCCCGGATCGATCCAGCTAGGGAGAAGGGAATGCCAGCTTGCACACATTCGTAGAAAATCCCCTGATGCACCATGCCTTGTTTGACAGCCTCGGCAATGCTCCCGTAGCGGCGGACATTGTTGATGATCTTCAGGTGGTGGCGATGCCCCCCAGTCACGGCTGTGCCCCGCTTCATATCTACCCCTAGGGAAGTTCCCATCATAGCCTGCTCCATATCATGGACGGCGATCGCATTTCCTCCCAAGAGAGCTTGTACATAGCCTTCCCGCACCAATCGTGCTAGGTGTTCACCACCACCAGTATGGATAACTACGGGGCCTGCTGTAACTACAACCTTGCCGCCCTGATCCCGAATCTGCCGTAGTTCCCAAGCCACCTGCTCCACTACAAGCTCTACTCGGCGCTCACTAGAAACACTGCCCGTCATGAAACTAAATTCTTGGCTGCGAAGTTCTCTAGATTCTGGTTTGCGGATGGTTCTGATGCCACCAACCCCGACCATAACGTGGTCACCTTTTTTGAGATCCCGTAGTATCCTACATTCAGCAGTAATTTTACCTTCTTTACCTTCTTTATCCCCCTCAAAATTAACCACAATCGCCCCATCCATCCGTTGTTTCTGGACTAGAACCCACTCTCCCCGGACTCTAATTTCCGTAGGATAAATAGTACTGACATAGAAATCATCAGGAGCTACGCCAGCTTTAACTACCTCTTCTAGCTCCGCATTCCGCACATCTTGAGGCAGATCTACAGCTCCAAGATCAATCAATCTAGCAATAATTTCTTCCATGATTTCGACCGAAGGAGCCGAGACTTTCACCTCCGCAGCAGAAGTACTTTGGCGTTGTTCCCCCAGATTGAAGTTGAGGACTTGGAAGCTGCCCCCATGTTCGGTAATGCTATCCAAGGCTCGGCTAATCAACCCGGAATCGAGGAGATGTCCTTCCAAACGAATAGTACGGCTGGCTACGGGAGTATTGGCATGGACTGCCTCATGAACTGGTTCTGTAACTCTTAAGGTCAGGCACTTGGCAGCTCCCCCCGCCTTCAGAAATTCCGTTAGGGGAGTTTCCATAATCTGAAAACCACAGCTTTCTAAGCGGTTCTTGAGGCTAGTGGTGATTTTGTTCATGATCACTAAGGAATTGATATTCACGGCGTTGCAAGCAAAATTTGCAGCATCAACTTCCTCTACAGCGATTCTTTTTTCTGAGGGAACTCGCATTTCAATCAAACGATTAGAATAGGAATCAAAAGCGGGAGGATAGTAGAGCAAGTAGCCATTGGCGAGGGGACAAAAACAAGTATCTAGGTGGTAGAAGCGATCGTCCATCAGCCGCAGAGATAGAACTTCAATATCTAGCCACTTGGCAATGTAGGCATGGGAATCTAGCTCCGATCGAAAGCCATAACCCGCCCACAACCAGCGACCTTCGCGATCTAACAAAGCATCTCCAGCCCCTTCAAAAGGCAAGTCCTTGGGCAATTCAAATACCTCAAATCCTTGGGCGGCAAACCAAGTCTTGAAGTAGGGTTCTTCTCCTTGGCGTTCCTTATGGAAAAAGCGACTCAGGACTACTTTCTTCCCCAGGACTAAGCCAGCATTAGCCGTAAATACTAGGTCTGGCACCCCTTTTTCTGGGTTGATCAAATCTACGATCGCATGGGCTTTAATTAAATGGTGGAGTTTTTCCCATTGCTCTACGGCGCGATCGTAGGTAGCCTTGCCAATATTGCCTTCCATCCATGGATTGATTACATAATCCACATGGTAATGGTCGGGAGCGCACATCAAGAAACGAAGAGCATCAGTCATAATATTTATACTTTTGTTGGGTAGAACTGATTGTTGAAGATAATAGTAAAAACTATAAAGTTAGGGTAATATTATAGTCTTTCATGGAAGAATAATTATCTCTTAGCTCTGCCGCTGTTAATCATTTCCTGACATTAGATGTACAGTAGCTTGTGTAAGTGTTGAATAGATATTTCCTAGATGAAAACCAAGTCCAGCAAGACTTTTAACCACCGCGATCGCCCGCAATTCCATGGCAAGGGATTAAACCGCGAGATGATAGCTAGGGGAAGTTCTAAGATATCCGCTATCATGGGGAAATTATAGAGTACGTAGAGCAACCCTATGCCCCTGCCTCGTTTAGTCATTCTAATTACCGGTGTTGTCTTGATTTTGGGCATGATGTTGTGGTTGGTTAATGCCCTCTATCGGCTCTATATTCAGATTTCTTTTACGGCTCCTTTCTTAGCAAATATTCTGCTACTTTTATTGATATTATTATTAGCTGCCTTAGTAGGAGCTTTTGTTTATTATCTTTATCTAATTACTAATCCTAAGCCAGTCAGTAGAACTAAACTTAGCCCCAAAGTTCCGGCAGAAAAAGCAGAAGCTGCGGGGGAAAATCTGAAGGCAATTCGACAGCAAGTGGAACAAATTCATGATGAGGTAGCCCGTCAAGAGTTGTTGGTGCGATCGCGGGAGATTGAAACTATTCTGGCTAGGGGAGAGCTGCTAATTGTGGTCTTTGGCACTGGTTCTGCGGGGAAGACTTCTTTAATTAATGCTTTGATTGGGCGGGTTGTGGGCAAGGTGGGAGCACCTATGGGTAGTACCGAAGTGGGGGAAACTTATACTTTGAAATTAAAGGGTATAAACCGAGAAATTCTGATTACAGATACCCCCGGAATTTTGGAAGTAGGAGCAGTGGGAACCGATCGAGAAAATCTTGCCCGGAAGTTAGCAACCCAAGCAGATTTATTATTATTTGTAGTGGATAACGACCTGCGCCAATCGGAGTTTAAACCTCTACAAGATTTAGCAGCCATTGGTAAGCGATCGCTCCTGATTCTCAACAAAAGTGATCTCTACACAACAGCAGATCAAGATTTAATCCTTGCCCGTTTGCGGGAACGAGTCCGGGGTTTTATTGCCACGATGGATGTGGTGGCAGTCACTGCAAATCCCCAACCTATCCCCCTAGAAACCGGAGAGATTGCCCACCCCGATCCAGAAATCATGCCCCTGATCAGAAGATTAGCTGCTGTTCTCCGGGCAGAAGGGGAAGATTTGATTGCTGACAATATCCTCTTGCAATCCCAAAAACTGGGGGAAGAAGCCCGCAAAATTCTGGAGCAACAACGGCGGCGACAAGCAGAGAAAATTGTCGATCGCTTCCAATGGATCGGGGCAGGAGTGATTGCTGTGACTCCCTTACCCGTAGTGGATGTGTTAGCTACAGTAGCGATCAATGCCCAGATGGTGATCGAAATTGGGCGGGTTTATGGCTGTGAACTAAATATGGAACGGGGCAAGGAGTTAGCTTTGTCTCTAGGAAAAACCTTTGCTAGTTTAGGCGTAGTCAAGGGGGCGATCGAGCTAGTTTCTGCTGCCCTCAGAACTAATGTGGCTACCTATCTAGTCGGGAAGGCGATCCAAGGAGTAACCGCTGCCTACTTAACTCGCATTGCTGGCAGGAGTTTCATTGAATATTTTCGCCACAATCAAGACTGGGGTGATGGCGGCATGACCGAAGTAGTGCAGCGACAATTTCAACTCAATCGTAAACAAGAATTTGTAAAAGGTTTTATGCAGGAGGCTCTCCACAAAGTTATGCCGCCGTTAGTAATCAAAGAAAAAGAAAAGGTAGAAGAAGAGTGGTAATCTCCCCTAGGAAGATTCCTTCGGCGTTGCCGATCGCCCCCCTAACCCTGACCATAAATAAATTCCTCCAGAAACTAGCGTCAAAACTACAGAGCCGCCGAATACTACTAAAATACTTGGCTGCCAACTTGCCGGCAAAGGAGCAATCAAGAGGGCGATCGCCCCAATCTGGCTCACGGTTTTGAGCTTACCCCAGAGATTTGCTCCCGGCACTGTGACTTGGTTGATCCGCCACCCCGCGATCGTCAACTCCCGTGCCAAGATCAGGAACACTGCCCAAGCGGGGATACTGCCCATCTGGATCAGCATCAACAGGGGAGCTAATACCAACAACTTATCTACTAGAGGATCCAAAAATTTCCCCAACTCCGTCACTTGATTCAGTTTTCTGGCTACATAACCATCTAGCCAATCCGTCCCCGCTGCTACCAGAAATAAGAACACGCAAAACCAACGACTCTCTAAACTGGGGTAGCTTAAACCGTAGAGCAAAAATGGCAGGGCAAATAGACGTGAAACAGTAATCCAGTTAGCTAAATTCATAAGACCTCACGATATGCGGGAAGCTCAGTCCCTTTAGATATGAGTTACTGACCTAAATCTCCGATAATCCCCCTCCGCTTTAGGATGAGGCAGTTGAACTTGAGGACGAGCGCGATCGAAGCCGTGCTTTTGTGTTAACCTAAATCTACTACCTATAGGCTTTTTCTCTCCATACTGAGAATAAAAGCTAGTCCTCCTAGTTAGGACTAAAACCTAGGGCTGTGGAAAAATCCCGGCTCTAGGGGTAGGAAAATAGACATCATTTCATTCTTGAGAAGTGGGTTCTGCCCGCTTTTTTTGTTGGAGTTCTTACCATGAGTCACCCCCTAATTCCCCAAATCCTTGAGTTGGCAACTCCCGTCGCCCAAGAGTTGGGATTGGAAGCCGTAGCAGCGGTATTTCAGACGAACAAGCGTCCCCCTGTACTGCGGGTAGATATTCGCAATCTCCAGACGGATACTAGCTTGGAAGATTGTGAACGCATGAGCCGAGCCTTAGAAGCAGTCCTCGATCAGACTCCAGACTTACCCGAGGCTTACGTATTGGAAGTCTCTAGTCCGGGCATCTCTCGACTGCTAACTACCGATCGCGAGTTTATTTCCTTCCGGGGCTTTCCAGTGACTGTATATACTAACGAGCCTTATCAAGGTCATCAAGAATGGCAAGGGAGTTTGACTAGCCGAGACGAAACAGCTATCTCCTTAAGCCAAAAAGGTAAAGCGATCGCGATCCCCAGAGAACTGGTCACCAAGGTGCAGCTAGATCACAATGGTTAAGCCGGGATTAACCGGGGAAGATTCCTCTCAGCCCACCAAACCCCCAAGACTTAATTAACTAAATATTACTCATTACAAAACTTAATTTATTTCTATGTCAATAGTTAAACTTAGCGGACTTCAGAAGATGATCGAAGAGATCAGTCAAAGTCATAATTTACCCAAGACCTCAGTTCAGCAAGCACTCCGCAAGGCTCTCCTCAAAGGCTACGAACGCTACCGCCGTACCCAAAACCTTGCTCATTTTGAAGAAGAACACTTTGAGAACTTTGAGGTGGACCTAGACTTAGAAGAAGAATGCTTCCGGGTGTTGGCAACCAAAACTATTGTGGGGGAAGTTACCGATGAAGACCACCAAATTTCCCTAGCCGATGTTCAGGAAGTGGCTTCTGAAGCTCAGTTAGGAGAAGAAGTAGTTATTGATGTCACCCCCGATCAAAATGAGTTTGGGCGAATGGCAGCTATTCAAACCAAGCAAGTGCTAGCTCAGGAGTTGCGGGATCAACAACGGCAACTAATTCAAGAAGAATTTCAGGAGTTAGAAGAAGAAGTAGTCCAAGCCCGAGTCTTAAGGTTCGATCGCAAATCTGTGATCCTCGCTGTTCGCAGTAGCTTTGACAAACCAGAAGTAGAAGCCGACCTCCCCCAAAAAGAACAACTCCCCAACGATACCTACCGAGCGGGCAGTACCTTTAAAGTACTCTTAAAGAAAGTCTGTGATGGCCCCCATCGTGGTCCCCAATTAATTGTGTCCCGGACTGCTTCAGGTTTAGTCGTGTATTTATTTGAAAATGAAGTTCCAGAAATTCAAGAAGATATTGTCCGCATTATTGCCGTTGCCAGAGAAGCAAATCCCCCGTCCCGTTATGTAGGAGCGCGGACAAAAATTGCGGTAGACACTACAGAACGAGATGTTGACCCGGTAGGAGCTTGCATTGGAGCTAGAGGTTCCCGGATTCAGGTGGTAGTTAATGAACTCCGAGGAGAAAAGATCGATGTGATCCGCTGGTCTCCTGACCCCGCCACCTATATTGCTAATGCCCTCAGTCCGGCAAAAGTGGATGAAGTCCTCTTAGTCAATCCTGAAGGCAGACAAGCCCATGTGTTGGTCTCAGACAATCAATTAAGTTTGGCGATCGGCAAGGAAGGGCAAAATGTGCGTCTGGCAGCCAGATTAACCGGGTGGAAAATTGACATCAAAGATACTACTAAGTACGATCGCCAAGTCGAACAAGAAAAAATCTTCGCTCAAGTTACTCAAGAACAACAATTAATCCTCGCTAGAGTAGCTACTCCAGAAGATCAACCAGAAGATCAACCAGAAGATCAACCAGAAGATCAAGAGGAGGAGCAGGAGGCTTGGGAAGAAGCTGATCAGCCAGAAACTAATCAGTCAGAAATAGCAGCTACAGAGTTACCAGAGGAGGATGAATCCTAGGAGAAGCAGCAAGATGATCAATAACTTCAGGCGTTGCTTGAGTTGTCGCCAGACTGGTGCCAAGGGGGAGTTTTGGCGGGTAGTTCGGGTTTATCCCAATCACCAAGTACAATTAGATCAAGGTATGGGGCGATCAGCCTATCTTTGTCCCCAGGCTAGTTGTCTAACAGCCGCCCAAAAAAAGAACCGTTTAGGGCGATCGCTCAAAGCTCCCATCCCCGATCAACTCTATCAGCAACTCTGGAATCGCCTTACTGAGGATGCCAATAAAGCGGATAAGATGGACTGCGATCGGCAAAAATCTCTAGAAACTCTCTAAAAAACTTTCAGGAAAATAATTAAGCTATCTGAAATTATTGCCAAGGAGTAGCTAAGATGGATAAATAGGTTTCTACCAGAGTTAACCAACGGTAAAACCTCCTCAGAATTCTCGGCAACTATAGCCAATCACTACTAGAAGATTAATCAACTTCTAGGGCAATCAGACGAGGAAAACATCATGATCATAATCTCAACTAAACAGGTGACTATGAATTAATAAATATTTAGTAAAATGGGGGACAGTGGATGAATAATATCAAAGTGAGAATTTACGATCTATCACGGGAACTGAATTTGGATAATAAGGATATTTTAAGTATTTGTGAGCAGCTACATATTGCAGTGAAAAGTCACAGTAGCACGATTTCTGAGTCTGATGCCGATCGCCTCCGGGATGCAGCCCAAAAAGCCGCAGGCAAACTCCGCAAAAAATCACCAGAAAAGACTGAATCCAAAAATAAAACCCCCGTACCAACGGTTACACCAATTCTAGAAAGGAAACCCCAGATAGTAGAAGTGCGCCTACAGAAAAATCGTCCCCAGCCCCCATCTACCCTCACTTCCCCAGAATTGAAACCTCAAATCAATCCTCCCAATAATATATTGGAGACAGATACTAATACAGCTCCTAATATTGAGGAAGCTCAATCTATCCAGACTGAAGTAGTTGTGGAGACCAAACCTCCTATCGAACCCCAAGCAGAAATAACTCCTTCTCCTAATCCTCCCGAACTAATTACCCTAGAGCCACCTAGCAGAGAGAAATTAGTTACTTCTAATTTTGAAAGACCTGTCCTCAAGAAAAAAGGGGAAGACAGCACTCCAAAAACCTCGGAAACTAGACCTAGGGCAGCGGTAGATAAGCCCGCCAGCCCCAACCGACCTGTTCGGGGTGAAGGAGAAGCTGGCAAGGCTATTAGACCTGTTATAGAACTCCAGCGCCCCCAGCGTCGCCCCGTTAGTGAACCGGGAGCAGACAATGCTGCCAAGGTAGTAACTGGAGAAGATAGTCTTAATCTCAAACGTCCACTCCCTCCTAAAATGGTGGGCAAAAAGAAACAGTGGGAAGAAGAAGAAGAAGAGAAAGAAAACGCCAAAAAAGTCAAAGCGAAGCGGCGAACTCAGGATGTTTTTGATGACGAAGATGATGATGATGATGATTCAGAAGATGGGGATGCGCCTATGGTGGTCAGCCTATCGGTAGCTCGTCCCGCTCGTCCAAAACAACAAGCCTCAGCAAGTCCGCAGCCGATCGCCGTGGCTACCAAGAAAAGACCTACTCTCAAAATGGAGCGTAAGTCTGAACCTAGGGAGCGTCGTCCAGATAAGAAAAATGACCAGCCGGCTGAGTTTCTTACTCTCTCTGGTGCTCTTACGGTGAGAGATTTGTCTTCGGCAATTAATGTCCCAGAAACAGAAATTATTAAAAACTTGTTCTTTAAGGGCATTGCCATTAGCATTACCCAGACCCTAGAAGAGGATACTGCCAAAATGGTGGCTGAAGAGTTTGGGGTAATTGTAGATATTGCAGTGCTTGCTGCCCCTGCTACTAAGGTCACTGAGATGATCGAATCAACAGACCTCGAAAGTCTGCAACGCCGTCCGCCGGTAGTAACTATCATGGGTCACGTAGACCACGGTAAAACTACTTTGCTGGATGCAATTCGATCGACCAAAGTTGCTCAAGGAGAAGCCGGAGGCATTACTCAGCATATTGGGGCTTACCATGTAGATGTGGAGCAAGAAGGGGTGATGCAGCAAGTGGTGTTCTTAGATACTCCCGGGCATGAAGCCTTTACAGCTATGCGGGCACGGGGAGCTAGGGTAACAGATATTGCTATTCTGGTAGTGGCTGCCGATGACGGAGTTCAACCCCAGACCATCGAAGCTATTAGCCATGCTAAAGCCGCCGGAGTCCCGATTATTGTTGCTATTAATAAAGTAGATAAGGTCGGTTCTCAGCCAGATAGAGTGAAGCAAGAACTCACTGATCATGGCTTGCAACCAGAAGAATGGGGCGGTGACACCATCATGGTTCCCGTGAGTGCGATCAAGCGAGAAAACCTAGATACTCTCTTGGAAATGGTGCTATTGGTGGCGGATGTAGAAGAATTGGTAGCAAACCCCGATCGCCTAGCGAGAGGAACTGTTATTGAGGCTAACCTTGATAAAAATAAGGGGCCAGTAGCAACCCTACTGATCCAAAATGGAACTCTCCGGGTGGGAGACAGCTTAGTAGCAGGTTCTATCTTTGGGAAAGTCCGAGCCATGGTGGACGATCGTGGGGACACTATTAAGGAAGCGGGTCCTTCCTTTGCGGTAGAACTTCTTGGTTTAAGCGGGATTCCCGCAGCAGGAGATGAGTTTGAAGTCTTTGCTAGTGAAAAAGATGCTAGGGCGATCGCCGATCGTCGGGGTGAAACTCAACGGGAAACCAAGCTCCAGCAGCAAATGGCATCTCGCCGGGTCACCCTAAACAGTCTATCTGCCAAGGCAGCAGAGGGCGAACTTAAAGAGTTGAACTTGATCCTGAAGGCAGATGTTCAAGGTTCCGTAGAAGCAATTCTTGGTTCCATTCAGCAGCTACCCCAAAATGAAGTCCAGATTCGGGTTCTTCTGGCTACGGCTGGGGAAATTAGTGAGACCGATATCGATTTGGCGGCGGCTAGTGGCGCGGTGGTTATTGGTTTCAATACTGCCCCTGTGGGTTCTGCGAGACAAGCGATCGAGCAACTAGGGGTAGATGTGCGCGAGTACAGTATCATCTATAAACTCCTCGATGATATCCAAGGAGCTATGGAAGGCTTGCTAGAACCAGAGCAAGTGGAAGAAACCCTTGGTCAGGCGGAAGTCCGGGCTGTCTTTACCGTTGGACGGAATGCGGTAGCGGGATGTTATATCCTCTCTGGCAAGGCTGTGCGTAATTCTAGTGTCCGAGTCCGCCGGGGTAACCAATTAGTCTACGAAGGCAATCTTGATTCCTTAAAACGGATGAAGGAAGATGCTAAGGAAGTTAATTCTGGCTACGAGTGTGGAATTGGCATCGATCGCTTTAACGATTGGGTTTTAGGCGATACGATCGAGATTTACAAAATGGTTGCAAAACGCCGGACTCTCTCCCCGAACTAATAGCTCCATATTAGTAGCTCCATGGAACTTAGCCCAGAAATTGTTTTGCTACTATTCTTAGTATCAACTGCCGCAGGGTGGGTAGATGCGATCGCAGGAGGTGGTGGTTTGATAACTCTACCTACTCTAATTTTGGTCGGTCTCCCGCCCGCTGCTGCCTTAGCAACCAATAAATTGCAGGGTAGTATTGGCTCCTTAACTGCTTCTATCTATTTCCTGCGGAAAGGTGCTGTCAGCATCAACAAAATCAGGCTTTTGATAGTCTTTACCTTCTGGGGTTCTATTTTTGGGAGTTGGCTTGTATCCAAGATTAACCCTAAAGATTTAATCATTTATCTCCCGATTTTTCTGGTGTTGATGGGGTTATATTTTCTGTTCTCGCCAGATATTGGCAATGTAGACAAAAAACAAAAGTTAACCCTATTGCTCTTTGGGCTTTTAGTCTGCCCTATTTTAGGTTTTTATGATGGCTTTTTTGGGCCTGGAACTGGCAGTTTCATGGCTCTTTCTTTTGTGTTTTTTTGTGGGTATAGTATCTCTAAAGCCACTGCAAATGCAAAGATCTTAAATTTCACAAGTAATCTATCATCTTTAATATATTTTGTAATTTTTGGTCAGGTGTATTGGAGGGTGGGATTAATCATGATCGCTGGGCAATTTATTGGGGCAACCTACGGGGCAAAAATGGTATTAGATCGGGGAGTTTCTATTATCAAACCAGTGATTGTATCTGTGTGTTTTTTGATGTCTATAAGAATATTATTGATGCATCTTTGATCGCTACCAATAGAGTAATTATCCTCTCAAGGTATTGTAGATCATGTTAAAATCGCACCCCCCATAAGTTTCTGGTAGCGATCGCTCAACTCCTGTTTTATTAAGGGTAAACTTTCTAAACTAGAGTCTGCCAACATAATCTTTTCCGCCGCATCTCGTGCCAACAGCAATACATCTTGATCTTCCACTAAACTCGCTAGAGCGAAATCTGCCAACCCCGACTGCCGACTGCCTAAAACTTCTCCGGGGCCCCGGAAACGCATATCCATTTCTGAGATAAAAAAACCATCCTGCGATTGGGCTAACACACTCAATCTTTGCTTGGCATTATCCGCCTTAGAACCACTCATTAATAAACAATAAGATTGTTGAGAACCCCGTCCGACTCGCCCCCGTAATTGGTGTAGTTGCGATAGACCAAACCGTTCAGCATTTTCAATTAACATCACTGTTGCATTAGGCACATCAACCCCCACCTCAATCACCGTAGTAGAGACAATAATTTGTACTTGATTATCTCTAAATTTAGTTAGAACTTCATCTTTTTCTGGACTACTCATTCTGCCGTGGAGTAAGCCTACCGAGAATTGAGAGAATACACTTTCTGAGAGGTGCTGATGTTCCTCGATCGCCGATCTCAAATCTAATTTTTCCGATTCTTCAATCAAAGGTAAAACAATATAAACCTGTCTTCCCTGAGCAACTTCTCGCCTAATTAAATCATAAGCCTGTTGCCTATCTTTACTATCTAAAACTGTAGTTTGAATCTCTTTTCTGCCCGGTGGTAATTCATCAATTTGACTCACATCTAAATCTCCATGAATTGTCAAAGCTAAAGTCCGAGGAATGGGAGTAGCAGTCATAGTTAAAACGTGGGGAGCATCACCTTTTTGTTGCAATTTTGCCCGTTGTCCAACCCCAAATCTATGTTGTTCATCTATTACTACCAAGCCCAATTTAGCAAAATTTACCTTGTCTTGAATCAAAGCATGAGTTCCTACTAAAAGAGGAATTTCTCCGGTTTCTAACTCCGCATGAATCTTTCTTCTTTTAGCAATTTTTGTGGAGCCAGTCAGCAATTCCACAGGCAGGTGTAACAAGTTAAACCAAGTTACCAACTTACGATAATGTTGCTCCGCCAAAACTTCTGTGGGAGCCATTAAAGCAGCTTGGTATCCAGACTGGATCGCGGCTAGAATTGCCACTACTGCCACCACAGTTTTTCCTGCACCCACATCTCCTTGGATTAAGCGATTCATAGGAGTAGATTTCTGTAGATCGCTAATAATTTCCCGAATTACTCGCTGTTGAGCATTAGTCAAACTAAAGGGTAATTGTTCATAAAAGTTCTCGATCAAATAGCCTTGGGGAGAAAGGATCGCACTAGTCTCTGTGGCTACAATCTTACTTCTACGTTGGAGAAAACCTAATTGGAGATAGAAAAATTCATCGAAAATTAATCGTCTTCTTGCCCTCGCCAAACTATCAGCATTATCTGGAAAATGAAGTTGATTTAGGGCTTGATTAACTGGGATTAGATCGTACTGTTTCCTAATAGTTTCTGGTAGACTATCAGGCATTTTTTGAGTAACAGGTAAAATCTCTACCACAGCCTGACGGACTACATCAGCACCGACTCCATCTACGAGGGGATAAACTGGCAATAATCTGCCGATTTTTAGAGATTCGATCGTGGCTCCTGCGGCGGCTAAAACTTCTAGTTCAGGATTCTCTAAAGTAATACCGTATTTATTGCGTTTAACTAAGCCACAGGCAGCAATAATTGTCCCTTCTCCATAGCGGCGTTGTTGTTGATGTTGCCAGCCACTGCCATAGCGATTTCCGGCAAAGAAGCGACTAATTTTCAACTGCCCGGTAGAGTCTTTAATGATTATTTCTAGAATAGTTAATTTCTTATTTCTGGGGCTACTAAAACAGCTACATCTTTTTACTGTACCTACTAAGGTAACTGTCTCTCCTTCTTGGAGTTGATTGATTTTAACTTGCTTACTATAGTCGATATGACTGCGGGGATAATAATATAATAAATCCCTAACCGTATATAAACCTAATTTTGCTAAATCTTGGCTTTTTTTAATACCAATAGTAGAAATATCTTTCAAGGCTTGAGGCAGTTGAGGAATGCTTATATAGGCAGAAGATTTAGCAGCAGGTTGGGCTACTTTAATTGGAGATTTTGTTGTCGTAGTTTTTGTTTCTCTAACTACAAGAGGAGGTGAAGAGATAGTAGGTGCGATCCCCGTAATTTGCTGCTCAATTTGAATTAGGAATCGCTTAGTTTCCGTAACTAAATGCTGTCTTTGCACCGAAGAAAGATTGGCATAGTAAGAAAAATCTTGAGCGATCGCCATCCATCGTTGTTTGTCAGCCCCAGTCAGGCTCCGGGGAGTTTGCCCTAGAGTGATAGTTAAAAATTCACTAAAGCGGTACTCGCGTCCTTGGAGGTCACTAAAACCAGATTCTGCCTCCACTGTGAGAGCCTTGTGTAATCGCTGCCAATCCATGATTGCTACCTAGGGGTTACCTTTCCTAGGCGATAGTGCCAGGGAAGTAATATCTTCCCATGATAACCCTCGTTAGAATGCGATCGCACCCCAGAAATATCCTAGTAAGGCGATCGTACTCCCATTAAGTTGAAGTTAAGAAACGCGTTCATCAAGTGTCTCTGAAAGAGAATTGCACTATCAAAAATTTGCAGGTGGAAATTTAATTAGATTTTAACTTTTGCCCGCTCCAGAGGAAAAACTTGCTTGCCTAACCTAACAATTTCTTGCTTCTCTTCACTAGTTAGGCAATTTTGTCCATTCAAAATCCCCCCCGGACGTTGCGGATTCCCTCCTGCCTCTAGGTATCGTCTTCGGGCTATGGCAAAGATTTCCTTGAGTTTTTGGTATTGCTTTTTTTCTAATTCAGTAGGTTCTCTCATAGTTATAATCCAATACTGTTCACTTAAGAAAAGTCTGAGGTATTAAAAATGCCTGTATCTCCTGTAAACTCGTGAGATTAAATTCGTTTAAGAGCCTTAAGTGAACCGTATTGGTTTATAAAATGTTGCTACTGTACCTCATGAGTTTGCAAAGTGCTGTAAGAAGTTGAGAGGTTGGGTGCAGGCGCAGCCCATACCCAACCTTCTAATAAATCTAATAAATTTGCTGCATCTGCGTAAGCCCTGATCAAGCGAACTGTTGACTGAGAGCCACGGGATTATGGACAGTAATACGTTTTTTGTGGATCGAGATCATATTTTCTTGACGCAGATCTCCTAAAAGACGAGTCACTGTAACTCTGGTCGAGCCGATCGCCTCCGCGATCGCTTGATGAGATAATTTCAAATCCACCATAATCCCCTCCGCCGTAGGCACACCAAAATCTCGACACAAAATCAATAAAAAGCTCACTAATCGGGAACCCATATCTCGATGAGCTAGGGTTTCGATCATCATTTCTGTTTGCAAAATCCGCGAGGACAAACCCCGCAGCATGAGGGTAGATAGCTCAGAATTTTCTCGTAGAGCCTGCTCTACTTGATCGATGGGGGCGGATAGCAATTCCACAGAAGTAAAGGCAACGGCGTGGTAGAAACGATCGGACTTATGCCCTGTAATTAAAGATAAAACCCCAAATACACTATTTTCCCGCAACAAAGCTACGGTAATCTCTTCCCCAGCTTCGTACACCCGGGAGAGTTTCACCGCTCCTTTAAGAAGAAAATATACCCGTTCGGCGGGATCGCCGGGGAAGAAAATTGTCTTGCCCCGCTCAAAGGTTTCTGTAACTGGCGGAAACGCTCCCCCTCCTATCTGTCGAAATACGAGTGCTAAAGGTCTATCCTGCTGCATTAATCTTTTACCTTGACTTAACTAGAAAAGTTACTGGTGTAACAAAATCACTAAAGCTAAGTTTACCAATTTTTTTTGTATAGTGATGAACATTTCTCCCTCAGGAAAAATCAACTTGAATATTTAGGGAAATTGGGAGAAACTTATAGAAAGTCTGGGGTATAATACTAGGTTATTACTAACTTTTGTTAAGACTTGACCAATTGTGATGCAATTGTTGACAATTGATATAACTATCTAGGTTAAAAATAATAAAATAAGACTCAATAAGTCATGTTAATGACTTTAGTAGTTCAGAACTGGCAAATTTCAACTAACTTGTGCCTATGAATATGGAAACTTTGGAGTTTATCATTCATGCCAATGGTCGAGTTGAAGAAAAAGTTACAGGGATTATGGGTAATTCCTGTGCTGAAGTAACGGCGGCGATCGAGGCGGAACTGGGAATTGTCTTATTAACCGAGACAACTTCTGAATACTTCGCTCAAGTCTCTCAAACTACTCAGTCCTCAGTGCAAACCACAACTCAGGTCACAAATCCGGCAACTTTTATCAACTGGTAACTTTCATAAATCGTTAGTGCTAGACCGGTAAGGATTTCCCCCGCAGCGCAGGGGAAATCCTTATTAAGAAATCATTACTTTTTTAGAACTACCCACAAATCTAGTATAAAAACCTCAAGTAATAAACTATGTCCCATTTTAGTCAAATCAAAACTCAAATCCGCAATCTTAGTTCTCTAGAAACCGCCCTTGGCGATCTAGGTATTGCTTATCAAACTGGTGCTGTATTAGTCCAAGGTTATCAAGGTCAAACCCACGAGGCTCAGGTGGCGATCGCCCAAGAAAATGGCTACGATATTGGATTTCGTTGGAATGGCAGCGAGTACGAACTAGTGGCTGATCTTCAGTACTGGCAGCAGCCTTTGACTGTAAATGGTTTTTTGAGCCAAGTTACTCAACGCTACGCTTACCATACCGTAGTTAAGGAAACCACCAAGCAGGGCTTTCAGGTATCTGAACAACAAAATCAGGCTGATGGTTCTATTAGACTAGTCCTACAACGCTGGAGTGCCTAATGCAAGAAGATCGTTCCGGGCTAGAGCCAGAATTGGGTGGCGTATTTCGGGAGGCGATCGATCGCACTGGGTTTGAACCAGAGCTAGGGGGGGAACTGCGGCAAAAAGGTGTGTACGTCGATGAGATTACTTGCATCGGTTGTAAGCACTGCGCCCACGTTGCCCCCAATACTTTTTTTGTGGAGCCGGATTACGGCAGGTCACGGGTGTATAGACAAGATGGGGATACGGAAGAGGCGATCGAGATAGCAATCGATACTTGCCCTGTAAATTGCATTCAATGGCTTGACTACACAGATCTGAAACAGATGGAGCAAGAACGAGAGCACCAAGTCATTCCAGTAGTAGGATTCCCTATCCAGCAAACTCGCCTTAAGACCCATCGCCTCAAACAGAAATCCTCCCAATCTCCGCCCTAGGTTTTTTTATGAACAATACTACCCTCACTCAAAAGCTCCAGAAGTTAAAAAACTAGATGTAGATCCCTACGTTGACATTTCCAATTATGTAAAATATTTCAAGTCGTCTAGTTTAGAAAATTCACCTCAGCAACAGGAATTTTTAGAGCAGGGTACCTATGCGAAATTTTTATTGGAGGCGGATGCTGTCCATACGGTGCAGCTTAAAGCCGATAGCGATCGCCACTATCGCCTAAGTAGTTTAGGGTTTCACTCTTTAGTGAACTTGTATACTAGTTCCAAAATTAGCGATAGCCCCCAAGTTTTTCACCTAGATTTGTTGCCGTCTAGATTTCCGCAGATACCGATCCAGGCTGAGGCTGGTGAGATTACTTTGTATATTACTAACCACACGGCTTCAACAGTGGGTTTAGTGCTGTTTTTAATTGATAAAGCTAAGTTTAGGGATCTAGCCAAACTCTATCCCCCCAAAGTACATCCTTACCTGACTGCGAAGATTTTGTTAAGTAATCAGAGCTTTCATAATCTATTTCGGCTCCACCCAGATAGCGATCATCTCTGGCTAAATATTCGGAGCTTAACTATTTTATTTACTGACCTCAAAGGCTCTACAGAACTCTACGATCGCCTAGGAGATACTCAGGCTTATGACTTAGTGCAGCAACATTTTCAAATTCTGACGGAGGCTGTGCAGCAGGGAGGAGGAGCCATAATTAAAACCATTGGGGACGCGATCATGGCTACTTTTGCTACTCCCCAAGAAGGGATACGGGCAGCGATCGCAATGATGGCGGGTATGGAGAAGCTGAACCATAGCCTTGCCCAAGAATTAAATCTGGGTCTAAAAATTGGCTTACATACTGGGAACGTTTTGGTGGTCAATCTTGATGAACGTCTAGATTATTTTGGGCAAAATGTAAATATTGCCGCAAGGGTTCAGGGCTTAGCGCAATCTGGGGAAATTTGGCTAACAGAGCCGGTTTATCAAGCCGAGGCGATCGCCACTTTGTTAGAAGCAAAAGGCTATCAAAGTATTCAGCATTCTGTCACCCTGAAAGGGGTAGGACAATTAACTACTGTATTTCAGTGTCAGGTATCTTCGGCTCCAGATATCTAGAATAAGCAAGGTTAGAAATAACTAAGGATGAATCCCTTGACCTAGATAATCTTAAGAAAGTATTGAGAAAATTTCGCTTCATCGCCTCTGATAAATAAGGATTTCCTTACTTTCTACTAGGGTATTACCTATAATTGCGACTACCTAACCAGCATTTGGAATAGGTTAGTATTATTAGCATAATAATTATCTATAGTTTTAGACTTTTTTAGACTTTAATCATTAGAAAACAATAACTAAATCATTAACTTTTCCTATACATGACCTTAGAACCTGAACTACAAAAATTTAGTTTAACTACCCCTTTATATTACGTCAATGATGTTCCCCATATCGGCAGTGCCTATACAACAATAGCGGCAGATGCCCTTGCTAGGAGTAAACGTTTACAAGGAGTATCGGTAATATTAGTTACTGGTACGGATGAACACGGGCAAAAAATTCAACGTACAGCCGCAGCCAGGGGGTTAGCACCCCAAGTTCATTGTGATGAAATTGCGGCTAGCTTTGTGCAACTTTGGCGAGAATTAGATATCCAATACGATCGCTTTAGTCGGACTACTAACCCAAGACATGCTGCGATCGTCAAGGAATTTTTTCAGCGGGTTTGGGAACAAGGTGATATTTATCTTAGTCATCAGCAGGGTTGGTATTGTGTTCCCTGTGAAGAATTTAAGGAAGAGAGGGAACTTTTAGCAGATCATCATTGTCCTATTCACACCAACAAAGCAGCCGAATGGAGAGATGAAGAGAATTACTTTTTTCGCCTTTCTAAATACCAAGCTCAACTAGAGGAGTTGTACGCATCGGAGCCAGATTTTATTCAACCAGAAAGTAGGCGCAAGGAAGTCCTAAATTTTGTTGCTCAAGGTTTAAGTGATTTTTCTATTTCTCGGATTAATTTAGATTGGGGATTTCCCATTCCTAAAGATTCAAACCATACTATCTATGTGTGGTTTGATGCTCTCCTCGCTTATGTTACTGGCTTGTTGGCTCCCGAAGACGAACCAACTCTAGAAAATGCTTTGGCAAAATGGTATCCCTTTGATTTGCACCTAATTGGCAAAGATATCCTCCGCTTCCATGCCGTCTATTGGCAAGCTATGTTGATCTCTGCCGGACTTCCTACTTCAAAAAAAGTATTTGGTCACGGCTTTTTGACTAAAAATGGTCAGAAAATGGGCAAGAGTCTAGGCAATACGGTTGATCCCTTCGCTTTAGTTAGTAAGTATGGTGCTGATGCGATCCGTTATTACTTTCTTAAGGAAATAGAATTTGGTAAAGATGGTGACTTTAATGAGAACCGCTTTATTGATATCCTGAATGCTGATTTAGCCAATGACTTAGGCAATCTCTTAAATCGGTCTTCGGGGATGGTGCATAAATATTTCCAAGGTATTGTCCCTGAAATTAATTTAACAGATATTACCCCGGAAAATCCCCTGCGAGAAATTGGAATTGGCTTAAGCGATCGCGCGATCGCTCACTACAATTCCTTGGCTTTTAGTCATGCTTGTCATGAAATTCTTGCCCTGATTCGAGCCGGGAACAAATATATTGACGATCAAGCTCCTTGGAAACTTTATAAGCAGGGATCTACGGAGGCTCTAAACCTAGTTCTTTACTCTGTCTTAGAATCTGTAAGGTTGTCGGCTTACTTATTATCTCCAATTATTCCAAATATAAGCAGTCAAATCTATCAACAATTAGGATTTAATATTGATTTCAATAATTCATCCCAGATTGAAGATATACTAAAGTTTTCAGTCCATACTACTTGGGGTACTTTACCTAGTGGTCAAACTTTATTAACCCCTCAACCAGTTTTTCAAAAATTAGAGTCTATATAGCATTAATCATAGGCTCTACACATTTTCATCATAAATCATTTTTAAAACCCACATATATAGAGGTTCAAAGCCATGTTAAATAATTTTAGTAATGACCCAATCTTTACTCCTGAACAGGTATTAGAGAATCGAGGCAGGGTTGCCATATTCATTGATGGATCTAATCTATTTTATGCAGCTTTACAGTTAGGAATTGAAATTGATTATACTAAGCTATTGTGCCGTTTAACTGCTGGTTCTAGGTTATTGCGCTCGTTCTTCTATACAGGGGTCGATCGCACTAATGAAAAGCAACAAGGATTTCTTTTATGGATGCGCCGTAATGGTTATCGCGTAATTGCCAAAGATTTAGTTCAGTTACCTGATGGCTCCAAAAAAGCTAATTTAGACGTAGAAATTGCTGTAGATATGATCGCCCTCGCCGGAGCTTACGATACTGCGGTGCTAGTTAGTGGGGATGGAGACCTAGCCTATGCCGTGGATGCGGCTAGTTATCGGGGAGTGCGAGTAGAAGTGGTTAGCCTGCGTTCTATGACTAGTGATAGCCTAATTAACGTTGCCGATCGCTATATCGATCTTGACCACATCAAGGAAACTATTCAGAAAACTAGCCGATCTGGAAACTATCCCTACCGTTCCTTTTCAGGGATTTCTGTTCCTGATGATGGTGATGATTTTATGGGTTAAGGAGATTTTTTGAAAAGAATTTACCCCACCCTAGCCCTCCCCTTGCCAAGGGGAGGGAACAGGATTTCCGATCTTCCCCCTTTGCAAGGGGGAATTAAAGGGGATAAGTCCAACTAGTACCTTTTACTGGGTATTTTCATTGTCGGAAATCTTCTAAGCATCCCTATCAAATACTTCTAATACTGCCAAATATTTTGGCTAGATATACCTACTGGAGATTACAGAAAGAATAACTAAGGGTGCGGTCACAGCTCGGAGGATCCGTTTGCCTAGAGAAACGGGCTGGAAATTATAGGCGATCGCCCCCTCTACTTCCTGATCGGTAAATCCTCCTTCGCAACCCGTAAATACTACTACTTCTAAAGCTTTTGAGTAGATATCGGACAAAGAGGGCGCATCTTGGCGGGGAGTGCAAATATATTTATGCTCAAGGGCTGAAGTTAACTCTAAACTTTCTCGGAAAGCTAGGGGATCGAGAATTTGGGGGACAAGGCGGCGTTCTGACTGCTCAGTAGCTTCTTGGGCGATCGATCGCCAGCGTTGAATTTTTTGGGGACTAGGACGGAGGAGGGTGCGATCGCTAATCACCGGGATTACTCTTCCTACCCCCAGTTCTGTAGCTTGATGCACTACTTCATCAAAGCCATGCTTAGGCAGGGCGACCATCAAGGTAATTTTAATCGGTAGCTCGTTATCCACTTCCCAAGGTTGCAGAATTTGTCCCTGCGCCTCTCCCAACTCCACCAGCCAACTCCCTCCCCGCCCATCTAGCACAATTGCTTTATCTTTTGGTTGGAGGCGGAGAACTCGGTAGAGATAGTGTTGTTGGGGTTTAGTGAAGGTAATTAGCTGGTCTTGTTTTTGGGTTCGATCGATAACTAGGCGTTGATAGTGAGGCACAGGTAATACCGAATCCGGTTATAAAAGTAGGGGCGCAAGGCTTGCGCCCAAAAGATTTGTGCAAAAATCTAACAGCCTAGGTAAAGCGGATTTGGGGTAACGTCAGTCTAGGGTTTTTAGATAAGCCTCGATCGCTTCTCCTGCCATTTGATTCATGGGTTTCCCCGCTTTGGTAGCCGCATCTTTCAGAGCATGGTACAAGTCATCTTGCACCCCGACTCGATAGCGATTTTTGCCCGTGGCAGATGGTTTATCCTCTTGGGTTTGGTAATTTTCGCTAAATTGTTGGAGAGCTACAAAACCAACGCGATCGCAAAAATCTCCGAAACTCTCAGCCTTTTTCCGAGATTTCTTAAAATATACAAACATCGGCTCTAGGAAAGTTTCCAAATCCACAATGGGCATTTTTTCTGTAAAGGGTCGTGCCAGCCGGGTTTGGTGAGGTGAGCCACCCAGCCAGACTTGGTAAGCCTCTGGAAAGCTACCGACAAAGCCCAATTCTGCCATGTAGGGGCGAGCGCAGCCATTGGGGCAGCCCGTCATGCGGATTACAATGGGTTCTTGGGGCAAACCAACTTTGGTTAAAACTTGGTTGATGCGATCGAGGATGCCCGGAATCACCCGCTCGGATTCGGTGATAGCCAAACCACAGGTGGGCAGGGCGGGGCAAGCCATAGAGTAACGGTAGAGGGGATCGATCGCGTCGGGATTGATTTCTACACCATGGCGATCGCAAATCTCCGTAATTTCTGTTCGATCTTGGGGATCGATCTCGTAGAGAATCAAACTTTGGCTGGCAGTCAAACGCATAGGTATCTGGAATTTCTCCACAATTTCCCGCAACGCTGTCCTTAGTTGCCAAGCTCCTAAATCTTTAATCCGCCCATTATCAACAGAAATCCCTAAAAATAACTTGCCATCGCCCTGTTCTTGCCAACCTAGATAGTCTAGGTACTTAAATTCCGGTAGCTTTTTTTGGGGAGCAATGGATTTGCCAAAATAGCTCTCTACTTGGGTGCGGAATTTTTCTACGCCCCAATCGTTGATTAAGTACTTCATCCGGGCATGACGGCGGTTGACGCGATCGCCATAATCTCGCTGAGTCGCCACGATCGCCTCCACAAAGTTATAGATATCATCCCGCTCTACATAACCTATGGGATCAGCGGCTCTGACAAAAGTTTCTTCCTTGTTATGAGTCCGCCCCAAACCACCCCCAGCAAAGATATTAAACCCCTGCAATTCCCCTTTCTTGTTGGTAATTACTACCGCTGTGAGATCCTGAGTGAACAGATCCACGGAGTTCTCTCCCGGCACTGTCACCGCACACTTAAACTTCCGGGGCATATACTGAGCACCATAGATCGGCTCTTCTCCTTCATGGAAAATTGTCCCGTTCCCATTACTTTGTCGTGCTGCCTTCACTTCTGGAGCTTCTTCGGCAGTAATTGCCATTTCTCCATCTAGCCAAATCTCATAGTAAGCTCCAGTTTTGGGCGTTAAAAGATCCGCAATATTATCTGCATATTCCCAAGCTAATTGGTATTCGGGGCGGTTTTTGTAGGGAGCCGGGGGAGCCATTATATTCCGATTTAAGTCTCCACAAGCTCCCAAGGTAGAACCCATATTTTTGATAATGGTAGCGATCGCCGCCTTGAGGTTTTTCTTGAGAATGCCGTGCATCTGAAAACCTTGGCGAGTTGTGATTCGGAGAGTTTCATTACCAAACTCTGAGGCAAGGCGATCGAGGGCTAGATACAATTGAGGCGGAACAAAACCGCCGGGGTTACGAGTCCGCAGCATAAACTGGTAATCCTTCTCTTGCCCTTTGATTCGGTTATCCCGGTTATCTTGCTGATACGAACCGTGGAATTTAAGGAGTTGGATCGCATCTTCACTGAAGTGGGTGGTATCTTGGAGCAATTCGGTAGCTACAGGCTCCCGTAAATAATTACTCCGTTCCTTAATTTCTTCTACCTTAGAACGCTTGCTGGCTATAGAACTCATTGCTATTATCTTAAGATTGTTTAGACTAGATTTATCGAAAATTTCTTAAAAAACTACGGTAAATCGATATTACTTCTGTAAATTTAGGTAATTTGTATACTAACGCTCTTAGCTATACTAACAATCAATTACTTAGAAAGTTTTTAGCAAATAAATATCAAGTCTAAATAAAATAATAGCAAGCTAAACATAATCCTCTATATTTATGTCTGTGCCTAATTCCTATGAAACTGATTTTTATGCTTGGACGATCGAGCAAGCATCCCTGTTGCATAATCAGCAATGGCAGCAGCTTGACTTAGAAAATCTGATTGAGGAGATTACATCTTTGGGAAAGCAACAACGCCAAGAATTACGTAATCGCCTAAGTATTCTTCTTGCCCACCTCTTGAAATGGGAGTATCAACCCCAGAAACGGAGCCGGAGTTGGTTAGCCACTATCCGGGTGCAACGGCGTGATGTCTTGTATTTATTACGGGACAACCCTAGTCTCAAATCCTATCTTCAGGAAGGCTTATCAGAGGCTTATGAAAATAGTCGAGATTTAGCAATGGGGGAAACCAACTTGCCAGAGGCTACTTTTCCTAAATTATGCCCCTATGATTTTGGGGAGATTTTGAGCGATCGCTTCTATCCCGGCATCCCCAGCGATCTAGTTAATAATTTTTAGGTGAGCTTTGAGAAGGCGCGATCGCCCAAACCAACCTTTAAAAAACAAAAAAGAGTGTCTTCTCCAAAAAGAGCACTCTTTACAATCAGGAATATCAAGTAGGGGCGCAAGGCTTTGCGCCCTTATTTAGGTATCTAAATCTACCGATAAGTATTAGTAGCACCAGGCTTGTAAACAATAAAACTTAGCACTTGGCATTGTTTAATATTATCGAAACCTACTACCCGTACGAAGCAATTGCGATACTCCGAACGGCATCCGTCAACTTCAGTCATAATTTCTTGGACAGAACGAGCACCAAATAAGGGCAACTTCCACATAGTCCAGTAACGGACTTCAGGATCAGAGGTTTCATTAAATTCCACTGCTGGGATGTAACCTTGATCGAGGATGTACTGTAATTGACGACCAATTTGGGCATCACTTAGAGGAGGCAGGTAGGAAAGGGTTTCATAACGGCGCTCTTTAGGTAGGGTCTTCATAATTTATTCCTTGTGAGATTCTCAATTTTTTGGGAGTAGCTGAGTAATTTATCCAGATTGCTCATCAGCAGATAGGTCAGAGGGTACTAATCCAGTAAGTTTTTCTAAATGCTGACGGCGGTGTCCCATATTTGACTGTTGGATGTTCGTTTCTACCATTTCGGGCAAAAACTCTAACATTTCTTCCGCTAAGTGCTGCCGTACCGTCATCAGCCGCAGAGCAGTTTCTGATTCTACTTGCAAGAGAGCTTCTAGATACGCTTCCCCATTTTGGATACTGTGCTTGCTCGAAAAATCGTTGAGCCAGATCGCCAAAGGCGGGTTAGTTTCACTTAGTTGCCCTAGCACAATTTTTAGAGCTTGGTACGTCAGGTAGCTAGTCAACATCTGGGTACTATCCTTAGCAACTTGCTTTAAGTCCATGACCTGACCTCAGGAGCAGCGTGGATAACTTGGATAAAGCGTGGGGTCTAAAGGGCGCAAAACCTTGCGCCCCTAGAGGGTTTGTGCTTACACGGTATCCATTGCTTCAAATTCAAACTTGATTTCCTTCCATAGTTCACAAGCTACAGCTAGGTCTGGACTCCACTTGCAAGCTTCACGAATGATATCGCCGCCTTCGCGCATGAGGTCTCTACCTTCGTTCCGGGCTTGGACGCAAGCCTCAAGGGCCACACGGTTTGCAGTTGCACCAGGAGCATTACCCCAAGGATGGCCGAGAGTTCCACCACCGAACTGGAGGCAAGAATCATCGCCGAAGATTTCGACTAGAGCAGGCATGTGCCATACGTGGATACCACCAGAGGCTACAGGCATAACACCGGGCATAGAAGCCCAATCTTGGGTGAAGTAAATACCCCGGCTGCGATCTTCTTCGATGTGGTCTTCACGCATGAGGTCAACGAAGCCCATGGTGATGCCTTTTTCGCCTTCGAGTTTACCAACTACGGTTCCAGAGTGGAGGTGATCGCCACCAGACATCCGAAGACACTTTGCTAGAACCCGGAAGTGGATACCGTGATTTTTTTGGCGATCGATTACTGCGTGCATAGCTCTGTGGATGTGAAGCAGAACGCCATTACGACGGCACCACTTAGCCAAAGATGTGTTAGCTGTGAAACCACCAGTTAGGTAGTCGTGCATGATGATGGGAGTGCCAATTTCTTTAGCAAATTCAGCCCGTTCCATCATTTCTTCGCAGGTAGGAGCGGTTACGTTGAGGTAGTGACCTTTGATTTCGCCGGTTTCTGCTTGAGCTTTTTCGATCGCATCTTGCACGAATAAGAAACGGTCTCTCCAACGCATGAAGGGTTGGGAGTTGATGTTTTCATCATCTTTAGTGAAGTCTAGACCGCCCCGAAGAACTTCATAGACTGCCCGACCGTAGTTCTTAGCAGATAGCCCTAATTTGGGTTTGATGGTACAGCCCAAGAGAGGACGACCGTACTTGTTCAATTTATCCCGTTCTACTTGAATCCCGTGGGGAGGACCTTGGAATGTTTTCAGGTAAGCGATCGGAATTCTCAAATCTTCTAAGCGAAGAGCGCGGAGAGCTTTGAAACCAAATACGTTTCCTACCAAGGAAGTTAGGAGGTTGGTAACAGAACCTTCTTCAAATAAATCTAAAGGATAGGCAATAAAGCAGATATATTGATTGTCTTCACCGGGAACTGGCTCGATGTCGTAGCAACGACCTTTGTAGCGATCCAAGTCTGTGAGGAGGTCAGTCCATACAGTTGTCCAAGTACCTGTGGAAGATTCAGCAGCAACAGCAGCTCCAGCTTCTTCTGGGGGTACGCCGGGCTGGGGGGTCATCCGAAATGCGGCTAGAATATCTGTATCTTTAGGAGTGTAGTCTGGCATGTAATAAGTCAGGCGATAATCCTGTACACCAGCGCTGTAGCCTTTAGTTTGAGTTTTTGATTGCGTATAAGTCATATCTTCCTTCCCCAGAAATTACCGAGTGTTATTTAACTTAATATGTTGTAGGTATGTTATAGGTTTTTTCTATAGACAGATAGTCAAAATTAGTCAATACCTATGCGATAGAACTAAGGAAATTAGCTCTAATTTTGGGTGCAACATCACACCCTAAACCTCTTTCCATACCTGCGCTTCCTAATGGCTAACTAAATCACTGAACAAGAAAACTGAAAATCAAATAATTCTGAAAAGTTGGTTAGCCTAGCAGGGATTTTTCAAAGGTTCTATTTTGCTTGCGTAGCTAAATATATCAGTTATTGATCCCCCAAAACTTCAAATGTTTTCTCAGAATGTTTAATTAAATTAATAAGTTTTTCAAATATTACATTGTGTAAAGATTCATTTTAACCACGATCGCTCTATCCGCTACTTAAAATATCTATCCAAAGAGTGGTATTTGTTGTATTTCCTAAATTATCAAGATTCTGTATTGTCATTTTGGTTACGATACAATTACAATACAAATAGATAATACAAAATAATTCATGAGGCGATACAAATGAGTTTAACAGTTGAGGAAATTCGGGCGGCGATCGCATCCCTAGTGGCGGCGGGGGAAAACCCAACTCAAGTAAAAGTCCGGGCAAAACTAGGCAGGGGTAGCTATGCCACGATCAACAAGGTTTTACGAGAGTGGCGGCAAGAGAAAAACTCAGAGCCTGATGAGGTGGGTTTAGCCAATCAATACAACAAAAGTATGGATGCTAATGAACTTCTTAGGGCTTACGCAAATGGAGAACGGGATTTTTCGGAAATTGATCTGAGTGAAATATCACTAATAGAGGCGGTTTTGCCTGAGATCAATCTCAGCCAAGCTGATCTCCGAGGTGCTAACTTAACCAAAATTAACCTCCGAGCTGCAAACCTAAAAGGTGCAAAGCTGCACAAAGCTAATTTACAAGGAGCGGATCTAAGTGGTGCTGACTTAACAGGAGTTGGCTTACAGAATGCTGACTTAACAGGAGCTTGCCTAAGAGGTGCAAGGTTGACAATGGTGCAGCTATACGGGGCAAAACTTCAAGGTGCTGACTTAACAGGAGTATATTTACAACAAGCTATACTGCTTAATGTTGATTTATCCGATACTAGTTTAGTTGGAGTGCTTTTTAATCAAGCAAATTTGAATGGAGCTAATTTGAGCCGAGCAAACTTGAGTGGAGCCGATTTAAGTAATGCACAAATGGAGCAGGCAATTCT
>Ga0105048_10001338_pt1 | contig 39964 bp, 22 predicted proteins | sample MAT05_FD_78382 | JGI IMG/M metagenome (GOLD analysis project Ga0105048, IMG submission 78382) | Freshwater microbial communities from Lake Fryxell liftoff mats and glacier meltwater in Antarctica - MAT-05 | ecosystem: Environmental > Aquatic > Freshwater > Ice > Liftoff microbial mat | place... | reverse complement strand
TCGAGGTCGGCGCGCACCGTGCGGGGGGTGAGCTCGGTGATCCGCACCGTCGTGGTCACCAGTGAACCGTGCGGGGGCGGCGGTCCGAACCGCTCGATGCGGTCGATCGACTGCGGGAGGGCGAGGAAGTCCTGGTCGGCGGAGGCCATGACCCACCAGCCGTAGAGCTGGCCGGCGTTGTCGAGGAAGGCGCCCGGAGTCGGCAGGGACTCGATGGCACCGTCCACCCCGTCGTCGCCGAGCGCGTCGATGGTGCGGACCCCCTGGAAGGTGGGGCCGTGGAACATCCAGTGGTCGGCGTACAGCGGACCCGGCTCGACCGGCGACGGGCGGGGAGCGACGAGCGGCGGGGCCGACGGCGCCGGAGCCGGGGCGGAGGTGGGCGCCAGGTGCACGGTGGCGCGGGCGTACCCCTCGATGGCGGCATCGACGCGGCCGGGGCCGACCCGCTTGGTCGTGACGGTGACCTCGGTGGCCGGCGCCGCCGGCAGCCAGCGCATCGCCCGGACGTTGTCGACGCTGGTGACGACCAGGTCGGGCTCGAGCCGGTTCGCCGCCTCGGCCAGGAGCTCGACCATGGTGGTCATGGGCAGCACGGGGAAGCGGTCGGAGACGTCGGTCCAGCCCTCCGCCTGGCGGTAGAAGCAGTGATCGACCAGCCAGGGGAACGCATCGAGGTCGACCCGCAGCACCTCGCTCGTGGCGGTGGGCGCCGGTCTTGGCGCCTCCCGGGCCGACTCGGGCGCCCCGCGGGGGACGCGACGGCGGGTGGAGCCGGCGAGGGCGTCGAGCACCTCGCGCCCGGCGGCAAGGCTCTCGGCGAGCAGGGCTTCGTGCTCGGCGGCCAGAGCCGACGGGGTGCCGGTCGGTGCCTGCCCGTTCGCCGCGACGGCGGTCGTGCCGACCCCGAGTCGCTCGCCGACGGCGGACGGCAACCGCACCGGGGGCGTGCCGAGCACCAGGCGCACGGTCGCACCGGACCGGGGCACCGTGGCGGTCGGCTGGTCGGCCGCGAGCGGTGGCTCCGGGGCCGAGCCGGCGGGGGTGCGCAGGCGTTCGAGGTCGACATCGGCGCCCTCGACCCAGAGCGCGGCGGCGACCCTGGCCAGCTGGTCGAGGCCCGACCGCTTGGCGGAAAGCGCCGAGATGCTCATCTGCTCGACGCCCTTGAGCGTGTCGTCCGCGAAGGCGACCAGGCTCCCGACGCCGAGCTGGACGAGCACCCGCACCCCATCGGCGTGCAGGGTCTCGATCAGCTCGCGGAACCGCACCGGCCGCACCAGGTGGTCGGCGGCCAACCGACGCACCGCGTCGGGATCGTCGGGATAGGGGGAGCACGTGGTGGCCGACCAGAGCGGGACCCGCGCCGGTTGGAGCGGCATGCGGTCCCAGTGGTGGTGGACGATGTCGAGGTACGGCGCGAACGCGGGGGAGTGGAACCCGGAGCGGAACGGAAGCTCCTGGGCGAACACCTTGCGGGCCGCGAAGCGGGCCATGACCTCGGCGATGCGGTCCTCGGGGCCGCAGACGACCGACTGGTGCGGGCAGTTGTCGTGGGAGACCACGACGCCGTCGAGATCGACGATGACCTCGGCGGCGACGTCGGCTCCACAACCGAGGGCCACGAACACGACGCCGGGCACCTCGAGGCTCCCCGGCTCGAGGCCGTCGAGGAATCGCGCCGCGTCGGCCTCGGGGATCAGCTCGGCGGTGAAGACACCGGTCCACTCACCGAGGCTGTGCCCGGCGATGTCATCGGGCCGGATGCCGATCGCCCCGAGAGCGGTGTGCAGGAGGCGACCGACGCCGAAGATCTGGCGGCCCTGGATCTCGAGCTCGGTGGCGCCCGCGGGCATCGACGGCAGGTCGAGGCCGAACCAGTCGGCGACGTCGCGGACGTCGGCGTCGAACACCGGCTCCACCCCGGGGAACAGGAACGCGACCCGCCCCCCGTCGGTGAGCAGACCCGACGGTTCGAACCAGATGTCGTTGCGGCCCCGCCACGGCCGTCCCTTGTCGAGCAGCCGGGCGGCGAGGTCGAGGCGCTTGTCGGTGGGGTCGACGATCGCCAGTCGTGCCGGACCGGTGCCGATAGGGACACCGGTGGGTCCGAGGGGGTCGGCCCGCCACGCAGTGAGCTGCCGGGCGAGATCGCCCGCGTCGAGACCGCGCAGGAGCACGGCATCGAACCGGAACGACGGCTTCGGCGCAACCCCTCCGGTCGTGACGGACGGCGGCAACGGCGCGACCGCCCCGGAGCGGTCGGTGCCGTGCTGCTCGATGATCACGTGGGCGTTGATCCCGCCGAACCCGAACGCGTTGACCCCGGCCCGGCGGGGGCCGGGTTCCGTGACCCACGGCTCGGATCCGGCCAGGAGGCGGAACCGGGTCTCGTCCAGGTCCGCATGGGGGTCGTCGGCTGCGTGGAGGGTCGGCGGGAGCACGCCGTGGTGCACCGCGAGGATCGTCTTGATGAGTCCGGCGGCGCCGGCGGCGGGCATGGCGTGACCGATCATCGACTTCACCGATCCGAGCACGGACCGGGCCGCGGGATCGGACCCGTCGTCGGCCTTGCCGAACACGCGGCGCAGCGTCTCGAGCTCGGCGCGGTCGCCGGCCGGCGTGGCGGTTCCGTGGCCCTCGATGAGCCCGATGGTGTCGGGGTCGATCCCCGCTTGGCCGTAGGCGCGCTCGAGGGCCAACACCTGCCCGTCGACCCGCGGGCTCATGAGGCTGGCATCGCGCCCGTCGCTCGCCACCCCGGTGCCGGCGACCGTCGCGTACACGCGGTGGCCGAGGCGGTCGGCATCGGCGAGTCGCTCGAGCACGAGGATGCCGGTGCCCTCGGCGACGAGGATGCCATCGGCGTGGCGGCTGAAGGGGCGGATGCGACCAGCGGTGCTCAGGGCACCGAGCTGCGCGAAGACGGACCACAGGGTGACGTCGTGGCAGTGGTGCACGCCGCCGGCGAGGACGATGTCGCAGCGCCCGGAGCTGAGCTCGCCGATCGCCGCGTCGACCGCGAGCAACGAGCTCGCGCAGGCGGCGTCGACGGTGTAGGCGGGGCCCCCGAGGTCGAGGCGGTTGGCGATGCGCGACGCCGCCAGGTTGGGCACGAGCCCGATCGCCGATTCGGGCCGCTGCTCGCCGAGCTGCGCGGCGAACGCATCCTTGACCTCGAGCAGGCGCTCGTCGGCGACTTCGGGAAGCAGGTCGCGGAGCGTGTCGAGGAGCTGGTTGGCGGTGCGGACCCGCTGGTCGAGCCGCACCAGCCCGGGGGTGAGGTAGCCGCCCCGACCGAGGATGACCCCAACCCGTTCGCGGGCGATGTCTTCGAGCCCGCCGGCATCGTCGATCGCGGCGGCGGCCGTCGCCAGGGCGAGGAGCTGGTCGGGCTCGGCGCCGTCGACGGCGACGGGCATGATCCCGAAGCGGCCGGGATCGAACTCCAGAGCGGCGCCCCGGACGAACCCGCCCCGGTTGCAGGCGAAGCGATCGACGCCGGCGGCACCGGAGCCGGCGAAGAAGCTCGGGTCGATGCGATCGGCTGGCGCCTCGGTGATGGCATCGGCGCCCGCGACGATGTTGTGCCAGAACGCGTCGACGTCAGCGGCGCCCGGGTAGACGCACCCGAGCCCGACCACGGCGATCGGCGCGGCGGCGTCGCTCATCGCACTCTCGTGAGCTGGCGGAAGTGGCGGTGCAGCTCGGGGCCGAGATCGGTGGGCACGGCGCCCCGGTCGGCGGCCGCGAACGGCGAGCCGTCGGCGTCGTAGGCCCCGTCGATGCGGGCCATGCCTCGCAAGGCGTGGAAGGCCTGCCAGAAGCGCAGCCGGTCGGGGTCGATCTGGCGGCGGGCGGTGTAACCCTGCTTGTAGGTGCTGAGCAGGGTGTTGCGGATCATCTTGATGGCGGTCCGTTCGGAGCGGTTGGGCGCGAAGAACGGCGCCGACCAGAACGCGACGAGGGTGAAGGCCATGTCGAGCTCGGGCTCGGCGAGCACGGCTCCTGCCCAGTTGACGACGGTGAGCCCGTGACCGGGCCCGCCGTGGTCGGGCCACGCCTCGGCCGGTGGACCGAAGACGGCGAGGGGTTGATAGCCGCCGTGGCAGAGCACCGGCGTACCCGATGGCGCGACGTGCTCGTCGAGCCAGGCCCGCTCGGCGGGGTACCGGTCGGCGTCGATGCGGGCGACCTCGGTCGGCGCGTCGATCACCGGGATCGCCGAGTGGTCCAGCAGGTCGTCGATGGGGAACCGGTGGATGGCATCGTGGTGGGCGGCGAAGCCGTCGAGGAGCTCGGTCGAGTGGTGCAGGTTGAAGCCGATGAGCTCCGGGAGACCCACCGCGTCGACGACGTCGGTGAGTAGGGCCCAGGACACGCTGCTGCCATCGGCGGCACCCTGCTCGGGGTCGAGGGCCACGATGCCCCGCACCGTCGGCGCCGCGCAGCCGTGGGCGCGACTGCGCTCCATGGCCGCGACCTCACGCTCGAGTTCGGCCCGGTCGGTCGCGAGGCGGACGGTGAGACCGATCGGGTCGTCGCCGAGGCGCAGGCCGAAGGCCCAGGGTCCGAAGCCGTGGGGGAGCGCAGCAGGGTCCTCGGCGAACGTCGGCTCAGAACCGGTGAGCTCCGCGGCCGCGGCGAGCAGCGCCGGGGCCCAACGCTCGGTTGGCGGGGGTGGCACCACGATCTCGGCGGCGGTGCCGGGTTCGCTCCGACGGGCGGTCTTCAGGAACGATGCCATGAGCACTCCGTTCGGTGGTCCTCGGTCGAGGCGACGATGTGGATGGTTCCGGCCAGCTCGACCCGCTCGGTGGCGATCCAGCGGCCGGCGATCCGCAGGCGCGTGCCCGCGGTGCCGGTGACGACGAAGTCCTTCGGACGGCCGCGCAGCCCGAGCCCGGTGGCCTTGGCCGCCGCTTCCTTGGCCGCCCACAGCCGGGTCAGCCACGTGTCGCGGTCATCGCCGGCGGCGGGGACGAGCCGACGCTCCTCGACCGCGAGGGTGAGCGCCTCGAAGCGCGGGGACCGGGCCTCGACCGGCTCGACGTCGATGCCGATCCCGGTGGCGCGGCGCGAGGTCGACGCGAGCGCCACGGCGACGGCACCGGCGTGGGCGATCGAGATCCGCAGGTGCCTTGTGGCGATCCTCGCGCTGCGCACCGCCACCACGGGCGCCCCGTACCCGTCGTTGGTGATCTGGACGCGTTCCGGCGCGAGGTCGGCGAACCCTCGCGAGATGAGGTGCGAGGCGATCGCCTGCTTGGCGGCGATCCGACCCCCCACGCGTCCGGCCCGGGCGCGCGGACCGAGCGCGTCCGCGGCGGTCCGCTCGGCGGCGGTGAGCCAGCGCTCGGCGAGCCCGTCACGTGCGGTGTGGCCGGCGATCGCGATCGCCACGGCGTGGTCGACCTCCTCGGTCGTCGGCACGGGCGGCGTCGAGCGATCGCCCCGACGCGTCAGATCGACGACGGCGTCGGTGGAGATCAAGTCGATCAGGTGCGCGTCCGGTCGGGGCGCGGCGAGACCGACCGGCGGCCGGCGCTCCCGGGCGTCGACGACGTCGCTCACGGACGGGCCCCCTCGAGCGCCGGCGCCCACCGGCCCATCTCGGGGGCGAGGGCGCCCGCGTCGGCCCGCAGCACGATGACCTGCGCGGTGCCACGGGGTGCCGCCAGCTCGTCCAGCAGGGCGGCGACGCCGTCGTCGGGGTCGATGAGACCGATGCCCCGACGCTCGTACTCGCGCTCGAGCTCCGCCGACACCATCCCCGTTCCCGCCCACGGACCCCAGTCGACGGTGAGGGCGCGACCCGGCGAGATGCGATCGGCCGTGACCGCCAGCTCGTCGAGCGCGGCGTTGGCCGCCGAGTAGTCGATCTGGCCGCGGTTGCCGAACACGCCGCTCACGCTGCCGAAGAACACCACCACGGTGTCGTCGGTGGTGTGGGCCAGCAGCGTCCGGGCGGCGTCGACCTTCGTGGCGAACACCCGGCTGAAGCCGTTGGCCGTCTTGTCTCGGAGGAAGCGGTCGTCGAGCACCCCGGCGCCGTGGACGACGAGATCCAGGCGGCCGTGGCGCGCCCGCACATCGGCTACGACCGAGGCCAGCGCCGCGGCGTCGCAGACGTCGACGCAGTGGTACGTCGTCCGGACGCCCGTCTCGGCCAGGGTGGCCAGGGTGGTGCGGATCTCGCGGGCGGCCAGGAGCCGGGAGCACTCGGCCTCGATCGCAGCCGGTGTGGTGAAGTCGCCGGCCTCGAGCAGCACCCGGCGCAGCGAGGTGCGGTCGGCGGCGGCGGCCACGGTGTCGGGCTCCGGCTCGGTCGGCAGGGGCGATCGTCCGGCCAGCTCGACGGTGCAGCCGTGGCGGCGGGCCAGGGCGATCGCCGTGCGGGCCGTGATGCCCCGGGCCCCACCGGTCAGCAGCACCACCGAGTCCGCGCCCAGGGGCACCCGGGGCGGCTCGCCCGAATCGGATGACCGCTCGGTCGACGGCTGGCCGAGCGCTTCGGCCACGACGATGCGGGTGACCCGCTGGGGACCGTCGTAGCCCACCTCGACCGGTGCGTCGGTGTCGTCGATCTCGGCGAGCAGGCACGCCGCGAGCAGGTCCGGGTCGGTGGCGGGATCGAGGTCGACCGCCCGCACGGTCACGCCGGGGAGCTCCCGCGCCACGGTCTTGGCCATGGCCCCGAGCCCCAGCCCGACGCCTCCCGATCCGGGGTCGGTCGCGAACGAGCCCCCGCCCGAGGTGGCGGTCACCAGGGTGGTCGTGGCGCCGAGCACGGCCGGCTGCCACCAGGCGAAGGCGGCGCGCGCGTCGAAGCGCTCCGGCGTCGACGGGGTGTCGGGGTGGAGGCCCCGTAGCCAGACGAGGCTGTCGGCGGTCGTGAGCACCGCGAGGTCGTCGGGGCCGGGTGGGCCGTCGGCGGCGACGATCGTTGCGGTGGCGCCCAGGGTCACGAGGTGCTCGACCAGCAGCGGGGCAACGCCGCGGCCGTCGTCGGCGACCACGAGTCGACGTCCCTCGAGACGGCGGATCGGCCCGGTGGGCGGGTCGAGGTCGATGGTTCGGAACACCTGGCGAACCGCCCGCTCGGGAACGGGGTGGCGCCCGCTCTCGTCGTCGGGGTCCGCGCCGGCACGCTGCTCGGGCCTTGGGTCATCGGCCCCACCGCGGACGTCGATCGCCTCGGGTCCCGCGTGAGCGGTGGCCACGTCCGGGCCGAGGTCGAGGTCGTCGATCCACGCCACGATCTCGCGCAGGGTCTTGAGCTGGGCCAGCTCCTCGACCATGGCGTCGTCGATCCCGTCGTCACCCATGGCGTCGAGGCCGATCCGCTCGGCGAGCTCCCCGATGATCTCGATGCGCTTGATGGAGTCGATCGACAGGTCGGCCTCGAGGTCGAGGTCGGGGTCGAGCATGTCGGTGGGGTACCCGGTGCGGTCGGCGACGATCTGGAGCACGACGGCGAGCAGGTCATCGCCTCGCACCCGGACACCGGCAGGTGCGGACGCAGGACCGGCGAGCTCGCCGGCCTCGACGACCTCGAGCGGGGCGTTCGGGGTGGCGAATCCGTCCGCGCCCGGCGAGTGCGCCACCGGCGCGACCGAAGAGGCGCCGATGGTTTCCGCGGAGGCGCCCAGGTAGTGGAGCATCACGTCGCGCTCGGCGGCGACGACCTCGCGGATGCCGCGGAGGTACTCGAGCACGGCGGCATCGCGATCGGGACTCGTCGGTGCGCCGATCGCGAGCGCTGGGATCTCGTTGGCGGGCTGCAGGGAGCCCGGCACCACGGCGCCGGTGGCCGTGCGCACCAGGTGACCGTCGAGGGTCCACCCCGGTGCCCGGACGGGCAGGTCGGCGAAGGCGACCGGTGTCGCCCTCCCCTCGAACAGGATGTCGGTCTGCACCTCGACGCCGATCACCGCCAGCTCGGCGAGGGCGAGGAGGAAGCGACGGACGCCGGATTCGCCGCTCGAATCACACGCGATGGCCCGGTGCGGGCGGTCCCCGAGGATCTTGCCGATGAGCTGGGTGAGCACCCGGCCCGGTCCGGCCTCGACGAAGACCCGGGATCCGGCGGCGTACATCGCCTCGACCTCGTCCACGAAGCGCACCGAGCCCGTCACCTGGTCCCGGAGGTGCTGTCGGATCCCTTCGGCATCGGGCGGGTAGGGGCTCGCCGTGGTGTTGGCGTAGACGGGGAACTGCAGGGTCGCGACGGCGGCGTCGGCGAGCCGGGCGGCGAGGCGGTCGGGCGCTCCGTTGAGCAGCGGGCTGTGGAACGCGCAGGCGACGTCGAGCTGCTTGGCGGCGATGCCTTCGGCCTCCAGGTCGGCGACGAGCGCCGCGACCGCAGCCGTGGCACCGGAGACCACCACCTGGCTGGGGCCGTTGTGGTTGGCGATGACGACGCCGGGGTGGCGCTCGACGATGGTGGCGACCGTGTCGAGCGACGCGCTCACCGCCGCCATGGTGCCGGGTTCCTCGCCCAGCTCGGCCGCGGCGGCGACGATGGCCTCGCCCCGCGCCCGACTGATGTCGAGCAGGGTGCCGGCATCGAACGCGCCCGCGCTGGCGAGGGCGACGAGCTCGCCGTAGCTGTGGCCGGCGGCGACATCGGGGCGCACCCCGGCTGCGGCGAGCAGATCGGTGAGGGCCAGACCGCACAGGCCCAGCACCGGTTGGGCGACGCGTGTATCGGTGAGCGCTGCGGTCTGCGCGCTCCGCTCGGCCGGGGTGAACGCAGCCGCCGGGTAGAGGGTGTCGAGCCACGGTGACGCGAGGTCGAGCAGCCCCCGCAGCCGGGGGAAGGTGATGAACAGGTCGGCGAGCATGCCGGTGCGCTGGCTGCCCTGGCCGGGGTAGACGAAGGCCAGCGACGCGGCGGGACCGGTTCGGCGCTGGACCTCGGTGGGGACGTCGTCGAGCAGGAAGACCCCGTCACGACGTCCGGTGCCGCTGCGGGCGACGACCAGCTTGTCGGCGAGGTCGGCGAGGTCGGTGGCGACGATGGCCACCTGCACCGGACCCGACCCCTCGCCGGAGACGGTGGCCGCCAGGTCGCGCAGGCGGTGGCGCTCGGATGCGGGATCGGTGGCGACGATCGCGTCGACCAGGGTCGAGAGCTGCCCGAGTCGCTCGCCGGCGGTGTCGACATCGGCGGCCCGGACGAGGAACAGCTCGGCCGGCCACATGTCCACGCCGTGCGTCGGACCGTCGTCGCCGTCGTAGGACGACAACACGGCGTGGAAGTTGGCACCGCCGAAGCCGAAGGCGCTGACCCCGGCGTGGCGGTCCGCGCCGACCCAGGGGCGGGGTCGGTCGAGGAACCGGAACGGGCTGCTGACGGCGTCGTAGGCGGCGTTGGGCTCGGTGAGGTTGCCGGTCGGCGGCAGGACCCCGTGGTAGAGCGCCTTGGCGGTCTTGATCAGACCGGCCAGGCCGGCGGCGCACTTGGTGTGACCGATCTGGGACTTCACCGAGCCCAGCACGCACGATCCGACGGTGGCGTCGTGGTCGGCGAAGACCTCGGTGAGGGTGGCGAGCTCGGTCTTGTCGCCGACGACCGTGCCGGTCCCGTGGGCCTCGACCAGGCCGAGGTCGGCGGGGGAGCGCCGGGCCTGGGCGTAGGCCCGCTCGAGCGCCCGCTGCTGGCCTTCCTTGCGGGGCGCCGTCAGTCCGAGGTGGCGGCCGTCGCTGGACCCGGCGATGGCATCGATGACGGCGTAGATCCGGTCGCCGTCGCGCTCGGCGTCGACGCGACGCTTGAGCACGACGCAGGCGATCCCCTCGCCGAGGGCGATGCCGTCGGCCGCGGCGTCGAACGTCTTGCACTGGCCGGTGGGCGACAGGGCGTGGACCGACGAGAAGAGCAGGAAGTCGTTGATCCCGTTGTGCACGTCGGCGCCGCCGCACAGGACGAGGTCGCTGTTGCCGGCGAGCAGCTCCTTGCACGCGGCGTCGAGGGCCGCGAGCGACGCCGCGCAGGCGGCATCGACGGTGAAGTTCACGCCGCCGAGATCGAGCCGGTTGGCGATGCGGCCGGCGATGACGTTGGTCAGCACACCCGGGAACGAGTCTTCGGTGAGCGTCGGCAGGAACCGGTCGAGCTCGGGTGGCAGGTCGCCGATGAGCTGGGGCAGCATCGCCCGCATCCCGTAGGCACCCGAGAGGTCGTTGCCGTTCTCCGCCCCGAACACGACCGAGGCTCGCGACCGGTCGAACTCGCGGTCGGCGTACCCGGCGTCGGCCAGGGCCCGCGAGGCGATCTCGAGGCTGAGCAGCTGCACCGGCTCCACCGCGGCGAGCGAGGCGGGCGGGATGCCGTAGGCCAGGGGATCGAACCCGACGGCGGCCAGGAAGCCGCCCCACTTCGAGGGCGTCTTGTGGCCGGCTCCCACGGTGGTCGAGTCGGGGTCGAAGTAGAGCTCGGGCTCCCACCGCTCCGGCGGGACCTCGGTGATGGCGTTCGCGCCGGCGAGGATCATCGACCAGAACTCGTCGGCGCTGACCGACCCGGGGAACAGCGAGGCCATGCCGACGATGGCGATGTCGAGGGGCGGCGGGACCCGGTCGGGCTCGCGGACCGAGAGGTTCGCCGTGGCGGCCAACTGGTGCACCCACGACGTGGCCCCGTCGCTGACCTCGCGGTGGAGGTCGGCGACGGTCGTGACCTGGTCGCGAAGCGCGGCCACCTGCCCGATCATGTACATGCCGTCGCGGCGCTGGGTCTCCTCGTCGACCTCGACCAGGCCGTCGTCCCCACGGGTCAGTGCCTTGCTCGCCACCCGGAGCCGGCCGAGGTTGAGCGTCTCGAGCTCGGCCCACATCTCCTTGGTGCCGACGCCGTTCGCCTCCAGCGCGGCCTTGGTGTCCTGGAACACACGCACGTAGTCGGTCTCGACGCAGCGCGTGGCGTGCCCGGGCGACGTCTCCAGGAGCACCGTGCGCTCGCAGGTCAGCGCGGTGTCCTGGAACGCGGGGGCGATGGCGCCGGTGGTGACCGCCTCCTTGGTGAACAGGTAGGCGGTGCCCATGAGGACGCCGAGGTGCGCCCCCCGGGCCGCAAGGGGTGCGCCGACGGCGGCGACCGCTGCGGCCGAGCGGGCGTCGTGGATGCCACCGGCGAACAGCACATGGAGGTTCTCGGGGTCGGGGACGGCGAGGAGCCGCTCGACCTGCGCGTCCCAGAGGGCGAAGCTGGCCCTCGGGCCGACGTGGCCGCCGCATTCGCGCCCCTCGAACACGAACCGCCGGGCGCCGTCCTTCACGAACCGGTCGAGGAGGCCCGGCGACGGCACGTGGAGGTACGTCGCAATGCCCGCGGCCTCGAGCGGCGCCGCCTGCGACGGTCGGCCACCGGCGATGAGGGCCACCGGCGGGCGGATGCGCTGGACCACGGCGAGCTGCTCCTCGCGCAGCTCCGGCGGGACGAAGCCGAGCACGCCGACGCCCCACGGGCGGTCGCCGAGCAGCTCGGCGGTCTCCTGGAGCAGCGCCTCGACCTCGGATCCGGGCAGCAGCGCGAGGGCGAGAAACGGCAGCCCGCCGCCGTTCGCCACCGCCGCCGCGAACGCGGCGCGGTCGCTGACCCGGGTCATCGGACCTTGCGCGATCGGGTACCGGGTGCCGTGGCTCTCGGCGATGCCGCCGCCGGGCCGGAGCGGCTCGTGGGCATCGGCCGCAGCGAGGTGGTCGGCGATCGCGGCGCGTACCGCCGTGACGACGCCACCGGCCGTCTTGAAGCGGATCGCCAGGTCGTCGGCGAGCGACGCATCCTGGCCGATCGGGACCAGGTCGCGCCGGATGTCGGGTCCGAGGGCGGCGACGATGCGGTGTGCCGGCTCGGTCGCCGAACGCGCGGCGACGGCGAGGTCGGGGCGGGTGTAGACGCGGTGACCGGCGATGACCCGCGTCTCGCTTCCGTCCATGGCGCCGATCGCCGCCCGGGTCGCGGCGGGCAGGCTGCTCTCGCGGACCAGCGCGAGCTGGCCGTCCAGGAAGACGCCCCGGGCGCCGGTGGCGACCGCCGCGGCCGCGGTGTGGCGGCCGATGCCCCCGCGGGCCCACACCGGGACCCCGAGGTCGACGGTCTGCTGGAGGAGCACGAAGGTCTCGGTGTCACCGATGGACCCCCCGCTCTCGGATCCCTTGGCGATGAGCCCATCGGCGCCGGCGGCCACCGCGGCGCGGGCGTCGTCCGCGGAGGTCACCTCGACCAGGACCCGCCGACCGTCCCACCGACCCACGGTGTCGGCCAGCGCACCGGGTCCGCCGAGCCCGCGCACCACACCGGCGTCGAGGACGATCGTGGTGACGGCGTCGAGCAGGCGCTCGGACTCGATCCCAACGGTGGCGAGCTCGGCACCCGGGCGGACGGCGAACGGCTCGGCCGTACGGGCCGCGACAGCGGCGAGTGCGCCGCCGAGGTCGTCCGGGCAGGCGATGTCGAGCACCCCGAGAGCCCCCGCGCGAGCCAGGGCGACCACCAGCGCGGTGCCCGACGGGATGGTGGAGCGAGGGTCGGCGACGATGGCCGATCCGATGATCAGATCTCGGTGCTCAGGGTTCACGAGGGGTCTCCTTCACCGGGCGGCGTGCCGATGAACGGTAGGGTTCGGAAGCGGAAGGTCCCGATGGCCACGTCCCGGGGAGCGGGCAGAGGACCAGCGGACCGGAGGAAGCTGGCGACACATGAAGGACTCCGACCCCAGCAAGGGTGAGCGGCTCCGCAAGGGCCGCACGCTCGCCGAGCGGCGATGGGAGCGGCGCGAGGCGCTGCTCGATGCTGCGCTCGAGCTGTTCGGGACCCAGGGCTACGCCGCCACCTCGGTGGAGGAGCTGTGCCGCACGGCGTACGTCAGCACCCGGAACTTCTACGAGGAGTTCGACAACCGCGAGGCGGTGCTCTTCGCCCTCGGTGACCGTCTGGTCGGCGACGCCTACCAGGCGATGGTGGAGGCGACGATCGACGAGGGGCCCGACCGGCTCACCCGCGAAGCCCGGGCCCGGGTGGCGGCGCTCGCCCACGCGTTGCTCGACGACCCGCGCCGGGCGCGCATCGCGTTCATCGAGACGCTCGGGGTCAGCCCGCTGCAGGAGGCGCGCCGCCGCAACGCCCACCTGCTGTTCGCCCAGTACTTCGCCGCGCTGGTCCGGGCGGACTTCAACTCGGAGGGCTTCGGCTCCCGCGACGAGGACATCTTCGCCGTGGCCCTGGTCGGCGCGATCAACGAGGTCCTGTCCGACTGGGTGCTGCGGTCGGACAAGCCGCCGCTCGACGATCTGATCGATCCGATCGTGGACATCATCGCGTTGCTGAGCGACCGGCTGCGCGGGATCCCCCTCGACCGGCAGCAGAACCGGTTGGTCTGAGGACTCGAGCGGGCGTCGCATCACGGGTGCAGCGACCCTCGAGAGCTGGCGACGGGCGCGCCGAAGGCACTCCGCGTCGCGGCGACCTGAACCCATGGTGCGCGACCATCCCCACTGGTTGGTGACAGCGAGCGGGCTCGTCGGATCCCCCACGGGACGAACGGCGGGCGGGCACGCTGTGGCGGTCACCCTCTGTGACCGTCGGCACGATACTGCCACCTGCCGCTGTTCATGAAAAGGGTTCTTTTTCATGTTCAGTGATCTTTCCACTCGACTGAAATAACCGCGGAGGGTCTCGTGTTCCGGCGATCGGACCAGCTGAGGCTCACGCAGCGCGCGCAGGCGGCGGCAATCGGAGGGTCGACATGGGCCGTTCGGCCCAGCATCGATGGCGCCAGTTCCGCCAGGGCAGGCAGGGCGGGCTCGCCCCACAGGGATCACCCGGGGCAACGCTCGCCGCCGAACCGACCGCGGAGCGTCCTCCTAGTGACTGCATCGCAAGTCATGCGCCGATTTCATCCACGAACTCACGACGCAGGTCACCGGCCGTCCACCGTCAGGGCTTCATCCAGACCTGGCTGAGGGGGTGGGAGCCCTGGCGCATGTCGAGGCCCGGGGACCCGTCGGGGAGGAACCAGCGCGTCAGGTTCACGACGCGGTCGTTGGCGACCCGGGAGATGCGCAGGTGGACCAGCCAGACGTAGGGCACATCCGCGGCCAGGCGCTGCTGGACGATGCCCATCTGCTCACGTTGCACGGTCAGGTCGGTGGTCGCCGCGCCGGTGTCGAGCGCGGCACCGATCTCCGGGTCCTTGTTGCGGGCGAAGTTGAGGGTCAGCGCCGGCGGCGGCACGGCGCCGTCGGGGTCCCACCAGATGCCGTCGGCGTAGGGGTTCGGTGCGTCGAACTGGCCCCACATGGTGGCCTGGTACTGACCGCTGACGACGCCGATGATGTTCTTGGACGCCTCGTTGAGCTCGACGGTGGCCGTGATGCCGACGGCCGCCCACTGCTCCTGGAGGATCTGGGTGCCGAGGCGCGTCTCGGCGTCGTCGGACCCGACCAGGGTGAAGGCGAACTCGCCGCCGTTCTTGGCCTTCACCGACTCGACGAGCTCCTTGGCCCTGACCGGGTCGTACTGGGGGTAGTCCACCGGGGTGAACCACGGTGAGCTGGGCGCGAAGGGCCCGTTGGCGAGCTCGTGGAAGCCACCTTGCGCCGCGTCGGAGAACGCCTGCTTGTCGGTGGCGTAGGCGAGCGCCTGGCGGGCCTCGAGGTCGGTGAACGGCGCCGCCATGGTGTTGAGCTGCACCATGGTGTCGCGGGACTCGGACTTCGAGTCGGAGATCACCTGGACGTTGGCCGAGCTCTCCTGGAACTGCTGGAGCTGCTCGCCGGAGTAGGTCTGCAGCACGTCGAGGTCGCCGTCGCGCAGCAGCCGGGCCCGTTCGCCGTCGTCGACGACGACCTTGAACTCGATCTCGTCCAGGTAGGGGAGGCGGGTGCCGGCGTCGTCGGTCTGCCAGTAGTCCGGGTACCGCTTGACCGTCACCGACTCGTCGATCTTCCAGGTGTCGAAGCTGAACGGCCCCGAGCCGATGGGCTTGAGGCTGTCGTTGCTCTCGAGCCAGTCGGGGTCGGCGACCACGCCGAGCTGGGTCGCCATGGCGATGGGGTAGTTCGCGTAGGGCCGGGCGAGCGCGATCGTGAAGGTGAGCTCGTCGACGACATCGATGCTGGTGACCCCGGCGAACGTGTAGGCCGGGCCGGTGATCGGCGAGGCGGCGAGGTAGCGCTGGTTGCGGACCACGACCTCGGCGGTGACGGGCTTGCCGTTGTGCAGCGTGACCCCGGGCCGCAGCTTGAAGGTCCAGAGGGTGTTGTCGGGGTTGGCCGAGAACGACTCGGCGAGGTACGGCTTGATCTCGGAGTTCTCGTCGTAGGCGGTGAGCGTGTCGAAGACCGCCTGGGTCACCTGGAGACCCGCCGGCGACCACTGGTTCGTGCCCGGGTTCCAGCCGTTGGTCTCCGAGTAGAGGCCGTAGGCGAGCTTCCCGCCGGTCACCGGGGTCTCGTCGTTCTCGATGACGCCCTTGTTCTGACGGTCCGCCGTCGTGGTCGGTTCCGAGACGGTCTCGTTGGTGCCGCAGGCCGTGGCGGCGAGGCCGACGGTCACCGCGACCGCCGCCGTCGCGCACAGGAATCGCCACCCCCGCCGGGTTGGGGCGGAACGTCCCGCTCCGTTGGCGCTCGAGAGGTCCTCGCCGGGAGACCTGGAGATGATCGGTTCGTGCTGCATGAGGAGCCTTCCCTGCCCGTCGAAACCGGCGCGTTGGAACGTTCCCCCACGGACCGCTCCCGTTGCGAGTATCGGCGCCGGGGGTGAGGATCTGACCTCGCCCCCGCCACTTTCTTCGGCAGGAGGGAAAATTGGGCCGTTCGGCCTGTCCGAGCGCTTCGCTCCGTCAGGAAGGACCGGCTCGGGCGCCACCCAGGGTGGCCGCAGCAGACCACGTCTCGACCGGTCGGCCAGGCACTGGTTCGTCGACCGGGGTCACATCGCGGTGTGGATGATCTTGTCCTTGAGCGGTGAGTACGGCGGGTACAGCAGCTTGGGGTCGGGCTTCTGCGGCTTGATCAGCACCGATTTGTGGTGGCTGAAGGCATCGAAGCCGAACTTGCCGTGGTAGCTGCCCATGCCCGACGGTCCCACTCCACCGAAGGGCATGTTCGGCGTGTTGATGTGCAGGATCGTCTGGTTCACGCACGCGCCGCCGGAGCTGGTGTGCTCGAGCACGTGGTCGGCCGTCTCGCTCGACCCCGAGAACACGTAGAGGGCCAGTGGCTTGGGTCGGTCGTTCACGAAGTCGATGGCGGCATCGATGCTGTCGACCGAGAGGACCGGCAGGAGCGGCCCGAAGATCTCCTCTGTCATGATCGGCGCGTCGAGATCGGGATCGACGATGACGGTCGGCGCGATGAACCGCGTCGCAGCATCGGTGACGCCGCCGATGGCGACGGTGCCGCCGGCGGATTCGAGCAACGCGGTGAGTCGCTCGAAGTGCCGGTCGTTGACGATGCGTCCGAAGTCGCGGCTGGCGGCCGGGTCGGCACCGAGGAACTCGCCGAGGACGTCGGCCATGATGTCGACGAGGCGATCGCGGACCGACGACTCGACGAGCACGTAGTCCGGGGCGATGCAGGTCTGGGCGGCGTTCAGGTGCTTGCCCCACAGGATCCGCCGTGCCGCGACCTCGAGGTCGGCGTCGGCCGCCACGATGGTGGGGCTCTTGCCACCGAGCTCGAGGGTGACCGGGGTGAGGTGCTTGGCGGCCGCCTGCATGACCACCCGGCCGACGTTGGTCGAGCCGGTGAAGAAGATGTGGTCGAAGGGGATCTCGAGCAGGGCCGTGGTTTCGGCGACCCCGCCCTCGACGACGGTGATGGCGTCGTTGTCGAGGAAGCGGGGGATCAGGCGCGCGAGGACGGCCGAGCAGGCCGGCGACAGCTCGGACGGCTTGGCCACGATGCAGTTCCCGGCCGCGATAGCGGCGACCATCGGGCTGAGCAGGAGCTGGATCGGGTAGTTCCACGGGGCGATGATGAGGGCGACCCCGAGCGGCTCGGGCATGATGCGGGCCTTGGCCGGCATCGAGGTGAGTCCGGGGTTGGCCCGCTTCACCTTCGCCCACGAACCGACGTGCTTGATGGCGTGCTTGATCTCGGCCTTGGTGGTGCCGATGTCGGCGGCGTAGGCCTCGAGCGGCGGGCGGCCGAGGTCGGCGTGCAGGGCCTCGACGAAGTCGGTTTCGTGCTCGACGAGCATCTGGTGCATCGCCCGCAGCTGCTCGCGGCGCCAGTCGACCGAGCGCGTGCGGCCCGACCGGAACGTGGACCGAAGGCTGTCGACGAGCTCGGTGAAGCTCTCGACGGTGCCGGTGTCGCTCGTCTCGGTGTCGCTCGTCTCGGTGTCGTGCTCGGTGCGGTCCGCGGTGTCGGTCATGCTGCCCTCCGGCCGGGCCGTGGCCCTTGTCGTCGGAACCAGGGTACCGGCCGGCCTCGGCCACCGGCGACGGCACCGACGGCCATCGTCTCCGGTCCGGTCCGGTCCGGTCCGGTCTGGTGGGGTGCGCGACCCCGTGGCTCAGGCGAGCCCGAGGTCGCGCCGGAGGCGGTCGGGGTCGATGGCGACGGCGACGGTGCCTGCCGGCGCGGGCCGAGCGAGGTCGTCGAGGAGCCCGAGCAGCGTGCGGTGCTGCGGGTGGTCGGGAGCGGCGGCCTGGCGCGGGGTGACGTCACCGAGCACCGGGACGGGGGTGTCGAGCCACTGGATCTCGGCTGAGCGGGTGAACTCGTCCATCACGGCCTGCAGCTCGGGGGTCACCTCCGGCTGGGTCCCGAGCAGGGCCCGGGGGTCGAACGGGGCGGTGTCGGCCAGCTCGTCGAGCGGGCGCTGCTCCTCGTGGGTCAGCTCGGCTCCAGGGATGGACGTGACCACCCGCTCCTGCGCTCGGGTGATCCGGACCTCGGAGTTGGCCTCGAGCACCAGCTCGTCACCGCGCAGCGTGTAGCGGGCGCGGATCCAGTCGCGCCCGTCGATGGTGACCTCCTCCACCCAGGCGGCGTCGAAGGGCTCGATGCCCTCGGCATCCCCGTCGGTCGGGCGGGTCCGGTCGGGCCGCAGGTCCGGATCGTCGTCGAGCGCGGCGCGGGCGATGGCCGCAGCGGGGAGCGAGTAGGTCGCCCCGCAGAAGACGAGCGGCTCCCCCTCGGTGTTGGTGAGTCGAGGTCCGCCCCGCATGCTGCCGAGGAGCCCAGCGATCTCGGTTCCCGACGCGCTCGCGTCGAGGACGGCGGCGACGTCCTCGTGCTCGTCCGGGTCGAGCGCGATGATGCCGCCGAAGAACTGCTCGGTCGTGTCGGCCGGCAGGATGCGGGCCAGGATCAGGTCACCGACCGTCGCGTGGGCGCTGAAGGTGCGCTCCGCGACGGAGACGACGGGCGTGTCGGGCCCGCCCCGGAGGTCGCGGACCTCGACCCCGGTGCCGGGATGGACCGCGGTGACCTCGAAGACCGATCGCTCGATGGTCGCCCACCGCTCGGCCAGCTCGCGCTCGTCGTCGGGCAGTAGCACGCCGCGCTCGAGGACGAACTCGCGCCACGCGCCGTCGTCGCTGAGGGCGAGGTCGGCGATGAAGGGCTCGCTCATGGCGAGGTGGAGCACGACGTCGTCGTCCTCCTCGTCGGGTGAGTACGCGGCCGCGATCTCGAGGAGCCGGAGGCGCCACGGGGTGTCCTGGATCCACTCCAGGGCCTTGCGGTAGAGCCAACCGGCGCGCTGGTCGAGATCGAGGTCGACACGGCCGAGGTGGCACTGCTTGTACTTGCGGCCCGACCCGCAGAAGCAGGGCTCGTTGCGGCCCAGGCCGGGCGGTGCGGCCGGGACCATGTCGGCCAGCGTGCGGACGAAGTCGTCCGTGTCGTTCAGCCCGGCGGCCCGGGCGAAGCGGATGGCGGTGGCGGCGTCGCCCCGGTCCGAGGCGAGGTTGGCCGCGTCGAGCAGCAGCGGCACGAACTCGCGGTCGAGCCGTACCGCCTCGTCCAGCCGTTCCGCCGCGGGGAGGGCGTGGCCCAGGCGGTTGAGGGCCTTGGCCTCGAGCCAGAGGGTGGCTGGTGCGGCGTTCTTCGGAGCCCGGTCTCGGGCGTTGACCGCGAACTGGAAGAGCGCGACCGCATGATCGACTCGGATCCCGATGGCCTGGCTCACGAAGGCGCTGGCGACGTCGGGGTCGAGCAGCCACGAGAGGGTGACACCGGCGTCGTCACCCAGGTCGATGCTGCGGTCCGGGGCGGGAACGGCTCGCTGGTCGTCGTTGTCGGGCCCATCGAGCGCGTCGTCGCCCTCGACGGCGACGGTGACCTGGTCGAAGAGCGCGAGCAGGTGGGAAAGGGCCACTGCCCGCTCCTCGTCGAGGCGGTAGAAGGCGGCCAGCTCGGCCACCTCCATGGTCAATTCCCACATCGAGAGGTCGGTGCCCGCCGCGCCGACGACCTCGCCGTTGGTCACCCAGCCCGCGCGCTCGAGCACCTCACCGAACGGCGGGCTGCCGGGTCCGAGCACCCTCGGCTCGCGCACGACGGCATCGAAGACGATCTCGTCGAGTGGAGCGGGCATCTGGTCCGGGCCGGGTTCCAGATCGGGGTCCGGCTCCTCCAGGTCGACCTGAGCGGCATCGCGCCACGCTGCGAGCAGTGCGTCGGCAACCGCGCCTGCGGTGGTGTCGTCGAACGGCCCGATCGGCGCAGTGTCCTCGGACAGCGGGCCGATGAGCCGTGCCTCACGGTCGTCGATGGCGATCACGATCACGTCACCGGGTGCGGCCGCGCCGAGGTCGGCGCCGACGAGCAGCCACGCGCCACCGGGTGGCACGGACTCGGTGGGGATGCTGTAGAGCATCAGGAGATCGGCGTCGAACGCCGGGTCGACCTCCTGGAGGTGGATCCCGTCACCGAGGAACAGCTCGCCCTCGTCGGGGTCGAACAGGTCGGCGAGCGCGATGAGGTCGGCGCCCGGGGCCAGGACCCCGTCGATCAGCTCGTCCGCGGTCAGCCGGTGGGCCACCCGGGCACCGTCCAGCGCGACCCACACGTCGACAACCCGACCGTCGGACAGGAGATGGACCCCGTCGTGGTCGATCATGGCCTCGACCGCGCTCGCCGCGTCGAACGGCGCCCGCCCCTCGGCGACCAGCCGGTCGGCGAGCTCGTCGGCTCCCAGCGGGCCTCCCGCCTCGCTCAGGATCCGGTAGGCCTCGGCGGCGTGCATCGCGTCGTCGAGCACCACCTCGGCGCGCCCGGCGGGCGTCACAGGCAGGTCGGACAGGTCGGACAGGTCGGGCACAGGAGGGTCCATCACGTCGGCGGGCGGGTGGTCCGCACGCTACCGGCGCCGTCTGGGCAGTACGGCCCCGGTCAACGATGCGGCCTCAGATCGGCGGCACCGGATCGCTCGGACCGGGCCCGCTCCGACGGGGTTGGGGTGATCAGGCGACGGTGGTCAGTCCTCGATCTCGATCTCGTCGAGCAGACCATCTTCGGCCAGCAGGTCGCGGGCCGCGGCCGTGGGCTGGCGGAGGACGAAGCGGCCGTCGTGGTCGTGGATCTCGTCGACGGCATCAGCGAGCACCGCCACCTCGCTGCGACCCATGGCGCGCAGGAGGCTGCAGTCGAGCACGATCGTGGTGGAGTCTCGCCGAACCGCTTCGCGGAGCTGCTCGGAGACGCGGCCGGAGTTCGAGCGATCCATCTCGCCGTCGAGGCCGACGATCGTCATCTCGCCGAGATCGAGCACACGGACGTGGAGCTCGGTGGGTGTGGTCACGGTCGTCATCGGGCTCACTTCCTGAGCGGTGCGTGATGCGGTTCGTTCCTTTCTACCCGGTTCTCCACCCGTTCGAACCCCCTTTCGGCCCCGCGTGACCCCGTGACGGCGGCGACTCCGCAGGCCGGTCGCGTCGTCACCCGAGCGGAACGGACCGGAACGGGGTGCGACACGGCGGCCCGTCCGCGGCCCAGACGACGGGGCCGGTGCGATCGAGCTCGGTCACCAGAGCGGCCCGGGTCTCCTCGACGCCATCGACGTGCATGCACACGGTCCACCCACCGTCGCCGCCGACGTGGCTGCCCAGGTGGTCCTGGAGCGCGGCCACGGTCACGGGCTCGGCCGCCAGGACGTTCCGGCTGGCCGCGAGCCGGGGATCGACCAGGGTCTCGACGGGTTGGCGGGGGTGGCGGTGCGTGGTGTCGAACGACTCGATGGTGGTGCGGTTGGAGGTGGCCCAGCTGCGTTCGACCGAGCGGACAGCGACCTCGCGGCCCGAGGTCTCCACCACCCAGGCCGCGGTGGGATCGGCCAGCAGGAACGACGACCAGTAGGGCCGATCGCTCGCCTCGTGGCCGGAGCCGCCCTGGCCCCACCGCTCGATGGCATCGGCGATGATCGTCACGGCGTCACGGGCCGTGGGTGCCCGCTCGAGCGCGAGGCGGACCAGGTCCATGCCGGTGAGCGCAGGTGGGGCGCCCCGTGGGTCGAGGGTCGTGTAGATGGTGGCGTTGCCGGCGGCCACCCCGGCTTCGTTCACGCCGTGCTCGAGGCCCCACATCCACACCGGTCGCGAACCCAGGACGCCGAGGGTGGCGCCCGAGGCCGGCCCGTCGATCGTCAGGTAGGTGGTCCGGGTCTCACGCTCCGCTCTCGGAGGCAGCCACTCGAGGACCTGCTGCTCGGTGGGGGGCCGATCGCTGTTCTTGGCGAAGAGCGTGCGCCCACCGGCGGTGGCATCGGGCAGGGCGACGAGCAGATCGCACATCCGGTCAGCGTCTCCGGGGAGCCGTGACGTCACCAGTCGACGTCGATGCGGATTCGAGGGTGCGCCCCCACGCCCCGGCCAGCTCTGCGAACATCCTCACGGGGTCGTCGGTAGCCAGCAGCACCGAGACGTGGTCGGCACCGGTTTGCTGGTAGGCCGCGAGCCGTTCGGCACACGCATCAGCCGTTCCGGTCACCACGTGGTGTTCGAACCGGCTCGGTTCCATCGCCCAGAGCCGTCCCGCCCACGCCAGGGCATCGGCTCGCGACCAGCCCGGACCCGTGACCGACGTGATCACGGCCACCGCACGAGCGACCGAGCCCGGTTCCCGTCCGGCGGCGACAACCCTCGCGTCCAGCTCGGCGAGCCCCCGCGCGTACGACTCGACGCCGACGAAGATCGGCATCCAGCCGTCGCCGAGCGTCGCCGCCCGCTCGAGCGCACGCGGCGAGCGACCGCCGACCCAGATCGGAATCGTTCCGGGCACCGGGCGCTGTGCGAACTGTTCCTCGCTCGGCCGCCAGAAGGCCCGGAGCGCGGCGATGCCGGCGTCGAGCTCGGCTCCGCGCCGCCCGAAGTCTGCACCGCAGCGGTCGAACTCCTCCCGGTGCTCGCCGGCGCCCAGACCCAAGAGGAAGCGCCCCCCGGAAACGACCTCCAGGGTGGCCGCCGATTTGGCCACCGCAGCCGGACGTCGCAGCGGCAGCTGCAAAACTCCCGGGCCGACGAAGCAACGTTCGGTCGCCGCGATCGCCAGCGCGCACATCACCAGCGCCTCGGGCATGGGCTGTGCCCAGAGGAGGTGATCGGTGGGCCAGATGGCCGAGCATCCACTGTCCTCGAGCGAGGCGAAGTCCGTCATCGAGGCGGCCCACCGTTCGGGACCTCCGGTGCCGCACGTGAGCATCACGCCCAACCCGCCGCCGGGCACTTGGGGACCTGGTCGCTCCGCCACAGCCGAAGCCTATCGGGCGGCCTCCGGTTGATCGACGGGCACCTCGGCGGGTGGTGCGAGGGTTCGGAGCCAGCGGGCGGTGTTGGAGGCGAGGGTGCGGAATGCCACGACCGCCAGTTCCCGAAGAACCTTCAGTCAGACGACGTCGAGGCGGGCGACGTCGACGCTGACGTCGAGCTTCTGCTTCTTCGCGCTGGAGAACACGACCCCCTTGAGCGGGGTGACGTCGGCGTAGTCCCGACCCCAGGCCGTGGTGATGTAACGCTCGTTGGGGACGCGGTCGTTGGTGGGGTCGAGGTCGAGCCAACCCGACGACGGCACGAACACCGAGAGCCAGGCGTGGGACGCGTCTGCGCCGACGAGCTTGGGCTTGCCGGGAGGCGGAAGGGTCTCGAGGTAGCCGCTCACGTAGCGTGCGGCCAGGCCGACGCTGCGCAGCGCGCCGATGGTGAGGTGGGCGAAGTCCTGGCACACGCCCTGGCGGCGTTCGAGCACCTCGTGCAGACCGGTGGTGATCTTGGTGCTGCCGGGCTCGTAGTCGAACTCCCGGTGGATGCGCGACGTCAGGTCGACCACCGCCTCGACGAGGGGCCGGCCCGGCGCGAACGACGGCTCGGCGTAGGCGCGCAGATCCGGCGACGCGGCGACCAACGGGGAGTCGAGCACGAACTGCCGGACCGTGACGATCTCGGGGTCCGGGTCGGCGCGCAGGCGGTCGGCGAAGCGGTTCCACGACTCGGACTCCTGGAGCTGGAGCTGTCCGCCGGGAGGGGTGATGTCGACCTCGCTGGTGGCGGTGACGCGCAAGGACCGGTGCGGCTCCTGGATGGAGAAGAAGCTCGTCCGGTTGTCGAAGAAGTCGAAGCGCTCCCGGTAGTCGAGCGGCGTGGGCGTGATGGCGAGCTCGCTCGTAAGGCAGGTCTGATGGGCCAGGCGCCGCGGCACCAGGTGGGCGACGCTGTAGCTCGACGACACCTCGCCGCCCTCGTAGCGGTACTCGGTGGTGTGGGTGACCCGGTACTTCACGGCGCCACGATCATGGGGTCGACTCGCCGAGCGCGTACTCGTCGGTCTGGCCGGCGACGAACACCCGCTGGGGCGCGAGGTGGGTGAAGTGGTTGGCGTCGATGGCGACCGCGGTGTCCTCGAGCCGGCTCTTGATCTCGGCGAGGAAGAGCGACAGCGCCGCTCGCCGGTCGCCCGGTTGGTCGACGGGCGATGACGCGGCCGTGGCCGAGCCGGCTTCGACCGTGAGCGCCGCGGGGATGACCGCACCGGCGAGCTCCGCGGTGTCGGCCAGCCGGAGGCGGGTGGAGGTCTCGAGGGTCAGCCGCTCCTCGGTCGACAGGCGGGGCCCAACCGAACGGGGCAGGTCGGCCACGTCCTCGCTGAGTCGGTCGAGCTGGTAGACGAGCGACCGGGGGTTGGTGACGTCGAGGAGGACGAGGTCGAGGACGGTCTCGATCTGGGCCTGGGAGCGGTAGCGGCGGCGGTAGGTGATGATGCTCTCGACCGAGATCAGCACCGACTCGAGCACGAGGCTGTCGGCCTCGGTCGAGCGGACGGTCGTGACCGTGGCGTCGAGCAGCGCGGCGAGCTGGACCCCGCGCTCGATGCGGCGTCCGGCGTCCATGAACCGCCAACCCGGGTCGCGAACCATGCTCTCGGTCGCCAGGCCGGCCATGGCGAGCAGGCTCTTGAGCGCAGCGGACAGCGCGGGCTGCAGCGCCGACTGCATCTCGGTTCCCGAGCCGGCCAGCCCGGCCAGGTCGCGCTCGAGGGTGCCGATCACCAGCCACGTATCGTTCGAGAGCTGGTCCCGGACCGCGTTGGCTGCGTTGAGCGTCTTGTGCACCGATGACACGAGGCTCCCCGGGCGCGTCGTGTCGGAGATGACCGCCAGCAGCTCGGCCTCTGGCGACCGCAGGCGCTCGTCGGCGCCGGGTCCGACGAAACCGGGAAACGAGGTCGTGAGGTGGGTGAGCGCGCCGAGCAGGACGTGGAGGCACTCGGTGCCGCCGGCGTTGCTGCTGAGCTGGAAGTCGTTGTCCCGGTCGAGGATCGCCCGCACCAGACGGAGCGTGCCCTCGGCCCGCTCGGCGTAGCGCCCGAGCCAGAAGAGGTTCTCGGCGGCGCGGGACGGCATCGACCCGGCGGGATCGATGGCGATCACGCTCGGTCCGGTGTTGAGCCAGAAGCCGGTCTGCTTCTCGGGCTCCGACGCCAGCACCCACGTGTCCTTGGAGACCCCGCCGTTCTGCGCCGACACGATCTGGCCACCGTCGGCGGGAGCGACGCGCGCCAGCCCGCCGGGCATGGCGACGTAGCTGCTGTCGCGTGCGACCGCGAACGAGCGGACCATGGCGTGCCGGGCGGACAGGCCGTCCCGGTCGAGCGAGGGGACCGACGAGAACGCCACCCGCTCCTGGGCGACGAACTGGCCGGGGCGAGCGTCGATCCGCCGCCGCAGCTCGTCGCGCTGGTCGGGGCCGAGGGTCCAGCCGTAGATCGCGTTGGAGCCTGGCTTGCGGGCGATGGGCTTGATCACCAGCTCGTCCAACCGGTGCAGCACCTCGGCGCGCTCCTTGTCGTGGCCGCACCACCAGGTGGCGGCCGACGGGATGCGCAGCTCCTGGCCGAGGAGCACCTCGGCGAGCCGGGGGAGGAACGCCATCAGACCCGGGTTCTCGACGACGTTCGAGCCGAGCGGGTTCACCACCGACACGGTTCCTCGTCGGGCGGCCTCGACGAGACCCGGCACACCGAGGCGCGAGTCCGAGCGCAGCTCCAGCGGATCGCAGTACCACCCATCGACCCGCCGCAGGATCACGTCGACCGGCTCGAGGCCGCCGAGGGCCCGGAGCCACACGCGGCCGTTCTGCATGGTGAGGTCGGGACCTTCGACCAGCGAGTAGCCCAGGTAACGGGCGAGGTAGGCGTGCTCGAAGTACGTCTCGTTCAGGGGGCCGGGGGTGAGCACGACCACGCGCGGGTCATCGACCCCTGAGGGGGCCAGCCCGGCGAGGGCCGAGCGCAGGGCGCGGAAGAAGGGGGCGAGCCGGTGCACCTGGGCGTCGCGGTACAGGCTGGGGAGGACCCGCGACACCACCACCCGATTCTCGAGCGCGTAGCCCGCACCCGACGGGGCCTGGGCGAAGTCGGCGAGCACCCAGGGGTCGCCGCGCTCGTCGCGGGCCAGGTCGGCGCCGTACACCACGAGCTGGTTGGCGCCCGGCAGGCGAATCTGGTCGGTCTGGCGGAGGAAGCCGCGGTGTCCGTACACCAGCTCGAGGGGCAGGAGACCCTTGCGGATCAGGTCGCGGGGCCCGTAGAGGTCGGTGATGATGAGGTTGAGCAGCTCGGCGCGCTGGATGATCCCGCGCTCGATGGTCCCCCACTCGTCGCTCGAGATGAGCAGCGGCACCGGGTCGAGCACCCAGGGTGCGTTGACCCCCTGCGGTTCGCCGTAGACGTTGTAGGTGACGCCGTCATTGCGCAGGAGCCGTTCGGTCTCGCGACGACGGTGGTCGAGCTCGACGGGGCCCATCTCGACGAGCGCGCCGGCGAGATGCGACCAGTGGGCGCGCAGCGACCCGTCGGCGTCACGCAGCTCGTCGTAGGAGCCGGGGAGCGCCCGGTACCGGTCGAGCAGGCCAGGGGGAGCGGTGGTGGTCATGGGTTCGGGTCGTGCGGCCTCGGCCCGGTGCGACTGCTGCCGGCCCGGACCGCCGGAGATCGGGGGTCAGGTCGGCAGGGCTCGGTGGCGCCGGAGATCGAGGATGCCAGGGTATTCGTCGACGCCGCCGCCGACGGTGACCGGCGCGACGGGGATCGGGCCCGGCGAGTGCCCGAACGCCCAGAACCGGCTGGCCCGGCGGGCCTCGGCCTCGTTGGCGTTGACCGGGAACGTGTCGTACGAACGGCCGCCGGGGTGCACGACGTGGTAGGTGCAGCCACCGAGCGATCGGCCCGTCCAGGTGTCGACCAGATCGAACACGAGCGGTCCGTGCACCCCGATGGTCGGGTGCAGCGCCGACGGTGGCTGCCAGGCCCGGTAGCGCACGCCGGCGACCAGCTCGCCGGGCCGGCCGGTGGGTCGCAGCGGGACGGGCACGCGGTTGCACGTGACCACGTGGCGTCCTGGGGTGATGCCCGACACGTCGACCTGCAGGCGCTCGACCGACGAGTCGACGTAGCGCGAGGTGGCCATCGCAGTGACCTCCTCGCCGAGCACGAGCCACGGCTCGATGGCGTGACGGAGGCTGAGTTGGACGTCGCCGATCTGGGTCGTGCCGATGCGGGGGAAGCGGAACTCGAGGAACGGCGCCAGCCACTCGAGATCGAACGCGTAGCCGTGGCGGTTGAGGTCCTCCACCACCTCGGCGATGTCGGACTCGACGTGGTGGGGAAGCAGGAAGTCCCCGTGCAGGCGGGTGCCCCAGCGCACGAGCCGACCGGTGTAGGGCTCGTTCCAGAAGCGGGCGATGAGGGCCCGGACGAGCAGCACCTGCACCAGCCCCATGCGGGCGTGGGGCGGCATCTCGAAGGCCCGGAGCTCGACGAGACCCATGCGCCCGCGCTCGGTCTCGGGGGAGAAGAGCTTGTCGATGCAGAACTCGGCGCGGTGGGTGTTCCCGGTGATGTCGACGAGGAGGTGGCGCAGGGCGCGGTCGACGAGCCAGTGGGGCGGGTCGGGGTCCGCGGCGAGTTGGTCGAAGGCGATCTCCAGCTCGTACAGGGCCTCCGGTCGACCCTCGTCGACCCGCGGAGCCTGGCTGGTGGGGCCGATGAAGCGACCGGAGAACAGGTACGACAGCGAGGGGTGGTGCTGCCAGAACGTGAGGAGGCTGCGCAGGAGGTCGGGACGACGCAGGATCGGGCTGTCCTCGAGGGTGGGTCCGCCGATGGTGAGGTGGTTGCCACCGCCGGTTCCGCTGTGGAGGCCATCGAGCATGAACTTCTCGGTGCCCAACCGGGTCTGGCGCGCCTCGTCGTAGAGGTCGGTCACGAGCTCGGCCAGCTCCGGCCACGAGCTGGTGGGGTGCACGTTGACCTCGATGACCCCCGGATCGGATGCGACGACGATGCACGGGACCGACGGGTCGCGCGGCGGGGGGTAGCCCTCGACCACGACCGGCGTGGCGCAGGCGCGCGCGGCGTCCTCGACGATCCGAACGAGCTCGAGGGCCATGCCCAGGTCGGCGAAGGGTGGCAGGAAGACACAGGCATGGCCGTCACGCACCTCGACGGCGAGCGCGGTGGGGACGGCGTCGTCGTCGAGCGGCGGTTCGATCGTGTCGATCGTGTCGAGCGGGAGCCGGAGGCCGAGCGGGGAGTCCCCGGCGAGCACGAAGAGCTCCCCGCGGCGCATGGTCCACGCCGAGGTGCGCCACCCGCCGGCAGGGTCGAGCGCGAGCGGGAGCACCCACCCGGTGGGCGTCAGGTCGGCCGACGCCGCGCCCGAGCCGTCGAGCGTGGTCGATTCGCCCTGGAGCGCCGCCTGCCAGCGCTCCCAGAGCGGGTCCTCGTACGCGGGGATCAGCGCGTGCTCGTCGAAGCCGAGGCCGAGGGCCAGCGCCCGGGCGAGGGCGGCATCGGCGCCCTCCGGGGTGGTGCCGGGCTGGTACGGGTCGTCGAGCAACGCCGGGTCGGACCAGACCGGCGTTGCGTCGGCGCGCCAGAAGATGCCGATCTGCCAGCGGGGGAGCGGCTCGCCCGGGTACCACTTGCCCTGGCCGTGGTGGAGCAGGGCACCGGGAGCGAAGCGCGTCGCCAGCCGGTGGGAGAGCTCCGAGGCCAGGAGCCGCTTGGCGTCGCCGTCGGCCTCGGTGTTCCACTCTTCGCCCTCCATGTCGTCGATCGACACGAACGTCGGCTCGCCGCCGACGGTGAGGCGGACATCGCTTGACTCGAGGTCGGCGTCGACGATGCGCCCGAGGGCGTCGATCGCCGCCCACTGCTCGTCGGAGTACGGCAGCGTGACCCGCGGGTCCTCGCGGACGCGCGTGACCTCGTTGGAGAACTCGAAGGTCACCTCGGCGACCTCGGTGACGCCCTCGATCGGCGCTGCGGAGCCGGGTTCGGGGGTGCACGCCAGGGGGATGTGCCCTTCGCCGGCGAAGAGCCCCGACGTGGGGTCGAGACCGAGCCACCCGGCGCCCGGGACGTAGACCTCGGCCCACGCGTGCAGGTCGGTGAAGTCGGCCTTCGGACCCGAGGGCCCGTCGAGCGCAGCGATGTCGGCGGTGAGCTGCACCAGGTAGCCCGAGACGAACCGGGCGGCCAGGCCGAGCTTGCGCAGGATCTGGACCAGCAGCCACCCGCTGTCGCGGCACGAACCCATGGCCCGGACCAGCGTCTCCTCCGGGGTCTGGACCCCCGGCTCCATCCGGATCTCGTAGTCGAGGGAGGCGTGGAGGCGCTGGTTGACGAAGACGAGCAGGTCGTTGATCGGCCAGCCGTCCTCGGTGGGGACCGGTTCGGCCCGCACGGCATCGACCCACGCGTCGACCAACGGCCCGGCCTGCGGGGAGATGGCGAGATACGGGACCAGGTCCTGGGCCAGACCGGCCTCGTAGGCGAACGGCCAGTGGGTCGAGCCCTCTTCGACGAAGTAGTCGAAGGGGTTGATGACGGTCATGTCCGCGACGAGGTCGACCGTGATCGACAGCTCCCTGGTCCGCTCGGGGAACACGAGCCGGGCGAGGTAGTTGCCGAACGGGTCCTGCTGCCAGTTGATGAAGTGCTCCGCCGGCTCGATGCGCAGCGAGTACGCCTCGATCGGGGTGCGGGTGTGGGGCGTGGGACGCAGCCGAACGACGTGCGGTCCGAGCCGAACCGGCCGGTCGAACCGGTAGGTGGTGCGGTGCTCGATGGCGACGTGGATGCTCACGCGGTCGCCAACATCACCTGAGCGGGTGCCTCGACCTTGAAGTAGGTCTCGCTGAGGTTGCCGTGGAGGGTGTCGAGCATGAGCTGGAGCTCGTCGACGTACTCGTGCAGGCCGTCCCAGGCCAGCGCCTTCACCTTGGCGTCGGCGACGAGGGCCTCCGCCGCCGCGCACGTCGCCATCGCCGCCTCGTGGCGGGGCAGCTCGAGCAGCAGGCGCGAGATGCCGACCAGGCAGTACTCGACCGAACGGGGGAACTGGGGATCCTGCAGGAGGAACCGGAGGGCCTCGGGCCCGGTGACCCGGCTCTGCACCTTGCGCCGGTACATCTGGTAGGCGGCGAGCGACTTCAGGACGCTCATCCAGGTGAGGTCGGTGTAGGGACGCAGGTCGTCGCCGGCCTCCGCGAGCGCGCCGGCGCGCACGTCGAGGACCCGGGTGGTCATGTCGGCGCGCTCGACGTGGCGACCGATGCGCAGGAACGAGTAGGCGTCGTCGTGGCTCATCGTGCCGGCCATGACGCCCGTGAGCCGTTGGCAGTCGGCGAGGACGTCGTCGAGCCAGCGCAGCCGGGTGCGCCTCGGGACAGCTTCTTCGGCGTTCTCGCTGGTGAGCAGGAACAGGTTGTTGAGGGCCTCCCACAGCTCACGGGGGAAGATCGGCCGCGTCGTGCGCATGTTCTCGCGCGCGGCGGCCAGCGAGGCCACGATCGAGCTGTGGTTGCGGCTGTCCGCGGTGAGGAAGCAGACGATGTCCTCCTCGTGGGAGACCTGGTCGCGCTTCGGCGGGTACAGGTCCTCGTAGCCCTCCGCGCTGCCGGTGATCGCCAGGAGTGGATCCCAGCCGAGCCCGGCCGACCGCGGCAGGTCGAGGTACAGCTCGGTGTGGACCTTGATGATCCGGGCGGTGGACTCGGCGCGCTCGAGATAGCGACCGGTCCAGTAGACCGCTTCGGCGGCTCGGGACAGGAGCATGTCGGAGGCCTCCTGGTGAGGGGGTTCGGCGGATGGGGTGGCGGGGAGGTCGGCGTCGGTTGTCATCGGGGCACCACGCTCGGATCGATGATCCAGGTGTCCTTGCTGCCGCCGCCCTGGGAGCTGTTGACCACCAGCGACCCTTCGCGCAGGGCCACCCGTGTCAGGCCGCCCTGGGTGACGTACTGGTCGTCGCCGGAGAGGATGAAGGGGCGCAGGTCGACGTGGCGAGGAGCGAGCTCGCCCTGGGCGAGGGTCGGCGTGGTCGAGATGTTGACGATGGGCTGGGCCACGTAGTTGCGAGGATCGGCCAGCACCCGATCCCGGATCTGCTCGAACTGCGCCTCGGTCGCCTGCGACCCGACGAAGATCCCGTAGCCACCGGACTCGTTGCACGGCTTGACCACGAGCTCGGACAGGTTGGCCAGCACGTGGCTCCGTTGCTTGTCGTCGTGGCAGAGGTAGGTGGGGACGTTGGGAAGGAGCGGGTCCTCGCCGAGGTAGTAGCGGATGATCTCGGGGAGGTAGGCGTACACGGCCTTGTCGTCGGCCACGCCGGCCCCGGGTGCGTTGGCGATGCCGACGTTGCCGGCCCGCCAGGCCCGAATCAGGCCCGGGCAGCCGATGGCGGAGTCCGGGCGGAAGACCTCGGGATCGAGGAAGAGGTCGTCGATCCGGCGGTAGATGACGTCCACGCGCTCCAGACCGTCGATGGTGCGCAGGTAGACGCAGTCGTCGCTGTCGACCACCAGGTCGTTGCCCTCGACGAGTTCGACGCCCATCTGCTGGGCGAGGAAGGAGTGCTCGAAGTAGGCCGAGTTGAAGATGCCCGGGGTCAGCACGACGATCGTCGGCTTGATCCCGGGGCGGGGTGAGAGCGACGCGAGCAGCTCGTACAGGCGATCGGGGTAGGCGTCGATCGGCAGGATGTCCAGGTCCCGGAACAGCTCGGAGAACACCCGCTTGGTGATCAACCGGTTCTCGAGCATGTAGGACACGCCCGATGGCACCCGCAGGTTGTCCTCGAGGACGAACAACGTCCCCTCGTCACGGACGAGGTCGGTGCCGCAGATGTGGGCCCACGCACCGAGCGGCGGTTGGATGTCGACGCACTCGGGCCGGAAGTTCACCGACTCGCCCAGGATGTCGGCGGGGAAGGTGCCGTTCGCGACGATCTTCTGATCGGCGTAGAGGTCGGCGATGAACAGGTTCAGGGCCCGCAGGCGCTGCTCGAGCCCCACGCTGGTGCGGGTCCACTCGTCGGCGGTGATCACCCGGGGGAGCAGGTCGAAGGGCCACGCCCGGTCGATGTTGGTCGCGTCCTCGTAGACCGTGAACGTGATCCCCATGGCCCGGATGGCCAGTTCGGCGGCCCGCTGACGCTCCTGGAGATCCTCGACGCTGAGGTCGCGCAGGAAGCGGGCGAAACCACCGAGCTCGGGACGCGGGGCGCCGTCGGCGATGAGCTCGTCGTGGAGCCCGTTCGTCCCGTAGTCGTCCCAGTTCATGATGCCCACGTTCGAGTGCTCGGCTCCGTGTCGTCGCGAGGGCGAGGCTCCCTCGCAGGTTCCTCTCGCTGTGGTCTACGCGGGGCCTGTCTCGTCGCCGTTGCCGCTGTGTGTCGGCAAGATGAACGAGGATCACCCCGACCGCGGTGCGGTCGTCGGCCCACGCCGCAGGCGCTGCCCGGGGCGGGGCCGAACTCCACGGTACTGCGCCTCGGCCCCTGGTCCCCGGCCCGGGCCTGGCGCCTCGGGCTTGACTCGACGCCTCCCGTGCCGATGGAGACCGCATGAGCCTCTGGAACATCGTCCAGCACATCCAGATCGGCAACCTGCAGAAGAGCCAGGTGCTCGCGGAGACGTCGCAGGACATCCGCCACTCCGGGCACCGCAACAAGGCTGACGACCTCGAGGACGACATGGCCCGGCTCATGCTCGTGCTCGATGCGATGTGGTCGCTGCTGAGCGAGCGGGTGGGTGTCACCCCCGAGGAGCTCGCCGCTCGCATCGCCGAGATCGACGCCGCAGACGGCGTGGTCGATGGTCGGGCTCGCGCGCTGCCCCGACGCTGTCCGGCATGCGACGCCGCCGTGTCTCCCGACCAGCGGCGGTGCCAGTTCTGTGGGGCCGACACGCCCGGCGCCCACCCGTTCGCGCCCTGAACGGCCCGACCGCGGGCGCCCCGCGTCAGGTGTGGTCGGAGCCGCCGGGTTCCCGGCCGCGCTCGATCAGCGACCGGTGGTGATGTAGTCGTGGAGGGTCTTCGTCTCGGTCTCCAGCTCGTCGAGGCGGTGCTTCACCACGTCGCCGATGCTCACGATGCCGGCGAGCGCGCCGTCCACGACGACCGGGAGGTGGCGCACCCGCCGGTCGGTCATGACCGCCATGAGGTGATCGATGGTGTCGTCGAGCGAACAGGTCGTGACCTCGCGCGTCATCACGGACTCGACGGCCGCCGACAACCCGTCGGCGCCTCGATGGGCGACGACCCGTGCGATGTCGCGCTCGGACACGATGCCGTCGATGCTGGACCCGTCGGCGGAGACGACGAGGGCTCCGACACCACCCGACGCCAACAGCCGCGAGGCCTCGAGGACGGTGGCGGTTCCGGTGACGACCAGGACATCGGAACCTTTCGTTTGCAAGATGGTTCCTATCTGCATGAGACATAGCGTGCCAGACAAATCGGCTGGCGTCACGCAACAGCTCGGTTTCAGGTGCCGGACCCGCCTGGGGGTGGTGCCGCATCTGCGGCGTTTCTGGGCGAGACTGGTGAACGTGGGGAACCGAGTCCGATCGCGGACCTTGCGCAGCGCGCCGTCGGTGCGCCCGACGAGTCGCCGCCCGCCGGCTGCGCTCGTCGCCGTCGCGTCCGCGGTCCTCGTGGTGCTGCTGATGGCCTCGACGGGCGGGGCGGTGGCCGCACCGGCCCAGGGCACGCCGCCGACGGACCCGCCGCCGACCGACCCGCCGCCGACGACCACCGAACCGCCGACCACCACCTCGACCACCACCACCACCACCACCACGACGACTTCGACGTCGGTGACCACGGTGCCGGGTGAGCCGGACCCGTCGACCACGACCACGGCGCCCGATCCCGATCCCGAAGACGACCCCGACGGGACCCTCCTCGGCGGGGAGCTCCCGCCCGAGCAGATCGACCTCATCAACCGCTACCGGGAGATCCAGCAGCAGTCCGCGGAGCTGCTGACCCAGTTGTCGATGCTCGAGGGCGGGCTGGCGTCGGCGCAGGACGACCTCGAGAAGGCCGAGACCGCACTGGCCGAGGCGGAGGCCCGACGGACCAAGACCGAGGCGCGCCTGGCCGACGCCGAGCGCGAGCTCGAACGGGAGCGAGAGCGGCTCCGGGCGCGTGCGATCGCGGCCTACATGGGGGGAACCGCCGGCACCAGCTCGGAATCGGCGATCCTGGGCGCCGAGTCGATCGACGAGGTCGGCGTGTCGCGCGCCTACAGCAACGCCGTGGTCGACGACGACCGTCAGCTGATCTCGCGCACCGCTCAGCTTCGCGACGAGGCCGACCGCCTCCTCGCCCAGTCGGAGGCGGACCGCGAGCTGGCGACCAAGGCCCGTGACGACCTGGCGGCGCGCCGGTCCGAGCTCCAGCGCCAGCGCGACGGCGCCGTCGCCACCGAAGCCCAGTACGCCGCCACGGCGCAGGCCCGGGTCCAGCTCCTGTCGGAGGCCGCGCAGCTCCAGGTCCTCATCGAGGCGGGGTACGCGCGGGTCCAGGCGGTCCGCGACTCGATCGCCAACACCCTGGCCACCGCCCAGGCGGGTCAGAGCCCACCCGAGCGCACGCTCGGCCTCTTCCTCTCCCCGTTGCCCACCCCGAAGGTCAACCAGCCGTTCGGGAACCAGTTCGATCCCATCTTCGGTGTCGCCCGCGGCCATCCCGGCATCGACTTCGACGGCGATGTCGGCGACCCGCTCCGCGCCGCCGAGGACGGTCGCGTCGTGGCCGCCGGCTGGATCGACGGCTACGGGAACACCGTGATCATCGAGCACGGCAACACGTTGGGGACGCTGTACGCCCACCAGAGCCTGGTGGCGGTGAAGGAGGGCGACCTCGTGCGCCGGGGTTCGATCATCGGCTTCGTCGGCAGCACCGGCTACTCCACCGGACCCCACCTGCACTGGGAGGTCCGGGTTCTGGGGCAGGTCGTGGACCCGGCGCCGTTCATCGGCGAGCAGCGCTGACCACGGCCCTGCGCCTCGGCCGCTCGGCGCGATCCGCGAGACACCACTTGCCCCACGCCAGTCCCTACACTCGTCCTGCCTGCGGGCAGCGAACCGGCAGGACGCAGTACCACGACAGGAGCGAACGGGTTGGAGAACGAGACCGACGGAGTCGTCAGCGGTGTGAGCACCTTGGCGATGGCTGTCGACCAGTCCGGGCCCCTGTCGTTCGCCGACATCCTCGACCTCGGTGCGGAGGTCGCCGGCCGCCTCGCCGACCAGCACGACGACGGTGAGGCTCACGGCCACGTCGCTCCGGGCGCCGTCGTGCGCCTCGACGACGGACCGTGGCGGCTGGCACCGGCGGAGCTGATCCCCGACATCGACGCCGTATCGGCGCCGGAGCTGGGCTCCGACGGAACCCCGACCCCGGCGGCCGACGTCTACGCCTTCGGCGCCACGCTGTCCTACGGCCTGACCGGCGTCCCCATCGACCCCGTCGACGCCGACGCCGACGCGCCATCCGGAACCGACGACCCGCTCGGCCCGTCCGACGGGCTGGCGGACACCGCCGAGGTCGCTGACGGCGACGTCTCGGAGACCGCTGCCGCCGACGACGCGGAGGATGACGACGCACAGGACGACGCCCAGCCCTCGGGCGAACGATCGGTCGCCGATCTGGCCTCCATCGACCTCACCACCGAGCCGGCGGCCGCGCCGATGACGTTGCCCGAGGTCATGTCCTCGTTCCTGGTGGCGCTGCGGGCCAGCCTGGCGGTCGACCCGCAGGCGCGCCCGTCCGCGTCGGACCTCGCCGCCACGCTCCGTCAGCTCCGCTCCGATGCCGACTCCGCGCTCGGCGGCGCGCTCGTCGGCGGGGTCGCGGCGGTCGCGATCGGCGACGGGGCCGGAGCCGAGCCGTGGGGTGCACCGCTCGGCGCCAGCGCTGCGACCGTGGGCGGGGCCGCTGGCGTCGCCCCGGATCTCGCCGACGCCGATGCCGCGCGGCCCGCGCCGCCCGACGCGGGCGTGCTCGCGGTCGAGGGCACCGGCTCGGCTGCGTCGCTGACCGCGGTGGGAGCATCGGCCACGAAGAAGAAGAAGTCGCTCAGGGAGCGGGCTCCGGTCCTCGTGGCGACCGCCGCCGTCCTGGTCGCCGCCGTCCTCGGCGTCTCGTTGGTGCGCGAGCGCAACGAGCAAGTGTCCGACGTCCTCGCCGCCGGGCCCACCGTGGGGACCCAGGTGCGCCGGTCCACCACGTCGACCACGCCGATCGTCGTGCTCGAGGTGCCGCTCGAGACCACCACCTCGATCGTCACCTCCAGCACCAGCTCGTCGTCCACCACCACCCCCGAGGTGGTCGAGACCGTGCCGGACACGACCGTTCCCACCACCGTCCCCACGACGGCGCCGCCCACGACGCTGCCCCCCACCACCCTCCCGCCGACCACCGCCACGACCCGACCCCCCCAGGCAGGCGTCCCTGTCACGATCGCGTGCGGGACGGTCGGCACCCCGTGCCCGGTGAGCGCCTACAGCGAACCCACGACGGCGTCCGACGAGGTGATCCAGTTTCCGAACAGCACCCAACTCTTGGCCCAATGCGCCAAGGACGGCGAGCTGGTCGGTGGATCGAAGGTCTGGCTTCGCATCATCGGGCAGGGCCAGTTCTTCTGGATCCCTACATCAGCGGCAACGTACGCGCGGGCGCCGCAGCCGTGCGTGGGCTGATCCCCGTGACGATCTCCGGATGATCACACCGGCGGGCCCGCCGCCCGCCGCACCACGAACCATGCGCCTGCTGGTGGCGGGCGCGGTCGCGACGGTCGTGGTGGGCTTCGTCGTCGGCTTCGCGCTCGGGGGTCGCGGCCCGGCCGAGTCCGGTGACTCGGTGACCGCGGCGGACACGTCGACCTCGATCTCGACCACGACCACCGGCGCGCCCGCCACCTCCGGTCCGCCGACAACCGCGGCGCCGTCGACGACCAGCCCGCCGACCACCGAGGCGCCGGTCAGCACCACCGAGGCACCCCCCACCACCGTGGCGACCGTCCCCCCCACCGTCGCCACGCCGGTACCGACGCCCACCACCGTCCCGTCGACCTTCGTGCCCTCGCGGGTGGTGGTGTCGTACGCCGCCGATGGCAGCGGCCGGCTGGTCCTCCCGCGGTCGGGCTCGGCCACGCTCGTGATCACCAACGAGGGCGGCCTCGCCCAGCAGTGGCTGGTGACCGGCACGGGGTTCACCACCGCGGGCGCCACGCAGGGCTCGCTGGCGCCGGGAGCGACGGTGACGGTCACGATCGTGGCGCCCCGAGAGGAGCTGCCCCTCGGCGCGGTGTCGGGGATCATCTCGGTGCTCGGATCCATCAACCCCACCGTGGCGTTCGTCATCCCGGCGGCGTAGCCAGAACGTCGCCCACGGACCCGGCGGGCCTGGGTACGCTGGCCGCCGTCCGGTGCCCGGTGAGGGGAGTGGCGCAGTGGCGGAGATCAATCGGCAGGGAGGCGACCCGACGCGCGTCGTCGGGCGGCGCATCCTCGGCGGCTTCCTCGAGGGCATCATCGATGCCGTGCTGCTCGCCAGCCTGGCGAGCATCCTGGGCATCAGCATCGAGCAGACCGCGGTGTTCACGCCGGCGCCGGGCAACCTCGCCGAGGAGCAGGCCCAGCTCGTCGCGCTGGCGTTCGTCTACCTCGCGTACTTCGTGGCCACCAAGGTCGTCACCTTGGGGTTGTGGGGTTGGACCCCGGGGATGCTGTGTGTGGGCGTGCGGTGCGTCCGGTGGGACGGCCGCGCGCCGGGACTCGCCCGTGCGCTCTGGCGATCGGTCTTCTTCGGCTTCCTCTCCGGGCTGTTCGGGATCCTGTTCCTGCTCCCGGTGGCCATCGCGATGTCGCTCACCAAGGCGCACCGGGCGCTCCAGGACCTGGTCGCCGGGACCTTCGTGGTGGACAACCAGTGGTTCGGCCACATGGTGATCGTCGGCACCGACAGGGTGAGCGCCGGCCCGATGTCGGTGCGCCGAGAGGAGGCCGAGAAGGCACTGAAGGCCGATGGTCTGGGTGGTTCGCTCGGCACCCGACTACCGGCCAACGCCAAGAACGGAACCCCGTTCATGGACAAGGGCCTCGACACCTACGTCGTGTGGAACCGGAGCCAGGAGCGGTTCCTCGCGTTCGACAAGGCGTCGGGCACCTGGGAGCCGCTCGACTGATCGCCGATCGCCGATCAGCGCAGGACGAGGAAGGCGGCCACTGCGAGGACGAGCACGATCATCACGACCACGGCGATCACGATGGCGACCACCGGCGAGCGGCGCGGCTCGGGGTCGGGTCCGGTGACCGGCCCTCCCGGGATCGGCGTGGTGGGCGACGGCGCCGGCGCCGGCGGCGTCGCGGCTGGCGGGCCCGCGGCCGGCGGCGGCCCGAGCGGGGCGGGCGGCGGGGAGACGGCGGGCGCCGGCGGGGCGATCGGCGGTGGCGGTGCCGGGGCAACCGGCACGACCGGTGGCGGAGGTGGCGGCGCGGCGTCGACCGGTGGGGACGGGGTGGGGGTCGCCGGCGGCGCGGGTAACGCAGCCGGTGGCACCGGCGGCTCACCGTCGGCGTGGTCGGTGAGGGCGTTCGCCATGTTCGGGAGAAGCACGGTCTGGTCCGACGGGCCGGCGTCGATGTCGGGTGCGGACACGCCCACCACGGTGACCAGGTCGGTGACGGGGAGGCCGAGCTCGGACTGGAGTTGCTGGAGCCGCCCGCCGAACGCGCCCGAGCTCGGGTGGCGGTCGGCGGGCGCCTTGGCCAGGGCCACCCGGAGCACGTCGATCACCGCCAGCGGCACGTCCGGACGGTCGATGGGCGGGACCTCGTCTTCCTGGATGCGGCTGAGCATGGCGAAGATGCCGTCGTCGGAACCGGTCTCGAACGGGGCGTGGCCCGCGAGGAGCGTGTAGAGGGTCGACGCCAGCTGGTACGTGTCGGATGCCTCGGTGGCCGACTCGCCCAGCACGACCTCGGGCGGGGTGTGCACCGGCGCGAACGACTGGGCCATGGTCATCGCCTGTTGCGAGGGGTCGATGGCCGAGATGCCGAACCCCGTGAGCGCCGGCTCCCCGTAGCCGGATTCGAGCAGGTTCGAGGGCTTGATGTCGCGGTGGAGGATCTCGCGGTGGTGGACGGCCTCGAGGGCGCCGCTCACCTTCACGCCGATGCGCAGCACCTCGTCGAGCGGGAGCGGTCCGTGCAGGCGCAGTCGGTCACCCAGCGATCCGTGCGCGTAGTAGGCGGTGGTGATGTACGGATTGCCGTCGACGGTGTACCCGTTGTCGAGGACCGCGACGATGTTGGGATGGCCGGTGAGGCGACCGGTCGCCGCGCACTCGCGCTCGAAGCGACGGCGCAGGCGCTCCTCGACCACACCGACCGACAGCACCTTGACGGCGACCGTGCGGCCGAACTGCTCCTGCTCGGCGCGGTACACGACGCTGGCGCTGCCGCGACCGATCTCGGTGATGTCTCGATAGCCGGGAATCTCCACGATCCGTCCTTCGTCGGGAATGCGAGGCGCGCAGTCTTCCATGTTCGCGGCGCGGCGGGCCGGGTCACTCGTCCGCGCCGTTCGGCGGTCGGACCGTGGCCGGTAGGGTCAGGTCGATGGCCGAGCCACGGGGCGCGCGGCCCGAGCTCGGGGGAGGTGCACGTCGGTGTCGGCACTCGCTCGTCGAGGTCGGGTCGCGGTGGCGGCCGGCCTCCTGCTCATGTCCGTCGCCTGTTCAGCGAGCCCGGCCGGCACCGACGGTGCCCCGGTCGATCCCGGTGACGCAACGTCCGGGACCGGCGTACCGGGCACCGACGGGGGTGTCCCCGGCGGACCGCCGGGGACGGCGACCCGTCCGCCCGCACCGGTCGTCGCCCCCGAGTCGGTCGAGGCCTTCTGCGCCCTCAGCGACCAGCTCGAGCAGCTCGGCGACGAACAGATGGGCGCGGTGCCGACCACCGACCCCGAGGCGCTCCGGCAGGCGTTCGCCACGTTCTTCACCGACAACACTGCGGTCATCGACCAGTACGTGGCTGCGGCGCCGCCCGAGATCGAGGGCGATGTCGATGCCGTCATCGGGCAGGGCCGCTCGGCCGTCGAGGACCCGGAGCGCTTCGGCGACGCCCTGCGCGACACCGCTGCATCCAAC